>Ga0208879_1000669_pt1 | contig 34677 bp, 23 predicted proteins | sample Knorr_S15_td_Bot_FD_185605 | JGI IMG/M metagenome (GOLD analysis project Ga0208879, IMG submission 185605) | Marine microbial communities from Southern Atlantic Ocean transect - Knorr_S15_td_Bottom_ad_5009_LV_A (SPAdes) (version 2) | ecosystem: Environmental > Aquatic > Marine > Oceanic | place... | reverse complement strand
CCTGCTGTTGTCGCGCGAGGAATGGTACCGATTGATGGCCGCCGCCGCCGGAAAACCCCTGCCCTGACCTGGGCATTCCTGATACCAACCCAACCGCCGCAGCCAGTATCGGCTGGCGCATGCCGGCCGAGTGGGAGCCGCACGCCGCCACATGGCTCACTTGGCCAAGGCCGGACGGCATCAGTTTCCCCGGACGCTACGACGTCGTGCCGCCGGTGCTGGCCAGGCTCGTGCGGCTGATCGCCGAGGGCGAGCCGGTACACATCAACATTTGGGACGCCGACCTCGAGCGCCTGGCCAAGCGCTCTCTCGAGGCCGCGGGCGTGCCGCTGGCCAAGGTGCAGTTTCATCCGTTCCGGGCGTACGAACCGTGGTGCCGCGACCACGGGCCGCAGTTTGTCGTGCGCGAAACCGGCGCGCGCGCCATCGTCAACTGGGGCTACAACGCGTGGGGCGGCAAGTACCCGCCGTTCGACCTCGACGACGCCATCCCGGGCCAGGTCGCCGCCGCGCTTGGACTGCCGCTGCTCGAGCCCAAGATGATTCTCGAGAGCGGCACGGGCGCACTGCTCACCACCGAGGCGTGCCTGCTGCATCCCAACCGCAACCCGCATCTTACCAGGGGCGCCATCGAGCGGCGACTGCGCAACCATCTTGGTGTCGAGCGGATCACTTGGCTCGGCGACGGCATCGAGGGCGACGACACGGACGGGCATGTTGACGACATCGCCCGTTTTGTCGCCGCCGGCACGGTCGTCGCGGCGGTCTAGCCGGACGAGCGCGATGCCAACCACCGGCCGCTGCGCGAGAACCGCGAGCGGCTTGGCCAGGCGTTCGAGGTCGTCGAGTTGCCGATGCCGCGCCGGATCGAGTCGGGCGGCCAGCGCCTCCCGGCCAGTTAGGCGAATTTTTACATCAGCAACGCGCACGTCATCGTTCCGACGTACCGCGACGCCAACGACGAACGAGCGCTGGGCATCCTGCGCGACTGCTTCCCCAGCCGGTCGGTCATCGGCCTCGACTCGACCAACCTGATCTGGGGGCTTGGCTCGTTCCACTGCCTCACCCAGCAGGAGCCAGCGGGAGAATGATAACATTCGGGCCTGTTTAGATTCACAGCTCGCCGGGTTCTGGGCGGTAAGCCGGGATAAAGCTGGACTCCCGTCAACAAACGATTACATTCCCGGCTTGGAGCCACCAACAGCGACGCAGATACCGTGAAACAGCAAGCAGACAACGCTTCCAAGACTGCCCCGTTCAATGGGCAGTTCTCCCGGAAAATCACGCCCCCGCGCGGCTACTCAGCGGGAGACATTGATCGCCGTGTGGAATGGCTCGCCGGCCGGACGGGGCACCGGTTGGATGAATTCGCGCTGGAAGACCCGGCGAACTTCAAGGGACTCTCCGAGAACCAGATTGGCTACCTAGGGCTCCCGCTCTCGATTGCCGGCCCGCTTCGCATCGATGGCACCTATGCGAAGGGCGATTTTTACGTGCCGCTCTGCACGCTTGAGGGAACCCTGTCGTTCTCAATGACGCGCGGTTTTTATCTGACCTACCTCGCCGGCGGCATCACGAGTCGGCATATCAAGCAGCAGCTATCGCGCTGCCCGGTGTTTACTTTCAAGACACTCGAGGAGGCGCACGACTTTCTGCCTTGGATCGATGCACATGCGGGGGAAATCCAAGCCATCGCCGAGAGCACCACGCGCCACGGCAAACTGCTGCGGGTCCAGACGCGCCCCATCCACAACCGCGTTCTGGTGGAGTTCGTCTACGACACCGCCGAGGCCGCCGGCCAGAACATGGTGACGATCGCCACCGACGCCGCGTGCCGGTGGATCATGGAGCAGTGCGGATCGCGCAAGCCGGTGCGCTACCTTTTGGAGAGCAACTTCAGTGGAGACAAGAATCCCACCCAGAGGACGATGACGGAGGGCCGCGGCCACCACGTCATCTGCAGCTTCTCCGTGCCGGATCGCCTGCTTCGCAGGCTGCTGCGCGTTAGCGTGGACGACATCGTGTGCCGCATCACCGACAAGCAGCTCGGCTCGCAAATGGCCGGCGTGTTCGGCCTGAACCTGCACGTCTCCAACGCGCTCGCCGCCTCGTACCTCGCGCTGGGCCAGGATGTCGCCTGCGTGGCCGAGAACTGCGTCGGCACCACCACCTACGAGAAACAGGGCGACAACCTTTATGCCACACTCAGCATGCCGTCCATCACCGTGGGAACGGTCGGTGGCGCCACGCGGCTCAAGCAGCAACGCCGCAACCTAGAGCTTTTGGAATGCACCGGGGAGAAGAGTTCACGCAAGCTGGCGGAGATCATCTGCGCCTCCGCCCTTGCGCTGGAAATCTCGCTGACCGGCGCCCTTGTCAGCAACGAGTTCGCGGGTGCCCATGCCGAGTTTGGGAGGTAACCACACATCGGCCTTCCAGGAACTGCTCAAGGACGCGGATCTCAGGGAGGAATTTGCCCATCTTCGCGAGTCGCCGCGCGGCAGGGTCCGCCTGTTTCACGCCCTGTTCGGGCTATTCGGCACGACGCTGTTCAACCTTTGGTGCCGGCTCACCACACACGGCCGTGAGAATCTGCCCGAGCCACCGTTCATGGTCTGCAGCAACCACAGCAGCCACATGGACAGCGCCGCGCTGATGTACGCCAGCGGGATGGGTTTCAACCGCTTTGGAATGGTCGCAGCAAAAGACTATTTTTTCGAAAACGAGAAACGCAAGAACTCCCTGCCACTGCTGATGAACCTCATCCCCGCCGACCGGAAATCCAACCGACAGACCATCGCACGGCTGATGGCGGCCTGCCGGGAGTTTCTGCATCCGGGAGACCGTGCCATCATCATCTACCCCGAGGGCACGCGCTCGCTCAACGGGGAAATGGCGCCGCTGAAAAAAGGCCCCGCAATGATTGCCAGCGAACTGAACATCCCCATCGTACCCGCCTACATGCACGGCACGTTTGCCTCGCTGCCCAAGTTCGGAAAATTCCCCAAGCCAAGGCGAATCAACGTTTACTTTGGCGAGCCCATCCATCCACAGCGCCTGGCCAAGCGGGACGAAACCAGCCGGCTGATTTACACCGAACTTACCAACGAACTGGCCAAGCGCATCCGCGCACTTTACGATCAACATCATGGCCGCTGAAATACGACACATGAAATGGTGGGGCTGGGGCCACGAAGATGTGGCCTTCGATGACTCGAACAAGCCCGGGCTTTGGCCCTACCTCAAGAACGAGCTGAAGATCAAGGAGATTGAGTGGACCCGGCCGGTGGCGTTTGAGGACATCGACCTGCCGGAACAGACAACGAACGAGGCGTTCCTAGGCGCGATCCGGGGCGCGCTCGATGAAGGCCAGGTTGCCGACGACAAAAGGACACGGCTCATCCACGCCGCCGGCAAGAGTTTCCGGGACCTGTGGCTGCTGCGGCACGGCATCGTCAAGTATGCCCCCGACTGCGTTGTGTTCCCCGAAAGCGAGGAGGACGTCGCCGCCATCGTTCGCGCCGCGGACGAGCATGGCGCGGTGCTGATCCCGTTCGGCGGCGGCTCAAACATCGCCGGCTGCCTCGAACCGCGCGACCGCGATGGCCGCATGGTCGTCAGCCTGGACATGTGCCGCATGCACCGGGTGCTGGAGGTCGATCAACACTCGCTCACCGCGCGCATCCAGCCCGGCGTGTACGGTCAGCACCTTGAGGATCAGCTCGCCGAACACGGCGTCACGCTTGGCCACTTCCCGGACTCCTTTTTGCACAGCACCCTGGGCGGCTGGGTGGCGACACGGTCCGCCGGGATGCAGAGCGACATTTACGGCAAAATTGAGGACATGGTCATCAGCCTGCGTATGGTAACACCCAGCGGAACCATCGTCACCCGCACCGTGCCCAAGAGCAGCAACGGCATCGACGTGCGCCACCTCTGCATCGGCAGCGAAGGCATCCTGGGCGTCATCACCGAGATTGTCGTGCAGGTGCACCTCAAGCCGCCCCGCGAGGATTGGCACGGCTGGCTGTTCCCCGACTTCGAGAGTGGCGTCGCCGCCATCCACGAGTGCCAACGCCAAGGCTGCATGCCCACCGTCACCCGACTCAACGACCCAAAAAAGACCGCGCTGTCCTTCGCGTTCAAGCAACCCAAGACCGGCCTCAAGGAAACCGTCGCCAAGGCCCTCAAGTGGTACATCGGCAGCGTGAAGGGAATCGACTTCGGCCGCTGCTGCCTGATGGTGGTCAAGTACGAGGGCGACCGTGCGGCGTTCCGCAACATGCGCCGGGGCGTTTCGGCCATCTACCGCAAACACCGCGGCGTGTGCCTCGGCCCGGAACCGGGCCGCTCGTTTGCCGAGGCCAAGTTCGACTTCCCGCATCTGCGCGACTACGTGATGGACCGCAACATCATGACTGACGTCAGCGAGACAGCAACTACTTGGTCGAACCTGCTGCCCCTTTACGAAGACAGCCTGGCCGACATCGACCGCGCCATTTGCGACACCGGCGTGGCGCCGTGGGTTGGCTGCCACATCAGCCATAGCTACCCAACCGGCGCAAGCCTCTATTTCACTTTCGGCTGCCTCCAGTGGGAAGGCCGCGAGATCGAGCAGTACCTCCACATCAAGAAGGCCGCTGAGGATGCCTTCATGAAAAACGGCGGCACGCTCTCGCATCATCACGCCGTTGGCACCGAGCACCTGCCGTGGGTGGAGGAAGACGTTTCACCAACCGGCCTTAAGGCCGTGCAGGCGGTCAAGGAGGGCCTCGACCCGCGCGGCATCATGAACCCCGGCAAGATCATCCCGCCGGCCGACCCGTTCAAGGAATGGGGCCTCAGCGGGGAGGCCCTCGGGCGGTTCACCGGTTCCGGCCAATGAGCTTCGCCGGGCAGACCGTCGCCATCACCGGCGCGTCCAGCGGCCTTGGCCTGCACCTTGCACGCCAACTTGCCACGCACGGCGCGCGGCTGGCCCTCATGGCCCGCGACGGGGAGCGGCTGCGGGAAGCCGCCGCCGGGCTGGGCAACGACACGCTCCTGTTCCCCGGTGACGTGACCTCGGAGAACGACTGCAGGCAATTTATCGGTGAAATTGTTGCCGAGCATGGTGCACTCGACCACCTCATCGCCAACGCCGGCCAAAGCATGTGGGCACGGTTTGAGGAGATCGAAAACCTGGAGCTGCTACGTCGCCTGGTTGAGGTCAATTATCTCGGCGTGGCCCACTGCATCCACGCGGCGCTGCCCGCGCTCAGGAAAAGCCGCGGGCAGGTCGTGGTTATCTCCTCCATCCAGGGCAAAGTCGGCGTGCCGTTCCACTCCGGCTACAGCGCCAGCAAACACGCGCTCGAGGGCCTGGTCGACACGCTGCGGTCTGAGCTGCATGGCACAGGCATCAACTTTTTGCAGGTCTACCCGGACTGGATTCGCGGCACCGGGATGCGCCAAAACGCCCTCGGCTCCCATGGCCAAGCGGTGGGCGATCGCAAGCATGACCACGGAGGGGCAGGGGTGACCGTTGACGAATGCGCCCGGGCCATCCTGCGGACCATGGCCAAGGGCCGGTCATCACTCTACATTCCCCGGAAACTTCAGTATGTGTCTTGCTTGAAAATGTTCTTTCCCGGCCTTCTGCGGTGGGGCATCCGCCGCCGGCTCAACACCCAGAAATGAGAGCTTGATATGTCACCAGATCGAGCCTGGCTCCCCCGGCAAAGCTTTCACTCGCCGACACATTGAGCGCGGAGTAGCTTAGCCAAGCCCAAACGACTCGAGACACGCATCCTCTGCAGGACAACTGGTACTGGTACGGCACAATGCATCGCTGGAACGACGCGCAGGCGCGCGCCTCGCCAGTGCCACTCGTGGGAGACTGCTTCCCCGGCCGCCCGGTCACCGGGCTCGACTCGACCAACCTGATCTGGGGGCTTGGCTCATTCCACTGCCTCACCCAACAGGAACCGGCTGCAGAACAACTCGCCAATGCCAGCCGAGCAGAGTAGCTTGGCTAGGGGCTTTATTTCGTGTTTTTTGCGCAACAACAATTCGTTTGGCTTCCTCCGCTGCGTTGCATCGGCTGGCTCGCCGTTGTTTCCCTTCTTGGCCAGGCGCCGGGTCAGGCGGAGCTGATTCGCAAAGCCAACACCACTTTCAGTTACCCCAATAATCCGCAACTGTTCGACTATCACTCGCGCAATGTTTTACCCGGGATCACCTTCGAGAAACCAATTTGCATTCGCGCCAGCGAAGCCAACGGCGGTGAGTTGTTTGTCGCCGAGCAAACCGGACGCGTCTGGCGTGTCACAAACCTCTCCGGCCAACCGGTGAAATCCATGTTCCTCGATTTGTCGGCACGAGTTTATCACAAATCGGAGAGCGGCTTTCTCGGTTTCGAGCTGCATCCGCAGTTTGAAAAGAACGGGTTCGTGTACGTTTTCTACACCTATCTGACGACGACCGGGAGCAACGACGGAATGCACGATCGGCTGTCACGTTTTCGTTTCAAGGGGAAAGTCGGCTCGGCGATCGACGTCAAAACCGAGGCGGCGATGTTCACGCAGTTCGACCAGCACACCGACCACAATGGCGGCGACCTGCACTTCGGCCCGGACGGTTACCTGTACGTGAGCCTCGGCGACGAGGGCGGCGGCTATGACCAATACGGCAACAGCCAGCGAATCGACAACGACTACTTCGGCGGCATCCTGCGGATCGATGTTGACCAGCGGAGCGGCAACCTCAAGCCCGCCCCGCACGCCGGCCTGCACGGGAACTATCTCGTGCCAAGCGACAACCCGTTTGTCGGCGCGAAGACCTTCGCCGGCGAACCGGTGGACGCGGCGAAACTGCGCTCGGAGTTTTGGGCGGTCGGCCTGCGCAACCCGTGGCGCATGGCGTTCGATCCCGACACCGGCAAACTGTACACCGGCGACACCGGCGACCACGTGCGCGAGGAGATCAACCTTATTGAGCGCGGCGGCAATTACGGCTACCCCGTTTTCGAGGGCACGCCGGAGGGGCCGAAATTCGACCCCGCCGCCAGCCGCGATGACTATATTTTCCCCGAGGCCGAGTACGGCCGCTCATACGGCAACGACGTCGCCGGTTTCCTGTTTCATCGCGGTGACCGGCCGGCCGGACTCGACGGGCACATTGTGTTCTCCGATTTCTGGAGCGGCTGGATCGGGGCGGTGGATTTCCGCGGCCAAACCGACGGCCAACGCCCGATCCGCTGGCTGTGTTGGGATGACAACATCTCAACGCTGGGCACGCATCCGCTGACCGGCGACATCCTGCTCGCCGACTGGCGCGAAGGGACGATCAAGAAACTCATCGCAGGTCGCGACCCCGCCGCAACGCCTTTGCCGGAAAAGCTCAGCGACCTTGGCCTGTTCAGCGACCTGGCCACGCTCGAGCCCCACGGGGGCATCGTGCCGTACGAGGTGGCCACGCCGCTGTGGTCGGATGGCGCGCACAAGCGGCGCTGGTTCAGCATCGCCGACACGCAGTCAAAAATTCATTTCAACGCCTACAAGCCGTGGTCTTTCCCCGGCGGCTCCGTCTGGGTGAAACATTTTGAACTCGACGTCGACGAGGACGGCTTGGCCAGGCGCAAGCGGATCGAGACACGCATCCTCTACCGGACGCCGTGGTATTGGTACGGCACGACGTATCGCTGGAACGACGCGCAGACCGACGCCACGCTCGTGCCACCCGGCGGCGAGTCGGAGGAGTTGACCATTCGCGATGGCGACGGCTTGGCCAAGCTGGTCTGGTCGTACCCCAGCCGGCGCGAATGCCTATCCTGCCACAACTCCAAGTCAAGGGGTGCCCTTGGTTTTTACACTGGACAGTTGAATCGTCCAATCGATTACGGCGACGGCACGGAGAACCAGCTCGAAGCGTTGTCGCGCGCCGGCTATCTTGACCGTGAGATCACCGACCCGCACACCTACCCGGCGCTCGCGCCACTGGACGACGAGACCAAGTCGCTGGAGTTTCGCGCCGTGTCGTACATCGAGGCCAACTGCGCCAACTGCCACCGGCCGCACCTCACCGGCATTGCTCAGGCGATGTTCGATGCTCGCACAGAAACGCCGGTCTCGTTCTCACGCTTGATCGGAACCAAGCCCCACAACGATTTTGGTGACGAGCGGCGGCGTTTCATTCACCCCGGCGAACCGGATCTGTCGGTGGTTTACAATCGCATGGCCACGCCCGGCCTGCACCGGATGCCGCCATTGGCGTCGAGCCTGCCCGACGATGCCGCGGTGGACTTGATGGCGGAGTGGATTCGGTCGCTCGGGGGAAATCATTTCGCCGGCAACGCCGCAGCAGACGCAGACGGCGACGGCCACACAAACTACACTGAGTTCCTGCTCGGCACCGATGCCGGCGACGCCGGCGACAAGACGGTGCCGTTTGTTCGGATCAGCGAAACGCGCAGCGAAATCGAGTTCGTGCTCCCGGCCAACCGCGACGTCACCGTCTTCGCCACCGACTCGCTCGGCAGCGGCACTTGGCAGCCGGTCGAGGGCGTGCAGTTCGACCGCTACTCGAACAACCGCCAGATCATCCGCGTTCGCGAGGCGCTTGGCCAACGGCGCTTTTACCGCGTCGAGATTCGCGAGCCATGATCAGCGGTCGCGCAGCAGCCACATCTTCAGCGTGCGGCTGACAAGCGCCGGCTTGTCGTGATGCACGAAATGGCCCGCGCCCGGGATCGTCACCAGCGTCAGGTCGCCGTCAAGCCATTCCCACGTGCGGTTGAGCGCGCCGTGCAGCAGCGCCTTGTCGTCTAGGCCGTGGATGAGCAGCACCGGCATTTTCAGGCGCACCGGATCCGACGTGTCCTCCTCGTACGGCGGACGAGGGTAGTTGCGCTTGTAATAATTCAACATCGCCTCAAAGTCGGATCGCTTCATCGCCTCAATGTACTTCGCACGCTTGGCCTCGCCCTTCACCCAGCCGGCCAAGCGCTCTGCAGTCAACAGCTTGTGCGCGCCCGGCAGTTGAAACGCCCGCGCGTATTGGCTGTTGCGCTGCTGGTCGGGGTTGTTGGCCAGTTCGCGGTTCAGCCCTTTAGGGTGCGGCAAGTTCAGCACAGCCAAGCGGTCAGTCATCTCCGGTTTGCTCATGGCAAAGCTCCACGCCACCATGCCGCCCCAGTCATGCCCGACGATCACCGCCTTCTTTTCGCCCATGTCACGGATCACCGCCGCAACGTCGGAAACCAATTTCGGGATGGCGTAATTCTCGAGGCCCTTCGGCTTGTCGCTGCGGTTGTAGCCGCGTTGGTCGATCGCCGCCACGCGATGGGTCGATTGCAGCGCCTTGATTTGTTCGTTCCACGAATACCAAAAGTCAGGGAAACCGTGAATCATCACGACCAGCGGCCCGGAGTCGCCGGCAGTTGCGTAGTGAATCTTCACGCCGTCATTGTCGGCGTAATGATGGGTGACCTTTGCGTCCTCCGCTTGGGTCGTCCAAGCAGCCGAGAGAGCGACCGCAAAAACAGCAGCCAAGCATCGATGGGTATTGAAATTCATGAGAACAGGCAAGCTGGAGGGAGGAGGAAATTCGGTCAAGGCATTTGGTTCCGCTTGGACCATGATTTCAAACCAAACGCTTGGCCAAGCGGCGTTTATATCCCTTCAGCTATTCTGTGCGGTGTTGCTTGGTGGGGGTATATCACTTGATTCTCAGTCGATCGTGATCAGTGAATCGGACAGTTCGTTTGCGTCGGTTTTTGCCCTCGGAAGGTCCCGGACAAATTCATTCGGCCCCGGTCGGTCCAGATCAATCCGAAGGGCAAAGGCAGTTTCCGCTTTAAATGCAAGCCGGCCGGTGGTGGCAAGGACGAAGGCCGTGATCTTGGATTTAAAATAGCATGGAAGATATGATAAATCCATTCTTATTATCCTTTCAAGTTAAACCTTTAACCAATCTAATCTTGGTCAAAGCACCCGTTTGTTTGCCTCGTAGATCCATTACCGCCACTCGGTGGAATTATTTCAGTGCGTTCATCTGCTCATTCCAGGAATTATGACTTCTTCTTGTTCAACAGCCACTGAATAATAAGTTCCCGTGCCTCGCCCGAGGGTCGGGTGACATGCGAACCATCGACAACTTTCCATAGTTCGGTTGTGACGCTGCCATCCTTATTTACAAAGCGAGTCACTGTGGTTTCATTTCCGGGCACTTTCCTGGTCAAATCAATTTTGTCATCCTTTGCATCCACTTCACGGTCGCATTGGTTGAACTGTTTCCAATTATTGAAATTTTTCTCCACGCCCGGATAGGAGGTGCTCGAACTCCGGGTTGTGCCTCCGTTCCATTTGATCGTGCTGTCCTTGGTGCCGTGGATATGCAGTACGCTGACTGGTTTTTTCGGTTTGCTTGGCCAGGTTTTGTAACCCACCCCCGCAAAGGGAACAATCGCCGCAATCAAGTCAGAGTGATCGTGGGCCATACGATAACTCATGAACCCGCCATTGGATAAACCAGTCACATAAATTCTGCTCCGGTCTATGCTGTATTTCTTCACTGCCGCTTCAATCAAGCCTCGCAGATACTTCGAGTCATCAATCTTGCCTCGCCAGTCGCAACAGGCTTCTGTTGCATTCCAACTCCGATCAATGGCATCGGGAGCGCAGTAGATAAAGTCATGCTTTTCAGCGAGGTTCTCCAATGGAAAAAATCTCAGCTGACCTCTGGAGCTTGATCCGTAACCATGGAGGCTGAGTATAAAAGGGTAATTCTTTTTTGGGTCATAATCTTTCGGAACCTCAATTTTGTCGTCGCGATTTTTTTCTCCCCCTGGTCTGGAGGAACGCGACTCGATATACCTGCGCAACGCTTCGCGCTCCTCCTCGTTTAGATCACCATCCTTGTTCCTGTCAAACGCCCTCATGATGCGAGCGCGACGACCTTCGCTGGATCCATCCCGTTCACGGGCGCCCTTGGCCGCCTCAGCCTTGTCCGTTTTTTTCGATTCCTGAGCCAGAACCCCGCCAAGGCTCCAAGCCAAGACTGCCACAGCCGCGACGCTTGTCATGGTTTCATTTTTCATCGTGTACCTCTCATGGGTGACTCTATAATCACAATACGATGGGTTGAAACTTAAAGTTACGTGCGGCAGGTCGCTAGGGGACATCATACAGGCCGGGCCAACCTTGCAAAACCGCCGCAGTCGGCGAGGATTGCCGGCAGGTGAACCGCCGCCGCACAACCTGCCCGCAACTTGGCCAAGCGATCGCGCTTGGCTGCGGCGCACTGCTCGCCGGCTGCGGCGCTGGGCCAAGCGGAGACGGGTTTGAGAGCGCGATTTTCTCCGAAGTGCGCGTGATCGGCAGCCGCGGCAACGCGCCAGGCCAGTTCGTCAAGCCGCGCTCAGTGGCGGTCGACCGGGTCGACAATGTTTACGTGTGCGACATGACCGGGCGCGTGCAGAAGTTCGATCCCGACGGCAACTATCTGCTGCAATGGCAGATGCCGGAGATCGAGCGCGGCCGGCCCAAGGGCATGGCGCTCGATCACGAGGGAAACATCGTCGTTGTCGAGCCGCATTACTCGCGCATCAACCACTTCACGCCGGAGGGCAAACTGGTTTCGCAGTGGGGCACGCATGGCCGGGAACGGGGCGAGTTGTCGTTCCCGCGCGCGGTCGCGATCGCGCCCGACGGCTCGGCGTTCGTCAGCGAGTTTCAGATCGTCGAGCGCCTGCAAAAGTTCGGCTTGGCCCGCGAGTCGGTACAGGTCGAGATTCGCGGCGCGGGCCATGGGCCGGGAGAGTTCAACCGCGCCGAGGGGCTCTCGCTCGACGCCACCGGCAAACTCTACGTCGCCGACTCGTGCAACCATCGCGTGCAGGTGTTTGACGGCGACGGGGCGTTCCTGCGCGAGCACGGCGGTCCCGGCGCGGCGAGCGGCGAGTTCAGTTACCCGTACGACGTGCGGGTGGACGAGCAGGGGCGGCAGTACGTCTGCGAGTTCGGCAACAGCCGCGTGACGGTGCTGGACTCGGACGACCAAGTGCTGGAAATTATCGGCGGCGCGGGGAGTAAACCGGGGCAGTTCAACAACCCGTGGAGCCTCGCGCTCGACTCGCGCGGCAATCTTTACGTCGCCGATTCACAAAACCACCGCGTGCAAAAACTGATCCGCCGTGAACCGGCACCGGAGTTTCAACTTTCAAGCTCCCCTAACTAAATGACCTTCCAATTCACCCATCCCCTTTGGCTGCTGGCGTTGCCGGTGGCTCTGGGCTGGGTGACTTGGCTCGCGTGGAAGACTGACGTACAAATCCAGGCGTGGCGCCGCTGGCTCGCGTACGGACTGCGCACGCTGGTCGTGAGCGCCGTGTTGCTGGCCCTCGCCGGTCTGCAGTGGAACAAGCCGCAGGAGGGGATGAATGTCTATTTCCTGCTCGACCGTTCGCAGAGCGTCCCCCCCTCGGAACAAGGCACAGCCCACATGCTGCTCGCCTCCGCCAAGAAACAATCGACCGACAAGGCCGGCTTGATGGTGTTCGGCACCGACGCCGGCATCGAGTTGTCCCTCACGCCGATCGCCCTGCAAACCAACACCATCCAGACCGTCGTCGGTGCGGATCGCACCGATATCGCCGGGGCCATTCGCCTCGGCACGGCGGCGTTCCCGGAGACCGGCCAAAAGCGGCTCGTGCTTTTCTCCGACGGCAATGAAAACATCGGCGACGCCGTGCAGGCGGTGATGGCGGCCAAGCCGCTCGACGTGACGGTGGACGTCGTGCCGCTGGGCACGCAGGGCGGCGGCGATGTGTCGATCCAGCGCTTGGCCGTGCCCGGCATGGTGAAAAAAGGCCAGCCGTTCGATGCCCGGATTTTTGCGCTGTCCGACCGCAACCAACCGGCCAAGGTGCGGCTCTTCCGCAACGACCAGTTGCTCGTCGAACAGGCGGTGCGCTTGGTCAAGGGCAAAAATCTTTTCAGCTTCCCGCAGTCGCTTGGCCAAGCGGGGTTCTACTCGTACGAGGTGCAGATCGAGGCCGACGGCGACAGCATCCCGCAGAACAACCGCGCCTCCGGTTTTGCCAACGTGCGAGGCGATCCGCGCGTGCTGATCGTCTCGTCCGACCCCGAACGCGACGCGCCGTTGGCCAACGCCCTGCGCGGCGCAAAGCTCGTGGTTGAACTGGGCGACATCACGGCGCTGCCCGGCTCGCTTGCCGGCATGCAGGCGTTCGACACGATTTTCCTGGGCAACATCAACGCCGGCGACCTGGGCCGCGACGCGATGCTGCGGATCGAGAGCGCGGTGCGCGACTTCGGCGTGGGGCTGGTCTGCATCGGCGGCGACCAGGCGTTCGCGGCCGGTGGTTACCGCAACACGCCACTCGAGAGAGCGCTGCCGGTCAGCATGGAATTGAGCAGCAAAAAGGTGCTGCCGCCGGGCGCGCTGGTTTTGGTGATGCACGGGATGGAGTTCAACAACGGCAACCAGGTCGCCCGCCAGTGCGCCATCGGCGTGCTCGACGCGATGGGGCCGAACGACGAACTCGGCGTCGTGCTATGGGACGGACAGGACCGCTGGCTGTTCCCGCTGACCAAGGTCGGCGACAAGCAGGACTTGGGGCGGCAGATCATGGGGATGAATCAGGGCGATTTGCCTTCTTTCCAAAAAGTGATGACGATGGGCTATCAGGGCCTCAAGGGATCAAGCGCCAGCATCAGGCACATGATCCTGTTCAGTGACGGCGACCCCGGCGCGCCAAGCGACGAGCTGATGGCGAGCTTTCGCGACGAGCGCATCACGGTCAGCACCGTGCTCATCGCCGGACATGCCGGGCCGGACACGATGATCGAGATCGCCGAGAAGGGCGACGGGCGCTTTTACAACATCACCAACCCGGCGCAGTTGCCGCAGATTTTTCTCAAGGAAACAGCAGTCATTCTTAAGACCGCCATTTACGAGGAGCCGTTCACCCCTCAACAGGTCGCCGCCAGCGAGGCGCTCACCGGCTTCGCGGCCGGCGGTTATCCGCCACTGCTCGGCTACGTCGCCACCAGCGAAAAACCGCGCGCCGAAACCCCGCTGCTCACCGCGCAGGGCGACCCGCTGTTGGCGCACTGGCGGTACGGACTCGGCCGCGCGGTGGCGTTCACCTCCGACGCCCGCGCCAAGTGGGGCAGCCAATGGATCGGCTGGGGCAAATACCAGACGTTTTGGTCGCAGATCGCCAACTGGAGCCTGCGCCGCGTCGAGACCGGCGACCTCTCGGCGGACGTCGCCATCGAGCAGGGCAGCGGCATCATCAGCGTCGAGGCGATGGACGCCGACGGCAACTATCGCAACTTCCTCGACTTGCAGGCCGTCGTCGTCGGGCCAAAGGGCGAACGCCAACTCGTCCCACTCAAGCAGACGGCCCCCGGCCGCTACGATGCGGCGTTTGAGACCCGCGAAACCGGCGCGTACCTTGTCCATTTGCGCGAGATGGAGAACGGCGAAATGCGCTCGTCGCAGGTCATCGGCGCGAACCTCGACCACTCGCCGGAGTTCGCCGAGTCGCGCCCGAACCTCGCCCGGCTCGAGCGCCTGGCCGAGGTCGGCGGTGGCAAGCTGCTGAGCCGCGACTTCGCCGCCGACAACCCGTTCGAGCGCGACCGCCGCAAGACTTTTCAGCCGGTGGATCTTTGGGAGTGGCTGCTCAAGTTCGCCGTCATCCTGTTCCCGATCGACGTCGGCGTGCGCCGCATCCAGCTCGACTGGGAAGAATGGCTCAAGGCCACCGCTAATCTCCGCCGGCTGCTCTTTTTCTGGCGGCGCAGGGAACGGCAAACCGGCACCGACGAGGCGCTCGCCTCGCTCCTGGCCAGGCGCGACGAAGCCCGGCAAACGTTCCAGCGCGACAGGCCAAGCGCACCCAACCCGCGCCTCTTCCAGCCGGAAAAAACGCCGGCCGAATTTTCTGTCAAGCCAAGCGCTGTCGCCGAGGCCAAGCCGGATGAGCCAAGCCAAGCTGCCGGGGACGACTCCACCACCAGCCGGCTGCTCGCCGCCAAGCGCAAGGCGCGCCGCCGCAAAAAATAACCATGCCGATGTCGAACCGATCGTTGCGGCGCGGCTGGCTTTGGTTCCTGTTTTGCGCCGCCGCAACTTCCCCCCAAGCGCAGGTGCTCATCAACGAGATTCACCACCGCCCCGCCAACGAGTCGGTGGCGGAGGAGTTCATCGAGCTTTGGAATTTCGGCGGCGAGCCGGTCGATCTCGACGGCTGGCAACTCAACGCCGGCGTCCGGTTTGCGTTCAGCAAAATCACGCTGCCGCCCGACAGCGGACTGGTCGTTGCAGCCAACGCGGCGCGGTTCGCCGAACTGCATCCCGGCGTCAAAAATGTCACCGGCGACTGGCAGGGCCAACTCGCCAACAACGGCGAAACCATCCGCCTCGTCGATGCCACCGGCGCGACGGCGGACAAGGTGCGCTACGCCACGGAGGGCGACTGGGCACGGCGCGTTCGCGGCCCCCTGCACGGCGGCCATCGCGGCTGGGTTTGGCACGCGGCGCACGACGGCAGCGGGCACTCGCTCGAGCTGATGCAGCCAAGTTTGTCCAATAATCACGCGCAAAATTGGCACACCAGCGTAACCGGGCGAGGCACCCCCGGCCGGGCCAACTCCAGCAAACTCGCCAACCTGCCGCCGATGATTCTCGACGTGCTTCACTCGCCCGCTGTGCCGCGATCCACCGACCCGGTGACGGTCACCGCTCGCGTCATCGACGAGTCGCCGGCCGGGGTCAGCACCCAGCTTTTTTACCGGCTCGATGGCGAAGCCAATTTCTGGGAACTGCCGATGGCGCGATCCGGTGCGGAGCAATTTGCGGCGACGATCTCGCCGCAGGCCAACGGCCAGGTCGTTGAGTTTTACGTCAGCGCGACCGACGGCCAAGGCGCGGCGCGCACTTGGCCAAGCGCGCCGAACAACTGCCCTCGGTTGCTGTATCAAGTGGACGATCAAGCCGTCGCGCCGGGGCGCCCCGTGCAACGTATTATTTTGACAAAACTCGAGCGCGACGAGCTGGCCGAGATCGGCCGCCGCCCCTGGCACAACACCAGCGACGCGCAGATGAGCGGCACGTTCGTCAACACCGAGAGCGGCCAAACGCGCGTGCATTACAACGTCGGCGTGCGGCTGCGCGGCAGCACGTCGCGAGCGGCAACGCACAAGAGTCGGCGTGTCAATTTTCCCAACGACCGGCCGTGGCGCGGTCACACGGCGGTCAATCTCAACGCCATCCATCCGCATGCGCAGGAACTCGGCAGCGCGTTGTTTCGCCTCGCCGGTTTGCCCGCGCCGCGAGCCCGGGCGGTGCGCGTGTTTGAGAACAACGAGCGGCTCGGCGGCGCAAGCCAGTTCGCTCACTACGCCGAGTTGGATCCGCTGAACTCGGAGTACATCCGCTGGCAGTTTCCGAACGACAACAGCGGCAATCTTTACAAGGGCGGTGGCTACGCCGACTTGAAATTTCTCGGCGACGAGCCCGCGCCGTACGCGGAAAAATATTTTTACGCCAAGCAAACCAATGCGTGGCAAAACGACTACTCCGACTTGACCGAATTCCTCCGCGCGCTTGGCAAGGCGGACGAGTCTGCGCTGGCCGACCGGATGGACGTTGACGCGTGGATGCGGCACCTCGCCGTGCACGACTTGCTGGGCAACGAGGAGACGAGCCTCGTCACCGGCGACAAGGGCGACTACGCGCTGTACGCCGGCACAGCCGACCGGCGATCCGCGCTGATCCCGTACGACCTCGACGCCGTGCTCGGCACGCAGGGCGGGACGCAAAGCCCTCTTTGGCGCGCTGCCGCCAACCCGGCGCTTGGCCAACTGATGAGCCGCCCGGCGGTGGCCGTGCGATATTGGTTTCACTTGGAAAACCTCGCCCAAACGGTGTTTTCGGCCGAGCAACTTGAGCCGGTGATTGACCAGCTCGTCGGCGATTATTTGCCGCGCACCGAGGTCGATCGGTTGAAGTCGTTCGCTGCCAAGCGGCGCGAGTTTGTACTGTCGCAAATCCCGCGAGAGCTGACCGTCGTCACCGGCTTGGCCAAGCGCGACGGCTTCTTTTTTTCCGATAGCGCGACGGCGACTTTGTCCGGCCAAGCGCCGGCCACCACAACGGTCGCAGTCGAGGCCAACGGCCAAGCCGCCGACTGGTTTGCGCCGGAAGCGCGGTGGCAGGCCAAGGTCACATTGCGGCGCGGACTGAACCGACTGCTCGTACGCGCGCTGGACGCCGATGGCAACGAGGTCGCCCGGCAACACGCCGACGTCTGGCATGGCGACGCGCCCACCCGCCCGCTTGGCCAACGGCTGACACGCTCCGCCCGCTGGACGGCGGCGCGGCCGCTGCTCGTGGCCAAGCCGCTGGTTGTGCCGGCGGACGTCACGTTGACGGTCGATCCCGGCGCGACGGTTTGTTTCGGGCCGGAGGGAAGGCTGCTCGTCGAGGGACGCCTGCTTGCCGAGGGCGACGAGCAACGGCGCATCCAGTTTCTTCGCGCGCCGGGAACGGCCGGCGCGTGGGGTGGCGTTGGCTTCAGCGACTCGGCGCACGACAACCGGATCGCGCACGTCGATTTTCATCACACCGGCTCGTACGCGCTGGCTGTCACGAACTCAGTTGTCACGCTCGACCATGTGCAGTGGCACGGCACGCGGACGAATCTGATTTGGTTTCAGGACGCGTCGCTCACGGTGCGTGACAGCGTGTTCCCCGATCTCAGCCACAGCGAGCATGTGCGCGGCATCGGCATTCGCGACGGCGGTGAGCTGGTTTTTGAGCGGAACCGCTTCGGCACGACGAGCGGCTACAATGACATTTTAGACGTCAGCGGCGGCAAGCGGCCCGGGCCGATTTTGCAGATGTACGGCAATGAGTTTTTTGGCGGCAGCGATGACGGGCTCGACCTCGACGGCATGGACGCGCACATCGAAGGCAACACGTTTCACGGCTTTCACAAGCGCAACACAACCTCGAGTATCTCCGCCGCGCTGGCCACGGGGCGGCACGGCGAACAGGCGTCCGACATCACGGTGGTGCGGAATGTTTTTTACGACAACGACCACCACATTTTGCTCAAGCAGGGCGGGCGGCTCGAGGCGTCTAGCAACACGTTTTTCGGCAGCACGCTTGGCGCGATCGCGTTCGATGAGCCGCTGCGGGAGCTCGAAATGCCGCGTGGCGCCCAGCTCACCGGCAACATTTTTTTTGGCAACAAAGCAGATTTGATTCACCTCAAGCCGCTTTGGCTTGAGCAAAAATGGGTGTGGCTGCACGTGTTCGACTCGATCATCCGCAAGTCACACGACTGGTTCGGCGAACGCACTCTCGCCGCTGATCCGATGTTTGCCGGCGCGCCGCTCGACGTGCGGCTCCGGCCCGGTTCGCCCGCGATTGGCACCGGGCCGAACGGGCTCGACATGGGCGCGAGTGTGCCCGGCGGCGCGTCGATTTCTGGCGAACCGCGCACGCCAACACGCGAGACGAACGCCGAGCTCACTGTCGGCGGCCCGGGCATCACGCACTACCGTTACCGCGTCAACGACAGCCCGCTTGGCGGCGAGTATCCGGTCGCTGAGCCGATCCGCTTGGCCAAGCTCGCGCCCGGCAAAATCGCCGTGAGCGTCATCGGCAAAAACAGCGCGGGCGTTTGGCAACCGCTTGGCCAAGCGACCCGCTCGAAGGCGTGGACGATCGATCCAAACTACTCTCGCCTGCTCATCAACGAGGTGCTCGCCTGGCCAGGCGGCGATGCGCCGGATCAGGTCGAGCTGTTCAACAACAGCGCGGCCGCTGCCAACTTGAGCGGCATGAGTCTCACCGACGATCCGGCCAAGCCGCGCAAGTTTGTTTTTCCGGCGGGAGTGCAAGTCGCGGCTGGGGCGTACCTCGTGCTGGGCAGCGAGCTCGGTTTCAAATTGAACGCCGACGGCGAAGGGGTTTGGCTTTTTGACAGCAGTGGGGAGTGGCTCGACTCGGTCGAGTTTGGGCCGCAGTTGCAGGGGCGCTCGATCGGGCGTGCCGGCCGCACCGGCGACTGGACGCTCGCCCGGCCAACGCTCGGCGGGCCGAACGCCGCGCTCGCGCTTGGCCAAGCGGACGCCGTGCGAGTGGCCAGTTGGGTGGCCAACCCGCCGATCGGCGAGCGCGACGCGATCGAGTTGGCCAACCCGGGCGCGTTGCCGGTGGCTCTCGACGGGATGCGACTCTCCAGCCAGCCGATCGGCGCGCCGGCGATGTTTGTCTTCCCGCCGCTGAGCTACATCGGCGCGAAGGCGGGACTGCCGCTCGACAGCCGCGCGCTGGGTTTCAGGCTCCCGTCGGCGCAAGGGGAGATAGGCTTGGCCGGTGCGGACGGTCGCTGGCTTGAGCGCATCGTGTACGGGCCGCAGCCGAACGGCGGCCGCTTGGCCAAGCGTTCCGGCGTCATTATCAGCGAAGTGATGACTGACAACCGGACGACGCTGGCCGACGAGGACGGCGATTTTCCGGACTGGATCGAGCTGCACAATCCCGCCGACGAGCCGGTGGACTTGGCCGGCTTCGGGCTGTCCGATGACTCCGGCGATCCGTTCAAATGGAGCTTCCCGAAAGTCGCAATTGCGCCGGGAGCGCATCTGCTGGTGTTCGCATCGGGGAAGGATAGGCGCGACCTCCACCAGCCAAACCCAGCCGTCAAGCGGCCTGCCGACATTCCGGGCCTTCGGCTTTGGCTCGACGCGACAAACACCGACTCGCTCACTGCCGACGCGGAGGGCCGCGTGTCGCGTTGGCAATCGGCCACCGGCATCACGGCCGCGCAAACCGACATCACCCGGCAGCCGCAACGGGCGACTGATCCGTTGAGCGGGTTGCCGGTGTTGCGGTTCGACGGGCTGGACGACAGGCTGTCGTTTCAGTTGCTCAACGATGTTCGAACGGTGTTCGTCGTTGCGCGCGAGGACGCTCACGCGACGAGCTCGTTTCGTGCTGTGCTGGGGGAGAACAGCACGGCGGACTTCACGCGTGGCGGTGACCGGGTTTTGTATTTTCACCCGCACAGCGGCTTCGCCGGGGAGGACTCGGCCGCGCGGATCGACGGCTCGCCGGTGAACCCCACGGCGGCGCGATGGCCGAGGTCGCTCTGCCTCGTCACGAGCGTGGCGGCGCGGCGCTTGCAAGCCAGCCTGGTCGGCTCGGATCGGTTTGTGCCGGATCGCAACTGGCACGGTGACATTGGCGAAGTGCTGGCTTACAACCGCGAACTCAACGACGACGAAATCGCCGCCGTCGAGGCTTGGCTCAAGGCCAAGTGGGCGCTGCCAGCGGCGGCGCTGCATGCCAACTTCAAGCTTGGCGACCGCGATGACGCGGTGATGCTCACCGAGCCGCTTGGCCAACTCGCCGCCACGCTCTCGCTGACACCGTGCCCGCCGGATGCCACGGTCGGCGTGGCTGCGGATGCGAGTGGCCAAGCGCTGTTTGCGCGGGCGACCCCGGGAGCGGCCAATGTGGCCAAGCCGCACGCGGGTTGGGCCGGTGCGCCGCGCCTGGCCAAGCCGCCCGGCGTGTACGCCGGAGCGATCGCCCTGCAAATTACGCCGCCAGGTTTTCGGGGCGAAGTGCGCTACACGCTCGACGGCTCCGTGCCCGGGCCGGAGGCCAAGCGCTTCACCGTGCCGCTCCGCTTGGCCAAGCCAACGGTGGTTCGTGCGCGGGTTTTTCGTGATGGCCACCTGCCGGGGCCGGTGGTCACGGCGAGTTATTTGATCGGCGAGCCGGCGCGATTCCCGGTCGTGTCGCTCTCCACCGCGCCCCGGAATCTTTTTGACAGAGACCACGGCATTTACACCGGCGACAATGCCAAGCACGAGTGGGAGCGACCGGCATTCTTCGAGTGGTTCGAGCCGGATGGCCGACGGGCGATCGGGCAGGCCGTTGGGCTGCGGATTCATGGCGGCTGGTCCCGTCATTATGACCAGAAATCGCTGCGGCTCTACGCCCGCAACCGGTACGGGGAGAGCGCATTGGATCACCGTTTTTTTCCGGGATTGGGGATCGATTCGTTTCGCCGATTGCTGCTTCGCAACTCCGGTAACGGCTGGAAGCTGGCGTTCATGCGCGACGCGATCGGCCACGAGTTGGTGGCCGGGATGGGGCTGGATTCGCAGGCGTGGCGGCCGTCGATCGTGTACCTCAACGGCCGCTACTGGGGCATTCACAACCTGCGCGAACGGATCGACCGGCACACCCTTGCGAGCCACCACGGCGTCACGCCGGATGGGATCGACCTGCTGCAAAACGGCATCCGGGCAGGCGACAAGGAGCATTGGAAACGCCTCGAGCGTTTGTTCACCGGGCCGACGGAAACACCGGCCGGATGGATGCCCGCGCTCGAGCCGTTCGTCGATCTCGACAACCTGTTCGACTATGTCATTGCCGAGGTGTTTCTCGACAACCGCGACTGGCCGCTGAACAACGAGCAACAGTGGCGGCCACGCACGGCGGCGGGCCGCTGGCGATGGATCCCGTACGACATGGACGGCATCCTCGGCACCGGCGGACGCCGACCGTGGGTGAACTCGTTGCGCGGGAAAATCCTGTATCTGCCGGTCAAGCGGCCGCCGCTGTTTGTCTCGATGATGCAGGCGCTGCTCGAGGAACCGCGCGGCCGCGAGCACTTCGTGCACCGGTACACGACGCACATGCAAACCACGCTAAGCCGGGCGCGGCTCCTGCAGGTGATCGACGACAAGCAGGCCATCCTCGCCCCGGAAATGGCGCGGCACATCGCGCGTTGGCAGCCGACGGAAAACAGCAACCCGCAGTCGGCGTTGCCGCTCCGCAACAGCGGCGACTGGCTGGCGGAAGTGCAGGTGCTGCGTGACTACGCCGAGGCGCGGCACGAACACGCCTGGGCGGATTTGCAGACTTCGTTCAAGCTCGGAGAGCCGGCGACGCTGCAGGTGGGCGACGTGCCGGGTTTGCTCGGCATCGAGGTCGAGGGGCTCGCCCTGCCACGCCGGGGCGGCGACCGGGCCGCTCGGTTTTTCACCCGGTTGCCGATGCGGCTGTCGCTGCGCCTGGCCAAGGGCTGGCGTCTGGCTGGCTGGGGTAACAACATCGGCCCGGGCGACGACGGGCGATTCATCCTCACCGGCGACACGACGCTCCGGCCGCAACTGGTTTTCGAGCCCGCGCATCGGCCGATGTTTCAGTCGATCGAACTGGAGCAGGGCGACCGACTGCGGCTTGTGTTTTTCGGCATCGCCGGGCGGACGCATCACGTCGAGGCCTCAACCGATCTCGCAGAATGGCAGCGACTTAAAACCATCGCCGTGCCGGGTAGCGAGTCGCAAAGCATCGCCGTGCCGCTTGGCAACGAGCCGGGTCGGCGGTTTTTCCGGATCATCAGCGATCCCGAGTGAGCGCCGGTTTTTCGTTGCCTCGAACGCATCCCGGGGCTTGAATCCTCCGCGACCTGACCGATCCGGATGAACCAAGCCAAGCCCAGGGGAATGATGCGTTGGCCGCTTTTGCTGGCGACGCTTGGCCTTGCGCTTGGCCAAGCCGGCTGCGGGCCGGGCGAACCCGAGCCGCCCCCCGCCCCGCAACCCAAGCCGCGACCGGCCCCGAAAGTCGAAACCCGCACGCTGCACGAGCTAGCCGCCACTGACGACACCGACACGCTGCGCCACGCGCTGCAGCTTGGCCAGGCGATCGAGGCGCTCAACGCGCTTGGCCAAACGCCGCTGCACATCGCCGCGATCAAAAACAAGCCGGCCAACATCGGGGTGCTGCTGGCTTTCCGCGCGAATCTCCACGCCAAGACGCAAAAGGAAAAAGTGGACGCGCTCTATCTCGCCTGCGCCCACGGCAGCCGCGACGCCGTAAAGCAGCTCGTGGCCAAGGGCGGCAAACCCGACTCGACCGCGCCCAACGGCTGGACCGCCGTTCACGTGGCGGCGATCAACGGCCGCGACGCCGTGCTCCAGTTGCTGCACGACCTCGGCAAAAACTTGAGCCCGCTCTGCCCCGACGGCACGCCGCTCGACTTCGCACGCATCCACAAGCGCGACGCCACCGTGCAACTGCTCACCCGGCTGGGCGCGAAAAAAGGCGCCACGCTCTCGGTGCACCTGTCCGCGCGCCACGGCGACATCGAGGCGCTCAATGGCTGGGTGAAACGCAACCGGGCTAATGTTCATTTTCGTGTCAAAAAAAACCGGGCCACACCGCTACACTGGGCCGCCGAGACCGACCAGGCCGAGGCCGCCGAGTTGCTGCTCAACCACGGCGCTGACAAAACGGCACGCACCGACGGCGGCTGGACGCCGCTCCACTCCGCCGCCGCCAAGGGAAGCACGAACGTCATCGCGCTGTTGCTCAAGCGCCGCGCCCCGGTGAACGCCATCAGCCAAAGCGGCACGCCGCTGGACCTGGCCAAGGGCTACCGGCAGCCCGAAGCCGCCGCCCTGCTCCAGGCCAAACGCGGCCGCGCCGGTCGCGAGGTTTCCATCCACATGGCGGCCGCCAAGGGGGATGCCATCGCCGTGCAGGCGTTCATCATCCGGCGTGGCATCAAGGTGAACACCCCCGGGCCGCTCCACAAGAGCACGCCGCTGCACTGGGCCGCCGGCGCGGGCAAGGTGAACACGATGGAGACGCTGATCTCGCTCGGGGCCGACGTGGACGCGTTGAGCGACAGCGAGGCCACGCCGCTGCACCAGGCCGTGCTGCAACACCACCCCGAAGCCGTGAAACTGCTCATCCGCAGCAACGCCGACTTGAACAGCCAAAACAAATCCGGCTACACGCCGCTGGATTACGCGACAGCCAACGGCTGGGCCGACCTTGCCGAGCTGCTGCAAACCGCCGGAGCCGTCCCCGGCAAATCGCTTTAGCGCTCAGAGCGGGGCGTTGGCCAGCGTATCGGCGACGTGGCCGAGTTGCTCCTCCGTCAGTTCCGGATAAATCGGGATGCTCAAAACCTCCCCCGCCATTTTTTCACAAACCGGCAGCGACTCGCCGAAGTTGGGCAGATGCGCAAAGCACTCCTGCTGGTGCAGCGCCACCGGATAATAAATCGCCGAGCCGATGTTGTTCGCGGCCAGGTGCGCCTGCAGCGCGTCGCGTTTGCCGTTGGCCACGCGGAGGGTGAACTGGTTCCACGTGTGGCCCCGCCCTTCGATTTCAGTTGGCAACACCAGCCGCCCCTCGGCGACGTGATCGCACTTGGCCAAGCGCTCGAGGTACTGCGCGGCGTTCGCGCGTCGCGTGGCAAGGTAGCCGGGGAAATGGCCCAGCTTGACCCCGAGCAGCGCGGCGTGCAGCGGGTCCATCCGGAAGTTGCCGCCGATGGCCTTGTGATAATATTTCGGCGCGCCGCCGTGCACGCGAAGGATGCGCGCGCGCTTGGCCAAGCCGTCGTCGTCGGTGGTGATCATGCCGCCGTCGCCGAAGCCGCCGAGGTTTTTGGATGGGAAAAAACTGAACGCGCCCAAGTCGCCCATCGTGCCGACCGGTTGGCCGCCGAACGTCGCGCCCATCGACTGCGCGGCGTCCTCAAGCACGGCGAGGTCGTGCTCCTTGGCCAGCCGCTGCACGCCGTCCATGTCCGCCGCTTGGCCGAACAAATGCACCGGGATGATCGCCTTGGTTTTGTCGGTGACGCGGCCGGCGGCGGCGGCGAGGTCGTTGTTGAAATCGGCGTCAAGCGAATCGACGAACACCGGCGTCGCGCCGGTGCGGGCGATCGCGCCGGCGGTCGCAAAAAACGTGAACGACGGGCACAGCACCTCGTCGCCGGGGCCGATGCCCAGCGTCATCAGCGAAAGCAGCAGCGCGTCGGTGCCGGAGCTGACGCCGATGGCGTGTTTGGCCCCGACCGACTCGGCGGCGACCGACTCAAACCCGGCCACCTCCGGCCCGAGGATGAACTGCGACGAGTCGAGCACGCGCGCGAAGGCGGCCTTCAGCTCGGCGGCGAGCGGCTGGTTTTGTGCGCTTAGATCAAGCAGCGGGACGTTGATCGGTTCTCCCATCGGCGCGGCATATTCACCGGTAGCGCGCCCAGGCGCAAGCGCATTGCCGTTGACACCGCCTCGCCGCGGGCCGACGCTGCGGCTGTCCGACCCATGAAACCGATTTCTTCCATCCTTGCGTTCGTGTGCGCGGCGGCGCTTGGCCAAGCGGCCGAGCCAACCAAGCTGAAGCTGCACTGGGCCAAAAACATGCTGACGATCAGCGGCGCGCATCTGCCCGGCGGCGAGATGAAAATCCACTATCTCGAGGCGTATTGCCGGGACAACTCGCAGACGACCAACTGGGGGAGGCACACCGTCGTCGGCCACAAGACGCGCTTGGTTTCGCGCAGCAACGACGGCTCGCAGATTCGGTTGCACTGCGACGTGAACGACGGCGTGACGGTCGGGCATGTCATCACCGCCTCACACGACGAGGTCGATTTTCGGCTCACCGCGCACAACCCCACGATCAGGCGCTCCGAGGCGCATTGGGCGCAGCCGTGCATTCGCGTCGGCAAATTCACCGGCACCGGCGCGGACGCGACCGCCGACAAATACGCCTACATCAAAAAGAGCTTTGTCTATCTCGACGGCCAGCGGGCGATGATGCCGACGCAGGGCTGGGCGACCGAGGCGCGCTACATCCCGGGGCAGGTTTGGGCCGGGCCGGGCGTGCCGCGCGCCGATGTCAACCCGCGCCCGCTGCACCCCGCTGTGCCGGGCAACGGGCTGATCGGCTGCTTCAGCGGCGACGGCTCGATGATCTTTGCCACCGCGTTCGAGCCGTATCAGGAATTGTTCCAGGGCGTGATCCGCTGTCTGCACAGCGACTTCCGGCTGGGCGGCCTCGCGCCGGGCGAGACGTTGGAGATCACGGGCAAAATCTATCTCGTAAAAAACGACGAGGCCGCGCTGCTGAAGCGTTACCACAAAGATTTCCCCACGCACAAGGCACTCCATCGGCCGGGGAAAAAATGATTCGCCTGAGCAGGCGCGGCCGGTTGGATTCCTTCTCCCTAGGGAGAAGGTGGCCGGAGGCCGGATGAGGGTGAACGCTCACTGTCTCCGTCTGCGTTCTCCCTCATCCCAACCCTCTCCCGCTGGGAGAGGGAGCTTGGCCAAGCGCATTCGGCTGGATTCATCGGCTTGTTGAATCTGCTGTTTTTTGTGGCGAACGGCTTGACTTGACCCGATGTGTCGGCGATAAGAGTCGCGCTTCATGTTGGAGGATTCAACTGCAAGACAACCACTTTCGAACAAGGAGAAACGGGACCTGGACGTCGAGATCGCCTTTTTGGAGGGTCTCACCAAGCGTGACCCCCAGTATGTTGAGGCGCTCCAGTTGCTCGGGGACAACTACACGAAGCGCGACCGCTTCCATGACGGGCTGACCGTCGATGAGCACTTGTCCCGGCTTCTCCCTGAGGACTCGATGGTCTATTACAATCTCGCCTGCAGCTACTCGCTCACCGATCGAATCGACGAGTCCATCACCGCGCTCAACAAGGCCGTCCACCTCGGCTACGACGACTCCGAGTGGATGGACACCGACCCCGACCTCAACAACGTCCGCACCGACCCGCGCTATCAGCGGATTCGCCGCCTACTGGAGGTCAAGTTCAGCAGCCACTGACCCGCGCCCCGCGCCATGAAGGTCACCCATCAGGGCAAGTCGCGGCATTACCGGACGGTCTGGTTTGACAAGGCGCGCAACCGCGTCCGGCTCATCGAGCAACGGCTGCTCCCGCATAAATTCAAAGTCGTCTCCACCGCCGACTACCGCGAAACCGCCCAGGCCATCACCGACATGATCGTTCGCGGCGCGGGCGCGATCGGCGCTGCGGCGGCTTACGGACTCGCGCAGGGCGCACGGGCTTTTCGCAGGCGTGGACTCAAGGCGTTCGAGCGGCACTTGGCCAAGGTGCACCACACGCTCGCCGAGGCGCGCCCCACCGCCGTCGATCCGCTCAACGCCATGCGCGGCATACTGGCACAAATGACCGGCGACACCGTTGCCGGGCGGCAGCAGCAGGCCTTGGCCGCCGCCGAACAATTCGCCGAGGATGACGTCGCCCACTGCAAAGCGCTTGGCCAACACGGCGAACCGCTCATCCGCGAGGGCGCGCGTGTGCTGACCCACTGCAACGCCGGCTGGCTGGCGTTCGTGGACGTCGGCTCCGCCACTGCACCGATGTACGCCGCACAGGCCAATGGCAAATCGTTCCATGTTTTTTGTGACGAGACACGGCCGCGCTCGCAGGGCGCCATCCTCACCGCTTGGGAACTGGCGCAGCAGGGCATCGCGCACGACATCATCGCCGACAACGCCGCCGGCCACCTCATGCAGCGCGGCGAGATCGACCTCGTCATCACCGGCAGCGACCGCACGCTGGGCCGCACCGGCGAGGTGGCCAACAAGATCGGCACCTACACCAAGGCCGTCTTGGCCAAGCGGCACGGCATCCCGTTTTACGTCGCCATCCCGCTCTCGACCATCGACTGGGAACTCGAGTCCGGCCAGGCCATCCCAATCGAGGAACGCGACGAGGACGAAGTGCTAAGTGCTTGGGGCGTGACGCCGAGCGGCCGTCGGCAGCAGGTGCGTCTGGCCAATCCCGGCAGCAGCGCGCGCAACCCGGCCTTCGACGTTACGCCGCCGGAACTGATCACCGGCATCATCACCCCGCTCGGTATTTTCAAGCCGCGCCAACTCTGGAAACACCGCGCCAAGCTTGGCCAAGCGGCTGCGATTTGCTGACCGCACACGCGGTTGGCCAAGCGCAAAATAACCCGTTGCGTGGCCATGGGGACAGGTGTAAGTTCCGCCTTCACTGTCAAATTTACCCAGTAAAACAATGAAAAAACAAACATCCCCCACCACCGTCGCCGGGCTGGCCTTGGCCACCCTGCTTTCCTGCGGAACCGGCTTGACCAAGGCCGAGCCGCACCACGACTTGGCACACCAAATCGAGGCCGAGCTGGTTCAGATCGAGGTTGAGGCGCTGCTTGAGAAATTCAAGGAACTGACCAAGCGCACCCATCAACTGGAACTGGAGCGAGTCAATCTGGAGGTGGAAGCCGAGACGGCGCAGGGCGAAGAGGAACGCGCCGAGTTGGAGCAGCACCTACGCAGAGCGCACATGACACAGGAACGACTAGAACACTTGCGCCGTGAGACCCGGGAGGAACTCCACCACATGGCCGCAGAGCAGGCCCATCATCCCCGCGAGCACGGCGAGGAGCGGCACCGCGGCGAGGAACGGGAGCAACAACACACCGCTGAGGGCTTCAGGGAGCGCCTGCACCATCTCGAGCGGCAGATTGAGGAACTGCGCGGTGCGGGCAAGCGCGACCGCGCCGATCAATTGGAACGCCAAGCCAATGAAATCCGCGCACACCTGAAACAACAGGAACGCCGCAGCCGCGAGCGTCGCGGCGAGCGGGAGCATGCCCAAGCTGAATTGCGGGAGCATTTCGAGCAACTGCAGGCCAAGCGCCGCGAGGCAATTGCACATCTCGAAGAATTGATGGGCGCGGCCAGGCGGATCGAGGGCGACGGTGAAGAGGCCCAGGCAAAACGCCACAAGCTCGAGGATCGCGCCGCCGAGGTGAAGGCTCACCTTGGCGAACTCAACGAACAACTCGAGGAACTCGAACACGCCATCCGGGAGCGCCGCCAAGGCCGCGAACGCGGAGAGAGGGAGGGACGCGAAGAGGAACGGGGCGAAGACGAAGTGCGGGAGCGCGAGGAGTAACCCCTCCGCGTTACTTTTTCTCCTCGATCGCCCTGGCCAGATTCGCGATCTCGCCGCCCAGCCGGAGGCGGGTCATCTTGGCGTTGAGCTTCTCGCTCAACGAGGCGCACAACTCGAGGAAGCAGTCGGTGCCCGGCTCCTCCTGTAGTTGATGCCCGGAGAAGTCCTTGAAACAATCCTGCCGCAGGTTCGTGAGTTGATCCTGCAAACTCTGGAGTTTTTCCATGTCGTTCCCCTTTTTTTCGGTGTCGAGAGTCATCTGTTGCCGCTCAATATCGATCACCCCGCGGATGTAATGGTCGAGCCGGGTCTCCTTGGTCCGGTCTTTTCTCTTTTGATACCACTGAAAACCGAGGAATCCCGCGACGATAATCGACACAAAAAACGAGCGCATGCTCTCCCACATATCGACCAGCGCGGGCTTGATGAATGTCCGGGTGTCCGGCTCGTAAACCCACATGGCCCCCTCGTGAACGGGAAAAAACGGGCGAGCGCTGGCAAACGGTTTGCCCTGCTCAAACAACTCGCCCAGCCGGTTCTCCTTTTGAAACGGCGTCTTGAGAATTTCTTGGGTGATTTTTTCCACAAAGCCGCTTTCGACATCGTTCCGTGTGATAAGGTGCGCTCCGGTCGCCACGGTTTGGATGTCTGTTCGTGGAATCGGCTCGCCCTCAAACTGGTAAATGCCGCGCGGCACCTTGAATGGCGACAAGTGCAGCTCCATCGCCGCCAACGCCTCGTTGTTCGGGATGCTAAGGAAACGAACTTTGCCGGTGCGTGCCAGCGTTTGAAACACGTCCGCCTGCATGCCGGCTGTGATGAACGCAGCGTCCAGCTTCTCTTCCTCGAACGACTGTATGAGTTGCGGATATTTCAGGTTTCGGTGTCCTTCACTCGGAGCGATGTTTAGGCTTTTGAGTAACAGCCGCGACATCGGGTAATCAGCGGAAAGCTCCGGCCCAAGGTTCACGACTTTCCCTTTCAAGTCCTGCAGCGACATAATTCCGCTCCCGTTTCTCACCGCGATATGCAGCGGCTGTGAATAAAGATTTGCCACGAACACCACTTGCTTGAGCTCGACAGGATCAATTTTTTGCGCCTCCTGCTCCAGCAGGTCCGGGGCGAACTCTTTCAGGTTTTTGCGCGAGCCCGGCTGGAACAACGCCAAGTCAACCTCGCCCTCCGCAACCAGCTTCAGGTTCTCCAGCGACCCCGCAGTCGTCCGCACCGCGGCCCTGCGTCCCAGTCGGGTAACCACGTTCGAGAGGCTGAGTGCAATCGGGTGATACAGTCCCTTCTCCTGGCCGCCAGCGATGACGATGGTGCGATTCAGGTCGACCAGGACCTTGACGAGCTGATACAGGGGCACGCAGATCAACACGCTCAGCAGGCCGATAGTGATCCATTTGCGTTTCATGCCGTGAAAAAATTCAGGCAAAATCATATCGCTTAGCCAAGCAGCAGGCAAGTTCGCAATGCCGGGCCAGGCGCGAGTCCGTTTTCGTCCTCGCCCTCGTCCTTCGTCATCGGAAAAACAATCGAGTACGAGAGAGGAGGGACGAGTACGATTTGCCCACGCCGGACGGCTGGGGACAGCCATTCCTGCCATCGCTTGCCGATTCATTTTTTGGTGGCGGCGGGAGCGGCGCTCGCCGACATTGGGCGCGTGACGGATTCCACCCTGCAGGGTGCCAGCGTGCTGGTGGTCGAGGATGAGCCGCTCCTGCGCAAACAGGTGGCGGCCGCGCTCGAGCAGCACGACGCCGACGTGACCGCCGTCGGCACGCTCGACGAGGCGCGCCGCATGATCCAGTCGCTGCCGTTCGACTTCGCGCTGCTCGACGTCAACCTGCCGGACGGCCTCGGCACCGACCTGCTGAGCGAGAACGTTTTTTCGCCCAACACCGCCGTCGTCGTCTGCACCGCCGAGGGCGGCGTGCAGGGCGCAGTCGAGGCAATCAAGAACGGCGCGCAGGATTACCTCCTCAAACCGGTCGACCCCGCCGTGTTGCCGCTCGTGCTGCACCGCGCCAAGGCCAGCCGCCAATCCGCCCGCTTGGCCGAGCACGAGCGCCACGACCCCGCCGCCACCGGCGAGCGTCTGTTTTTCGGCGACGCGCTTGGCCCGTTCCGCCAGCAACTCGACAAGATCATCGCCGCGGACGAGCGGCTTGGCCGCGATCTCCCGCCGGTGTTGCTCGAGGGCGAAACCGGCACCGGCAAAACCAGCATCGCCCGCTGGCTGCATCACCACGGCCCGCTCGCCGCTGGCCCGCTGGTCGAGGTCAACTGCCCCGCGCTGCCGGAGAGCCTCGCCGAGTCGGAACTTTTCGGGCACGAGCGCGGCGCGTTCACCGACGCCAAGACAGCGCGCATGGGCCTCTTCGAGGCGGCCAAGGGCGGCACGCTGTTTCTCGACGAACTGGCGAGCCTCTCGCTTGGCCTGCAGGCAAAGGTGCTCAAGGCGATCGAGGACAAACGCATCCGGCGGCTCGGCGGCAACAAAGAAATCGACGTCGATATTCGCATCATCGCCGCGAGCAACCGCAACCTTGGCCAAGCGGTCGCCGACGGGCAGTTCCGCGACGACCTGCTCCACCGACTGAGCTTGTTCCGCTTGGTCATCCCTCCGCTGCGCGAGCGCGGGAAGGATATTTTGAAACTGGCCAAGCAACTTCTTGCGCAACTATCCCGCCGCCACCGGGTCGCCGCCAAGCCGATCAGCGCCGACGGCCAAGCGCGGCTGCTCAACCACGCTTGGCCGGGCAACGTCCGCGAACTCAGCCACGAACTCGAGCGAACGATCGTGTTCGAGGAAGGCGACGAGTGGGACTTCGCCGCGCTCCCCGGCCCGGCGGGAACGGCGGCCAACGAAACGGCGACGAGCGGCGCACTCAATCCGAACTTCGATTTCCCCGGGGAAGGTTTTTCGCTGGAAGCGACCATCGACGAGTTCATCCGGCGAGCCATCGACCAGGTCGGAGGCAACGTCTCCGCCGCCGCCCGACTCCTCGGCGTCTCCCGCGACTACATCCGCTACCGCCAAAAAAACGTAGGGGAATAGTCAGTATTCAATCATAATTGCTAGAGGAAATGCCCAAACGAACTTACATTTGCCTCGATTGCCGAACCTCCAAACGCGCTGAAGCAGCGTACGGGGCAAACCCTGACTACCGTTGCTCAAGATGCCAATGCTCGTTGATCGAATTGCCTTGGCGATGGCGTATCCCGAAAAAGACAGACGATTCCGAATGGGAAAAACTCCGTACATTTGCCGCCGGAAATAGCAGTAGTGCAAAAAATGAGCAGGGTTGATGAAGGGATAATTTTGCAAGTCCACCGACAGGCTGAAAGCCTGAATCCACATAGCCGAGGGCAACGCCCCATAAGCGCCAACTTGATTATCCCGCAGGGATTTCGTCTTACAGCCCAAGGTTTGAAACGAAGTTTCTACCTTGGGTCAGCGTGGCAGAATCACAAAACCCCGCAGGGGTTTCGCCAAAAGAACTGTTGGACTGATGAGCGTTGTGCAACCCCTCCAGGGTTGTTTCCATTTTGGACTCAGTTCCCAAGGTAGCAGCCTTTTGCCTGCAACCTTGGGCTTTAATACGAAATCCCGTTGGGATTCTTTCCTTCGCGACTTCGCATGAAAATGAAACTTCTCCCTCTGCGGCTCTGCGATCTCTGCGTTTAAATAACTACCGCCCAACCTGCCGCTGCGCGTATTTGCCGAGGAGGTCGGTTTCGAGGTTGACCGTGTCGCCGACTTTGCGCGTGCGCAGGTTGGTCATCTGTCGTGTGTGCGGGATGATCCACACGGCGAAACCGCGCTTGCGCAACTTGGCCACCGTGAGGCTGATGCCGTCGATCGCCACCGAGCCTTTCGGCACGAAACCGGTCATCAGCGCCGCCGGTGCATCGACGTCGAGCAGCCAGTCGTTGCCCTGCTTTTCCCACTTACGAATCTTGCCGACGGCATCGACGTGGCCGGTGACGAAGTGGCCCCCCATCCGCTGGCCAAGTGCCAACGCCCGCTCAAGATTGACCGCCGAGCCGCGACGCAACGAGCCAAGGTTGGTTACGTCCCACGTCTCTCGCAGCAGGTCGAATTGAAAGCCGCGCGACTTGCCGCGTTTCGTCACCTTGATGGCGGTGAGGCAGCAGCCGTTCACGGCGATGCTGTCGCCGGTGTTCGTGCCGCCGAGGCAAACGTCCGCCGAGACCGTCAGCGTCACGGCGTTGGTGCCGTGTTCGATGGCTTCGATCCTGCCTGTTTCCTCGACGAGTCCGGTGAACATTTTCAGGGCTGCGCGTCGGCGACGCGGGCGGTGAGCATCAGGTCGGGGCCAAGATTTCTCCAGCGGATTTTTTCGAGCCGCAGCCCCTTGGCCAATGGCAGCCCCTCGCCGGCGACGGCCGTCCGGGCGTCACGGCCGCCCAGTATTTTTGGCGCGTAAAAAAATGCCACGCGACTGGCCAAGCCGGCCTCGATGAACGCGGCGTTCGTTTCGCCGCCGCCCTCGACGAGCAGATGCGTGCAGTCCTGTCGGCCCAGTTTGCGGAGCAGCGACTTGAGATTGAAACCCCGCTTGGCCAGGGGACAGGTGATCACGCGGCAACGCTCCTTCAGCTTGGCCAAGCGCCCGGCCGGGGCATCGCGCGAAACGACGACTGTCGTTTGTTCGGCGAACTCGTCACCCAACACCCGGGAGCCAAGCGGCGTGCGCGCTCGCGGATCGAGAATGATGCGCCGCAAGTCCGGCCCGCGCCACTCGGCTTTCGGGCGGCGGACATCGCGCAGCGTGAGACCGGGGTCGTCGGCGAGGATCGTGTTGACGCCGACGAGGATGGCGTCGGCTTCGTGCCGAAGTTTCATCCCCTCGCGGCGCGCCTGCGGGCCGGTGATCCATTTCGACTCGCCGCTGGCGGTGGCGATTTTGCCGTCGAGCGTCATCGCCGCCTTGATGGTGACGAACGGCAGCCCAGTGGTGATCCAGTGATTGAACGCAAAATTGATCTCAGCCGCTTCGGCGGCAAGTGCGCCATGCTCAACGGCGATGCCTTTGCGCTTGAGCAACCGAAAGGCCCGGCCGGCATGTTCGGGATTGGGATCGGTCGCGGCGACGACGACCCGCGCGATGCCGGCCCCGGCGATGGCTCGCGTGCACGGCGGCGTGCGGCCGCTGGTCGAGCACGGCTCGAGCGTGACGTAAAGCGTGGCGCCTTTGGTCGGGTTGCCTTTGCGCTTGGCGTCGGCGATCGCCTCAACCTCGGCGTGCGGCAAACCGGCGCGCCGATGCCAACCGCGTCCGATGATATTCCCGCGCTTGGCCAGGACGGCCCCGACGAGAGGGTTGGGCGACGTCTCGCCCCGCGCCCGCTTGGCCAGGCGCAACGCATCCCGCATCAGTTGTTCATCGCTTGGCATCGGGGACAATCTCAGACGACTCGGTTGGCGACGGGTCAAGGATAAAGGATGGATCGTTCCCAGCCGTCGCCGGTCTTTCTGTAAAGCAGCCGCTCGTGCAGACGATCGTCGCCGTGGAGCCAGAATTCGACCTCGCCGGGTTCCAGACGCCAACCGGACCAATGCGGCGGACGGGGCACTTCGCTGCCCTCCGGATACTCGGCCTGCAACTCCGCGAGGCGTTGCTGCAACTCGGCGCGGTAAACCATCGACGACGATTGCAGCGAGGCCCACGCGCCGACGCGGCTGCCGTGATCGCGGCTGGCGAAGTAGGCGTCCGCGTCCGCGTCGCTGACCGGGGTGACGGGGCCGCTGATGCGGATTTGCCGCCGCAGGTTTTCCCAGTGGAAGCACATCGAGGCATGGGGATTCTCCCTCAGCTCAGCGGCTTTGAGGCTGT
>Ga0208879_1000668_pt1 | contig 34743 bp, 26 predicted proteins | sample Knorr_S15_td_Bot_FD_185605 | JGI IMG/M metagenome (GOLD analysis project Ga0208879, IMG submission 185605) | Marine microbial communities from Southern Atlantic Ocean transect - Knorr_S15_td_Bottom_ad_5009_LV_A (SPAdes) (version 2) | ecosystem: Environmental > Aquatic > Marine > Oceanic | place... | reverse complement strand
GCAACTATTTGCATGCTTTACTCCTGTCGCCCAGCACAAGCCCGTTATGGACTACAACTTTAGGATAATTCGGGAAATTTTCGAAAAAGCCGGCAATTAGTTGATTGTTGCTAGCCATATCACACAATAAGGCGGTATAGGCAGTGTTTTTGCGATTGCGATCACGCACTTAATTCGCCACTGAGCGTAGCATATCAACCTCGTAACGAGAATCAGCAGTAACCCGGCTCTCATGTGGACCCGGGAGATATGACCAGGGTGAAGTTCCGTCGTATGAATCTTCAATTGACACTCGAGCTTCGGCTTGAATTGACCGCAAGAAAAAGAAGAATAATACCCATGAATTGGGCGAACCACCAAACCAAGAAGGCTACTTCAGATCATACACAGCGTCTGCGGGCTTTCTTGCTTGCAATTTTGTTCGCCGTTTCATCCCCCTTAAGCATGGCTCAAGCCAATTCTGCGCCGGATTCCGAGCAGGCGGGCCACATTATTATGGTTACCGGACAGGTAATCGCCCGCGACTCGAGCGGTAGTGCAAGGCAGCTTTCTCGTAGTTCAAGTATCCTCGTGGGCGATACGATTTTGACCGGGCCGGCAGCATCGACCCAGATTCGTATGGTCGATCAGGCGCAGATCTCACTCAAAGCCGATACCCAATTCACCATCGTTGCCTATCAATATGACGAGAATATCGTCACCGATGTAGTCTCCCTCTCACTAATTCAGGGTGGGTTTAGAACCATCACGGGCGTCATATGGGATCAGAACAGGGAGGCCTACGAAGCCACTATCAGCAATTTCGCCACCATAGGAATACGTGGTGCGGATTATGAGGTCGTCATCACTCCCGCAGGTGAAATCTTTACCGGTGTATATGACGGTGGAACTACTATCGCCAATGCTGCCGGAGAGTTAGATCTCGGTCTCGGCGTTCTCTTCGATTTCGCCACGGTTCCCGACCCGCAGACACCTCCACAGGGACTGACTGCGCAACCGGCCGAACTGGGTATTATCCCAATCGCTGTGCTTGACCAGGACACCGATGAGGAAGACACCGGCTCGGAAGATGACGGCGGTGATGCCGATGGAGACGATGGAGATGGTGGAGACGATGGAGATGGTGGAGATGATGAAAATGGTGTAGACGATGGCGACGCTGGCAATGATGATAACGTAGACGGCAACGATACTAACGCCGATGGCGCAGATACAGATGGCGCTAACCCGGACGATGCTGATGCCGACGTCGCAGATGCGGCTGGCGCTAACCCAAATGCTGCTAACACCGATGGCAATGATGGAAGCGGTAATTTGGCAATTGTCGATAACGCCGGCAGCGATAATGCCAACGCCACCGCACCGGTATCAAATGCCGACAGCTCTCAAGACACGACAGATACCACTACCGAAATCACCATTGCAACAGGGGCGACAACCTCCAGCAACACGGTTTCGGTCACAGGATTTTAAAATACCACTGACGATTCAGCGACTGGCATTACAGCACTTAGTCTCATATCGGCAGCTTCCGATGTCGGTGCCGCAGCCTCGCAACAGGCAACCACAACATCAGCCTTATCTGTTAACCCCAATGAAAGCAGTGGGGATGGTTCCATATCCTGCTCTGTCGATGCCTCATGCCCTGAGATTGAAGATGGCAAGGCCCAGACTCCGGACGCGGATGTCAGCGATGACGACTCGACATCTACCGACGATGGCACCGATTCCAGTGACGATGGCGACTCCAGCAACAATGGCAATGGAAACTCCGACAATAACAACGGCAACGACAATAATGACGACGAAGATGCCGATGCTGACTCCGGTGATGACGATAGTCCAGGCAACTCAGGCGATGCCGGCAACAACGGCGTAGGAAACTTCGGCAACGACGACGATTCTGATAATGGATCAACCGCAGACACTGGATCCAACGATGATAGTGGCGATGACTCCGTAGATGATGGTGGCGATTCCAGCGCTGACGATGGCACAGATTCTAATGCTGGCGACGATTCTCCCGTGGACGACGGAACCGGTGCTAGCGATAACGAAAATACCGACAACAATGACGATGCAGATCTCAACCAGGACGACATTGTAGTCGACGCGAGTGGGGTCGAATTCGGTGACTTTACTGCAGAGCAGCTCGCATTGTTAGCATCCGTTGGCATCACCCTAGATGGCGACAATGACAATATCTCTGTCGCAGCGTCCCTGATTGCCGATCTTAGCGATGCAGATCTAGAGTTTTTGAAATCACTTAACATTACCGTTATTAACGATATCGATGACGACAGCAATACCGGTAACAACGGTAATGGCAATGCTGGTAATAATGGCAACGACAACAATAACAATAGCAATGGCAATAGCGGTGACGATGATTCAGATAATGACAGCGACTCCGATGATAACGGAAACTCTGGTAACAATGGCAATGGAAATTCCGGCAATAGCGACAACGGAAACTCAGGCAATAATGGCAATGGCAACAATAGTTCTCAACTGACGCTGGCGACTGCAGACAGTGCCACTAACGAAGATTTCGGTATCAACTGGGGTAAATGGGATCGATCGATCGATGCAAACTGGGGAATCGTGACCCGGGTGAACGACGCACTGACGATAGTTTCAACTAGCAAATATTTCGCCGAAGTTAATCCAACCCCGGTTGCCAACCTGAAAGGTATCGCAAGCTATGGATCAGGATTGGTCTCATCCTTTATTGGCAACGGCAGCGCCGGCGAGATTAGCAGCTTGCTGGCGGCGATGGATGTCAATTTCGATACCGGAAGTATCACCAATGGCAGCCTGCTGGTTAACGTTGCCGATCAAGCCTGGGCTATCGACTTTGTCGGTTCCGTAAATGGCGGCGTCGTTGGTCTGGGTGCCACCGCAGCGCAACTGAGGGATAGCACCGGTTTAATCAGCACTTCCATTAACGCAAATCTCGGTGGCCTGTTCACGGGTAATGCGGCGGAAACCTTCGTTGGTGGATTCGATCTGCAGGATCTCATCAATCCTCTCAACTCGGTTGAAGGCATCTATACCATCAACCGCTAGGGCACCCGCCTGCCTGCTTCCTCGCTCCAAGCACTTTTCTCGCCTCTCATTTAACGATTCGAACTGGCACTGATCGAGCATCAATATCCTAACTCTGGTAGTGTAGCTCTGATTTTAATTGCCCTTGGATGGCAGCTAATTCAGACTGACTGACTTGAAGAGCCTCTGATTGCTGGATGTGGTTCCAGCTGCTTGATCCAGTCGTCAAACAAATATGCTCACAGGCTTTTAAAAGGATAGTCCATGGCAGATACCGCAATAAAAACGATCAAACTGGTCTTGAAACAGCACTCGGGAACAGAGATGGGAGAACGGGCGAAAGCATTTTCTGATTTGATGCAGGCTCGTCGTACCGTAAGAGACTTTTCCGACAAGCCGGTGTCGAGGCAAGTGATCGAGGATTGTTTAATCACCGCCGGCAGTGCCCCCAGCGGCGCCAATCGCCAGCCATGGCATTTCGCCGTTGTGAGTGACCCGGCCATCAAGCAACAGATACGCGAACGCGCAGAAGAGGAGGAAGAGAAATTCTACAACGACCGTGCTCCTCAGGATTGGCTGGATGTACTCGCTCCACTGGGCACCGATGACAGCAAACCTTTTCTGCAGCGAGCACCGTTTCTAATCGTGATCTTCAGTCAGAAATTTGGCTTCGATGCGGCCGGTGACAAGCAGAAAAACTACTACTTCACCGAATCCGTCGGTATCGCCACAGGGCTGCTGATAGCAGCGTTTCACAATGCGGGCCTTGCCACACTAACCCATACACCGAGTCCAATGAAATTTCTCAACGAAATTCTCGCAAGGCCAAGCTATGAGAAAGCGTACCTGATCCTGGTTGTCGGCTATCCAGAAACGGACGCAAGGGTGCCAGATATATCACGTAAATCCCTGAGTGAAATTGCCAGCTTTCATGAAGGCCAGGCGCAGTGACTAATGCCTGAACAGTATGAGCTCGTCGGCGACTTCAACGATACCGGTAATATCCAGATCACCGTCATTATCCCGGTCATGGAGAATGGCACAGGACGCCGCTCCGATCGCAGTGAGTTGATTGGGGAGCCGCAGGAACGTCCCATCTCCCTGGTTTTCATAAATTAAAAATAGCTGCGTTCTAAAATCCGAGGTAACCGCATCTAGATCACCATCTCCGTCCAGATCACCTAAATCCACCGCCAGCGGGAATCCGACCCCATCCACCGCCAGGGAATAACTGACCGGGGTTGCCAGTTCGCCATTTCCCATTCCCATGCTCACAGTCAGGGAAATCGAATTGGCATTCACTGCGACGATATCGACGCTGCCATCTCTGTCCACATCCCCCGCGGCCAACATCCAGGGATCACCCGCAGCGGGAATTCTGCCAGATTCGGTGAAACTGCCGTCACCGTTAGATAACAAGACTATCAACTCGTTGCTGTTACGGGTGCCGATGGTGATATCCGTTAAGCCATCGGCGTTCATATCTGCGGACGCACACGACCATTCACCATCGCCGGCATCGAAGGTTACCGCATCGGAGAAGTTTCCCGCACCATCATTGGTGAACAGCGCCACCAGATTACCGATATAGGAGGTTGCAATAATATCAGGGTCACCATCATTTTCGAAGTCGGCCAGGCAAACGCCCCTGACCCTTTCCCCGACGAATAGATTCTGTGTTTGGGAAAGCGCGCCACTGCCATCTCCCAGGAACACATGCACATGATGACCCCAGGCACTACCGACCGCGAAATCTATATCTCCGTCACCATCAAAATCTGCGCCTTCGTTGGGACTGGGCTTGACCGCGCCCTCGATGGGGATGATAGAAAAATTTCCGTAACCACCGGCGCCATCGTTCAGGAAAACTCGCAAATCATTAGACAATTCATTAGGCACTATAAAATCGGACCAGCCATCTTGGTTCAAATCCCCGGCGTAAGCGCCATAGGTTTGTATCTGAGTCTGTGAACCTGGCGAGCGCGTAGAGACAACCCCGATCTTTTCGAATGCCATAGGCGCGGTGGCTGATTCCACCCAATAGGACCAGCTGTATCCACCGGGAAACTCACTACCATCGATCGCAGATAGCTCTCCGGCAGCCATTGTGACGAAGACTTGCTCACCGGCAAAGAGATCTCGGTCCGGAAGAAACCGCAGTGAGCGCTTGTCCTCACCGAGGCTGAGTGCACCACTTAGTACACCCGACCATCTGCCGAATACGCTGAGCGTGTTGTCATCCACTGAACTTGCGTCCAGGGCTCGATCGAAGTGAATCTTTATTTCAGTACGACTACTCGGGACCACCGTGTCTTGCTCGGGAAGAACCGAAAGCGGCGTAATCGACGTTGCCGGATTGACGGTAAAATTGATCGGCTGGGCATCTAGCTGAAACTCACCATCCACTACATAGGCAACATAGAGTTTAACCTCCGCAATGGCCTCGCCAATTACCCCACTGAACAAACTCAGTGCGATGGAGTCAGTCAGCGGCACATTAAAGCGATACTGCATAAGATTATTGGAATCGTAGATAATGAGCGCGTTCGAATCGTTCAGAAAATAGATAGTGGGGCCGATTTCGAATGCGACATAAATATCTGCTCTGCGCCCGACGTGAATCTGTATCGGGCACAAATTACCACCAATGAAAACCGAGCCACCGGCGTTGATTTCCGGGACAAATTCGCACCACTGTCGATCGAGGCGCCACCGCTGAATATTTGTCCGTTGGCACAGTTCTCCTGGGCCAGGGATGCAGCGCAAACCGACAACGCAATAATGCCGAGAAGTGTAGAATCTAACCTTCCTGCCATGCTGTTAATCTTCCTAAGATGCCGCCCAGCACCGAGTGATAACGGGCCTCGCTTGCATCGTTGACACGACGCGCTCTAAAACCAACATCCCTAAGGGTGCAGTCCTTAACACTTATTGTCCAGGGAGCCTCCAGAGTCTTTTCTGGCACATCCACGAAAAAGGCCTGTCTCGATAGAGCCAGGCCTCTTTCACCGGTAGCATCCCGACTAAGACTTATTGTGGAGGATTTCCTCGTGGAGTCCCCTCCTTACGCCATTCGCCATACAAATATTCTTCCGCGAATTCTGCGCACTTGAATTCGAGTAATTGCATGCTGTCTCCGATGTGACGATAGAGCGGAAAGCTTATTGTCCAGGGCGCGGTGAATGTATTGGCATCCGTAATCGTTGCTTCGTAATTAATATGGTTTGGTCCTGCGGGAGACCAGCGCTCTTCGACTACCATCTCATAGCTGTGATGATTGCCGACACGATCAAACCAGGTATCTGGCATCTGCCCACTCACGCGAACAACCAGGGTATCGCCTTCCCAATGGGCGTTGGAGTGACCCATCCAGGCATCTACCTGAGATTCCAGGTCAGGTTGATCCACGTAGAGAATACGATTCGCTTCTGCTACTTCGTAGGCAATCAGGATAACGCCCGTGGACTGCACTATCTGGAATGGGAAAGGCATGTAGTTTGCCCTGGGCACGCCGGGCATATAACACTTGGCCATGGGATCATTTTCGATTGCACTGGCACGATTGGCATCCGCCTGCCTGCGGCCCTGTTCATTATAAGGAATGCGGCCGCCCTCGACGATACCCAGTCCACCCGGCGTGGCTGACAGTGCGCCGAACAGGCGTGGATACGGACCTTCCGATGCGGCGTGGGGTTCCACGTTATAGTGGGCGGAGGTCATGGCCTGCCAAATGCCGCTGAAATCCGGCTTGCCACTTGGTGTGCGTGGGAAGGCACTGGCCTGCGCAAGTACTTGCGTGGATACAAACAAGCCCAAAACCGAGAACAGACAAGTCGCTGATATAAGTTTTTGTAATAGTGTTTTCATGTACAACCCTTCAATCGTTTACCGTTCGTTTACTGATACTCAAAATCAATCGAGTAGCCAAAAATTCATAAGAACAAACCAATCAGGAATCGTTCTTACCCCGCTTTTTAACTTACTGAGCCCCGCTTTCCGCCGCCAACCGCTCTTGCACCCGGGCACCACGCAGAATGTTGAACATACCGTAGTTACCTTCGTGACAGGCATACTCATATAACAAACCACCCACCTTGATCATGGGCACAATAGCCGTGATTTTGTCAGTAAAAGTGGATGGATCATCGATGGTGAATTCATAGTTCACCGTGTCGTAAGCGACCCGGGTAAAACGTTCTGTCAACACCATGTCCCCGTTGGCGCCGGTGCTGTTAAAGGTTTGACGGAGGCCATTGAAGTTTTTAGTTTCCACCACCAGGGTATCACCATCCCAGTAACCCCTGGAATCACCTGACCACAAGCGAATATCGTCGTCCAATTGCGCGTGGTCGCCCAGCGAGACGATGCGTGCATCATGAATCATTTCCGTCATGATCACTGCAGTGTCTCGACTCTGAAAAATTTGCACATTGTTATTGTACAAACTGGGAGTAAACGGCGGTCCGGAGTTAAAACCGACAAGGCAGCGGGTAGAGAGTCCACGGTCCTCCGGGCCATCTTTAGCGATACCGCCCACGGTGTATCTAACCGGTCTGGTACCGGGCACATCTGGGCCCAGGCCGCCAAATTGTCTTGGCGCGCCTTCGACTGCCGCCGGAAAGCGCCCATTATCTGGATACACCACTAGGGAAGTGCGAACCGTGTCGCCTATACCGGCGACTTCGAACCAGAAATCGTTGTAACCACCTGGATTGTTACTGGCTTCAGGTGCATCGGGGTCCACCACCAGGCGCGCTGCCGCGGCGTCGGCCGCCGCCGCCGAGGCCTGCTGCCGTTCTACGGCTTCCTGAATTTGTTCCGGGGTCAGGAATTCCTGATCGCCGTAGCGTGTCGGTCTCTGCATTGGCGTATTGGAGCTGAAATTCCAGACTCCCTGCAGGTCAGGCTGACCATATTCGGTTCGAGGAACCACATATTCGCCGTCTGACTGCGCCACAGAAAATCCGCAAACCGTTGTGAGTATTGAAAAGATAAGCAAGTATTTAGTCTTCATCGGAACCCCGTCTCGTTGCATTATTGTTGGCCACCATTTTCCGCAGCCCTGCTTTCTTCCATTCTTTCACCGCGCAGAATGTTGAACATGCCGTAATTGCCTTCGTGGCAGGCGTATTCATAGATCTGACCAGCCACCTTGGTCATAGGCACGATGGCCGTGATTTTATCGGTAAAAGTGTTGGGATCATCGATGGTGAATTCATAGTTCACCGTATCGTAGGCAACCCGGGTAAATCGTTCTGTGAGTAGCATATCTATATTTGAACCGGTGCTGTCGAAAGTCTGTCGCAGGCCGTTGAAATTTCTGGTCTCAACCACCAGGGTGTCATCTTCGTACCAACCTCGTGAATCCCCGGACCAAAGCCGCACATCCTCATTCAGTTCGGGTATTTCGCCTAGGGGTACGATGCGGGCATCGTGAACCATTTCGGTCAAGATCACCGCGGTGTTCTTGCTCTGAAAAATTTGCATGTTGTTATTGTACAGACTCGGCACAAACGGTGGGCCTGCGTTAAATCCAACCAGGCAACGCTCGGAAAGACCACGATCTTCCGGCCCATCCTTGGCAATACCGCCCACGATAAATCGCACCGGGCGGGTACTCGGAATATCCGGGCCGAGGCCGCCAAACTGCCGCGGTGCACCTTCGACCGGTGCCGGTACTCGACCATTCACCGGGTACACGATATGAGAAGTGCGGACCGTATCACCGATACCTCGATTTTCTATCCAGAAATCATTGTAGCCTCCGGGATCACTGGTAGCGTTTGGAGCCTCAGGATTTATCACCAGTCGCGCAGCCCGGGCATCGGCGGCGGCGGCGTTTTTCTCTTGCCGGGCAATAGCTTCCGTAATTTGTTCCTCGGTCAGAAACTCCTGCTCGCCATAACGCTTTGGCCTCTGCATCGGTGTGTTGGAACTGAAATTCCATACCCCCTGCAGGTCAGGTTGGCCATACTCGGTTCGGGGTGCTTTATAATCACCGCCGGACTGCGCCACCACGGTGCCGCCAATTGCTGTAAGCAGTGGGAGAATCAGAAGAAATTTTACTTGCATGGGATTCCTCTATGGGATCAATGTTCCAGCAGGGTAACTTAGTGGTTTCGCTCTGAGTAATCAATACTAATTCGGCGAAATGACCGTGGGAGCTGCCCATTTCGGTAGTCAGGCCGGGCCGAATTTCCTAGCGCACTAGCCCGACAAGCAGTGTGGCGCTGGCCGCCATAGCAGCAGTGTAACTTTGCCGAATGTAAAATGGCGACCCCAGGGCCACCCTCTTCCAGTCAGGTTTCTGGTCAGCCGTTTGGGCTCGGAAAAAACCGTCAATGAAGTATTAATACCCCAAAATAGCTTACTTCCGTGTGAAGCGAGTCAGCAGGCTGGACGTGTCCCAGCGCCCGCCCCCCATTGCCTGCACTTCGGCGTAAAAATTGTTCACCAGTTCAGCAACCGGCAGTTCGGCGCCGTTGCCTCTGGCTTCCTCGAGGGCGATACCGAGATCCTTGCGCATCCAGTCGACGGCGAAGCCAAATTCAAATTCATCTGCCAGCATGGTCTGGTAGCGATTCTCCATTTGCCAGGAGCCGGCCGCGCCTTGCGAGATGGTTTCGATCAAGGCGCCTCCATCGAGACCTGCCTTGATGGCGAAATTCAGGCCCTCAGCCAGGCCCTGTACAATACCGGCAATGCAAATTTGATTGACCATCTTCGCCAGCTGACCACTACCGCTCGGTCCCAGTAGCTTGTGGAATTTCGAGTAGCTATCAAGCACCACTTTAACTGCGTCATAGACGGCCGGTTCACCGCCGACCATGACGGTTAGTGCGCCATTCTCCGCTCCCGCCTGCCCACCGGAAACCGGGGCATCGAGGAAGTTCTTCTGTTGCTCCGTAGCGATGCTGGCTAGTTCTCGAGCCAATGACGCCGACGCCGTAGTGTGATCCACCAGAGTCGCTCCGGCGTCCATGCCTGCGAGGGCGCCACTGCTGCCCAGTATTACTTGTCTGACGTCATCATCATTGCCCACACAAGTTAGTACCACCTCGCATTGCTGTGCCGCTGCGGCTGGTGACGCTGCCATTTCGCCCCCGTATTGCTGGCACCACTTGCTGGCTTTTTCGCCACTTCGATTGTAGACACATACGTCCATGCCAACATTTTTCAGGTGCCCCGCCATGGGATAACCCATAACCCCCAAACCAATAAACGCGACTTTCATGCTCAACTCCCTTTTCGTAAGCTGTTGTATTCGCTGAATTCCATTACCGACGCCTGCCTGTGGCTAGCATTAGCGCAAGTAAATCGATTTGCCTCTGGAGAAAGTTTCGACGATTGCGATGTTTTCCAATTCCAGCGGATCAACCAGCACTGGATCTTCTGCAAGAATGACAAGATCTGCCCGTTTGCCCACCGTTAGTGAACCTTTTTCATCTTCTTCAAAATACTGGTAGGCGGCACCCTGGGTGACCGCATACAAGGCTTCCATAACCGATACTCGCTGGTCGGGTCCCAGCACGAAGCCGCTACGGGTCAGACGATTAACGGTAATTGCCACCAGGCGCATCATGTCCGGTGGCACGATCGGAGAATCGTTGTGAATGGTGAAGGGAATTTCGCGATCGATGGTGGCACGCAGGGGACTGATAAAACCGGCACGCTCTTCGCCAAAACTCAGACGGTGCCAGTCACCCCAGAAGTAAGGATGGACAGAATAGTAGGATGGGATAATCCCCAGCGCTTTAACCCGGTCTAACTGATCAGGGCGTATCAGTTGGGCGTGAATTATGGTGGCACGGTGATCCGGGATGGGCTTGCCTTCCAAGGCCACAGCGATGCCATCGATCATTAATTCGATGGCGGCATCGCCATTGGCGTGGACGAGCACTGGCACTTCTCTTTCCAGCAATCCCGCTATCCGATCCCGATAGGCCTGGGGATCGTAACTGGGATAGGCCACGTAACCAGAATCGGCGCCGGGGGGTCCCTGGTCATAGGGTTGTGATAGCCAGGCGGTGCGGCCCTGGGGTGAACCATCGAGTGTGAATTTTACCCCGCCGACGCGAAAGCCCCCAGCGTACTCTTCATCGTGGGTGATTGCAGCCAAGGTGACATCGTCCAGCGGGTTGCCCAGGACGTAGGCCACTATATCTATCGCAAACGGATCGGCCGCCGCCTCTGCTCTCAACATCTCAACATAGGACAAACCCACATTGGCATCCTGAATGGTGGTAATTCCGTAGCTTGCATAGAGTGACAGGGCATCTCTGCGTAACTGCCTCAACCTGGCTTCACCGATGCCGGTGCTGGAGCTTGGAAATAATGACAGGGCGGTCTCTTCCATCACCCCATCCGGTTCGCTGCCACCCGGGCGACGGCGAATAATACCTCCGTCGGGGTTTTCCGTGGCGCTGGTCACGCCCGCATTGGTCAGTGCCATTGAATTAGCGACCATCAAATGTCCGGATACGTGTCGGATAACAATGGGGTGGTCTGTTGAGGCCCGATCGAGATCATCTCGAGTCGGGTGTCGCAGCTCAGCCAAGAGGGAATCGTCATAACCAAATCCGTAGACCAATTCTCCAGGGCGAATTTGGCGTTGCTCGATGCGCAGCCGAATCAATTCGACAATATCGTCCACATCGCTTACACCCCCTACCGGGGGCGATGACAAATCCAGAAGATCGGCGTAACGGGACACGCCGGAGAAATGGCCGTGGGCATCTATAAAACCTGGTAACAGGGTACGTTCCCCCAGCTCAATCAGGCGGGTAGATTCACCCTGCAACGCCATTAGCTCGCTCGCATCTCCCGTCGCGGCTATGCGCTCACCAATGACTGCAACGGCGGTTACAGACGAGCCATCCATGGTGATGATGTGATCGCCGACGAAGATAATATCCGCCGATGGCGAGCCTGCCGTCGCTGTTTCCGGTTCCGACTCCGTTTCCGATCCACAAGCTGCGAGCAACAATGCTGATACCAATGCTATCGAATGTAATTGTTTTCTCATAACTCTTCTCTTTTGGTGGCTGGGGCTTTAGCGGCGCGGGGAAGGTCTGTGCGCCAGTTACCCTGTAACAAATGCAATAATTCGGCGATCGAGGCGTAGCGGTCGGCTGGCTGCTTTTGCAGGCAGCGCAACGCGATTTCTTCTAGCGCCTTAGGTACTCGCTGGTTAGTAAGTTGCGCCGGCGGTACTGGAATATCATTTAATGTGCTCTGAATAATATGATGGAGTTTTTCACCCTTGGAAGGCGTTCCACCGCACAAGATTTCGTAAAGCACCACACCCAGACTGTAGATGTCGGTACGATGATCGATTGCAGTATCCTGATTGATCTGTTCAGGCGACATATAGTGTGGCGTGCCCTGCACCTTGCCTTGAGAAGTCAGGCTAAGGTCCATTATTTTTGAGCGATTGCGTTCCTCGTCCGGTGCTGATGAACCATCCGGATGCCAGACCTTGGCCAGTCCCCAATCCATCAATAGCACTTCGCCATAGGGTCCAGCCAATATATTTTCGGGTTTGATGTCACGGTGAGCTACGCCGTGGGTGTGAGCGTATTCGAGGGCATGGCCGATCTGCAGCACCTCTTCAACAAGTTGGGTCAAATCATAGCGCTCACGATAATCCAGAATTTCACGCAGGGTGTAACCATGCAAGAGCTTCATAGTGAAGTAGGGATTACCCCGGGCGTCTCTGCCCAATTCATAGGTGGGCACGGTATTAGGGTGTTGCAGCATGGCGGAGACCCGCGCCTCCCGTATCAGGCGTTGTTGTTCGCGTTCATCAGAGGCAAATTCTGGTTTCAGGGTTTTATAACAAACGAAGCGCGACAGGTGTAAATCTTTACATGACTTTATGAGCGACTTACCACCTTTAGCAATAGTGCTGAAGAGCGCATAGCGCATTCTTGGATCAATTTTCTGGGGAAGGGGCTTGCCGGTCTCCTCGAGGAAGACTGAACTATAACTCTTCGGTTGCTCTGGGAAGTTCAACATGATGGCGTGCTGTGGGCTTAATCGATAACTCGAATATGAATCAGATCAGTCTTGAGTTACTGAAATGTGTCATAGAACAGCTTAGCACTAACAGCTTGAGCCACACCACCGACTAACTTGGGTCTAAACCTTATCGACTTTATCCTGGCTTCGAGTTCAAACTGAGCCTCCGGATCCAAACTCCGGGCGCGCACGGGCCTGAGCTCCTGGGCCGTGCTGATGGACGTTATATATCGACCCCGATGCCATCGGTATACCTTTTCCAAACTAGCCAAAATAAGCGAATACTCGGCCATCTCGCGGAATCCAGCATGTCTTGGAGTCGTTGTATCAAACTCGAACGGCGAGCTGACATGGGAAAAATTAGCCGACCAGGGTATGACGCTCAAATTTACTACGTCCTGGGTATTTACTTCTTCGCCGGCATCAATATTCGAGGATGCGTTCGCCTCTTCCCAGTTACTGTGAAAAGAGATTGCTGGCAATAATTTTGGCGAGTGGAAAAATTGATTGATCGCCTGTAGATCGATGTTGGCGGTTCGAAATCCATTGTAGGCACTCAGATAGGAGCGCTCAGCCCCATCCTGATTGGAGAACAGCACCTGCCAATCTCCAATGTAAACATCCGCAAAAGCGATGGCTTCCGGGTTGAGGGTCTCCTGATTCGAATAAATATTCCTGATCTGACCCAGTCGGGACAGGCCATTAAAATAGTACTCGAGGAGCACGTCACTACGCGGCCTGGCCAGACCCGGACCCGTCGAGGAGAATGCCCGCAAACCGATGCCGATCGAACCCCCCACTTCAACCGCGCGAGCTTGTAAATGGAGCTGCACCACCCGCTTGTATATGATTGCAGGCAGGCGCAAATCATATGGTCCCCAGGCGCTAACTGCCAAATTCAGGGCGCGTTCGGTTAGCCTGGCCGCATATTTGATATGCGTGCTCTGTCTAACAGTTCCGTCCTCGACCACGCCCCGAAGGTGTAGGTCGGCGAGTCGCAATGAGGCCTGTATGAACCCTTCATCGACTATGTTTTCACGACGATTCAACAAGGAAACCACGTATTCCATCAGTCGATTGGCTCTCCTCCAATCGCGAGCATCGACCAGATTGTCGATCTTTGAGAACTGCAAGGGCAGTTGACTTCGAGTGAAGAGGCCTTCGCTGATACGTGTTATCTGTATTGCCTGATCCAGTACTTCATTGGCGTCGTCGTATTCCCCCAGCTCACTGAGCCGATTGCCGAGTTGTTCCAGTGACTCCAGCAGGCGTGGGTCCAGGCGACCATAAGTGCCTTCCAGTTGCTCTAATAATTGTCGAGACTGAAGCAGCTGGGCCTGCGCTGCCTCCGATTGCGCAAGCAGCTGGGTACAGGCCAGCGAAAAAACCACTGCGGCAACGGCTGGCAGACGAGACAGCGTGCGTTCACAACTATTCATAAGCGTATTCATCGGTGGACAGTGTGTACCTGGTGCCCGGGCTAGGTCCTTTATAGTCAATAATCGGCACTTTAAAATTCAGCAACCAAGCTTCTGTGTCGGCTCTCGAGGCCACGCTCAGCTAGCCGCCATGGAGCTGGATTGGCTTATCCCTTCAATTAGACCGAAATAGTGAAATAGTGAAATAGTGAAATGTGCTTGCAAATGATAACCGCAAAATTGCCGTAGCGGAATTCCCGGTATCCTACGCAGAAACCGACGCCATGGGTACGGCGCATCAGGCCATTTATCCAGGGAACCTTTGGCCTATACCGCGCTATTAGGTCTGCTATCAGCCCGCTCATTGTGGTAAATTCATTGCATCTGAACAATAATCTGCCACAGCCTGAGAATTTCTGTGACACTGACACAATTTAGATCGGAGATGCTATACAGCCGAGCAGCGATTAGACTCGCAGTCGGTCTGTTTTCACTGAAAGAATGCAATGAAAAAATTTGTAGATAGAATCAAATACACCGCCGTTAAGTCTCTCACCCGACTAATGCTCACTGCGCTCGAGAATGCAACCTTGCAGATCGAAGCGCAGGCAATGAAATTTACAAAAACTCAGCTACCTCCTATTCGGGAGGAATCTCAGGCAGTTGCCGAACGCTTCATTACCCGGATGAACGGCTACTTCGATGCGTTGGGAGTTGCCAGCGAGAAAGAAGAAATTGATGTCGACTCCGAGGATATGTCCCTGGTAGATCACGATTACCTGGAAGCCATTATCGCCATGAAAGGCATGGTTGAACGAGCACGGGAGAGCGACACCAAACAATATATCAGCTTTTCCACTTGATTGGGCTCGCTGTTCCAGAATGTACGCATCGGTCCGACCAATAACCCGCTGGATCCGAAACAGATCGGTGATTGCTTTAACGAAGCTATTCGTCCGATGGGACTCAAAGCACTCTATTTGCTGACGATCCATCGTGAGTTCAATAAGACGGTATTCAAAAATCTCGAGGAAGTTTTAGAGGAGGCCAACCAGGTTCTAATAAATCTGGGCGTGTTACCTAATCTGGACGTCAAGGCCAGGAACAGGGAACTGATGAAAGCGAAACGGGAAGAGGACAGGTTAGCCGCTGCAGCCCAACAATCTCTACCGGAGAAATCCAACAATGAAATGTTCTCTCTGATGCAGACATTGATCAGCAAACTGCTAGTAAACGAAGGCGCTTCCCCTGGCGCGCCCGTTGCCAAAACTTCGCCCAACGTAGAGGCGCCCAGCGCTCAATCTATTGATTTGGCAGCCGGTCAAGAAGACCTCAGAAATCAGCAAGCGCAACTGATGCAGGTATTGTCGAACATCCAATCCACTCTATCGGTGCCGTCCAGCCCGGAGTCCAGAACTAGCATAGATAGCGTGGCGATTACCGAATCAATAAACAAATCGCTCAGTGAAGAATCTTCATCGGGAAGTCCGTCAGTTATAAATGCGGAGTCTTCCGACGTGATTAATCTGGTCACACGACTTTACCAGGCGATCTGGAAAGATGATTCTTTGCCGGTGGCCATGAAAGAACTCATTGGTCGCACCCAGATTCCTATTATGAAAGTGGCGCTAACCGATACCACATTCTTCGATAACGAACAGCATCCGGGGCGTGTATTTCTTAATGAATTTGCTGTGGCAGGAATTTCCTGGACTGTACAAACACAACTGGGCAGCGACCCCATCTATATAAAAGTGCGGGAATTGGTTGAGCGCCTGCTCGACGAGACAGATATCAATAATGATTTTCTTCAATCTCTTATTAACTCGCTACGAGAAGTTAAAAATCAACAGCGCGGCACAGACGCTTCTCTGGAACACCGAGTTAGAAAAGCCGATACCGATCAAGCGAGCCTGGATGACGTCCATGAGTTTGTTTCTCAGAAAATCAATGAGCGAATACTGAAGAGCAATCTGGATCCCTCGATACGATCTCTTCTGGACACGCATATGCACGCATTCCTGGTAAAACTAGTTTTGAAGGAAGGCCTGGACGGAAATTCCTGGAAGCCTGTCATGAGCACCATCGATGTTCTGTTATGGACAGTGCAACCCGATAAGCAACTGGGCGATAAGGAAAGATTCGATAAAATTAATCCCAGGCTACTCGACAATCTCGGGAAGTCCTTGGAAATTGGCGGCGCCTCGAAAACGAAGATCACCAAAATCATGCGACAGCTAAAACAGGTGCAGGACTATAGTTTTCACCAGGATGCTCTTCGGGCAGGCGGAAGCCCTGTAGGCACGGTGGTTTCGGAACCAGCGGATGCCGCCAAACCGCGTGAAACACGCCGATAGGGAGGTGAAACGCCGCTGCCTAGAAGCGATCCGCATTTGAAGCAGGTAGATAAATTACCCATAGGTAGTTGGATGGAATTTAAAGGTGCCGCTGGATCTCCGGTGCGCTGCACATTGGCGGGAAAGATCGACAGTATCGACAAGCTGTTTTTTGCAAACCCAGAAGGAGCCAAGGTCGTGGAATTGACCCGGTCACGACTCGCGCGAGAACTTAAGGCCGGTTCCGTCAAGATTGTCAGCGAAGGCTCACTGATGAATCGAGCCATGGAATCAGTAATAAGCGAATTGCAGGACTCCGCACAACCAGAAGACGCCGACACCGGCGAGCAGTCAGCTTCCGCTTAGGCAGCCTCTGAATACATCACAGCAAAGCTGCGCAACAATTTATTTCAAGCCCTGCTTCCCGGGCAACTTGCCCCCAGCCAAAAACAGGAGCAGACCGAGGGCTGCCGCCATAGCCGCTACAGTGTAAGGCAGGCTGTATAAATTTTGATTCACTGCATAAACAAATCCGAGAACGGCAGGGCCTGCGGCGGTTCCCCACGACGACACCAAATTCGCCACGGAGAAAATTCTGGCGTACTCCCGCACCCCAAACGCCTCCGCTATCAAGAGCGGTTGTAACATCAATAAGTTTCCAACCGTGACACCAAACAAGCCCAAGCCCAGGCAAAGCGTGACGGCGCTCACGCCCGCCGCCAGCAAGCTCAGTGACAAGATCTGCAGCACCATCATAAAAATTGCAAAGGCTCGTATCGACATCTGATCAACGATCCAACCACCGATGAGACGTCCAACGATGCTGGCGACGGGCAAAATTGCGATGGCCATCGCGGTCTGGCTCTCGGTCAACTGTTCTCGGGCCAATCCAAATTGATGGGCGATGCCGCCCACCTGCGCCATCATCAGGAAGATATAACCGCTTGCAACTCCCCAAAAAAACCGCCCGCTTCTTGCCTGTCTAAATGTGAGACCGTCGAGGGACGCATCAATTTTCTTATGGACACGCGACTCCACATTTTCGGCGGCGTCGGCATTCTGAATCATCGGGCTAGCTCGCTCGCCGTCAATCGAAAGCCCCATGGCTGCAGGATCTGGACGCAACCAGATCAAGGCCACGGGTATTACACCGATGAGATACAGCACACCCATTAGTGGCGCTGCAGTTTTAAAACTAAGCGATTCAACCATCAACACACTAAGTGGCGTCAGTATCACCCCACCGAGGGACAGACCAGTGGAGGCGATGGACAAGGCCATGGCCCGCCGTTTTCGGAACCAACGCGTGACCAGGGTGGTTGCGGGAATCAGCGAAGAAGCAGAAAATCCCATGCCAAAAACCGCATAGACCAGGTAGAGTTGCCAGACTGAATTCACATAGGCAAGCGCTGTTAATGCAAAAAAAGATACGACGGCGCCGGTACAAATACACCACCTTGGATCGTAATCCTGCACCCACCTGGCTACCCCCAGCCCGGTTATGCCGCCACTAAAAAAGAAGATTGAGACGGCCACAGAGACAGATTGAACTGTAAAGATGGGTCGGTCTGCGAGGGCATTCAAATAGATAGCATGGTTGTAGAAACTCAGGCCACTACTAAAAGTCAGCAATACGAGGATGGCAGCAACTATTTTCCAGCCATAATAAATCGGACTGCCATCCGCATCGGCCATTAAGCACTCGTTCCCAGTATTGGGTTGTTAAAAATCAGGACTGTGTTGTGGCCGATCGAAGTCGGCATGACTGAAATACCGAAACGGGTTCTCATTTTAATCATGACATAGTTCCCTGTACAGACGATGGCAGCGGGTAATCCTCGCAGTCCCAGTTTTTCCAGGCCGACGCCCTAATTAGGTGATTTGTAATAGCTAATATAGCCGGTAAACATTTCGTCCCAACTTTCCACGCCGAATCTGACTTCCTTATCGGGATCAGGATTGAAAGGATTGGAAATGGAATTGTCGAAGGCGCCGATGACGTGCACCTTGCTGCCGGCTGGTAACACGACAGGTGTTTGCAACAGGTAGTGTGGCTGCCAGCCATAGTTGTAAGCCGGCACACTGAATATGTCCCGCAGCGAGCCATCGGCCTGCTCTACGGTAAATTTCATTTTCTTGCCACGATAGCTCATGCGTGCCCGCACGCCGATAATTACTACCGCCTCTTCGAACAGATGTTGTGCCTGCATGGCGAATTCGCGCTGATTCGGAGGTAGCACGAAACGGGGGGAAACTACCTGGCTCAAGATTTCGGTGAGTGCAGGATCGTCGCTAAAGTAAAGACCCAGCCGGGTTTTATCGACTGTCGCCTGACCGTTGGTGACATAGTGAAATTGCATGGATAACCCATAGCCCTGTGGAATCTTTACGCCGGTTCCCCGGGGATACACGATCGCTTGTGAATCTCCAGGCGCATACCCTTCCACGAAGCGACGAGTGACTGATTCCAGTTGCCGTTCTGCGCCCCAGAAATCTTCATCTGGCGCGGTAACAAAAGTCATCAGGTGATGCAGGACCGACTGGTCCCCGGCTTGGTATTGGACCGCTGAAATCCATTTGTCTTCGGTAAACGGCAACTCGATATCGTCATAGAGATAGTCCATGACGCCGGTGGCCGCCACTTCGTTGTCAGCAGCGGTGACAATATAATCAGGCTCACCCAGTTGCCATCGCATGGCAGCTTCAAATTCGAGCTGCTCCAACGGATCGAATTCTCCGTCTCCTCTTGGAGCGCGAGCGTCAATCCAATGAATTAGCGTTTGCAATTCCTGCGCCGATAAATACCGGGCATTTTCTGAATGCCCCACATAGGGATCGACCTGGGTCGGTGGCATCCGCTTGTTCAGCAGCACCTCCCTGATCATCGGCGACCAACCCAGCACCATGATATAACTATCCAGAGCGAAAGGGCCCACACCCCCCTGGCGATGACATTCGGCACAGTTTTCCACAATGATCGGGGCAACTTCGGTGGTGTAGTCCGGGGTGGACAACTGGTGAGCAGCTTTTACAGGATAGTTGATTTCACAACCGCTACCAGAGATCTTCTCCGTGTCCTCGATAGCGCCTGTCAAGACCCCGGCAACGATGGCATCCAGCTTGCCCGCCACCGGTCCCCTATAATAAAGAGACAGGCGCACCGGGTTGAGCACCAGCACATCACCGGCTCTTTCAATCCCCAATGTTTCCGAGACCAGCTGGCCATCATCTTCCAATATGGGCAGGTCAGTCTCGAACCCAAGCAGCGACGCCCGACCCAGGTCCAGTGAATCGATGAGAAGAAACTCAATGTCCTGGCCACTGTACTTCGAGCTGATGGATTGGTAATTAGCGAGCAGAGACGCCATGGCATCACAGCCGTGGTCATAAGCCATGAGCACCAGCGCCTTGCGATGTTGGTAACGACTCAGTTGATGGAATTCGCCGCTGGAGTCCAGCAGCGCGAAATCACCAACCCGATCCAATGCTGCCATTACCGGCGCAGTACAAAGACCCAGAAGGGAAAGCAGGACGACTGCATAGATTCTTTTCATGACTGCTTTATCGGACCACGTTCATGACACTACATCTGCAGTTAGGATATGTTTTGTACCGCAGCTGTTGAGCTGGAAATGTATAGTAATTGCGTAAGGATTCCACCGGGATTGAACTAAATCAATCTGCCCGAAACCAGTTGCTATTAACGTGCGCGAATCCTCTCATACAAGTGCTGGTGATGACAATTACGGGACATGTTACATTTTGTTTAAAACAAGCCCTTTAGACTGATGCTATCCGGCTTTCGCAAACTAGACTCGGGGGAAGATGGCGGCTATCCTAGCGACTCTGTTTGAGAAGATTCAATCGCCAATTAATAGTAGCCCGCCAAAAGTTCTGTATTAAGACCGGAGAGAAGGCAGGGATTGGATTTATCGAAACTGATTTTGGAGAGCATATCGATGCGACAGATTCACAAAACAATAGTTGTGGTAGCACTTGGACTACTGGCAACCGTTGCACTTTCCGTGCAAGCGCAATCTACTGACAATGCCCGGTTTCTTAGCCTGGCGCCACCGGATGGTTTGCCCATTATTCCCGTAATGGAAGGTTGGATAGCGCACCCAAATGGTACCACCAGTTACTCCTACGGTAATATCAACAGAAACGAGGAAGCACTTGATATTCCCCTGGGGGAGAACAACTACATAGAGCCGGCAAAGTACAATGGCATGCAGCCTACTCACTTTCCTGCGGGCCGTACTACCGGTATGTTTATGGTGACCGTGCCCGCTGAAGACCGGGATATCGACGTGTGGTGGCACCTGAAAACAGGTTCCAGTGACGCCCTCAAGGTGCCAGGTCGCTACGGTGCATCGGCCTATGAGCTGGATTTCATTCGCCCACGTCCGCAAGGCGCCATGCAACCAAAAGCTGGCTTCGGAGAAGATGGGGAACAGGTCGTCGGTTTGTTCGCCCAGGTAGCGGATTTCCCGAGATCCGTGACAGCCGGCACGCCCGTTACCCTGACAGTGAACGTGATGGATCCTTCAGAACGTGACCGCGATGATCCCCGCTTCAGTGAACCGCTGGCAGTTGGCGTTCAATTCTCCCATTACCAGGGAGCCGGCGTAGTCGAGTTCGCACACCACGAATCCACGGTAATGCCCGAACCTCCCGATGAAGATGATCGCCGCTTTCGCTTTTACACTCCGCCTGAGCCAGGAGAGATCACGGTAGAAGGTGGTGCGGGTGTGGCGCGGGTAATTGCTACATTCTCCGAGCCGGGCCAATACATGATCCACGTTAAAGTTGACAACTTCAAAGCCCCCGACAGCTCCAATGGCGATCAATGCTGCTGGACCAATATCGTCATGCGGGTCAACGTCACTCCTTAGCTTGCCCACTATTTTAGTGGTATTTCGGCCGATTCTCGGGATCGGCCGGAGCCCGAAGGGCTGATTACCTAATCTTTCCAGTTATTTCCAGCAGAATGCCGCCTCATAGGCAAATCCGCGGGATTCTTCTGTTGCAATTTGTTGCAATCAAACATAGAAAATGACGGCTTATCGGTGGACATTTATGGTGCACCCAACTACCATTTTACCATCTATCTCAGCGTGAGGAGAAAGGCATGAAAAAAGTGCAAGGATGGAGTAAGAAAGTCCAGGTGTGGACTGCCCTTGGAGCTACCGCAATACTCGCGTTTAGCCTTCAGGCGAACGCCCAGGATGAGCAAATTACCTACAACAACCACGTCGGCAAAATTATCAACGAAAATTGCGTTGTTTGCCACCGTGAGGGCGGCATAGGCCCCATGCAACTCAGCAACTATGATCAGATTCGTCCCTGGGCTCCTCTGATTCAACTGCGTGTGGCTAACCGGGAGATGCCTCCCTATGCCTACGACCACGGCATTGGTATCCAGGATTTGCAAGGCGATTGGCGCCTTGAGCAGGAAGAAATAGATACTATCGTGGCCTGGGTAAACCAGGGATCGCCCCTGGGTGATACCGACATTGTGCCGCCAGCACCTGAGCTACAAAATCCTGACGAGTGGAATTTCGTCGGTCAGTTTGGTCAACCAGACCTGATCGTTGCCTCAATTCCCATAGACATTCCAGCCGACGGTAACGATTTGTGGCAGAAGCATTATGTAGCCATTGGCATCACCGAGGAGCGCTGCATCAAGGCGGTTCAGGTTAAGCCTCGCGGCGATGCCAAGGCGGTTGTGCACCATGCTAACTCTTCAGTCGAGTTCTTGAATGAAGATGGAGAATACGAGCGCTATGGTCAACTCACCGAGTACGCCATGGGCAAATGGGGTGAGATCGTTCCCGAAGGCGTATGCCGCACACTGCCGGCTAATTCCCGTGTTTTCTGGGATATTCACATGTTCCCAGGTGGTATCGGTGCCATGGCACCGGGGACGGTGATCAAGGACAATGTAGTTGAAATAGGCATGTGGTTTCATGACGAAGACTTCCAGGCGAGGACCAGCCCTTTCAAACAGGACCTGAGACTCTATCAACTGCGCGATGGTTATGAATCCGGCCATTTGATCGTGCCACCTAATGGCTACACCATGACCCAGGGTTTTCATTCTTTCGATCACCCGGTACGTATCGACAGCTTCCAGCCCCACGGTCACCTGCGCATGAATGCCGCTTCCCTGGAAATTTTTTACCCGGCGACCGGCCGTACCGAGCAGATCAGCCAGATCTCCAACTGGAGTGCAGTCTGGCATCACAGCCACCTGTATCAGCCAGACGTAGCTCCGCTGCTGCCAACAGGCGCGGTACTGGTAATCAAGCAGTGGTATGACAACACCGCTGGCAACCCCAACAACCCCGATCCCGATCAGTGGGTGGTGGGTGGCAGCCGTACCGGTGACGAAATGTCCCACGCCTGGATCGCGGTGACTCACCTCGATGACGAAGGCTACGAGAAGCTGGTCGCGGAACGCAAGGCGAATGAAGAGCGTTCACTAGCTGGAAACGACTAAGAAGTATCCCCTCGTTCTTCATTAGAGCGAAGTAGACAAGGCCGATTGATGGGTATCAATCGGCCTTTTTTATTGCTGTTTCTACTTTCACTGCAATTGGAAGAGAGTAGTATTGAACCTTGAGTAGTATGGGATTTACCAGTTTATCTATCCAATAGCAGTGCATAGAGGAGAGAGACGCATGAAAACTTCGAGCACATGGCTCGGCCTGGCCACAATTGCTCTGCTTGGGTTTCAAACCCAGGCCGTGGCCCAGGCAGGTCATCAGGTGACTTATAACGGCGAAGTAGGTCGGATCATCAATGAGAACTGCGTGGTTTGTCACCGTGAAGGTGGCATCGGCCCTATGCAATTGGGCAGCTATGATCAGGTTCGACCCTGGGCTCCCCTGATCCAGCTTCGAGTGGCCAATAAGGAGATGCCCCCCTATGCCTACGATCACGGCATCGGCATCCAGGAGTTGCAGGGAGATTGGCGCCTGCAGCAGGAAGATATCGATACCATAGTGGCCTGGGTTAATCAGGGTGCGCCTTTAGGCGATCCCGATCAGGCAGTGCCAGCGCCCGTGCTGAATGACCCCAACGAGTGGAACTTCGTCGACCAATTTGGCCAACCCGATGTCATCATCCCTTCTGTCGCCATGGATATCCCGGCCGATGGCAACGACCTTTGGAGCAATCACTATGTCGAGAGCACCATCACCACAGACCGCTGCATCAAGGCGGTACAGGTTAAGCCTCGCGGCAACGCCAAGGCAGTGGTGCATCATGCCAACTCCTCGGTGGAACTGTTACAGGATGACGGCAGCTTCGAGCGCTATGGCCAGTTGACTGAATACGCCATGGGCAAATGGGGCGAGATCGTGCCTGACGGCGTCTGTCGGACTATCCCTGCTGGCTCGATGGTGCGCTGGAGCATTCATATGTTCCCCGGTGGCCTCGGCGCCATGGCGCCGGGCACAATAATTAAAGATAACGTGGTTGAGATCGGTCTGTGGTTGCATCCAGAAGGCTTTGCGGAACAAGCCCAGTACAAACAAGACCTGAAGCTGTATCAAATCAGCCCACAAGATGATCTGGTCATTCCACCCAATGGTTATCATATGACCCAGGGCTTTCATTCTTTTGACCACCCGGTACGAATCGACAGCTTTCAGCCCCACGGTCACCTGCGCATGAATGCCGCCTCCCTGGAGATTTTCTATCCAGCGACTGGAAAGACCGAGCAGATCAGTCAGATTTCCAACTGGAGTGCTACCTGGCACCACAGCCACATCTACGAGCCAGAGGTAGCCCCACTGCTACCGACCGGGGCGGTATTGGTATTGAAGCAGTGGTATGACAACACCGCTGCGAATCCCAACAACCCGGATCCGGACATGTGGGTAATGGGTGGCAGCCGAACTGGTGACGAAATGACTCATGCCTGGATCGCGGTGACGCACCTCAACGATGAAGGTTTCGAAAAATTGGTCGCCGAGCGTAAAGCACAGGAAGAGCGCTCACTGGCTGGCAATGACTAATTAGTTTACGCACGAGAATCTGCTGATTCGTCTCCGTGGTAAAACCAACGGACCGGTTGAGAGTATCTCAGCCGGCCTTTTTTGTCGCACTACCCCTTCTTAGATGACATGAAAAGGCATACACTTGTGCTAACCGCCTTTAAAGGTCGGTTGTATTTGTTATGCCCCGCTATTATAAATCTCTAGTTAATTCTAAGGGAGAGGACAATGAGAACCAATTACAACCTGTTAGGCCTTGCTAGTATTCTCTTTCTGACCTTTCAGACCCAGGCGCTGGCACAATCTTCGGCGACGGAACAGTTCACCTACAATGGCGAGATCGGTCGTATCATCAATGAGAACTGCGTCGTCTGCCACCGCGAGGGCGGCATCGGTCCGATGCAGCTGGGTAGCTATGACCAGGTGCGGCCGTGGGCGCCGCTGATTCAACTTAGAGTTGCCAACCTGGAAATGCCTCCTTATGCCTACGACCATGGCATCGGCATACAGGAGCTGGAGGGAGACTGGCGTCTGTCGCCGGATGACATCGACAGCATCGTGGCCTGGGTAAATCAGGGTTCACCGCTGGGAGATCCAGACATCCAGCCGCCCGCTGTAGATTTACCGGATCCAACGGCCTGGACCTTTGCAGAAAAATTTGGTGAGCCAGACCTGGTCATCGCTTCCGTGGCGATTGACATCCCCGCCGATGGGAATGATTTGTGGACCAAGCACTATGTGTACTCCGGCCTTACCCAGGATCGTTGCATCAAGGCGGTGCAGGTGAAACCTCGGGGTGATGCCAAGGCGGTGGTACACCATGCCAACACCGACATCCAGGTGCCAAACGAAGATGGCGAGTTCGAGGACTACGGCTACCTCACAGAATACGCCATGGGTAAGTGGGGTGAGCAAATGCCTGAAGGCGTTTGTCGCACGCTGCCCAAAGGCTCCCGCGTCCACTGGGATATTCACATGTTTCCAGGCGGGGTGGGAGCGATGGCACAGGGCCAAGTGATTAAAGACAATGTGGTTGAAGTTGCTCTATGGTTCCACGACGAGGATTTCATCGCCGAAACCCAGCCATACAAGCAGGACCTGCGCCCCTATATGATGCGAGACGGTTATGAAAATAATCATTTGATCATTCCACCAAACGGTTACACCATGACTCAGGGTTTCCATTCCTTCGACCACCCAGTGCGGCTAGATAGCTACCAGCCCCATGGTCACCTGCGCATGAATGCTGCGTCGCTGGAAATTTTCTATCCCGCCACCGGCCGCACCGAGCAAATAAGTCAAATTTCCAAGTGGAGCGCCACCTGGCACCATAGTCACATCTACCATCCCGACGAGGCGCCGTTAGTGCCTACCGGTGCGGTGCTGGTGATCAAGCAGTGGTATGACAACACCGCCGCCAACCCCAACAACCCAGATCCCGATCAGTGGGTCTATGAGGGCAGTCGCACCGGTGATGAGATGTCCCATGCCTGGATCGCGGTGACTCATCTGGACGACGAGGGCTACGAAAGACTCGTGGCCGAGCGCAAGGCAAAGGAAGATCGAGCTTTGGCTGGTAACGATTGATTACGTAGTCTGCCGCAGGTAACAAGTCATAAGCCGGAGGGCTCCAGCCTTCCGGCTTTTTTTCGCCTGCTTACGCGAACCTATGCGCCCTGTTCATCTATTATTAGTTGCCATTTTTCTCTATGCTTGTGTTGGCAAATTACTCACAGGGAAAGCAGGACAATGAAAACCAGACGTGAGGTCTTACAAGGATTAATTGTCTCCATTGGCGGCGCGTCGATGTTAGCTGCCTGTGGCAATGCTGCCAGGGTCGCCGTTTCCGAATCTCAATCCCTGCGCTTCTTCAGCGATCAGGAGCTTGCGCTGGTCTCTCGCATCAGTGACTTGCTGCTGCCTCGTACCGACACGCCCGGTGCGCTCGACGTCAATGTGCCGAGATTCATCGACGGTCTGATGGCGGAGTGGGCAAATGCGGCCAGCAAGGAATCTCAGCACCGACAGCTTATGGATCTGGGCCAGATGCTGGGAGATGATTTCCTCACCATTGCCCATGCGGATGCCGAGAACGCACTAAGAGAACTGGACCGGGCTGCCTTTTCCGGCAACAGCGGCTATGGTGGCTACCGGGCATTGAAGGGTTTAATCACACAATCCTATTTTGCCACCGAAGACGGCGCGCTATTGGAGCAGCACTGGGTGGCGGTGCCGGGTCGCTGGGATCCCTGCGTCGATATTTGACAATGGGCAGCAGCCAGAATTTCGAAGATGAATAATTCAGATGGGTGAAGGAGAGCGGCATTGGCAGATTTCGATGCGATTGTAGTGGGTTCCGGCATGAGTGGCGGCTGGAGTGCCAAAGAGTTGTGCGAGCGCGGATTGAAGGTGCTGGTGTTAGAGCGCGGCAATGAAATCGTGCCAGAGCGGGATTATGTCGACCAAATGCCACCCTGGGAACAGTCCAACCTCGATCGCATATCTGAAGATGAGATTGCCCGCCACTATTACAAGCAATTCCCCGGCGTGTCTTATGCGGTGAAGGAATCCAACAAGCATTTCTGGGTAAAAGATGACGAGCATCCCTACGAGACCAGCCCGGGGACCGAGTATGATTGGTTGCGTGGCTACCACACCGCCGGCCGTTCCATTATGTGGAGCCGGCAAACCTATCGCCTGGGGCCCCAGGATTTCGAGGCCAACAAGATCGAAGGCATCGCCGTCGACTGGCCGGTACGCAATGAGGACATCGCTCCCTGGTACGATCATGTAGAAAAATTTGCCGGCATCGCTGGCAATCGAGATGGCCTGCCGCAATTACCCGATGGTCAGTTTCAACCCGGTTTCGAATTAACCTGTGCCGAGAAAGAGTTCAAGTCACGGGTGGAGGCGGCATTCCCCGGACGCAACGTGATTCAGGCCAGGGTCGCCCACATAACTGCGGTGACCGAAGAGCAACGGGCATTAGGCCGAAGCAACTGCCAGTCACGCAACCGCTGCCATTTTGGCTGCACTTTCAAGGCCTATTTTTCATCCTTGAATGCGACTCTTCCTGCCGCCGAGCGCACTGGAAACTACACCATCGTCCACAATGCCATCGTGCAGTCCCTGCAATACGACGGGGAAAGCAACCGTGTAGTCGGTGTCCGGGTCATCGATGCGGAAACCATGGAGACCCGTTCATACTCCTGTCGTGTGCTATTTCTCAATGCCTCTGCCATGGCTTCGGCGATGATCCTGCTGCAATCCAAATCCACGAAATATCCTAACGGGCTCGCCAATAGCTCGGATCAGGTAGGTCGAAATCTAATGGATCACGTCAGCGGGGCCGGCGCCAGCGGGCTCATAAGTGGATTCGAGAACAAGACTGTCTTCGGTCGTCGCCCTGGGGGCATCTATATTCCCCGCTACGCCAACATCACCGAACATGACAAGCCATACATACGCGGCTTCGGCTTTCAGGGAAACGCCACGCCACTGGGAAATGCCGGCGGTCAGATTGCCGGCATCGGCCGTGCGTTCAAGGAATCCCACGGCGCAGCGGGGCCCTGGCGCGTTTCCATCAGCGCCTTCGGCGAACAATTGCCTAATCCGAACAATACCGTCACCCTGCACCCGAGCAAGCGCGACAAGTGGGGCAATCCACTGGCCGTGTTTAATGTAGGTTATGGCGAGAACGAACGCATCATGCAGGCGGAAGCAGGTAAAGATGCCGTCGCCATGCTGGAGGCCGCAGGCTGCACTGAGATCAGCTCGCGGCCGGTGAACCTCACCAAGCCGGGCAACCGCATCCATGAGATGGGCAGTGCAAGAATGGGTCGTGATGCTGCGACCTCGGTGCTAAACGGTTGGTGCCAGGCCCATGATGTGCCGAATTTGTTCATTACGGATGGGGCCTTTATGACCTCTTCTGCCTGTCAGAATCCCTCCCTTTCTTATATGGCTTTTAGCGCCAGAGCGGCGCACTACGCCGTGGATTTACTTGCTCAGGGAGCCATTTAGAGCAACTTTCCAGCCTGAAGACTGGACCGGTATATGTTTGGCACTAATTGCCCCTCGCTGGCCCTTGTTTGCCCTGCCTTGGCCCTTCCATGACCCTTACTATCGCCCCTCTCTGAGCTTTTTCCCGCCCGTTACCCAATTGTTGGTCAAATTAGCGCTGATAATCCGCAATATGGCTTGACTGCTACCATCGCCGGGTCTTAGGATTGAGGCTTGGTTGGTTTGCCCGCAGAGCGGTGGCTGACATCCTGTAAGCCCTTCCCGGGCTTCGTTGTCTTGACTGTCTGCCACGCGGGCTATGTGCTTATTGCATAGCTCTGTGCTCAGCGGAAGACCTCCCAGCCAGCTCCCATCAGTACTGGGCAGCGAATAAAAAAGAAGGACTAATGCAAATCAAGAGGGAAATATTTATGCACGTCTACCAAAAAACCAAATTCAAACGGAAACTGCTTTGCGCGGCGATCTCCATGTCGCTGCTGCCCCTGACCGGGGCTGCGTTTGCACAGGATGATGATGATGCGACGGTGGAGGAGGTGATCGTAACCGGCTCCTACATCCGACGATCAGAGGGCTTCCGGTCCGCATCCCCACTCACGCAAATAACGCTTGAGGCCATCGCGGCCGAAGGCACCCCCAACATTGGTGACATCATCCACAACCTGAGCTTCAACCAGGGCTCTTCGATCTCGTCCAACATCACGCCAGGTTCCGGCGCCACCGAAACCCATATCAACATCCGCGGTCTGGGTTCGGGCGCCACACTCGACCTGGTGGATGGCAAACGCGTTATCGATGGCAACAGCAACACCTTCCTGCCACAAATCGCGATTCAACGTATCGACATAGTCGTCGACGGCGCAGCGGCACTTTACGGTTCTGAGGCAGTGGCCGGTGTGGTTAACTTCGTGCCCATCAAGTCCTATGATGGCCTCAAGCTCGAGGTCTATCAGCAGAATGATAGCGAGGGTGACTATTCAGAGCACATGCTCTCTGTCTTGTGGGGTGGCGACCTCGGCGGTCTCGATGTAGTCATTGCTGGGCAGTATCGGGAAAACGAAAATCTGCGTTGGCTCGACCGCCCGCGTCAGTTCAATGCCGGCTTTAACAGTTCTTCCTCCGGTAATCCCGGTCAGTTCTCAGTTCCGAGCCGTGATGAAAACGGTATCCTCACCGGCAGCAGCTCCAGAATCGGCGACATGGGTTGTGGCGCCATGGCAGATCGGGAAAATCCGGCCGCAGTACGCTCCAACATCAATGGCAGCAAACATTACGGCACCTGCTTCATGGACTTCGGCGAATGGTGGGAGTTTAACCCTAAAGACCAGCAGGGCGTGTTTTACGCCAATGCCTCCTATGAGGTGAGCCCTGATCTGTCGTGGAATGCCCAACTCATCTGGAATAGCGAAACTTACCGGGGACAGAATTCAGCCTCCAACCCGGGTGGGCGTGTAAACGAATTGCCCGTGATTCGTGGCGAGTTACCAGGTAACCCTTACCGGGCCATGGACTCCAACGGCAACCCCCTATTCGCCAGAGATAGGAATGGGGATGGCCTGCCTGATCGCAATACCGATGGCGTCGTGCAGCTGGATCCAAACGGCATCGCCTTCAACGAAGATGTGAAGTTCAGCGGCTGGCGCCCCTTCGGCAAGTCACAGACTCGCCCCACAGGCACAAACAGCAACGGCAGTTTCCACCAAGCTGCACGGGAAAGAAGCTTTCGCTTCGCATTCGATGTCGATTTTACCGTGCCCTTCATCGAAGGCTGGGACGGTGTTGCCTCGGTCATGATCAGTGAAGAATATAGTAGCTGGCGGGAAAACAACCAGAGCTTTTCCGCCATCGAGCAAGGCCTGAGTTGCGATGTGCTGCTTGAACGCAACGCCTGTTTCAACCCGTTTGCAGTCAATGCTAACGTGATTGATCCGTATACGAACCCACAGAATGTGGCGGATTCTATCTTCCCCACCGAGTTCCTGCGTGCGAATACTAAGTCCAACATCCATTCCCTGGATCTCGTATTCAACGGGACATTGCCAACCGGTGGATGGGAACTACCTGGTGGACCTATCGGCATGGCGATTGGCGCCCAGCGTCGGGGTGACGGCTTCAAGCATACGCCTGCCAGCCTGAAGCAGAGTGGTGATCTGTACAATGGCCAACAGGACTTTCGGGCCAGCGAGAGCCGGGACGTAGATGCCTGGTTCGTCGAGTTGGCCGTTCCGGTTCTGGACAACCTGGAAATCCAGATGGCAAGCCGTAATGAGACTTACTCAACCGGCCAGAGCTCTTCTGATCCGAAGTTCGGTGTCACCTACAGCCCGTTTGACTGGTTGACGGTTCGCGGCACCAAGGGCACCGCCTTTATCGCCCCGGGCCTGAACGACTTGTTCGCGCCAGAGCGTTGTAACCTGGCCAATATCGATGATCCGTTCTCGGAGTTTTTCGCTTATGCTCGACGTTGTCAGGCCGGTAACCGGAACCTGACGCCAGAGACTGCCGATACCCTTAGTTGGGGTATTACTTTCGAGCCGATAGATAACCTGCGTATCGATATCGACTATAGCGAGACCGACTTTACCGACCGAATTGTCAGCGTCGATCCACAGCAACTGCTGGATCTGGACTTCTACAACTCGGGCTTTACCAGTCAACCCACTTACGCTCAATTGTCGGCGTGGAACAGTAGTGGTGCAGATCCGCGAATCGTGCGTAATGCTGATGACTTGACCCAGATCCTCCGGGTGACGGTAGGTAAGTCCAACGCTTCCATGATGCTGGTGAAAGCCTTCGATTTCAGGGTCAGCTACTCGTTCGATCTCGGAGACGTGCTAGGCGGCTTTGTGGGCAACGACGATCTGGGCACCCTGTCGATTAATGCCCAGGCTACCCAGATCGATACATGGGAGTATCAGAAGTTCCCTACCTCTCCGGTGACTTCCCCACTAGGCAAGCGTAACCGCTTCCTCGGCGAGGCGCCTCCGCTACCTGAGTGGAAAGGCAACCTGCGTATTGGCTGGGTCAACGGCAATCACAGCGCTTCAATCGTCGCGCGTTACATCGATGCGGTTGACTGGGACGGCTACAGCTGGAACAGTGGATTTTTCCACGGCTTCAATTTCTTCCAGCCATTTGACACAACTGAAGGTAACCGAGACGAACTGCGCGCATCAACCATTGCTGACGTGTCGTACAACTACCGCGGTCTGGAACTGTGGGGCAGCTCCGTGGACCTGACCCTTGGTTCTCGTAACGTATTTGATCGTCAACCACAGCGAGTGAACGATTTCGCTGGCATGGAGTCGATCTTGTATGATGCACGAGGTCGTCTGATCTACGGCAGGATCACCATGGAGTTTTAGTTCAGACTCTAGCTAGAAAAGAAGACGGCTCCTTCGAAAGAAGGGGCCGTTTTTTTTGCGTTACTAAAAAATGATAACCCAATCGAGAACAGGAACCGTGAGATCCAAACGATTCAAGTCGCGGTTGAAAACCGTGCAATGCACTGAAAATCTTATACCATTGTCAAACACATTGACTGAAGCTTTCAATCGATAGCGCTCATTAGCCCCAACTACTTCCACGAGTTCCAGCAATTCATTGGGATCGAAATAAAAACATTCGATAGCAATACGGCCAGGTTCGAATACCTGTAGATTCTGGTTCATCGCGTTCAAACTGCCTTCGAGGATTGCATCATCATAGATAAAGTCCAAAGTGAAGGGTGGATTAGGAGGAAAGCCCTGGGGGATTTCGGCATCGTAGAAAGGTCGTCGGTAACTTCTGCTATCGGCGCTAAGGACAGAAAACTCCAGAGGGCCGGGGGCAGAGAGATTCGCTTGTAATTCCAAGGTGTAAAAGGTATCAGCATTCGCTGCCGCATCGACATCGATCTCGGTGGAAGAGGTGGTGTAGGTCGCGATTGAACCTGAGCTTGAAACCGTTACCGTATCGAGGCAACTCTCAGGAATTTCCTCGAAAGTCTGGATGGGATCTACCAGGCGAAACACTTCGTTATCGGGCTCCGCGCTTAACAAAAGCAGGTTTAACGCATAGGCCGGGGCGAAGCCCGGGATGCTGTTGCGATTTTCGTCCTCCAGGACGGCACATGGAATTCGCAGCGTCGATGCCGCACTGTCGAATTGCGTTCTTGCCAGGCCGCTCCAGACATCGGGCTGGGCGTTGGCCATGGGAGTCGGGAGTAACACGCACAGCGTGATATAGACAAACTTCTTGTCAGGCATAATCATTGGCTACTACTCTTGTCCTATTTTCTACGGAGGCGAAGAATAGCAGCGATTCCCATGCAAGCCCACAGCTGATTCCGCGTTCATTTTTGCGGTATGTGGACTTCCCCAGGAGCCGTGGGGGCTGGGATCAGTTATCCAGTTCCGTCAGGCGTGCCTTCAGGTCTGCCAGAATATCCAAGGCTTCCGCAAATGAGGGGTATTTCTGAATCAGCTGGGCGTAGAAGGCATTCATTTCTTCAAACTCAGTGGCTACCCGATCACTCAGATTCTCCAGTTCTGCCACCCCCGACCATTCCCTGACAAAATTCTGAGTCTCTCGCGACCTTGCCTCGGTCCAGAAAACAGGCTCGCAGACACGTTGAGAGATCCTTGTGCCTGTCAGAGCGACCTGTCGACATTCGATATTCATCTTTTTATTTGTGTTTTGGGCATTGTAGAAACGATAAACATCATCTTCTACCTGAATGATCTGGGCTCGTACTGCCGACCGGGAGAGCTCTCCAATGACGATAATCTCCTCTATTTCAGAATCGTTGGCCTGCTGTGAAATTGCTAATTGGCAAAAACAGAGAACGGAGATGGCAAGCACAATCTTTTTCATGGCAACACTCATTAATACTGGGATGAAAACATTATAAACCCGTAAACTGGGAATTGGGTCGCAGGCGCGACGAAAGGAGTAGTTCGTCGGCGGAAACAGGTTTATTAGCCGCTTGCGTCTATGGCTTGATCCAGGTCCATATTCAGCGCCAACACCTTGTCACCCCACTCCTGGTTCAGGGCAGCATAGTGCTTGCCCATAGGTCGGGTCGTTATCCACCAGCGCTGTGTGGGTGGCCTGTCGATCGATGATGTCGAAGTTGTACGGGTCACCGGAAGCATCGCTGTCAACAGTGATGCTTGGCATTGCATGAAGACCATGCAGGTCCCTGTAACCGTTGCCGGCGGCGACCTGCGCTCTAGAGTACACTGCCCAGCTACTCTGGATCATTATTTAATGCCCTTGTTTGCCGGATTCTCCAGTAGTGGGATCGATAGAAAATCCCGCTGGGGGCAGTTGTTTCAACCTTTCTAACAGCCAACTCGATATGGGCGGGGAATTTAAGACAACAAGACCTGCAAAGAAAAGCCTGCTGATGAGCAGGCTTCGCCGATGATATCCGTTATCTCTGAAAGCCGGGGAGCCTCAATTAGCTCCTGCTCCCAACCCAGTGCGGTTTAGGGTATCTGCGAGAGCTCTGGCCTGCGCCTGGGCCTGCACCATGATGATTTCTCGTTGGGCGACGGTGAGGCAAATAAACTGCCTTATATTGGTGCCGATCACCGATTCTCGCATGCATACCAGTTTCTCACTCTCGGAACTGACGGTGGCGTTATAGGCGGCGGCATCAGCCTGGGTCCGAATTCTTGGAATGCCATCATCATCGTACATATTCTCGCAGCCTGTGATCAGGGCAGCAAGCACGACTAAGGCTGCTATTTTTCTCATTATGTCTCCCTCGAGCCAATCGGCTGGTGTGTTCCTGGGATCGCACGACCTGCTAGCGCTGTAAAATAAACCATTGCGTGGACGGCTAGGATAAAAGCAATCCGCCCCCATGTCCACGCTTCGATTTCAGAATATCCCAAGTACCTCTGCCGGAAT
>Ga0208879_1000667_pt1 | contig 34752 bp, 36 predicted proteins | sample Knorr_S15_td_Bot_FD_185605 | JGI IMG/M metagenome (GOLD analysis project Ga0208879, IMG submission 185605) | Marine microbial communities from Southern Atlantic Ocean transect - Knorr_S15_td_Bottom_ad_5009_LV_A (SPAdes) (version 2) | ecosystem: Environmental > Aquatic > Marine > Oceanic | place... | reverse complement strand
TATCTGGCCGGATACTCTCTTGCAGGGATACTGCTTTTTGCTTTACTTCTCGGAGCGCTAAATCGATTAATTCGAAGCAAAATTGAACTAGACCACACTACAGAGATAGTGACGGGTTGGCGTCAATTCTCTCATGACGTTGATACGCCTCTTGATATTATAACCCGACATGCAAAAGATATTTACGACGCTGGACAAGGCGGAGAATCTCCACTGATTATCTTGAATGAAGTGGACAATATTGAAGAGGCCCTTAACCAGCAAAGGGTATTTGCAAGAGGGGGAAATGATGTCGGCTTTGTGGAAGAGGTAGATGTGAAAGCATTAATCCTAGAGATAATTACCAACATAACAATTGAAGACAAACTCAAAAGAGCAAAGATTAGGCTGACCCATGATCTAAATGATGGCTGCATAGTTAAAATAAACAAAACATCAGTGATGCGAGCCATTATAAATTTGCTCAACAACGCGATAGACTTTTCGCCTAAAGGAGCAATTCAAATCATTGTAACAAAGCAAAACAAGTGGCTGGTTATTACTATTTTAGATACAGGTACTGGTATCACCGACGAAGTAAGCGCCTCCTTTGGCACTGAACAATCAGCCTCTAGACCTAATACGGAAGAAGCCGGTCAAGGTCTTGGTTTAAGTATTGTTGGGAAAGTAATGGAAGCGCACGATGGCGAGTTTGTATGGCCTAAAAATCGTGCTGGCCAACAAGGCACAGAAGTGTCTATTAAATTCCCAATTAATAGTTAATTATAGAAGTACTTTTTCTTGTTATTTGCATGAAGAAAAAGACTACTAATTCTGATAAATACTACCCACTTCAATCGTGAAAGATTGCACTTGTGGGTGTTGTTGTTTATTGGCGCGGCCACATTGTGAGTTGATTCACTGTCTTAAATTGTTTAGACTGTCAAAGGATTATTGAGCGTCTCTATCTCTTTTGATTTTTTTTGACCGAGATACGATGATGAAAATCGCTATTTTTATTGCGTGACGGTCGCGGTTTTAGTGTGCTTCCTGTTTTAGAATAAGGCACCAAACATTCTTCACCACTGCCAATCAAATCACTGCGCCCCATGCGCTTTAAGGCCTTGTGCAATATGCCCCAATTCTCAGGATCATGGTAGCGCAAAAAAGCTTTGTGCAATTTGCGTTGTTGTCCGCTACGCGGGGTTTGGACCGATTCGGACTCTCTTGTGATCTTCTTAAGTGGATTTAATTCGGTGTGATACATAGCGGATGCTATTGCCAAAGGAGTAGGGATAAAGGCCTGCACTTGATCGGGCTTAAAGTCATTACGCTTTAACCAAAGCGCTAGATTTAGCATATCCTCGTCACTGGTTCCTGGGTGAGAGGAAATAAAATAAGGAATTAAATATTGATCTTTGCCTGCCTGCTTGGAGTAACGATCAAACAGTTTTTTAAATTGATCATAAGAGCCAATACCCGGCTTCATCATCTTGGACAAAGTACCTTCCTCAGTATGCTCTGGCGCAATTTTTAAACGCCCACCCACATGATGAGTTACTAACTCTTTAATGTATTCCGGATCCCGAACAGCCAAATCATAGCGCAAACCTGATGCAATAAAAACACGCTTAACCCCTTTTAAGTTACGAGCACGTCGATACAATTTAGTCAGCGGCTTATGGTCCGTTCCTAGATTTGGGCAAATACCTGGATAAACACAAGAAAGACGTCGACAAGCAGCTTCTATTTTGGGATCTTTGCATTGTAGACGATACATATTGGCCGTAGGGCCACCAAGGTCAGAGATATTGCCTTTAAAATCTTCATCTGTGTCGCGGATGGTTTCAATTTCACGAATCACAGAGTCTTCTGAGCGACTTTGAATAATGCGCCCTTCATGCTCGGTAATAGAGCAAAAAGTACAGCCACCAAAACAGCCACGCATAATATTAATTGAAAAACGAATCATATCAAAGGCAGGAATTTTCAGCTTGCCATAAGAAGGATGCGGTTTTCGCGTATAAGGCATCTCAAATACACTATCAAATTCCTCTGTTGACAAAGGAATCGGCGGTGGGTTTAACCAAACATCGCGCTCACCATGGCGTTGCACCAAAGCACGAGCATTTCCCGGATTTGTCTCTAGATGAAAGACACGTGACGTATGCGCATATAGATAGCGATCTTTTGCCACCTGTTCAAAAGAAGGCAGGCGAATAACAGTTATTTCTCGCTTCAAGCCCTTGGTGCGATGATTAAAATCAATCACCTGAACCGCCCCCTGATTGGGATCAATTTTACTAGGACTGGTTTGATTATTCTTATCACCACACCCTTGCTTATCCTTGGTAGATGTATCTGCATAAGGATCCGTTTGCGGGTGAACTAGACTTTTATCAGCGTCAATTTCGCTTGAATCTAGCACCGTCCAGCCCTCAGGAATACCTTGTCTCATATAAGCCGTGCCACGAATATCAGTGATTTCCTTAATATTTTCACCCGCCGCAACTCGGTGTGCAACCTCAACGACAGCACGCTCAGCATTACCAAAAAGCAATAAATCCGCCTTAGAGTCAGGAAGAATAGATCGACGAATCGTCTGCGACCAGTGATCGTATTGCGCAATACGCCTTAAACTGGCCTCAATGCCACCAATAATAACAGGAATTCCTTTGTAGGCTTCCTTGGCACGTTGAGTATAAACAGTGGTCGCGCGATCAGGGCGCTTGCCCGCCATACCACCTGCAGTATATGCATCATCAGAACGCGGTCTTTTTTCAGCCGTGTAATGATTCACCATAGAATCCATATTGCCCGATGCGACAGCAAAAAATAAACCAGGCTTTCCTAGTTGACGAAAGGCATCCGCTGAATGCCAATCGGGTTGAGAAATAATCCCCACACGAAATCCTTGAGACTCCAACAACCGACCAATAATTGCCATACCAAAACTGGGATGATCGACATAAGCATCCCCTGTGATGATAATAATATCACAGCAATCCCATCCCAACTCGTCCATCTCTTTACGAGACATCGGCAGCAATGGTGCAGGAACAAGCCCTTTCTTATGGGGCCAAAATTTTGGGTAAGAGTGGAGATTTTTAGGCGATAACAACATGGTGTTAAATTATACAGTAACCGGGCAATTGTTTAATCCGCCTGAAATTAATGAATCCAATTAAATGCAGTTGCAAATACCGAGCAAGGTGCAGAAGTCTCTCTTAAGTTACTAATTCACAAAACACCAAAAAATTATTACTTAAAAACCTTAGTTGTCAACTCTGGTAAATACCCACCTCGATCGTCACCGACTGCACCTCTGGGTGTTTTTGCTGCAGCTGACGAGTTAAGTCCTCAATAATATGGTCAATGCGACGAACGGTAGCAAAAACAGCGGAACGTTCGTCTCGTAATTCAATATTTTCTGATATTTTTACCTTTTCCTGCTCGATATCCGCTTGAATATTGGCCATTAAAGCCTCTTCTCTCACCTCGACCTCAGCAACAAGAATGATGTTGTTTTCATCCATAACAATGGATTTAACATCGTGACACAGCTCAACTTCACTGTGCTGTCTGCAAATGTTGGTAAAGGCCTCTTCAACCTCCAAATGACGAATATCAGAAAGATAAATCATATTCACCCTACCTAAGAAGACGGCCGCAACACCAAGTAGCATAGCAATAAGAGAGGAAAACAAAATATCCCAAAGTGGGTTGCCAGTGACATAAGACAGCGAAATGCCGATGAGCGCCAACAGAATGCCAAACATCGCAATACTGTCTTCGAGAATCATTGCCACCAGCGTTGGATCTTTGGCCTCGCTGATATATTGGACAACAGAAATATCGATGTCTTTAGTTCTTTGGCGAAACTCGTTCATTGCAATGCGCCAAGCGTTACCCTCAATAACAAAAGAAACACTCAAAACGATAAACGCCAATAGAATACCACTGATATTGAAATTGAGAATATTGATACTGACAGCCTCAACTTCTGCCTCACCCATGATTGAGTAGGAGTGATAAGCATGATATAGACCTAATCCAGACCCAATTGAAAACAGGCCGATAGCCGACCACAAATTCCAAATAAATTTCTTTTGATGATGGCCAAAGGCGTAATCTTGATCGGGCGCTTTTTCACTGGCGATTAAACCAAACAATAAAAACAACTGATTCAATGTGTCCATCAATGAATGAATCGCCTCATTCATCATCGAAGCGGACGTCGCCACAAAGGCGGAGATAAACTTAATAATAGTGACGACAGCATTACTGAGAATACCGATGACAACAATTTTTTTACTGCCTGACGACACATTAACCCCTTGATTCTTCTATATTGGTACGCTTCATTTATTAATCAAAGCTCATGGATGAAAGTCTATCTCATCCGCCTTCATTTATTGCAATATTTTCTTTATTTAAGGGTGAATAAATCCGTTCTTATTTGAGCTCACATTGATTTCAATTCGCTATAATGACCCTCTAGTCAAATGGGAATAATTGAGTAAATATGAGTGATCAGACCCTTGTTTTTTTACTGATTTCCACCACCTTTGTTTTGTTTATTTGGGGCAAAGTTCGTTACGACATGGTCGCCTTTGGCGCCCTTATTGCTGGCACACTCATCGGTGTTATCCCCACCCAAGAAGTCTTTTCTGGCTTTGGTCATCCGGCGGTTGTCATTATTGCCCTCGTCCTTATTATTAGTAGAGGCTTGGTTCGCTCCGGCTCTGTTGAGCTTATTAGTTCAAAACTTGCACACCTCATCAGCGGCGTAAAAACCCATATTGCGGTGATGGGCACCGTCTCAGCAACACTCTCAAGTATTGTCAACAATGTCGCGGCATTGGCCATATTAATGCCTGCAGACACCGCACTCAACAAGAAAGCCAATAGAAAGCCTTCTGCAACACTTATGGCGCTTGCCTTCACCTCAATATTGGGCGGCATGGTAACAATGATTGGCACTGCCTCAAATGTCGTTATTGCCACCTATCGAGAGAGTGTTTTGGATACACCGTACTCGATGTTTGACTTTGCTCCAGTTGGCTTGATTGTTGCCCTTTCCGGTGTTATTTTTATCGCCTTATTTGGCTGGCGACTGATGCCCAGCCCTAAAGGCTCAAACAAACTAGACGCCAGACCAGAAGAGGTGCGACAATATGTATCCAATGTGGTGATTGCCGAGGATTCTAATTTTATTGGCCAATACCTGTCTCATTTAGATGATATTTGCGACGAAGCAAGCGTCTCGATTTTGGGTCTCATTAGAAATAATGAGCGACTGGAGGGTGAAGGTTTTATTCGTAATTTTATTATTAATGTTGACGACCTACTGATTCTTGAGGGCTCTGTTCAAGGCATTGATGAATTTATGAAGCAAACAAAAACTCACTATATCAGTGAAACCGAGTCTGATTTTGAATTCACCCACACTTCTCTTATAGAGGCCGTTGCACCGCCCTTCTCACGCTCGATTGGTAGAACCGCCACTCAACTAAGCCTACTAAAACTCAGACAAATTTCACTGCTTGGTATTTCTCGTTCTGGCCGATCCATTATTCACCAAGTAAGAAAAACCAAAATTCAACCGGGCGATGTATTACTTTTGCACGGTGACAACGAGCACCTAGAAAGCGCCGTTCAGTGGATGGAGTGCCTAACGCTTGAAAGAAAGGATCTACAAATCCCTCAAAGAAAAAAGGCTTGGATGGCTGTCCTCTCTTTCTTGGTTGCTATTATTGCTTCCAGTCTGGGTTATATCAATTTACCGATTGCACTGTCTCTGGTTGTTGTTTTCTATATCGCTGCCAATGTTATTCCTACGATTGAGGTTTATCGCTCCATCAGTTGGCCTGTTATCGTACTTTTGGGGGCAATGATCCCCATTGGTCAAGCCCTGCAAAGCAGTGGTGGTGCCGAAACCATTTCCAATAGCTTGCTCTACATTGCAAGTGGCGCCTCGCCAGTGGTCATTCTCACAATGATGCTGCTAATCACCATGCTACTCAGTGCCGTGCTTAACAACGTTGCTACCGTGCTTGTTGCTGCTCCAATCGGCTTCGAAATAGCCAAAACCTTGGAAGTTAACCCCGATACATTTTTAATGGCGGTTGCGATTGGCGCTTCTTGTGCCTTCTTAACGCCGATTGGCCATCAAAACAACACTCTGGTGATGGGTCCCGGAGGGTATCGCTTTGGGGACTATTGGAAACTAGGACTGCCACTCGAAATCATCATTACCATTGTTGCCATCCCAGCACTGCTTTATTACTGGCCGCTAGAGGCTTTACCGCTATAGACTCAATCTTTTATCGGTTCAATGAAAAGATTCAAATAGAGAGGCTGATGCGGTAAAATTTTTAGAGATTTTTGTATAATCCCCATAATTATGCAAAGACCTCTTTTATTATTTTTCAGCTGTTTTCATGTCACTTATAGACTTAGATGCAAGCGCATCATTTCAAAATTTAATCCTTAAATTACAAGCATTCTGGGCCGAAAAAGGCTGCGCTTTGATGCAACCTTTTGATATGGAGGTTGGTGCTGGCACCTTTCACCCGGCAACATTTTTACGCTCGATTGGTCCCGAGCCTTGGAAGGCAGCCTACGTTCAACCCTCTCGCCGCCCTACTGATGGCCGTTACGGTAAAAACCCAAACCGACTGCAGCACTACTATCAATTTCAAGTGTTAATGAAACCTTCGCCGAGCGACATCCAAGATCTTTATCTTGAATCCCTCTCAACCATTGGTATCGATCTCAGCGTTCACGATGTGCGCTTTGTTGAGGACAACTGGGAATCACCGACATTAGGTGCTTGGGGTTTGGGCTGGGAAGTTTGGTTAAACGGTATGGAAGTCTCTCAATTTACCTATTTTCAGCAAATTGGTGGCCTTGCATGCAAGCCAATTTCAGGCGAGCTTACTTATGGCCTTGAAAGACTGGCAATGTACCTACAAGGTGTTGATAGTGTTTACGACCTTGTTTGGACACAAGGCTTGAGCTACGGTGATGTTTTTCATCAAAACGAAGTGGAACAATCAGAATACAATTTTGACATTGCCAACACCGAAGTACTGTTTCGACAATTTGATGAAGCGGAAGCAATGAATACACAGTTAATTGAAAAAGAATTACCCTTTCCTGCTTACGAACAAGTAATGAAAGCCTCCCATTTTTTCAACTTACTGGACGCAAGACACGCCATCAGTGTTACTGATAGGGCGCGTTTTATACGCCGCGTTAGAGCAATGAGTCAAAAAGTAGCGCAAGCGTATTACGATTCGAGAGAACGCCTAGGCTTCCCACTAATAAAAGAATAGTGACAGCTGAATGAGGCCTTTTCGCGTCCTTTATAAACGAGTCCTGCAATACTCAACGAGTCGCTTTGCCGTTTATTGGCTATGCGCAATTAGCTTTATAGAATCCTTTGTACTGCCCCTGCCACTGCAAGATGCTTTATTGGCATCGATGTCACTGCAAAATCGAAAAAAAGCTTACCACTACGCACTTTTTTGCACCTTAAGCTCTGTTGCCGGCGCCATGATTGGCTATTACTTGGGTGTTTACTTTATTGATTTTTTACTGCCATTTATAGAGAAATTTGGCTATCTTTCCAAGCTCAATCAAGCCGAAGACTGGTTTATCAAATACGGCATTTGGATTATTTTGATTGCTGGCTTTAGCCCCGTACCTTACAAAATTTTCACCATTGCTGCCGGCATGCTATCAATGGCGCTACTGCCTTTTATTCTCTTCTCACTCATTGCTAGGGCAGCTCGTTATTTCCTAATCGCCTTTCTCGTAAGAAAATTTGGCAAACAGTGTGATGCGTGGTTAAATAAAAACATCGACAGATTGGGTTACGTTTTAATTGTCATTATTGCAATAGGACTTTGGTATGTCTACTAAATTACTGATCGCCACACTATGCTTATTCCTCTCGGGATGCTTCACCAATGACCCCAATAAAGTGATCGTTGAAGACCGATCATTCAATAAAGAAAATGCCGTTAGCTCGTTTGAAGTTGAAGATGCGCAAGCAATTTATAAGTCAGTCGAATCCATAAAAGTAAGCACAGCCAAAACCGAATCTGAAAAGAAAAAAGCGAAACAGAAAAGCAGTTGGTTCATTCCTGTAGATGCTGAAATCCTAAAGAAATATTCACCAGACGATCAACACCTAGGCATTACTTTTGCTACTGAACCCGGCCAAGAGGTGCGCGCCATTCGCGACGGCACCGTGGTCTATAGTGGTTCAAAGATGAAGAGTCACGGCAAAATGATTATCATCAAACACGCCTTTGGCTTCTACAGTTCTTACACCCAAAATCAATTGCTTCGTGCGCGAGAAGGCGATCATGTAGACAAAGGGCAAGTGATTGCTTTAACAGGGAAAAATCCTTTCTATTTCGAAATGAAAAAATACTCGGACCCCATTAATCCATTAAAATACTTAAAATGAGCGAATTCATCCAAAACATCAGTCCAATTCAAATGACCGGCGTGCTTTTCTTGGTGGCACTTGTTGCGCACTTTGGTTTGGGCATTGCACTTAAGTTAATCACTAAGCACACAGGGAAAACCAAAACGCAAATAGATGACTATTTGATCGCGTCTCTTTCGGCGCCTCTAAAAGTGCTGATTTGGTTCGGCTGGGTTTACTTTTCCTCCAAAGCACTGGAAGTCGACATTCCGGTACTTGGGAAAATCATTGATTATATTGATATTATTCCAATCATTATCCTAACTTGGGCCGTGATTCGATTGATTTCTAGCATTGAAAGCTTTATGCTGGAGCGAGAAAGCAGTGTTGACAAAGACTCCGTCCGACTCTTTACTCGTCTTTTTAAGATGCTCGTTATCTTTGCCATTATCCTCGGTGTGGCGCAATATTTCGGTTTTTCGGTTTCCTCAATTATCGCTTTTGGTGGTGTCGGTGGTATTGTTATCGGCTTCGCTGCAAAAGACATGCTCGCCAATGTCTTCGGTGGCCTGCTGATTCAAATGGACAAGCCGTTCTCAACCGGTGATTGGATTCGAACAACGGATGGCAGTATTGAAGGTGTGGTGGAAAAAATTGGTTGGCGAATGACGCGTATTCGTACCTTTTCTAAAAACCCAGTATACATACCCAACTCTATTTTTGCCACGATTCCGATTGAGACACCTTCGCGTATGACTAATCGTCGTATTAATGAAATTATCGGTATTCGTTATGATGATATCGCGCAAATGCAAAGCATTCTTGAAGAGGTTGAGAGTTTCATGCACAACCACGAGGACATTGATCACAACGAGGCCTGTCGTGTTTATTTTGATGTGTTTAACACCTCATCACTTGACTTTGTTATTTACGCCTTCAGCTCGGTAACCAACTCCACCGAATTCAAGCGAATTAAGGGCAAATTATTGCTCGATATTGCTGCTATTATCGCCAAACACGGTGCGGAAATTGCTTATCCAACGCAAACACTGCATATTCAGAAATAAACGTTATGACCATTTCTAAATTATACATTCGCACCTTTGGGTGCCAAATGAACGAGTACGACTCCAATAAAATGAGCGACGTCCTCAAGCACTCTCATGGCCTTGTCTTAACCGATGACGCCAAAGAAGCCGACGTGTTGTTGCTTAACACCTGCTCTATCAGAGAAAAAGCCGAAGAAAAATTGTTCCACCAACTCGGTCGCTGGAAAAAATTCAAAGAAAAAAACCCCAATTTAGTGATTGGTGTTGGTGGTTGTGTAGCCTCTCAAGAAGGTGAGTTAATCCTTAAAAGAGCACCTTATGTGGATCTTATTTTCGGCCCACAAACACTGCACAGACTGCCCAATATGCTCAACGACGTGCTTGAAAAGAATGAGGTTAGTATTGATATCTCTTTTCCAGAAATTGAAAAATTTGACCACCTTCCAGAGCCTGAAGCAACAGGTTCGTCGGCCTTTGTCTCTATTATGGAAGGTTGTAGTAAGTATTGCACTTTCTGTGTTGTGCCCTACACCCGCGGTGAAGAGGTTTCTCGTCCGTTTAATGATGTCATGCACGAAGTGGAAGTACTAGCGGCGCAAGGTGTAAAAGAGGTCAATCTATTGGGGCAAAATGTTAATTCTTATCAAGGCTTGATGGATGATGGCGAAATGGCTGACCTTGCCCTTCTTATTACTATTGTTGCCCAAATTGATGGCATTGAGCGCATTCGTTTCACCACCTCACACCCAGTGGAGTTTAGCGATCGATTGATTGAAACCTATCGAGATGTGCCTGAGCTTGTTTCACACTTACATTTACCAGTGCAAAGCGGCTCGGACAAAATTCTCGGACTAATGAAGCGCGGTCACACGGCGATAGAATATAAATCAAAGCTTAGAAGGCTAAAGAAAATTCGCCCAGATATTTCGTTTTCATCGGATTTTATTATCGGCTTCCCTGGCGAGAGCGAAGACGACTTTAATCAAACTCTGAAGCTCATCAAAGATGTTGGCTTTGACAAATCTTTTAGCTTTATTTACTCCAAGCGCCCTGGCACATTGGCAGCAGGTTTTGCGGATGACGTTAGCGAGGAAGTTAAAAAACAACGCCTAGCCATTGTGCAAGATACACTGAATGAAAGCACCGACACCATATCCAAATCAATGATTGGCAGCGTGCAAAAAGTGCTCGTTGAAGGCAAGTCTAAAAAAGGCAACACGTTAAGTGCGCGCACAGAAAATATGCGTACTGCGCATTTTGCTGGCGATGAAGATCTCATTGGACAAATCGTATCCGTCAGAATAACGGATGGTACTGGCAACTCTCTACAAGGTAAATTGGTCAGTCAGCCCCTGCTAACCACAGCTTAGAATACCAATAATAACGCCCTTTCTGCTTAGAGGGAACTGTACAGTTATAGCGACTTCTGCCTTTTGATAAAGGCTTGTTTGCCTGGATAGTTACTTCATTATTACCAATCCAGTAAATCTCGGGCGCGTCTTGTCCTGCAACAAAGCAGGCAAATTGGTAGCGTTCGTTGGCATTCATTGGTCGAGTGAATTTTAATGTTAATAACGGCCTTTCATGCTCACCAATAATCATCGATTTTGGCCATTCAGAGGCAATCGGCATTGGCAGTGAATTGACCTTCAGGGAAAAACTGCTCATTTTTGCGTAAGACCCTGCCATGGCGTAGCGTGGTAGATTCAACCAATCACTATTCCCACCAATAGCACCAGACTGCTGACTAAAACCCACATAGCCTAACGCTTGTAATTGGCCATAAGTAGCGTCATCAAATTCGCCATAAGGATAAGCGAAGAACTTGGTTTGAGTGCCCAATTCCGTCTCCAATCTTTTTTGTGCATCAGTGATTTCAGCGGCAATCACTTCACTCTCTTTACCCACTAAGTGTGAATGGCTGACACCATGATTGTAAACAGCAATTAAATCCGACATCTCATCCAGCTGCTGCCACGACATCATCGCTGGAAAGTGATTATCTATTGCCTCTGTTGCAACAAATACAGCCATCGGCATTTGAAACTTTTTGAGTAAAGGATAGGCATTGTCGTAAATCGATTGATAACCATCATCAGCGGTTAAACTCACGCACTTATCCGGCAAGGCAGTATTTGCCTGAAGCGCCTCAATAACTTCACCCAAAGGCAGTACCTCAAAATCATTGTCTTGCAAGTAGCTTAAATGTGAGCGAAAAAGCTCGGGTGAAACACTGGTTGATGTTGGTCCATCATTAGTAAAACGGTGGTAAACCAATAAAACACAATGATCATCCTCAGCAATGGCTTGCTGCGGAAAAACACTGAACAAAAAGCATAACGTGACCAGTAGAATTTTTCGATAATAATGCATCTGGAACATCATAAATGAAATTTAAGAAAATATCAGCCAAGTTATTGTTGTTTGATACCCAAAGCAGTAAAATATAACTAATAATATTTACACTCGACTAATGAAATTTACACTCGATATTCAAAGCTCCGACCAATTGGCCAATATTTGTGGCTCGCTAGACAAAAATCTTGAAAACATCGCAAAAAGCCTTGATGTAACCCTTTCCAACAAGGGTGCTGATTTTAGCATTAAAGGCGACAATGCCCACTTGGCCATCAATGTCCTGCAAGATCTTCTGTCGCTTTCTAATGGCAAAATTCTTGATCTTAGTGATATCGACCTCAGTATTAAGTCGCAAAAAAATGGCAATGACTCTTCAAGGGTTGTCACTATTAGAACCGCACGCAAACACGTACACATTCGCAGCACAAATCAACAAATCTATGTCAACGCCATTGAAGAAAAGGACGCCACCTTTGGTGTGGGCCCAGCGGGCACAGGAAAAACATATTTGGCTGTTGCAAAAGCGGTAGAAGCACTTAAGAGCTCCAACGTTAGAAGAATTATCTTGGTCAGACCCGCCGTTGAAGCGGGAGAGAAACTGGGGTTTTTACCCGGAGATTTAAGCGAAAAAGTTGACCCTTATTTGCGTCCAATTTACGATGCGTTGTATGAATTTTTAGGCTTTGAAAAGGTCGCTAAATTACTTGAAAAAAATATCATCGAAGTGGCGCCGCTTGCTTTTATGCGTGGTCGCACACTAAATGAAGCCTTTATTATTCTCGACGAAGCGCAAAACACCACCATCCCGCAAATGAAAATGTTCTTGACACGAATGGGCTTTGGCTCAAAGATGGTGATTACCGGCGATGTTACGCAAATTGATTTAGCCAACCCCAAGCAGTCTGGCTTGTTAGATGCCATGAGGATTTTAAAAGATGAAAAACAAATTTCATTCTGTAATTTTGAAGCCAAAGACGTTGTTAGGCACAGCCTAGTGCAGCGCATTGTCAGAGCATACGACAACGCAGAATGACTAAGGCCGTCAACAAGATTATTGTCGGCTTGTCCGGTGGTGTCGACTCTTCCGTTACCGCGCTTTTGTTACTTGAACAAGGGTACGAAGTAGAAGCCTTGTTTATGAAAAACTGGGAAGAAGACGACAGCTCAGAACACTGCTCTGCCGCTGAAGATTTAGCTGATGCAAAACAGGTAGCTGGAAAACTGGGTATTAAACTTCACACCGTTAATTTTGCTCATGAGTACTGGGACAATGTTTTTGATCATTTCCTAGAAGAACACAAAAAAGGACGAACCCCCAATCCAGACGTCCTATGCAATCAACACATTAAATTCAAAGCTTTTCTTGATCACGCGAAAGACCTCGGCGCCGATAAAATCGCCACTGGCCACTACGCCAGAATTATTGAAAATCAAGGCCAATATCAGTTACAGACAGGACTAGACGACAGCAAAGATCAAAGCTACTTTCTCCACCTTCTAAACCAAGAGCAATTATCGCAAAGCCTCTTTCCACTGGGCGAAATAGACAAAACAAAAGTACGAGAAATCGCCACAAAGAATGGCTTTGTAACCGCTGAGAAGAAAGACTCAACCGGTATTTGTTTTATTGGTGAACGCCACTTTTCCGAGTTTTTAAACAACTTCTTGCCGAAAGAAAAAGGCGATATTGTTGACGAAAATGGCCGTTTTATTAAACACCACCACGGCATCGCTTTTTATACTATTGGCCAAAGAAAAGGACTGGAAATTGGTGGTGGTTTTAGCAATTCACCCGAGGCTTGGTTTGTTGCTGAAAAGCGCATTGAGAGCAATGAAATAGTCGTCGTTCAGGGCGATCATCCACTACTCTATCACAACACATTAATCGCTGATGGTGTTCACTGGATTGGTGAAAAACCCAACTTCCCACACGATTGCAGCGCAAAAATTCGTTATCGTCAAGCCTCGCAAAATTGTCAAATTGAGATACTTGAAAGTGGTGAAATGAAAGTAAGCTTTGAATCCAACCAAAGAGCCATTACCGCAGGCCAATCGCTTGTGCTTTACGACGGCGCTATTTGCCTTGGTGGTGCTGTTATAAAATCAAAACACAATGAGTAATCACAAACAACAAACTTTAGCACTGGCGAGCTTATTACAAAGCACAACATTGGTTCATCAGTTAGCCTCTACTGGTCGGTGCGATTCACAGGGAAATAGAGCGAGTCTTGGGAGTATTGTTAATCAAAGCACTCAAATTGAAGATATTTTTAAATCACCAGAGGATTTAAGGATTGGTCTCGAGTCTTTAAAAGTTATTTTGGATTCAAAAACGAAAAGCGTACAAAACATCATGTTTTACGCCATTTCTCTAATTAATCTCGAAAAGAAATTAATGAAACAGAGTCAATTGTTAACAAAAATCTCTAGCGAGATTGAGTATATCAATAAACAAGAATTTTTCGAAATTCATCACTCTAACTCAATCGCCAGACTGGCAGAACTCTACAAAAACACGCTGGGTAGTCTCAATCCAACCATTATGGTTAAAGGCGAACAAATCTATCTAAGCAACCAACATACCGCAAACAACATCAGAGCACTACTTTTAGCTGGCATACGTGCGGCTTCACTATGGAAGTCCTTGGGTGGCAAGACTTGGCACTTGGTGCTGAATAAGAAGAAAACATTGCAAACTATCAATTCTCTTAAGGCCTAAGCACGCAAAACTAATACTTGCATAAAGCCAACTAAGACTTTATAATATATCGTTTTGTAATTTACCTTTAATTAAAGATAATATGGCCAATTCAGCAAGTTCTAAAAAACGCGCAAAACAAGCAGTTACACGCAATAAGCACAACTCTAAAATCAGAGCTAAAGTTCGTACTTTCATCAAAAAAGTAACTTACGCGATTGCAGATGGCAATAAAGAAGAAGCGCAAACAGGTTACGCAGCAATGCAAAAAAACGTTGACCAAGCGGTCAGCAAAGGTCTAATGCACAAAAATCAAGCAGCTAGAAGAAAGTCTCGCATTGTTGCGCAGATTAAAGCACTTTAAGCTTGCCTTAATTACTGGGCGATAAACGCTTCAGGATAGTAATTCAATAGCACATTCGTTGCTATAATAAAGCCCTCTAGCGAGGGCTTTTTTTATGCATATTTTTCACACAAGAGATGGTTAGCAAAAACGACAAAACGCTGTTTCGAAGTGCAGTTGATAAGCAGGTGCCAATCGATAAAGATGGCAATCAAGAGCCAAAATTAACAACCACTAATTTTGCAGAGCCATTTGAGGCTTACAGTTATTTGTCTGAGGCAAACATTTCCGGCTCAGAAGTCGTTAGTTATGCACAAGACGGCATGTCGCCAAAAACCATTAAAAAAATGAAGCAGGGCAATCTTGAGTATGCGCCAAGTCTCGACCTTCATGGGCAAACTGTGGAAGAAACTTGTCAGTCGTTATCCAAATTTTTGCACTACCATCGTGATGAGCGCTTTATTCAAATAATCCACGGCAAGGGTTATCACTCAAACCAAGGGCTATCGATCCTCAAATCACAAGTGGTGAGCTATCTTAAGCAACACCCCCAAGTGCTGGCTTTTTGCTCGTGCCCGCAAAAAGATGGCGGCACCGGTGCCGTTTTTGTTTGCCTTAAAGCCGATGTTTAACCTAGATGAAATTTACAGCGTCTCAGACTTCCTGGGACTTTGCAGGCGCACGGTTGAAAACAACATTCCTCACTGCTGGGTGCAGGGTGAAATTTCAAACCTATCCAGACCCTCTTCGGGTCATTGGTATTTTTCTCTAAAAGACGAACGCGGCGCTATCCGTTGCGCGCTGTTTCGCCTTAATCAGCGAAAACTCAAATTTGCCCTTGAAAACGGCATGTCTGTAATTCTTAGGGGTGCGCCCACAGTTTATGAAGCACGCGGTGATTTTCAAATGGTTGTGCAGCAAATTGAACCTGCTGGCATTGGCAATCTACAGCTGGCCTTTGATCAACTAAAAAACAAACTGCGAGCAGAGGGTTTATTTGACGCAGAACACAAGAAGCCCCTACCAAGTTCGGTTAACTCCATCGCTGTTGTTTCGTCGGCAAATGGCGCTGTTATTCACGATATTATCAATGTACTTAATAAGCGCTACCCATTTGCCAAAATCAAACTTTACGATACGCTTGTACAAGGAGATGGCGCCCACCTACAAATTACCAAGGCATTGCAAATGGCTGAGGACGACAAACACTCAGAGGTGATCATCTTAGCGCGCGGTGGTGGCTCAATGGAGGATCTTTGGGCGTTTAACGAGGAAAGCCTTGCCAGGGCAATTTTCGCCTGTAAAAAGCCAATTGTAAGCGCTGTTGGACATGAAACCGACACCACCATTGCCGATTTTGTCGCCGACGCAAGAGCACCTACACCGAGTGCCGCTGCGGCACTTGTAACGCCAGACAGAATGGAACTTCTGAATCAATTAGAAAAACTCAAACGAAACTTAGCCAGCGCCATTGATCAATCACTTGAAAAAAATCAATTCTTATTGCAACAGCTGCACCTAAAAATTATTAATCCGAGCCAAGAATTGCAGCGCAAAGCACAAAGGCTGGATGAGGCAGAGGCAAGACTAACTCGAACCATAAAAACACTGAAGACTTTAAGTCAGGCCAAATTGAAAACGCTCAACATCGAACTCCACCAGCATTCACCTGCGCGATTCATTACTTATAAAATTGAACAAAGCAAACTTGCACAAGAGCGATTGCTTAAAGCGGGTGCCAAGTGCTCCGATCTATTCAAAAACGAATTAAAACACCTTAATACCCAGTTGCATCACAATATGGCGCATTCGTTCGCTGAGCATTCTTCCAAGCTAGACAATCAAGCAAAGGCATTGCACATACTCTCGCCGCTATCTACTTTATCACGCGGTTATAGCATTACCCATAATGAAGAGGGATCTATCGTTCACGGCGAAAATGAAATCAACGTTGGTGACGTCATAAGCACCACACTCCATCAAGGCAAACTGCTTTCAAAGGTTTATGATAAAAAAGACAGTTAGTTGTTTTTTATTATTACCAGGCCTAATTTTGGCCAATATCGGCGTAACAGTCGATTCAACGCCAGGCGGTATTGCCCAAATTACCTTTGAATCAAAGCAAATCAATCCCGAAGCCTTTTATGGCTCCGTGCCGCTTTACGTTCAACCCTTAGGCAATAATCAATACCAAGCACTAATTGGTCTGCCTTTAATGACCAAACCTGGAAGTAAGCGCATCACCCTTCTAGGCGCTAACGACAGATACGCTTTTATAGGGGTTAATAATCAAAACTACCCAGATGAATATTTCGAAAAAACGGTTAAAGTTAGCGGCAACCAAGATTCGAGCAGTGTGCGAATTAAAACCGAAAACGTGCTGTTTACCAAGGCGCGTAAAACTTTCAGTACGCAACCATTAAGCGAGGGTTATTTCGTCTTACCAACCCATGGCAAAGTAACGAGTGTATTTGGTGTTAACCGTTATTACAACAAGGAAAAAGGCTTGCCACATATCGGACTCGATATCGCCAACACTGTAGGCACGTCCGTCAATGCCAGCGCTTCCGGTCGAGTTATTCTTATTCACGATTTTTATTATCTGGGTAAAACAGTGTTTATAGACCACGGCCAGGGGCTGATCAGTAGTTATAGCCATTTGAGCGAGGTCAGCGTAATTGAAGGTCAGACCTTACGAAAGGAGCAGGAGTTAGGTAAAATTGGCACGACTGGTCGCTCAACAGGCCCACATCTTCATTGGGGTGTTTTTATGAACCAAGTGGCCATTAACCCTGAATTATTACTAAACAAACCGCTGTAACTATGAAATCAAACGTCTCATTTGTAAGCCGACTTGGCGCCATCACCTATGATTTTTTCTTGGTGTTTTCGCTGGTATTTTTCACGGGGCTTGTGGTTAACCTTATCATTCAAGACAGCACAAACAATCCGCTTTACTTCTTTCTTATGCTGCTGCTAACTTATGGATATTTTGCGCTATCATGGGTTAAAGGCAGACAAACACTTGGAATGAAGGCATGGAAATTTGAGATTATGCAAGCCAATAGAAAAAGCATTACTTATACACAATCACTGGCACGCTTTGCACTAGCGCTCTTGTCGCTTGTTGGCATCGGCTTTATCTTTCAATTTTTCAATAAAGACCGACTACCTCTGCACGATTACTTTTCAAAAACCTACTTGCAGTCAACCAAAAAATAAATGACCTCAGAGCCCCAACAAGGCATTATTGGATTCATAATTAAGTACAAGTTCACGCTTGTGTTTGCAATCATTTTTATCGTTCTTTTTAGACAAAATATTTGGATTAACGGCTTTCCGATGGTGATTCACGATCGACAAAATACAATCGATGCCATCATTGCCGAGAACAAAAGAATTAAAGAAGAAAACCAAGTCTTATCCCAACAAATTAATAACTACCTTGATGACGACTTAATCTTGATAGAATCTCGAGCACGCTATAAATACGGACTGGTCAAAGACGGTGAAACTTACTATCAAATCAATGCAATTATTGAGACTGATAATAGTGACGAAGCATCTATAATATAGTCTAATTAATACAGCGCTTAAATAGGGAATTGAAACTTCATGAATTGCTTCTTAATTATTCCAGCCAGCGGCAGCGGTTCGCGCATGAAGACAAACATCCCAAAGCAATATTTAAGGCTTAAAAATGGCTTGAGCATTCTCGACCAAAGCCTAAAAACACTGCTTAAAATGGATGACATTCTTGGCTGTGTCGTTGCCATACCTCAAGACGATGAGCACTTCCACACCTCCGCTTACCAAAAGCACGGAAAAATGCTCGCTATTGCGCAGGGCGGTCAAGAGCGTTTTCATTCTGTATTAAACGCCCTGAACACTTTATCGGAATTTGCCAATGAAAATGACTGGGTACTGGTGCATGATGCTGTCAGGCCCTGTATTAAAGCAAGTGATGTTCAATCACTCATCAACGAATTAAGAGATGGAAATGACGGCGGCATTCTAGCAACACCGGTGGTGGATACATTAAAGCTTGCCGATAACTCTGAGGTACAACAAACTGTTGATAGAGAGGGTTTATTTCAAGCACAAACCCCGCAAATGTTTAAATTTGGTGTGCTGGTTAAAGCGCTAGAAAATGTTGTTAGTAACAATATTCACATTACCGATGAAGCCGAAGCAGTGGCGCAAATCGGCGGTAAGGTAAAAATTATCATTGGCTCAAAGGATAATATCAAAATTACGGTGACTGACGATCTTCAGCTAGCTAACTATTACTTACACAATTTCACCAAAACCTCTTAACAATGAAAATTAAAACCGGAATTGGGCAAGACTCCCACACCTTTGAATCTGAGTTAGGCAAAGTGCTAATTCTAGCAGGTGTGACATTCGAACATGAAAAAGGCCTGAAAGGCAACAGCGATGCCGATGTTGTTCTGCACTCACTAACCAACGCAATCTCAAGTCTCACCGGTATAAATATTTTAGGAAAAATCGCAGACGAACTTTGTCAGCAAGGCGTAACAGACTCTCGCGAATACTTACAATGCGCACTTAAAGATTTGAGTAATTGGCAAATCGAGCACATTGCAATTTCACTGGAATGCCTGGAGCCAAAAATATCGCCTAAAATTGAGAAAATGAAAGACAGTATTGCCGGGTTTTGCAATATTAGCGCCAACGATGTTGGCATTACCGCCACCACCGGTGAAGGCTTAACGGCTTTTGGCAGGGGGGAGGGTATTCAAGCATTCACCATCATAACGGTTAGTAAAAAATGACTTTAATCGACGTCCCTACACGTTCAAAAATAAAGAAAATTCATTTTATTGGAATTGGCGGCACAGGAATGAGCGGCATTGCCGAGGTTCTTAACAATCTAGGTTACGAAGTCTCTGGCTCCGATATTCAAGCCAACAAGGTAACTGAGCGCCTTCAGAAGCTAGGCTGTGAGGTGATGTATGGCCAAAGTGCCGATAATATTATCGGCAAACAAGCGGTTGTTGTCTCCTCCGCTATTTCAAAAAACAATCCTGAGCTAGAAGCTGCCAAAGAGAATCATTTATTAATCGTTCCTCGTGCCGAAATGCTGGCCGAATTGATGCGCTTTCGCTTTGGTATTGCCGTTGCTGGCACCCATGGAAAAACAACCACAACCAGCCTTATTGTTCATATTTTGACCGAAGCAAAACTCGACCCAACTTATATTATTGGTGGCATTCTTAATGCTACTGGCATGAATGCCAAGCTGGGAAAAAGTGATTATTTAGTGGCGGAAGCCGACGAAAGCGATGCTTCGTTTCTACACCTACAACCAATGCTTAGTGTGATTACCAATATTGACGAAGATCACATGGAGACCTACGAGCACAATTACGATAACTTAACCAATGCCTTTGTTAGCTTTACCTCCAATTTACCTTTTTATGGGGTTTGTGTTGTTTGTATTGACGACCAAGGCGTACAAGACATCCTGAAAAAGATTCACCGCCCTATTCTTGGCTATGGCTTTAGTGACGACGCCGACGTGCAAGCTTCTAATGTTGTGCAAAAAAAGATGCAAATGACCTTTGATGTGGATTGCAAAAAACACCAACAGAAATTTGTTGTTGTTCTGAATCTTATTGGCAAGCACAATATCCTCAACGCACTCGCAGCGATTGCTGTGGCAATTGAGTTGGAGATAGATCACAAAGTCATTCAGGCAGCACTTGATAACTTTAGCGGTGTCTCCCGTCGACTCGATTATCACCACAAAATTTCGATTAATGACTACGCCATTCCTCTATTTGATGATTACGGTCATCACCCTAACGAAATAGCAGCAGTGCTTAGCACCCTAAGAAACACCTTTGCAACAAATCGATTGGTGGTTATTTTCCAGCCGCATCGCTACAGCAGAACCAATGACTTGTTTAACGAATTTGTCAGCTGCCTCTCGCGAGTAGACGTTTTAATTTTATTAGACATTTACCCGGCGAACGAAGCACCCATTCATCAGGTTACATCCGAAGCACTCGCTGACTCTATTCGACAAAGAAGTTCGATTGACCCAATTGTGCTTAGCAGCAGCCAAGAAATACTCGATGTATTGCCAAATGTTATTCTGGCCGAAGACGTTCTTTTGACCCTAGGTGCCGGTGATGTTCATAAAATACCGCACGAATTGATCGAGCATTTCGGACGTCAGTAAGTATGATTTTAACCGATGAGCCAATGGCCAAACACTGCTCGCTTAGAGCGGGCGGTCTAGCCAATGAATTCTTTGCGCCGGCCGATATCGATCAACTCTCAAGTCACTTAAAGACAAACAAAAAAACGGCTATTTTCATCGGCTTAGGGAGTAATTTACTCATTCGCGATCATGGCTTTGATGGCTTGATCGTACACACCAAATACTTAAAAGGCCTTAGTTTTGGCAAGGGCGTAATAACAGCCGAAGCCGGCACAACACTGGCCAAACTTTCACGATTTGCAGGGACAAACAATAAGCACGGTGCCGAATTTCTCAGCGCCATTCCAGGTAGTGTTGGTGGCGCACTTGCAATGAATGCAGGCGCTTTCGGCTCGGAGATATGGCAATACGTCGCTTCGGTCAAAACCATTGACAATAATGGCAACATTCAACAAAGGTCGCCTGCAGATTTTGCCGTCGCCTATCGCAGTGTTAAGGCAAAGCATGGCGATGAATTCTTTGTAAGCGCAGAGTTTGATTTTAACCAAGCTGAAAAAAACACCGAAGCACGTGACTTGCTTGATAAAAGAAATGCTTCTCAGCCTATCGGACTGCCAAGTTGCGGCAGTGTCTTCAAAAACCCTAACAATACCTTTGCCGCCAAACTCATTGAAGCGTGTGACTTAAAGGGCTTTTGTATTGGTGGGGCTTGTGTTTCTAACAAGCACGCTAATTTTATTATCAACCAAAACTCTGCCACCGCCAAAGACATAGAAGAACTTATTAAGCACATCCAAACCACTGTAGCAGACGCGCACGGTATTGTCCTTGAACCGGAGCTGGTGATTATATGATTGCAGTATTAATGGGTGGCTATTCTGCCGAAAGAGACATTTCTCTATTGAGTGGCATGGCGGTTTATGACGCACTTGTAGAAAACAACATTGATTGTTTTGCTTTTGACCTTACTGCGGATAATATTGAATCATTATGGGACAAGAAGTTTGATAAAGCCTTTATCGTGCTCCATGGTCGCGGCGGTGAGGACGGCTACATACAATCTCAATTGGAGGGTAAAGGTATCCCATACACTGGTTCCGACAGTTCCGCCTCAGCGCTATGTATGAACAAAGCAATTACCAAAGAAGTTTGGCAGCAACACCTTTTGCCTTTATCCCCATCCATTGTTGTAAGCAAAGAAAACCCGCCAGAGAATATTGATATCCCCCTACCGTGGGCAGTAAAGCCCATTTTAGAAGGCTCTAGCATTGGCATCAGTAAGGTAGTTAATGCTAGTGAGTTGGATGATGCTCTAAAATTGGCGTGGCAATATGGTGACGCACTGATTGAGAATTGGATTGAAGGAAGTGAATACACAGTAGCCGTTTTGAATGGCAAAACATTACCTAGTGTGAAGATTGTTACCGACAACCTATTCTATGACTACGACTCCAAGTACTTTAGCGACAATACTCAATACCTCTGTCCTTCCGATTTAACTGAAGAGGAAGAGTCCTACCTGCAAACAATTGCAATGGAAGCTTTTCACGCAACTGGCGCCTCAGGGTGGGGGCGAGTTGACTTTATCATCGGTGAGGACAAAACGCCTTATTTGCTCGAAATCAATACTGTACCAGGCATGACTTCACACTCGCTTGTGCCAATGGCAGCAAAAGCAACAGGCATGTCTTTTGAACAGCTCGTCCAAAGTATTCTTAATGGCTAAGCAACGATTCAATCGCTTAAATAAGTCAAAAAAACCGACCAAAGATGTTATTCAACAATTGGGGCGGAAACTGCCGTTTTTACTGCTTATTTTGGCCATTGCTGCCATTGGCTACAGTCTGCATCGCTCTAATTTATTTGAACCGGAGATTCGCTGGACAATTGACGAAAAACTCACCAACGGCGCTGATCATTACGAACAATTGATTGCACCGCTTCTTGGCAACAAATACCTCATTAGCCTTTCTGAACTAAAGAAAAATATTGAGGCCGAACCTTGGGTTGCAAGCGCTGAAGTTGATCGACTTTTTTGGAATAAAATTGACATCGAGATAAGCGCCCATATCATAGCAATGCGTTGGCAAGACAAAGGTTACATTTCAACGGAAGGCGTACTATTTAAGCCAGAAATACTAATAACTGCAGAGGCTCCTTTGGCTATTGTTGATGAAGATGAAGTGTCTCAATTCTTTAAAGATTACCAACTTTATCAAGCTATTCTCTTACCAGTCATCATTACAAAGTTTGAGCGCGGTCAAATAGACATGCTCACCATTGAGCCCAACGTAGGTATTATTCTAGGACACCAAAAGCAAGAACAGCGTTTAAAGGATTTTGTCAAAGCTTATAACAACTTAAAGCAAACCTCCAGGAAAATACGAAAAAGAGGAATTTTTGATATGCGCTACGCTAAAGGTTTTGCGCTGAGTTATCAGCAACAATAACTCGATAACAAAAAGCAAGATTAACTCCAGACCAATAAAAAATAAGTACCTGAACAAACATAGAAACATAGCCGCTCCAGTCCAAGGCATCTGCGACACTTCCGAAAAGATAGGCGAATAATGTTGGCAGCAAGACTTGCATAAAAAACAAGTTAACGTGAACAGTAAAAGGCAGACTCCAACGAAAATTAAGCGCTCTACCAATGGCTACATTAACAAAATTAAGGGTTAATGGCACAATCAAAAAATACACAATTAATTGAACAAATAATAACCCCGTTAGCGCCGTAGGAAACACGATGGCAAAGCCAACCAACATAGTAAGACCGATATATTTAGCGATTTTACCGAACTCAAAAATACAACTTAAAGCAGAGACAGAACCCGCACCTAGCATGACCAAACGAGCTAGATTAATGGAAAGTAATGCGTAGCCATATAAGAATAACAACATATACAGCAACGTGTTATCCGGCACACTGACGTTGGCATTCGATTGAGCCATAAATAACTGCTTAGATAATTCCATTAGTTCGGGCAGAACAAGTAACAAAGGACATGCAAAAGCCAGTGGAATAATAGAAATTTCTATAATTTTCCGCCAGTGCATGACGATAAAAGCTAGACTGGCTAGAATGGTTTTTTTGATAGGCAATGTCATCAGCTTAGACTCGAATTAACAACACTAATTGTAATATTTAACTTTTGACCCGGGTGAATAATATTCGAAATTCCGAGCTTATTCCACTCACGTATTTGGGTAACGGTCACACTGTATCTACTGGCAATTTTGGATAGACTGTCACCCGATTTGACTCTATAAGTAATCTTACGAGTGATATCAAGACCGATTTTGGCTATTTTAGCGAGTTCTGTTTGATTCTTATTTGTCAACCAAATAACCAGTTCTTTGCCGATCGATAAAGGCGCGGATGGCGGAATGTGATTCCAACGTACAAGATCATTAATACTGGCACCAAACTGTGCGGAAATTTTCCACAAACTGTCGCCAGAAACAACGGTATAGACTATTTTCGAGGCACTTTTTTGCGCGTTGAGTCGGCTCTTTTCTCTCTGCTCTTCCGACAGCACGTAATACGATTCGCCTTGCTGCGCAAGCGGCACAATAATGTAATCACCCGCACGAATTGTGTCATCGCGAAGTTCATTAACACTAATGATTTGCTCTAAAGTTGTATTGTACTTACTCGCTAGATAATTAAGACTTTCACCGGATTGAATTTGATGACGAACCCAGCTAATTTGAGGGCGCTCACCTGACTCGTTGAGCTTGTTCTCAAAAATTGACACCACCGAACTCGGCAGTAATAACGTAAATGGCAAAGTATTTGGTGTCGCCCATCGTCGCAAACCAGGATTGAAAGTATAGATCTCATCAATACTAAGCCCTGTCCACTGAGAAATTAGTGCCAAATCAAATTGAGAATCTAACTCAATTGCTTGCAGATAGACCTTGTTATCAACCCTCTCGAAGCTTTGATTATAACGTGATGGGTCTTGTAGAATTTTTGCCACCGCCAATAATTTCGGCACATAGCGCTTTGTTTCATTCGGCAATTCCAAATGCCAAAAATCTGTTTTTTTGCCGCTTTTTTTATTAGCATTGATTGCATTTTGAACTCGCCCAGGGCCGGCATTATAGGCTGCAATAGCCAACAACCAATCACCGTCAAATAACTGATTGAGGTTTTTCAAATATTTAACAGCCGCTTGAGTGGATGCCAGCACGTCGCGCCTTCCCGCATACCACCAATCCTCTTCAAGACCATAAAGCCTACCTGTAGAAGGGATGAATTGCCATAACCCTGCAGCTGTGCCGTGGGAATAGGAAAATGGGTAATAGGCAGATTCAACAATAGGCAGCAAGGCAATTTCAATTGGCAAGCCTTCTTTTTCAACCTCACTCACAACCAAATAAAGGTACGGCTGTGCGCGCTTACTGACTCTTTCAAGATAGTCTGGATGCTTCACAAACCATGCAATATGCTCATCAACTCGTGGGTGATTTTGATTGCCTAGTTTTTGATGATTGGCAATATAATGCCAAAGATTGGACTCGTCTTTATAAGCTTTTGATGGTGCTGAAATATCAATTAAATTGGCTACATTTCTAACATTATCAAGACCGTTTTGGCAGCCAGATAGTGCCAAGACAAGGATTAATAAAAGAGAACGCACTATTTGGTTTTACTGGCGCAAAGTGGTGAATCTGGCGAACTTTGGCGCGCTTGCCATTCATTCGGTGTGTAAGTGTGCATCGCCAAAGCATGTATGTGGCTCAACTCCTCTTTAAAGAGTTTGTTAATAAAACGATGACGATCAATAAGTTTCATCTCAATAAAAGCCTCACTTACCACGACAAGCTTGAAATGCGACTCTGTGGCTGGCCCTGAATGATTACTGGACTCATTAATCACTTCTAAGTGGCTGGGCTCTAAAGCAACTTTCAATTGCTCTTCTAAGTGAAACTGCATGTTAGTCATTAGAATTTTCCTCAAAGGCGTACTCAAAAGCATCTGAATAGAAGTTTTTCTTTGAAAGGCCTCTTTCTAAACAACCACTGGCTGCCGCTCTAACCATAATCGGCGGTCCACAAGCATAAACTTCATAATCGGATAAATCTGAAAAATCCCGAATAACGGCTTCATGAACATAACCTTTTTCTCCCTGCCAAGAGCCATTGGCTTCTGACAAAACAGGGATATAACTAATCGTCTCAAACTCATTAGCCCACTCAACTGGCAAGTTAGAATAAATATCTTCCTCAGCTCGAACACCCCAATAGATATGTATTTGTCTTTGAGAATCAATGGAAATCAAGTGCTCAACAATCGCCTTAATAGGACCGAAGCCAGTGCCGCCTGCAATTAAGATAGCAGGTTTATCGCTTTCTTCTCTTAAGAAGAAGTCGCCTTTAGGGCCTTCAATTCGAAGAATTGTCTTTTCAGTCAAACTATTAAAAATAAAATTAGTAAACTGACCGTCCTCAACCAATCTAACGTGAAGTTCAATTAGGTTAGAGTTAACAGGCGCATTGGCAATTGAAAAGGCGCGAGGTTCAAAATCGGAATGCTCAAGGTCAAGGTATTGCCCTGCTAAATATTGCAAAGATTGTGCGCCCGGAATCTTAAGCATGATTTGAATCACATCATGGTTGAGGCGATTAATTTGTTCTACCTTGCATGGCAGGGAGCGAACCTCAATATTGGCCAAATCGTCCAACTCATCAACATTGATGTACAAATCACTCGTCGCTCTGCATTGGCAAAGCAGCACCATGTTGTCTTCCAAATCCTGCTCTGTAAGAGCTGGAGGAACATCGCCATCGTATTCAATTTCACCGTTTAAAACAACGGCTTTACACTTGCCACAAAAACCATTTTGACAGCCGTAAGGAAAGTTGAGTCCATGCGCTAAAGCGTCATCCAAAATTGGCGCGTCACCGACGCTCTGAAAGGATTTTCCACTTGCCTGATTTAAGACTGTAAACATCGTATTGAGTAATGTAAAAATTTAGGTGCTATTATAAAGTTAAGTTAAGCAATATAATGGCTAAAACTCAAGTCATATCGATGGATATATATTCGATATAACTGTTTGCTTTTACGAAACTTATACTCCTTGAGTATAATGTAGGACCCTTTGATATAAGCCTAGTACTTACATGAGTTTATCGCCCAACAATTCGGTCATTTTTTTAATGGGCCCGACCGCCTCTGGAAAAACAGAGCTGGCAATTGAATTGTGCAAACATTTTGACGCCTACCTCATTAGTGTGGATTCGGCGCTCATCTATCGTACCATGGACATTGGAACAGCCAAGCCCGACGCCGACACCCTGAAAAAATACCCGCATGCACTGGTTAACATTTGCGAACCCGAGGATTCTTTTTCGGTCAACGACTTTGTTTCTCAAGCAACAAACCATATTAATTTAGCACTTGATCAAAATAAGCTGCCTATCTTGGTTGGTGGCACTTCGTTTTATTTTCACGCACTAGAATACGGCCTTTCTGCCTTGCCAGAGTCAACTAATGAGTCAAGGCAACATTTTACAGAACAATTAAAAATCCTTGGTAGTGAAGAATTGCATAAGCAATTAAACGCTATTGATGCTATCGCAGCAAACAGAATTCACTGCAACGATTCACAAAGAGTAACGCGCGCACTTGAGGTGCATTATTTAAGCGGAAAAACCTTGAGTGAATTGCAAGGCAACAAAGATGGCAACGCGCTCAGCAACCCAATAAAGAAAATTGTACTAATGCCCGATAGAGCAGTGCTGCATCAGAGAATCGAAAAACGCTTTAACAGAATGATGAGCTCTGGATTTATGGATGAGGTCAAAATGCTTCGAGCGAACAAAAAACTCAATTTAGATTTACCATCCATTCGTTGTGTTGGCTATCGTCAAGCATGGCAACATTTAGACAGCGACACCACCGAGAGTGAAATGATTGAAAAAGCCATCATTGCAACTAGACAATTATGCAAACGTCAGTGCACTTGGCTTAAGCACGAAAATGAAGCGCTCACCCTAGCTGAAGCGAACATCGACAAGGCGATTGAATTTATTGGGAAAGTAGGCGCTTAAAGTCCTCACCGCGTGCATTAAAATCATCATACATATCAAAACTGGCACAAGCCGGTGAAAGCAAAATTGCTCCGCTAGATGCATAACACTTTGCAATCGACAAAGCCTGTTCCATCGATTGCGCAATTTCGACCACGCAACCAGTAATACTTAAGGCAAAACTCTCAGCTGCTTCACCGATGAAAACAACCGCCTCTGCTTTTTCACCAATCAACTCAAACATTGCCGAATAATCCTCTTTTTTTGCAATTCCACCTGCAATCAAAACCAGAGATGGGTAGCTCTCGCTCAGTGCATTAATAGCGGTTATTGTAGAAATGGCATTAGTCGACTTCGAATCATTAAAAAAGTCTACGCCATCCATGTTAACTACCCATTCTAAGCGGTGAGGAAGCCCTTTAAAGTCACTTGCTGCTTGTGTCATGGCCTTGTTTGATAAACCAGCAAGATGACCCAGTGTAAGGGCTGCAAGAACATTACTCATATTGTGTTTTCCTACTATCTTCAAATCCTCACTGCTAAAAAGAACTTCGCTCTTACTGAAGAAAGTAGTGACACCCCGCTCAGTTTCAACCCTAAATTCACATTCTTGATTGGATTTATCCAGACCAAAGCAGCAATCCCAAACAATTTCAGAAGTAGCATCTTCATCAAGGTTAATCACCTTGTTTTGGCAATATGGATAAAGGCTAATTTTTGAAGCGATATAGGCTTCAAAGTTCGGATAACGATCCAAATGATCCGGGGTGATGTTCAACACCAAGCCCGCTAGCAAGTCCAGCGAATTGGTATAATCCAGCTGATAACTTGACAATTCAACAACATACAAATCGACATCATCAGCCAAGACATCCATCACCGGAATGCCGATATTGCCACAAATTGCAGTATTTTTACCTGACGCAAGCCCCATTTCACCCACAAGTTGGGTGACGGTTGATTTGCCGTTAGAGCCACTGATGCCAATAATTGGCGCATTGGCGTAGCGAGAAAATAACTCGATATCACCCACCAGAGGAATGTTTTTTTCTTTTGCCCAAATGACTATTTCCTCTGACATAGCAATACCAGGGCTAACAATAATTTCTTCAACGCCTTCGAGTAAATTCTCTCTCCAAGAGCCCAACTGGCAATCTTCAGCCAACCCTTCGGCTATAAACGTATCAAGTAATGGTGGTGACTGGCGAGAGTCGGCAACTTGGTAGCTTACAGGTTGGCTTTTAAAAAAACGCGCAACAGAGAGACCTGTGAGCCCCATACCTAAAATAAGTTTCATGAGATCCCTTTACTAACCCAGTGAGATTTAGGGAGTGCAAAAAGTAGTGTATTTTTTATCCAAAAATGAGAAGAATAGCCAGCTATTTGCCGATTTTTTGGGTGTAAAAAGTGCTGTTTTGTGTGTCTCATAAATGTTATTGGGTTAGTAAAGGGATCTCATTCGGTAAATAAGAGTCCTCTTTCCTTGCTTTTTGAGTCGAAATTGACTATATTTTACACTTTTACTTTTACTTCAAATATTATGCGTTCAAACGTCCAAACAGCAAGTAACGCGATTGTTATCAATCGCACACTTAGAAACACTTACCAATTGCTTTCAGCGACTCTACTTTTTAGTGGTGTAATGGCTTACGTAGCAATGGTAACCAACTTCCCTCACCTTGGTCTAATGACTCTTTTGGGTTATTTCGGCTTGCTGTTTTTGGTGACCAAACTTAGAAACTCTGCTTACGGTATTTTGGCGGTGTTTGCCTTAACGGGCTTTATGGGTTTAACGCTAGGCCCAATCATCAATATGTACCTAACAGCTTTTTCTAATGGTGCCGAATTGGTGGCAATGGCAATGACCGGTACGGCTGTTATCTTTGCAACACTGTCCGTCTATGCATTGGTCTCGCAAAAAGACTTTAGCTTTATGGGTGGTTTTTTAGCCGCAGGCATTATGGTGATGTTTTTGATGGGCTTAGCTGCGTACTTCTTCAGTATGCCGGCATTATCTCTAGCTGTATCCGCTGGTTTTATTTTATTGATGAGTGGACTAATACTCTACCAAACGAGTGCAATCATCCACGGCGGTGAAACCAATTACATTATGGCAACGGTCACACTCTACATCTCTATTTATAATCTGTTCTTAAGTTTGCTTCATATCCTAGGTTTTGCTGCTGGCGACGATTAGTGATTGACGTTGAGGGCTATCGCGCTAACGTTGGCATTGTTCTTACAAACAGCAAGAGGCAGGTACTTCTAGCAAAGCGATACAAGGAAAGCTCTTGGCAGCTACCGCAAGGCGGAATCGACAGGGGTGAAGACCTCTTCGATGCGCTTTATCGTGAGCTCGAAGAAGAGGTTGGCCTTGCAAAAGAGCATGTTACTTTGCTTGCAAAAACACCAAAATGGTTGCGCTATGATCTGCCAAACAACTACCTCAGGCCCAACCAAAAGCCACTATACGTGGGTCAAAAACAAGTTTGGTTTTTGCTAAAGTTGAACTCTAGTGAAGAGAATATTTGCCTAGACTCTCACGAAGAGATTGAATTTGACGATTGGAAATGGGTCGACTTTTGGAGCCCTATCGATGCTGTCATTGACTTCAAAAAAGCCATCTATGAGGATATGTTAAAAGCCTTAGCACCGGTGTTATTTGACAACAAGCACCATATCCCAGCCGAATTTTCACGCCCGCTTCAATGCACTGCCATTCGATTTGACACTTAAGATGGTTTACATAAAGATCTCAAGATAGTGCTTTTTTAATAATAGCCACAGGAGTAAGTATGTGCGTCTCTATCAACTCAGTGGCACCCTTGGCATCACGCTCAAGCGCCAAATTAAGTAACGCTGTGTGCTCTTGCTGATTTAGCCCAAGTGTATCAGCATTGGTCACATTTTCTTTTAGCCAAAGATTGCGGTATCGAGTTGATTTCTCAAACAACGATTGTCTAATTTGCAACAATCGAGGTGAGGCGCAGCCAGCAACTAAATCACTGTGAAAAGCACTGTGCCGCTTCTGCCATTCTTTGAGATCAACATTTTCCTCAGAGCTGCTTTTATTCAACCTGTGCATTGCAGCTAAACAATTAGCCTCCCAATAATCATCGCCCTTTTCAATGGCCATCTTTATGCAAAGAGCTTCGATTTTGGCTCTCGCTTGGTAAATATCCTCTAGGTCATCTAATGAAATTTCGCTGACATAAAACCCTCTTTGGTTTTCTGAAACAACCAAGTCCTTTGCTATCAATTGACTTAACGCCTCACGCAACGGGCTTGTGCCCACTTCGTAGCGCTCCTTTAGAGCTTTAATGTGTAATTTTTCGCCTGGTAGATAAGAGCCTTCGATGATGTCGTCAGTAAGCGACTGCAAGATCTGTGCGGCTGTATTTAATTTGGAAACTACCATAATGTCCTATAATATACTTTTGCCAATTGTACTATAAATGTCGTTATAATGTATAAATGTCGACATTTTATTTAAACCGCAATGAGTAATCAAACAATAGGCTTTAACGTTCATCCATACAAAAAAAACGAGAGGCTTTTGGTCATAACACTGTCTGATGACACTATTAGTAACTTCTGTAAAAAAGTTAAAGTGCAAAGTGTGCAATCGATTGAATACAAGCCTTTTTTGCGTTTTCATATCGCCAACTGTCTAAATCAAGAAACCAATAACACACTTGGAGATTTCCTCCTAAACACCATTAAAGACCGGCAAACTGGTGCGGCACTGCTCCAGTGCCAATCACTTGATTCGGAAACACTTAATGACATAAGCTTTATTGACTTTAATATTTTATTATCAACAGCAATTTCTCATCTTATTGGCGTGCCAAACCTTGACTCCATGTCGGGCAAATTCTATGCGCGCTTTAGTGTTAAAAATGAGGACAATAGTGACAGTTACCTTCGTCAAGGAAATCGCCGTATGGAACTTCACACAGACGGCACCTATGTTAAAGAACACACCGACTGGGTCATTATGCAAAAAATTCTTGAAGTGGACGTTGAAGGCGGAGAATCGTTACTACTTCACGTCGATGATTGGCAAAATTTAGATAAATTTTACAATCATGAATTGGCCAAAGAAGACATTCAATGGTCCTCACCACCCAGTAAAAATATCGGCTACAAAGTCTTTCACCCTGTTTTTCTAGAAGATCATATCGCAGGCGAGGCGCGGATGTCATTTATTGATCAATTTGCCGAGCCACTCAATATCGACCAAGGGTTGTATCTTTATGAAATAGGCGAATCTTTGGAGTCAGAAACCAATACTTTTGGCGTTGGACTGTGCGAAGGAAGTATGCTTATTATTAACAACTATTGTTGGCTGCACGGTCGAGATAAATTTATTGCCAAAAAGAACCTTCATAGAGAATTGTTACGCCAACGAGGTGCTTTTATTGAGAATGCACTTACTAAGCAAAAAACGACATAGTGCTTAAAATCTTTTTAGTCTTTTGAATATGTACGATTTTATTATCATCGGTGGCGGTATTGTGGGCGTCTCTACGGCCCTGTCTTTGATGTCCGAGCACCCAAACAAAAAAATTCTCTTGCTTGAAAAAGAGCGTTGTTTTGCCACCCACCAAACGGGGCACAATAGTGGTGTTATTCATGCAGGTGTTTATTATCAACCCGGAAGTCTAAAGGCACAGTTTTGCAAAGAGGGTTTAAAGGCAACAATAGAATTTTGTTCAAAACACGACATACCTTTTGAGCAATGCGGAAAATTGCTGGTAGCGACCACACAAGCCGAACTGGCTCGAATGCACGAATTGTTTGAACGCTGCCAACAAAATGAAATTAAAGTTGAATTACTAAACAGACACCAACTAAAAGAAATAGAGCCAAATATCATCGGCCTTGGCGCCATTTTGGTTAAATCCACTGGCATTGTTGATTATCAAATGATTACTCAGAAAATGGCCGAGCAATTCGAGGCTCTTGGTGGTGAATACCTACTCGATACCCATGTTGTAAATCTTAATGAAGATTCAAGTTGTATTAAGGTGACAACTAAACACGAAACACTCAAAACCAAATATTTGATTAGTTGCGCAGGTTTAATGGCTGATCGTATTGTTAAGATGCTAAATATACCCACCGATTTTCAGATTATTCCTTTTCGTGGTGAATACTATCAACTTCCACAAAAATATAATCAACTTGTCAATCATCTGATTTACCCAATTCCTGATCCAGAACTGCCCTTCTTGGGCATTCACTTAACAAAAATGATAGATGGTGGTGTGACAGTTGGACCCAATGCAGTTCTTGGATTTAAGCGGGAAGGCTACAACAAAATTAACTTCAGTTTTAAAGACTCGCTGCAAATGTTTTTCTTTAAAGGCTTTTACAAAGTAATTGGACAAAACCTACAATCGGGTATTAAGGAAATGCTTAACTCTTTTTACAAGCGAGGGTATCTAAAACAGGTGCAAAAATACTGCCCGTCAATCAATCTCAAAGACCTTCAGCCTTATCCTGCAGGTGTACGTGCCCAGGCAGTGCTGAGCGATGGCACACTAGTACATGATTTTCTTTTTGCACAAAGCAGGCGAACCATACACGTTTGCAATGCACCCTCACCAGCTGCAACTTCTGCCATTCCAATTGGTAAGTACATCACCCAGAAGGCAACGATCGAATCCGACAAGCTACCTCAGTAAGAAATTTCTAATACTTTGAGAAAAAATTTCAGAATCAACATCCTTATAACCCCTGTCAAGTTCAACAAGAGCAGAGTCGACAATCTCCTTGGGGATCACTGTCGAGGAGCGTTGGATTAACAAAGCCCTATTAAAATCAACTAAAAATTCAGGGTGTGCCTGAATGGTTAACACCTTATCGTCAATATAAAAACCGGCGCACGGACAAAAATCAGATGCTGCGTAAACTACTGCACCCTTTGGTGGTATGGTAACTTGATCTTGATGCATCATATTAAGCATAACTTCAGAGTTTAAATTATCCATGTAATGGGCTTTATCAGTAAGCTTGTAAGTGTCAAAACCCACGCCCCAACCCTTGGCTGATTTTTCTACCTTTCCTCCCAGTGCTTGAGCAATTATTTGATGCCCAAAGCATACCCCTAATAGCGGTTTATTGGAATTAACAATATCAACAATCAATTGACTGAGTGGCTCAATCCATGAAATCGACTGGTAGACGCCATGTCTCGAACCCGTGATAATCCACCCGTCACACTCGTCACAACTTAAGGGAAACTTATCGTCATAAATTTCAAATATATTAAAATCAAAGGATTGTTTTTTTGGGTCCAACAAGGCGATAAACATTTCTGCATAACTGCCATAAATATCTATTAATTCTTTTGGGGCTTGACCCGCTTGCAAAATTCCAATTTTCATATTTTTTATCGCTAAATCAATTTGTGATCACATTATTTTACGCTTTTATATGAAAAATTTATTCTATGGTGCGACTGGGTGTCACGCCAGAAATCAATGCTGTTTCCACTATTCTTGTGGGTTTGGTAGCCTTGGGCGTTGTTGCTGGATCCTTTATTGGCAAGAAACAGAAAATCAATTAAGACTATAATCACCCCATTATTAATTACCCAATTAGGAAGTAAGGAATGCTAAACAACGAATCTCTAATAAAGAC
>Ga0208879_1000665_pt1 | contig 34808 bp, 28 predicted proteins | sample Knorr_S15_td_Bot_FD_185605 | JGI IMG/M metagenome (GOLD analysis project Ga0208879, IMG submission 185605) | Marine microbial communities from Southern Atlantic Ocean transect - Knorr_S15_td_Bottom_ad_5009_LV_A (SPAdes) (version 2) | ecosystem: Environmental > Aquatic > Marine > Oceanic | place... | reverse complement strand
TGTCAAGACTTCACCTTTTATGATGTGTTCAGCAACCGCTTCATCGATTGTTTTTGCAGCCTTCAATGCTTCATCATCATCATTTCTGTATCCTAACCATTCAAGCATCATCTGAATTGAATTCAAAGTAGCGATTGGGTTGACTTTATTTTGCCCAGCATACTTCGGTGTTGAGCCGTGCACAGGTTCGAAAAATGCATGATTATCACCAATGTTTCCACTTGCTGCCATACCCATGCCGCCTTGAAGGACGCTTCCGAGGTCGGTTGCGATATCACCAAACATGTTTGATGTGACAACAACATCGAACCATTCAGGATTTCTAACCAACCACATGGTAAAAGCGTCAATGTAGGCATGATCTGCTTCAATCTCATCCCATTCCTCCGCCATCTCATCGAAGACTGCACGGAATAATTGGCAGCCTCTAGTAACGTTGGACTTGTCTACACAAGTAAGTTTTCTCACACCCTCAGGGCTGCCATTTCTCAATAAAGCCAGTTTGTGTGCGAATTTAATGACTCTTTTACTGCCGGCTCGAGATATGGGGCGTGGGTCCCATGCCACATCTCCATTCATACCTGGAAAATCCATCTCCGGCGGCTCGTATTCTTCACCGCCAATGGCCCGCATTGCTGACCTGTGGAGAAGGCTATGATAAAGCCCTTCAGTATTTTCCCTAACGATTACCAAATCGACTTTTCCAGGAGTCCAAACTTGTTGAAAATTTCCATGAACTTTGTGTTGAACTCCTTCGTAGAGTTTGATAGGCCTGACGTTTGCATATAATTCAAGTCCAGCTCTCAAGCCGAGTACAACTTGACCTCCAGCAAGGTCTCCATTTTCACAAACTACTCCTGGCCAGCCAATGGCACCTAATAGAATCGCATCCGCCTCATCTTTACACACTTCAAAAGAGCCATCAGGCCATTCTAGGCCGGTCTCTTGGTAATATTGTCCTCCACAAGGAATTATTATTTGATTAAAACTCAAACTAGTATTCGCCTCGATTGCATCGAGTAAGGCGCAACCCTCTACCATCACCTCTCTACCTGTGCCGTCGCCCGGCAAAACAGCAATGGTGTAATGAGTCATGTTGCCAGCCACAAGCAACCCCTACATGAACGCGCCGTCCACACCGTCCGTGTCATTTCTCCACTGGATGTCAAGATTTGTTAAATATTTTCAAAATGCTCGATTAGCAGGCTCTTCAGGCATAGGGTTCATCAACCCCCATACCAGAGGACGATGAAGTGAAGGAATCCGAGAGAAGTGGAGCGGGGGGGTCTGGATTAGATTCTGGGCCATTACCAGAGGTGCTGGAAAGGTTGTGCGATGCAATGCACGGACTTGACCCAGATTGGAACCTCGAAATGTGGTTAATCAAGAAAGCCGAAGAAGAAATTGAACTACTAAAGATAGATCTTGAAAGAGAGAGGATTAAGCTTGAGCAAAAAATCCATAGGGTTGATTCAATCGCCAACCGATTAGAACCTGAAATTGAGATTTCCGAGGCAAACCAAACTAATTTATTCGACTGTTTTGACATTACTGCTGTTAATACAAATAGCCCATTCGTTCCTGCAGATATTCAAGATGAAGACTCAATAGATCATCCTCACCCTGCAAAAAATTTACTTGATTATTTACCTGGAGAAGTAAGTGATGACCCATTACTTGCTGTAGTAGCTCAAATGGTATTATTTGAAATTGACAATTTAATGGGTAGAGATGTAGAAATGGTATCTATTAAGCAACTTAATGATATTCTATCCAAAAGAGAAATATCTCCCGAAGAGGTCGATGAAGCGATAGATCACTTGTTGATGGCTAGTGCAATTCACGAAATTGAAGATGATTGTTTCATCCCAGATGAGTGATTTCACGACTCGCCTCCGTTTCCTATATGTGAGAGCGCCATGAGGCTGAGGTCGGAGGATGTAATGTGAACCCTGATTCAGTAAAGGCAATTCTTGTTGCTGGAGGAGCAGGAAGTCGGCTTCTTCCCTTCACCAGATACACTCACAAAACACTGCTGCCTTTACACCAGCGGCCTGTTATCGACTATGCTCTAGGAATAATCAGACGTGCAGGAATTAAGGATATTGCGATAATTGGTAATCAATTTATTGGACAAATAGCACAGCATATAGGCGCAGGACTTGAGGGTGAAAACATTCATTATGTTCTCGAAGAAGAGCCGAAAGGTGTCGGTCACGCCCTTAATCTTGCAAGGCCTCATGTTGAAGGGAAGAGATTACTGATTTACTTTTCAGATAATATTACCAGTGCTGAATTGGATGAAGAAGTTAGGCGCTGGGCAAATTCCGAAGAAGAACCTGGTGCTTTTCTTTTAGGTAGAGTTGTTAAGGACGCTCGAGCATTTGGAGTTGGAGTATTTGATGAAGAAGAGAAATTAATTGATATTATAGAAAAGCCAGAGAACCCTCCAAGTCAACTAGCAATCGGAGGAATATACCTTTTTGACAGAAATTTTTGGCAAATAATGGAGGAGGAAATGGCTGCAAAGGGTGATGATTTCTCTATAACTGACGTCAATAAACGCTACATTCAGGACGGCAAAATAGAATTACGCATTCTAAATGATGAAGTTTGGTTAGATTGTGGGACTCCAGATAACTTATTGAAAGCTGGAAAACTTGCTTCTGCAGGCATCCTCTCTCCATCTCCTTGTAATATTCGCCCAGGGGAGAAAAATATTGAATGAGGGGATTGGTTGAAAATTGGCATCATTGGAGCGGGAATCGTCGGTGGAGCGATTGAACATTGGTTTTCAAAATCACATGAATTATTCATACATGATCCTGTGAGGGGTACAACGTTAAGCGATGTTACTTCAAATGTGAATATGGCATATATCGCAGTACCAACTCCTCCAAAAGAAGACACTGAAGAATGCGACACAAGTATCGTTGAATCTGTATTAGATGAATTGCCTGAAGGTTTCATCGCGGTTGTAAAGAGTACTGTAATTCCAGGAACAACTCAATCATATCATCAACGTTATCCGCATTTGAAAATCGCATATAGCCCTGAATTCTTAGTAGAACGAAGGCATTTGGAAGATTTTGGAAATCAAGATATTTTAGTTTGTGGAACTCATCATTCAGAGGTTGCAGAGTTGGTTTTCCAACAACATAGAGAAGCCGGTGTATTAAGAAAAGACCAGTGTTTCCATGTTACTCCTACTCAAGCTGAACTAGTCAAATATACAAAAAATACATTTTATGCTTTGAAAGTAATCTTTGCGAATCAAATGTACGATATCTGTCAAGGTCTAAATGAGGATTGGTATAGGGTGATGGAAGTCATAACAGCCGAACAAGTTCAATCGATTGGCCCAAGTCATCTCGACCCAATGTTCGGTCTGAACCGAGGTTTTGGTGGAAAATGCCTGCCTAAAGACAGTCAAGCATTAGCGGCCTTAGCGGAAAAATTGGGTGTGAAATATTCATTTATGGATGCGATACAAAGAGACAATATAGCATTGAGACATATACTGACGGGTAAGCAATCGGATGTAGAAACTCTCGATGATTGAACTTACAAAGCGTGAGTTTCAAGTTGCTCTAGGTCAATAATTTCCAGAACCAATTCATGTGTTGACTCAAGGTCAACTGGACAGGCGGCACCCTGTTCATATGCATTCAACCAAGTTTGTGCACATACACACCATCTATCTCCTGCAACAAGGCCTGGAAATCCAAATTGTGGGGCTGGCGTTATCAAATCATTACCTTCTGATTTCGCAAAAGCCAAGAAATCATCTGTCAATATACAGCAAAGGGTGTGCTTTCCACTGTCATTTACATCAGTATTGCAACAACCATCTCGAAACCACCCTGTTAAAGGGTCTGAAGAACATTCGGCTAAATCTCCACCTAAGACGTTGATAGAAGGCAACATAAGAGAGGGGAGGGGTCTTTGGTGAATGAGGTTTTCCGAACAGGGAGCCTTGTGGCGATTTGCTCTTAGGTGATGGCATGTCTCGCTTGCTTGATGCTACCAGATACACTGCACAAGCTACCTCAGGCTGAACGCTTTGCATATGCAAAGTTACTTGCCTTTATTACAAGAATCGATAATGAGTTATCTATTGATGAAATGGCAATGTTTGAGGGGCGCCTTGGTACTGCTCTTTTATCTCCGGGTCAAAGAAAAGAAGTGCGGGGTGCACTGAAAAATCCCCCAAGCCTCGAAGAGGCATTAGCAGGTGTTGGCCATGAATCAGGAAGGCTTGCATTGCGAGATGCTGTCTTAATGGCGGCTGCAGATGGTCATGTTGATGAAGATGAAAAGGCCGCTCTTCTGAAAATATGTTCACACCTTGGAATGAATGCAAAAGTTGTTGAGGATTTGTTGCAATGGGTAGTCAGAGGATATACTTGGATGCAAGAAGGATACGATATCCTCAATGATACTTGAGGTTTAGCCTTGCTTCCAGACGTACTGGAAACGCTGCCTGCAGATGATAGGCGCGACTTGCTGGCAATACTAACTTTGGTTTGTGCTGCTGATGGAGAACTAGTTAGAGAGGAAATGGCGGCCTTAGAAGGGAAAATGGGTCAAGCATTATTGCATCCAGAAGTAAGAAGAGAGATCCGCCAGATGTTACGGCAGCCTCCTGATTTTGATAGGTTGGTTGAAGGAATGGATGAAAAAACCCTTAAATTGGCATTGAGAGATGCTGTGTTGATTGCAGCATCTGATGGAGAATATCATGATTCTGAGTTGAAAATTATTAAAAAGTTGGCTACACAGTCTGGTGTCAATAGTGGCACTGTTGAACGTTTATTGGAATGGGTGGAAGAATATTGGATGTTGTTGGCTAAGGGAAGGGAAATCGTTGGAATTGGTTTGCCTGGTGATGCTGAAATCTTGAAAGACGCATAATTTGAAATTTTCTTTTGAGCGCAGCATTCAAACCGGAACCACGCCCCGAGCCGCTCGGGGTGGAATGATTAGACCAGATAGCGTAAGCGGATGGTATGCTCGATTAGACAGAATTGAGTCTAATCGAGACATCCAAATGAAGCAATGGTTAGAGGCATGGGGAGGCTCCTTGGATCAAGGTGTACCAGTCGCAGCATTATTGCCTGAAGCATGGCCAACCCTTCCCGCAGCATTATTGGCGGATGCGGGGCATGTATTGGACCAATTGCTTGCTAGACATGATGCTCAACAGGATGGCCGAAGTCCCCGCGGCGCCCATGCAATTCCCATTCGATTAGTAGATGCTATTATCGGAGAGAGTGTCTTATGTTCTCCTTTCAAATTAAAGGCAAAGGAAAAGAAAATGAATATGACGTTAGATGCCCTTCCTCCTGGTTTTAGAGACCGTTTGAATGATTTCGACATTAATGTTGGAAATGGACAGGCGATCGAAGAATTTGAAGAAGATGAATTGGTCATGAACGAAGTTAAGTCTGGTGGTAGAACAATGTCTGGCATCCCCCTTCCTTTAGCAGACCCTGCTTGTGGGGCTGGAGTATTTGCGGCTAGAGTTTTGAAGAAGCATTCTGACTTTTGGTTATCTAATTCTTCTTTTGAAAAAATGGCTGAAGATACTGAAATTTTACTAAATGGGATGCAATTGCTTGATATCGACCCAATGGCGGTTAAAGTATGCAACAATAGGTTGATTCTTGAAGGAGTTAGACTTGGTTTGTTTGGAAAAGAGGAAGGTATGCTTAAAATCTCAAATGCAAAGAAAATTCTGAAAAGTGTCATTTATTGTGGAGATGCTCTTCAAGATTCTTGGCCGTGGGAGAATAGGCCAATAGTTTGCTACATCAATCCACCATGGTTGAGAATCAAAGACCGGTTCCGAGGCCATGAAGATGGTTCAAGCCTTCGTAAAGCACTTGGAAAGAATCTTAGGGAGTGTTTGAACAAAAAGGGTGAGCGAAGGTTCTCAACTATGAGAGGAAACGTAAACCTATACCGCCTATTTATTGAAAGGGGTTTACAAATTCTGCAAAAAAATGGGCGCCTGCGCGCTGTCGCGCCAGATAGTCTATTGAGAGAACAGAGTAGTGCTCCACTCCGACGCTTGATGGTTGAGGACAATGTGTGGAATTCACTATGGTGTATTGAAGAAGGAAATCAAATATATCCTGGAATTGCCCAAGGAGTATTAGTTGTGGATATTTCATGCGGTGGCTCGACTGAAGAAATAATTTCTGTCGGACCTGTCCAAAGAAAGGATTTACAACCGGTGGAAGGAGGGGTTTCAAAAGAAGTTCCACGAATCTCAATCAACCGAAATAGATGGATGGATTGGACACGGGGTACTTGGGCAATTCCGAGGCTCCCCCGAGACCCATGTGAAAGGAATCGTGTTTTAGGGGTGATTGATGAGTTGGCTCAACGGCCACGATTATCTGACCCAAGAAATGATCTTGCTTCAGGAGGAATTGCAGCCAGAGTTCGAGTGGGAGAAATTGACCAAACCTCTTGGTCTCATTCAATTAAGGCTTGGAAAAAATCAAAGAAGAGTATTCCTTTTGTTAGAGGCGCTCATTTCTACAGTGATTCTGAAGGAAAGGTGGAAATTCGTCATCCAGCCTTTGATGCAAGTGTTGACCTTGAACAGTCAATGTGGGAGGGGGCTTTACCAGATAACCCCCGACCTCGGTTGGCTTGCCAAGCTATCGTTAATTCACACCAAAACCGCCGACTTCGCTGGGCAGTGATGCCGGAGGGTTGTGTGCTAGGCAACAGTGTCAATCATTTACAACTCCCTGAAGGAGTTGAAAGGCGGTTGATGAATGACCATGGTAGCCTTGAAAAAGGGCTTCAATGGATATGTGAACAATTGAATGACCCTCGCCTTGATGCATGGGCCAAAGCATGGGCGGCGAATAATAATGTCAACAACTACGAATTGGAAACCTTACCTGTTTCATTCAATGGACAGGTCGTCGCTTCGGCCTAAATATTATCACATTTGCAAGAGATGGCAACAGGATATTCAAGGGTGGCATTTATTATCAGTACCGCTATGGATAGAACGTTCGCGACCACAATCACGAGGTGAAGCACTAAATGGGAATCCATCCAAAAATAGGCATTACTGGATTACCCCGTAGTGGGAAAAGTGCAGTGATGGCAAAAGTGGTCAAAATGCTCGGTGATGAGCGCCGAAAGGAATTGATGAACCGAGGGCATGATCTTGAAACAATCGAACTGATTGGGGGAATGCGAACAGAACCAATAGTTGTTGATGGCCAAAGGGTTGGCTACAAATGTATCAGCATCAACACTGGGGATGAAGGAGTGATAGCTCACAAAGACATTGATTCTAGACTTCGCATTCTTGGCTTCGGAATCGATACCACTGAGTTGGAAAGGGTTGGAGTGCCTGCAATTGAATACGCCAGAGATAACTGTGAGGTTATCGTCATCGATGAAATTGGAAAATTTGCAGTTGAATCCGATGCGTTTGTTCAGGCAGTTCGTTCCGCCCTTGAAGCAGATAAACCAACCATTATGGCGCTTCACAAAAAAAGCAGACATCCACTCTTACAAGATATTAGAAGACGTGATGATGCTCGAATTCTCGAGGTTACTCCGGTTAACAGAGCCTTACTCCCTTACAAGATTCACAAGTTAATGCGTGAGACCTATTGAGCCGCTTCATTCATCGCTATCCTACCTCTCGCAAGGGCATGAATAACCCCGCCGTCGTAGCAAGACGCTTGTTCTTCGCAATCGCTACTGCCTTATTTTTAGTCACATTTCTTGCCCTTAGAGAAGGGCGTCTGCCATTAGAAGTCAATATTGGATGGAGTATTCCAATTGCGGCCTTATTTTTCTTAGGATTAGGGCTTTCAGTTTCGATGGATAGTTCTGCAGAAGGCTTGCTGGCTCGCTGGTTTCCAGCCATGAATGAAGGGTCATTAGCAGAAGAAATTCAAAACGAAGTTGAAAGGGGTTTGAAGGATGGAAATCTTGGTGGTGCTTGGGCTCAACTTGAAGAGGCTATGTTGACTGAAGACCTCGGTGAATCCGAGTAGATTGGCTTGGCGAAAGGTTGACCCTCCTTCGCCCCTCGCAAGGATTGGCGAGTAGTTATGACTGAAGTACCAGAAGGCTTGTACTATACTAAAGAACATGAGTGGATGCGAATTGAAGGTGATGAAATTTACATCGGAATAACCGATCATGCTCAAGATGCATTGACTGATATCGTCTACATCGAATTACCTGCTGAGAATGAGCAACTCGAAGAAATGACTGAATTCGCAATCGTCGAGTCAGTGAAGAGTGCTTCGCCAATATTTGCCCCAATTTCAGGAACTATAACTGCCGTCAATGAGGCCTTAGATGATGCACCTGAATTGATGAATCAAGACCCATATGGAGAGGGTTGGATTATTAAATTCCGCCCAGATGATATGGTAACTGTGAAGTCCTCCCTTTCAGCCTCAGATTATCTCTCTATTATTGCTGAATGAAGGTCGGTAAAGGTGTCAAGAGAAGGCTTTACCATCTATGTTGATGGCTCTTGCCTTGGAAATCAAAATGTCGATGAAAACACTCCTGCCGGATGGGGGGTTGTGGTAGTGACCGGTGACTCAGGTTTAGGAAAGGGCTCAGGGAAAGTCTCTCATGAAGAAAATGGACGGGTAATTACCGATTCAGAAAGTTTTGAATTTATTGGTGCTAAAGTTGGTTCCAATAATACCGCTGAATTAACTGCGTTTGCGATGGCATTGCGTTGGGTTTTAGTTAATGTAGAAAGTGAAAAGGTGTTGATTCGGAGTGATTCTACGTATGCTGGAAATTTGGCTGATGGTTCTTGGAAAGCAAAAGCAAACAAGGAATTAGTGGTTACATTGAGAGGTTTATGGGATGAGGTCTATTCTGCCTTCGACCTATCATGGCAACATGTGCATGCTCACAGGGGCCATCGTTGGAATGAGCGGGCAGATCACCTCGCAAGTCGGGCTGCAGCAGATGAAAACCCACTTCCATTGGAGTTTTGGAAACCTGGGCAAAAATAAATCATTCAGACTCTTGAATTCCATCTTCTTTCAAAGGACCCAATAACACTAACCACGCATAGCCGGAAACTAACAAAGTTAGTAATCCTACTAACAACAATATCATCCCTGCTGGTTTTGGCATCCACTGCGAGAGGCTATTCCCTGATGCCCAACTCAAGAGGGTGAATGCCAGCCCTACTCCTGCAGCCTGTGGCACACTCCTTGCAGGGTTCTTCCATAAATTAGTAGTTGGTAATATTCCCCTAATTTCAAATATCGCTCGATACCATGCTAGGTAGAGGAAAAAACAACCGAATAATCCGATTGCTCCTGTTGTAAATGATGGTTGCCAAGGGCTTGGCCATGGAATGTAAACAAAAGTTTGGGCAATAAAGAGAATTCCAAAACTAAGAGGAGTGATAGGTGATGGTGGGGATTGCTTTTCTGGCTCGCCCATCATTCCTCCGAAGGAAAGGAGTTCTTCAAATCTCTCGCCTACAAATGGCTATTCAAAGGTATCAATCAATGAATCGGTCAATCCAAGAATCTTCTTCAGATGTGGGTTTTCCTGCAGGGGCATGTTGTTTCCTTGTCTTGACTAACATCAATATCACTACCGCAAAAAGGAGAAGCAAAATGATGGAAAAGGAGATTCTCAAAGCATTATTTTCTCCTTCCAAAGTAGATGATGATTGGTCTTGCTGGTTTTGGGTTACCCCGTTATTCTCATCGGTTGGTTGGGTTATAGATTGCTCTTCACTAGTGGAAATTGATACCACTAAATAGGTTGGATTACTAACGCTGTCATTTGCACGAATATCTATATTCATTGAATTACTTATTTCGATTGAACAATCCCAACGGACTCCGTCTTGTATCGCCTCTAACCAAGCGGTGGTCGGATTGGATTGGTTCCCCAATAATCTACAAGAAACTGTTGAAAGTTGTTCACTACCATGAATACTCAAAGAACCTAATCCTTCATCAATACCAATGAAAGAAATACTCATGCCATCATTAAGCCAAGCAGACTCGGTTGGTAGGCTTTGCCCGGTTGGAATGATGGCAACAAGAATAGAGGGTGAAAGCATGTCTTCTTCTACTAATGATACGGCTCCTGCAGTTAGTATGGTGTCATGGTTTCCATGTGCATCTTCAACACTGATAGCGTAAGTTGTGGTCAAGGCTGAATTTGTATTTGCTATTATATGATCAAATGTCATGTTATTAGAGCCGCTACCAATGCTGCCCACCTCAACCCATCCCGGTTGAGTAACATTCCATGCTCCGCTTTGGGACCAGTCTCCTTGTATTCTCCATAGATGATATGTCAACCCTATAACTTCACTTCCAGACCATTGAAGGGTTGTTGTAAAGTCAGGTCCATAAAAAGTGGCACTCAAATCTGGAACTTCGTTTGGTGCATCAGCATCTTCTGAAATGTTTGTAGGTCGCGAATTTAAACCTGAAATTAGGTGTTGGTGGTGGTAAAGGTCGCTGGCTTCTGCCCAAATTGCTTCAATTGTTACTCCATACCATGAGTCCCTTTCAACACCACTGGGAGTTTCGATGCTAATTTCTGTGGTATTTACTATCTCAACTAATTCGCAACTACCACTTTGCAAACATGCGTTGTCAACTTCTCCTGAATTACTCCTCCAAAGATGGTATTTTGCGTTTGATGCACCTGATGGTTGTTGCCACTGAATGGCAGTTTGGGGCCCTGTTATTTGGAAAGTCAAGTCGGTTGGTACAGACTCTGATAACTCAATTGTCCTCTCCAATATTGGTCCAATGGTTGGATGCATAATGTCTAGACTATCGATTACATTTCCAGCTTCATCCCTTAATGTGACTGCATACCAAAACTCACCATTGCTTCCTGATGGGATTGTGTTGTCATATGATGTTGCATTATGTGATAATTCGGCCAAAAGGACAACTCCCTCGTCAGAAATTTCTGTGAAAGAATGACTTGCCCGCCATACTTGAGTGACCAATTCTTCTTCAATAACCCCTGAAGGCCATGATAAGGATGTAATTCCAGTGCTGCCATCGAATGAAGCCTCAAGTGAAGATACCAATACTGGAGCCACATTATCTTCTGAGACCGGGGTGGTCATTGTATTACTGCCAATGAATCTCAAATCTTCCCAAGTATCAAACCGATAGGTGACTGAATAATATGCACTTTCTTCAACCTCTCCGCTTAATGAATATTCATATGAATTGGCTGAAGAAGGCAAGGTGACGATAATTGATTTATCTATATCATCCCAATTATTGTTGGCAATTGGGGAAAGGTGCCTCCACACCCAAATTGTACGATTAGTAGGTACTGATAGGCCTACTTCATCTGCATTAACCCAAGAAATGGATGTGGATTCATTGGCCACATCATATTCTGCTGATACTCTGAGCGGCGCCCAAACCGGATGCACGCTTTCTGATATGGGGGTGCTCTGACTTTTTCCGATTGTCAATGTTGATGTGCGGCTACCATTTTCCAAAATCGTAACAATCCCATAATGAAAGGTGCCTTCTGTACCCGGTTCTGATTGCCATGTGAATGAATGTTGTTTTGATGAACATGATGAATATGATTCATTAGCCTCGCAAGCCATTATTCCTGTTACTATTGGGGATAGGGTGAGACTGTTTGATGCATTCATCATCACCGCTGATCTAAATATCTCATAACTGGTGTTTCTCAGAGAATCTAGTAAAATATAATCAGTAGTATTGACGTTTCTCCATGTAATTATGGTTAATTCATCATTTCCAAAGGTCGCTTGAATATCTCTTGCTTCAAGTGAATTATCGGTACTTTCATCGGCCTTTGCTATACCGACTAAGAGACTAGAAAAAAGCAACAACAATGAAAGAGAAATACAGCGGAATCCATTGTCCATGTACTGCGAGGTGGGGGGGTAGGCCATAATCAGTTTGCTTAGTACGGGAAAGGTTCAATTCCATTATCAGTAATGCCATTACATGTTGCATGACATACTTCACCATCTCAGTCCGGCTCAGCGCTGGAGTCACGCCAAGTTATTAGCCCACCTTGCTGCAGTTGACGGTAAGGTTGGTAGAGATGAACTTGCATTTTTCGAACAGCGTTTAGGTGCTGGTTTACTATCTCCAGAGCGAAAAGCACAGTTAAGAGAATCACTTATTGAAACTCCAGAGTTGGAAGAATGTATGGAAGGAATGGATGGAAGAGCAGTGAAATTAGCATTGAGAGATGCTTGTTTGATGGCTTTGGCAGACCGGAATATCAGCGCCAATGAGAAATTAAAATTGATTGGAATTGCAGACCGTGTTGGAATGTCTGAAAAACAAGTTAACGATTTAATAGACTGGGTAGTCAAGGGCTATCATTGGATGCAAGAAGGCTATGACTTACTAGCAATCGATGTGTGAAAGGACTATTCCTCGCTGTCGAACATAGAAAGTGCATTTCGTAGACTTGGTAGTTCAACTTCCATATTGTTGGTTGGTCCACGAGCCTCTTCAATTATTGTATGAGCCGGCGCTTCAGCCCCTTCGAGGTGAGCCTTCCAAGCAATTACTGAATCAGGTCGGCGTAATTCCAGAACATTCCATAAACGAGTCAGAGACTCTTCAGATGTATTTTTTAATTTATGAAGTAAGAAAGAAAAGGAAGTGGGGTCTACTTCTTCGAGACGCATGAGTAACTCCCTCAATCTTGTGCCGATTACTTCATCTCCATCAACCCACAATCTTGTCAGTATCCCTCTTTCATCTTCTGGATACATCCGAATATACTCTCTAAGGTGGGGAACTAAGTTTCTCCTAACAATCGATGAAGTATGGTGAGTTAATTCTTGGATGGTGTCGCCAAATTTTTCTTCATCGAGGAACCTTAGGTCTCCAACAGTAGAAGATGCTGCGGCAAGGACACTTTCATCATCACTTTGCAACATATCCTCAAGATATGACACAGCATCCCAACCGATTCGACGGAACATTCTCGTTAATACATCGGCTAGTGCTCTACGAACTTCAATATCTTCCCTTTGATGTAAACGCTTCAAAGCCTTCTTTCCCAATTCCAAATCGGCCTCAAGAAGACGTGCCAAACACCCCACTACGGAAGCAGCCACTACAGGTGAGGGGTCTGATGCTCGTCTAAGGATAATTTCTGCAACCCCTAAAGGCACAATCAATTCCTTTCTTTCAAGTAATAATTTCATCCATTCAACCAAGAGAAGGCGGCGTTCTTCACCACTTTCCTCTAATCGTCGAAGCAATTCAATTGCAGAAACACAACCATCGTCATGAGCGATTACTCCAGTTCTAGGTAAAGTTGAATTTGCATTCCAACTAATTTGGTGGGGTCCCGAATCAGGTTGGGAATGCCAACTACCTGGGCGTTGTGCCAGTGCAATTGATTCCAAAAGGTGGTATCCTTGATGAATTGATTGGCCATGGCTCTTAATGCATAAACCATCTATTAATGTGAACGATAACCACCATCTCAAAGCGTCAGGGACTTGTTCATCGAGCGCTTGGGCTAACCACTCAGTTGCGATTGAGAAAAGAATCCTCTCTGCAACAATATCCAAGCGGCGTAGCAACCATTTCTCATGTTGCTTAAATGGCTCTTCAGTCAAACTCATTCGATGTGGTACAACTAATTCTACGGTTTCAATAAGATGTCTTTCGAATCCCCCTCTATCAGAAAGAAAAAATCCGTGTGCTTGTTCAATTAATTGTTGAGCATCTGAAGGGTGTACGGGGGGAAAATCAATATTTATCCTTGGAGGTGAGGGTAATGGCCATGACTGGACTCCTCTCTCCATTGCCCCAACAAGTCTAGTAAGACAACGCTCTTTTACGGCATCAACAACTCTCTGTTTGGCCCTCATAATTTCACCTCAAATACTCTGCTTTACTTTTTGTGTAAAACCCCTGCTAATAGTTGAACCGCTTCTTGGAGACATCCTACTAAAGCCGCTTTTTCAGCGGACATTTAAACAACCTCAGATGTCGAGTTCAATATTCAGATTCTGGATAAGTTCCTTGTATCTGTTTCGGATAGTTACCTCTGTGACTCCTGCCACTTCAGCGACCTCTCTCTGGGTTCTGCGCTTGCCGCATAGAACACTTGCGATGTAAATGATTGATGCTGCTATTCCAGTTGGTCCTCGGCCACTGGTCAATTCCTTTTCTTGGGCTGCTTTGATCAATTCGTGGGCTTTTGCTTCAACTTCTGCGTCAAGACCAAGTCCAGAACAGAATCTAGAGATATAGTCTTCAGGCCCTGTGGGCATGATTTTCATCTTTAATTCACGAACCATGAATCGGTATGTGCGGCCGATTTCCTTTCGGCCGGTGCGACTTGCTTGACCTATCTCATCTAGAGTACGTGGTACTCCACATTGGCGGCAAGCTGCGTAAAGGCTGGCTGCAGCAACCCCTTCGATAGAGCGACCGCGGATAAGTCTCTTCTCAACGGCTTTCTTGTAGTTGACAGCAGCTGCTTCTCGGACAGATTTTGGTAGGTCTAAGCGACTTGCCATTCTGTCTAATTCTGCTAATGCCATAGCAAGGTTACGCTCTGTGGCGTTAGATACTCTACTCCTCTTCTGCCACTTTCTCATACGGTAGAATTGGGAACGGTATCGGCTGTTGATAGTCTTACCAGAATAGTCCTTATTTTGCCAATCTATATCGGTTGACAATCCTTTGTCGTGTAACATGACTGTCATTGGAGCTCCAGTACGGGCTCTTTGGTCTCCCTGCTCTGGGCTGAAAACACGCCATTCTGCACCTTGATCTATTACATTGTCTTCGATAACAAGTCCGCAGTCATCACATAGAACTTCTCCGCGGGTTTCGTCTCTAGTTATCGCCCTACTTGCACAATCTGGACATTTGACAATGTCCTCTACCTGTTGTTCATCCATTCAAAAGACCTCCACAAGTGAGGCTTAAACCCCACCCCATTAATTATAATCCATTAGTAGGGGTCTTTTAACTGTTATGGTGTGTGTTTTCACATTATTAGTCCATTTATATTCGTAAGTTATCGCATTTCCCCTATAACAATATTAATGTAGATAACACCTTGAGTTTAACTGTTTGTAAATGGAATCGGTCATATATGTCCGGCCCATGGCTCAGTTGAGAGGGGGGAGAAAATGGAGTGGCCACCGAATCAAATTAGACTCAAGACTGATTCCAAAGTCCTCTTCCTAACCAAAGACCTTGATTTGATAAAGAAGCAATTATATGATGGCTTAGAACTCCAAATGAAGAATTTGAAAGTCGAAGATTTGCTCGATGATATCAATACCGATATAATGACTCCTGCTTGGGTTTGTTTCGATCATAAGCCCGAGGAAATTGCGAAAAATGCATATGCTGGTTTGATGCATAACGGTTTGCGAGTATTCAATGAAAATGCCCTCAAGAATGGTAATTTCGATATAATAGTTTCAGGTTTTAGAAAAGGCACTGGTTCAAGTCGAGAAACTGCTGCTCAGTGTGAAAGGTGGAGTGGAATTAGGGTTGTAATCGCAGCGTCATTTGCTCCAATACATGAACGGAATAATATCAACCTTGGACAAATAATGGGTGACCATTCTATGTTGGAACGATTGCAAGAAGGAGAATCTATTTCACTCCAGGAATTCATATCAAAATATGATGAAACAACTAGAAAAATTATAGAATGTGGGGGGTTGTTTGCTTTCTCAAATCAGGTTGTGAAAGGAGAAATCAAACTAGCAAAGTTGGAAAATAGTCAAAAGCCGATGACCATGACTGAAAAAATAATTTCACGTAACCTTGTTGGCCTTCCAAGTGGCACAGTTGTTTCACCCGGTGATGCAGTTATAGCAGAAGTACAAGGGGGGTATTCACATGAATTTACCTCTGCGCAAGTGCATTGTTTTCTAGCCGATGAATATGGGCCAAATTATTCCCTCCCTAACCCAAATAAGTTTGCTGTATTTGAGGACCACCTTCTCTATGCTGACCACAATCCAAAATTCAAACCCCATATGAATAAAGTTCAACGTCTTAGAGACTTACAAGTAGAATTCCAAATACACACAGGGGTTCGAGATTATTCGGCAAAAGATGGTGTTTCTCCAGGGATTTGTCATCAAGTAGCAAGGGAAGAATTCATCGACATTGGGGATTTCATTCAGGCAACTGATAGCCACACCTGCATGGGGGGTGGTTCTAATGCCCTAACATGGGGAGTTGGCTCAACAGAGTATTCCAATTTGATTTACAGTGGTTTTACCTTTGTTCAAGTGCCTGAAAGTATTCGTTTTGAATTGGTTGGAAAACTCGATAAAGGGTGTACTGCTAAGGATGTAATCCTTTACATTCTTGCTAACCATGCACGTAAAGAATTGACTTTAGATAGAGCCATGGAATTCGGAGGAGTTGGCCTTCAAGGACTATCGATGGATGAAAGGGCAACTTTGTGTAATATGGCTACAGAATGTAGTGCGAAAACAGGAATTTGTGAAGCAGATCAAAGCACTGTTGATTGGATTCTCAGCAGGCGGACTCATTTGAATGAAGAAGATATTATTTCGGCTTCAGTAAAACCCGACGAAGGATGTGAATATGGAGGGGGGATTCATGTCATCGATTTGTCAATAATCCGTCCAATGGTAGCAGACCCAGGAAATCCAGACCAAGGGATTCCTGCTGACCCAACAAATGGAGCCCTAGTTAGTGAAATTGGTGATGTGAAAATCGACATCGCATATGGTGGCTCATGTACTGCAGGAAAGGTTGATGATATCGCTTATTATGCATCAGTTTGCCAAGCCGCGCAAAATGCTGGATTGAAGGTTGCTGAAGATGTTGATTTCTATATTCAATATGGAAGCGGGGCGGTCAAAGCACATGCTGTTGAACAAGGGTGGCATAATCTATTCTTGGATGTCGGAGTTGAGGTTATCAATCCTGGCTGTGGGGCCTGTATCGGGGCTGGCCCTGGTGTATCCACTAGTCCTGAACAAGTTACTGTATCGGCCATAAATAGGAATTTTCAGGGGCGTTCTGGGCCAGGTAGTTTGTATCTTGCAAGCCCATTAACTGTTGCAGCATCAGCCTTCACTGGTATTATTTCAGCCTTCAAAGAAGATCTATTCACAAATGTGTGATCAGTAATGAAAGAAAGTAAAGCCCTCTTCATTTCAGCCTGTGCGGTTAGTTTTGGAATCATGGGGGTTGCTTGGTTGGCATCTCAATCATGGATTCAAGAGGGAGCTGCGAAACTAGATTTGGTAGGGGGTGGGGGTTTTGTTTCGGCTTTGCTTTTTGCAATGGCCTTTGCAATACTTGCAACATTCATGGTTCCCTCTTCTATGATGAAGTTACTAATAGGCGCCGTACTAGGTTTTGGTTGGGGTACAATGGCAGCATGGATTGGTTCCATGTTAGGTGCAATTCCAGGATTTATTATCAGTCGTCATATCATGGCAGAAAAATGGCAAAACTATAGTGAAGACAAAGCCTTGTTCAAAGCTGTTGAAAATTCAATTGTTGAAAATGGAATTAAAACAATAATCATTGTTAGATTATCTCTTATTTTGCCATACAATATTCTCAATTACGTTTTAGGTGCAACCGAACTAAAGCAGCGAGATTACGTTATTGGAAATATTGCAACAATCGGCCCATCATTGATCTATGCGTGGTGGGGTTCTCAAATGAGTAATGTTGCAGAAGTTGCAACTGGTGTCGAAAAGGATTTACTTTGGTGGGTAGTGATGTTAGGAAGTATCATCATAACTGCTGTTTTCATTATTCATACTCGCAAATTAACAATGCAACACCTTGAACAATGGCCCGATGAACAACAACAAGAAAACACCATTTTAAACTGAATTTACCCGTCATATCTTTAGTATGGTCGTCAAGCCGTGTGTTATCGTCTACTGGCCCGAAGTCATTAGGACTGAGGAGGACCAAGGGCGGGAGTGGTTAGATGAGCATCGCACAAAAAATGGCAGACGAACATAAACAAATTGCGATTTCTGAATTTTTTGAGAAAAATAAACATTTTCTTGGTTTTGATACTCTCCCCCGCTCAATTATTACAGCAGTCAAAGAAGGAGTTGATAACTCTCTCGATGCGGCGGAAGAAGCCCGTATTCTTCCTGAAATAGTGGTTCGAATCTCCAAAGTAAAAGGGGAAAAAGATGTATTGGAATTAATGATTGAAGACAATGGGCCAGGGGTCCCTCGGGCTTCACTGGAGAAAGCCTTTGGAAGACTATTATTCGGTAGCCGCTTCCACGTAATTAGGCAAACTAGAGGTCAGCAAGGGATTGGTATTACTGGTGTTGTATTATATGGGCAATTAACGGTAGGAAAACCAACAACAATCGTTTCAAAAATAAAAACTGAAGCAACTGCAGCAACCATTTGTATCGGTATTGATACGCGCCGTAATAGGGCTTCAAAGAGCAATGAAGATAGAATAGAATCAGTTTGGGAAGATGGTCGGGAAAAAGAACATGGCCTACGTGTTTTAACTCAGATGAAGGCCAAATATCAACGTGGAAAACAATCAGTATATCAATACTTGAGGATGACTTCAATCGTCAATCCACATGCTGAAATTACTCTTATTGACCCTGATGATGAAGTTTTTAGTTTCCCGAGGGTGTCTGAAAAATTACCTCAAGAAGTCGCTGCAATCAAGCCCCACCCTCAGGGAATACAATTAGGCCAATTACAACGAATGTTGAAAGAAACAAAGGAGACAAGCCTTGGTGCTTTCTTACTAAATCAATTCAGTGGAGTTAGTAAAACTGGTTCTATTCCCGAAATTTGTGAATTGGCAGGTTTAGAAAAAAAGCGTAAACCGAGTGGCATCAAGCCTGACGATGTAAAGGCATTAATCGAAGCATTCAATGGTGAAAGGGGCTATCTTCGACGTTATATGGAAGTAGATGGTAAACACAGATACTTGGAGAAGACTGGCAAGCCCATGAAAAAAGTAAGCGAACCAATTTCAAAGGAATTAGAAAGGGACCTAATTAAAGCGCTTGAGGGGAAAATGTTAGCAGATGCTCCAAATATTGTCAAGGGCTTAACAGAATGGTATTGTGATGAAAGTATAGAGGATTTATTGGCTTGGATGAAAGGAAAGGTTGGGGTCGGCCCCTATGATGATGGACAAGCAAAAACTTGGGCTAGATACATCCGCCATGAATGGGATCCACGTGTCAGTTTACATTCCGCCAGATTATATCCTCCGCCTGTTAATTGTTTATCTCCAATCGAAGAATTGTTGATTAAGAAGGGCCTCTCAAAAACAATCGATTCAAAATTCATTACTACAATCACTCGTATTCCTCAAGTCAGCCAAGGAAATCCCTTCCAAATTGAGGCTGGTTTAATTTTTGGAGGAGGGATGCAAGTTGAAGGGCCGGTTGAAATCCTTCGTTTCGCCAACCGTGTTCCACTGATGTATCAACAAGGTGGATGCTTGCTAACCAAAGCAATCGAAGCGGTAGATTGGAGACAATATGGATTGGAACAAACTGGAGGGAGAGGGGTCCCCCGTGGGCCGGCAGCAATTCTCATCCATCTTGCAAGTACCAATGTTCAATTTACAAGTGAAGCAAAAGAGGCGCTTTCAGAAAATGAAGAGGTTTTCACTGAAATTAGAAAAGCAGGCCTCGATATGGGTAGGAGTTTGAGAAGGCATCTAGAAAAGAAGAAAAAGATGGCGAAAGTGAGGGAAAAGTTCGAATTGGTGAACGATATTTTACCAGCAATTGCAGAGAAATCAGCAAGTATTCTGAATAAACCTCCTCCAGATTTGGCTCGTTCTATTACCAAAATCATGAATGCTGTCATAATGGATGAAAATACCTCGTGGAATAAAGAAAGAAAAATTGCGCAGATTAATTTGAAATTGCAAAATTTCACATCCAGAGCGCGTTCTTACACTATACTCGCTCAATGGCCAGAAGGATTTGCAGAAATGGTCGACAACGAAAGGGGTGGAAGAAAAGAAGCACGGGGTCTTTGGGGTTGGAAAATGGAAACTTTAGAACCGGGAGAATCCGCAACGGTTGAGTTTGGCTTAGCAGGATTAGAAAAGGGAGATTGGAAGGAAACTGAAGTGTTCTATCGAGGAGCTGGGGATATCATCGGTGCAAATCGTCTTGATGAGAAAATCCTTGAAGAAATCAGGCGCCAAGAAGAAGATGACGTGGAAATGACGGTTCCTGAAATCGAAGAAGAAGTTGAAGAAGAATCAACGAATAATGAGGAACAATGGGCCAGTAATGGCTTAGGCCAACAAACTTTGGGGGTCTGAAGTATGGCAAGAAGACATGACCCAAAAGCAACGAAAAAAGCAATGTATAGAGTCGTAGAAGAAATGTACGATAAGATGGTAGCTGGTGACTCCCCAACTATGACATTGCCTGTTAGAACTAAGAAAAACATCCAGTTTGATGAAAAATTAGGGGTTTACAAATATGGAAAAAAAGCATCGATTAGAAATGCTACGGACCTTGGCAGTGCTAAGCAATTATTGCGTGCTCTGCATATCATTGAATTTATTGAAGAAATGATAGATACTGAAAAATCGAGTACACTCAGAGAAATGTACTACATCTCTGAGGGTTGGGGGCATGGTAAATTCAATTCTCAAAATGAAAGCAACAACCTCGCTGAAGATTTAGAAATAGTAACTAAGTGTTTGCGCGAGGATTTCAAACTCCGCCCTGAAGAGGATGGTGCTCGTATGATTGGAAACCTAACATTGAGAGAGAAAAACCGTAAAGGAAATTGGATGACAATTAACGCTCGAGATGATGTTGGAGATTCTGGATATGGAGTTCCTTATAATGTTGAAATAGAAAAATTGGAATTGATAGAACATGATATCGATTTTATTATGGCCATAGAAACTGGTGGAATGTTCGACAGATTGGTTGAGAATGGATTTGATGAAGACCACCGTTGTGGTCTAATTCACCTAAAAGGACAGCCAGCAAGATCTACTCGTCGAATAATAAAACGTATGAATGAAGAATGGAATCTTCCTGTAATGGTCTTCCTCGATGGAGACCCTTGGTCATATCGAATCTATGCATCTATTGCTTATGGTGCTATCAAGACTGCCCATATTTCTGAATATCTTGCAACACCAACAGCAACCTATCTTGGGATAACTGCTGATGACATCCTAGCATATGATTTACCGGCTGATGATCTTTCGAGCAAAGATATAGAGGCATTGAAGGCAGAACTTTCAGACCCACGGTTTGCAGACCATTGGTGGCAAGAACAAATCAATATGATGCTTGATATTGGCAAAAAGGCTGAACAGCAATCACTAGCGAAATATGGTTTGGACTTCGTGACAGATACTTATCTCCCCGAAAAATTGGCTGAAATGGGGCTATAATTCTTCAACAGTTGATTTGAAGAGATGGGGCAGGGTGAGGTGAGCATGCAATCTTTGAACCTACCTTCCACTGGTGAATCTCCAGTATGGGGGAAGCGGATTATGATTATTGGTGGGGTTCTATTTTTAATATGTATTATTGGTTTTTTTAGCCAAATGGGCGCCTTTACCAAATATTTCGACCCTCGCCTTTCTGGTGCAATAGAAATTTCAATTGATGAACCTGAAATAATAGAATTGGAAGGAGGGTGCTACAAAGTTTGGACCCTAAATGAAATGGAAGATGTCAACCTTGAAATTAGGAACTCAAATTCTACCGTTATTAAAAAGGGAGGGTGCGGACCTTCTGTTGATGATGGTTGGGAGCCAATAGGTGAAAACCAAGAACAATTCATTTTTGTTGGTGAATGGGTAGTCAAGAGTGGAAATTACAGTTTATTTGCAACATGTATTGAAGGTGATGTTGATTGCCAAATCGATGGAAAGGTTTGGATGATAAAAGAAGGGAAAATTCTTGAAGACTTGATGGAAGAAACTCTTCTTTGGGGATTTTTCTGTGGTTGCATGGCCTCGATTTGCCTAATTCCAATCGGCCTTACAATTAATGTGATTAATTCAAACAAAGGCAGTTCTTCCAAAGTAATGATAATTCAAGGTCAATCGGGAGAACTGTTGACTGCTGGTGAACAAATTCAATCTGATGAAAATGATTCGTTAGAGCAAGTTCTGGGTGATAATATGATGCTCAATACAGACCAAATTTACAAATTGGTGAATTCTAATTCAACAGAAAGAGAGAAATTGGTTGAAGGTTTCAAATCGGAAGCTGCAATAAAGTCTGTTCCAGATCCTTTCAAGGGCTCGGCTTCTTCTCCAAAATTAGAACCCGATATTATTCCAATAGAACCAATCGTGTTAGAAAATAAAACAAAAAACGATGAAGTTGAAGAAGAAGGTCTCGAAGATTCAAAACCTAAGCAAGGAGCTTGGCAGGATTGGGACGAAGGATGAATTGTCCTTTTTATGGGGTTTACACGTTAATTGAGGGCAATTATTGTAACGTGGGGTTCATGTACCTCCAGCCACTCAACAACCATGAGTTGGCTAGTGATGTGCGCTTTGGATGATGCCTTGACTCTATTACAGAACAAGGTAAGGAGAGAAATTCTTGAGCGGCTTGTTCGGGAACCACACTACCCTCTACAATTAGCAAAAATGATTGGTGTTAGCCAACAAGCCATTATGAAACACCTTAGACTACTAGAAAAAGCTGAGTTTGTAGTTAGTGAAATGGCCCGGAGTGAAAAAGGAGGCCCCCCTAAGAGAGTATATGCGGTTAGAGAGTCATTCAGTATGCGAATTGATATGGGTCCTGATTTATTTAGAGTTGAACAGCGTAAATTACCCAAAGGCAGTCCAATGAGAATATCTACTAAGCTACCGAGTGAAATGTCTTTGCTTGCCGAATCTGTTTCCGGAAGAAGAAGAATACCTCTTGATGAAGCAATGCATCACCTCTCTACTCTTTCAAGTGGGTTGGATAAACTCGATCAACAAAGAGATGCAATTATCGCCCTGCACCAGCATATTAGGAATAGAGTGTCACATACGGTTGATGATGAATTTGAAGATTACGAACATCGAAGAGTCATGCATGACCTTCTTGATGACCCAAGAAGACACTTTGATGTGGCTAGGTTGAGGGAAGAACTTCACTTAGGTGCCTCACAAATGGAAAATATCATTGATGAAGTGCGAAATAGGTTACTCCGACAAATTGGTGAAAAGCAAGTAGGCCAAGTTATTGCTGCGCCTAAAGATGCGAACCTACCGTGGTGGGTTATCCTAAACAAAGCCTCAAAAAATAATCCTTGAAACTACTTTGATTAAATTCTAATTATTTATTATTAAAATTCATCATCGCCGCCAAGCACAGACAGCAAACTGCTTTGCTCTGCTTGCCTTGATTTTGCTTCTAGTGTACGTCCACGGCCTACCATGAATACAACTCCACCCAAAGAGAGGGTTAGTAGTAGAATTCCGACAGGTAGAGAGTAAGTAGCAATTGCAGCAGAAGTCACGTCCCAAAGTGGGCTGCTTGACTCCAAGTCATTTGGAACTGCCTTGATGTTATCATTTTCATTTGATTCAACGATTTTATTTTCAGGATCCATAACGACTGAAACTTCGTGGCTTCCAGCATCTACTGGCCATAGTAAGTATATCTCAATTGGTTCAGCTTCACCTGTGCCATCAGGTGGCATTAATGCCCCAATCACTTGCTTGAATACAATATTGTCTTCATCACAACCGTTCTTTCGAATATCAGCTGTATCTTGACCTTGACATAGAATAATGACTACATCGGTAGCGTGAACATTGCCGCTGTTCTGGATAAGTACTCTAACTGGGATGAATTCTCCAACGTCAGCACTAGTTTGTTTTTCTCCAACTTCAACTTCAACGATTTCCAGATTTGGTGCACGGAGCCTTATGGTGACTACTTGTTCATTAGTATCGTCCATATCTCCTTGCCAACTTGGGCTATCATCATGATCTCCATTGACCTCGAACATGTTACCATTCATTGAAGTAACCTTCAATCCAATGGGTCTTGTATCAAGTTTTGCACTTGGTGAAACCTGTATTAATGCCCTCATGGTAATAGTCTCATATGGGTCCATTGTCGGCATTTGGAACTCATCTATATCCTTGAAATAAATACACTTATCTGGGTTTTCTGCGACTATATTACTATCAAGAATTGTTAGTGTCAGGCAATCAACTTCAACCTCTGGTTGGGAATTGTCAGCATTCAAAACAATCTTCCAAACTACATTCCATTCATCAAGAGAGCCCATTCCTGGCTCCTCCTCGAATATCCATTCCCCATCACTGCGGCTTGCGGTATGGTTGAACAAAGATGGTGTATCTGCTACGTTTCCGGCATTTGTGATGTTGACCGTGAAGCGTACTAATTGTCCTGGGGCTGCAGTCTTAATTTTTGTGTCGATGGTTGGGTCGATACTAATTTGCATATCGTGGAATTCAAGCACATTGACTGTAATAACAAGGGTATCTCTAAGTTTAGTAGAAGATGGTCCTGATTGTGGATATGCTTCTTCACTGAATATTTCAATGACTACTGTGTACTCACCCTTTTCTACCCTCTCTGGAATGTGGATACCGATATCTAGTTCCTGGGATGTTCCTCTCCCTAACTCGGTCAATAATGAGCGTGGTACTTCAATATCCCATAGTACATCAGTGCCTTCAGCATTGGTAACTCTTGCCAATCTCATATCATATCTATCTGCACCATTGCCCTTATTTGTGGTTCTGACTGTGATTATCCAATCTTCGCCTGGGTTGACATCTATGCGTGGATCAGAAATATCGCTAATCTCTTCATCCATAGTTATAATGTCTAAATCATAAACATGAATGACATTAGTTGAAAGAATAACTGAATCAGATACTCTTGCATGTCCATCTAAATGTGCTTTGATAGTCACGGCTGGCCCAAGACCTGCGCTAGCATTGGTTGGTGCACAAACTTCAACCTTGACCTTGTAAATGGTGTCCATTGTAAAACGTCTCTTGCCATCTCCATCAGGATCTGCTGGTGCTTCGGAAAAGTCGAGGTTGACGGTCCAATGATCCTTCTTCCAAATCAATAAGTCAGTTCCCTCTGGCATTTCTTCAGGCGCCCCTGGGGTAGTGAAAATTAGCCATCCATCGGAAAAATGCTTAGTTATTGATATTGGATAAACTGCACACGCACCGGGGAGAATATATTCAGTTGTGTCAAATATTTCAAAGACGATGTTGCCCGTTGATCTTATACTAACATTTATCCATAATTCAAGAACATCGTATGTTCCTTGAGCAATACTCTTGATGGGTTCACCAACGGACCAACCCTTAACATAGAGAACAAAGGTTCCTGGCTCTTGGGTTGTTGGAATTTCTACTTTCAAGTTCTTGGTAGTAGATTGCCCTGGGTCCAATTCAACCTCGATTGGGAAGTCTACAGACCAACCGAATGGAAGTAGCCATTCTTGTTGTCCTTCAAGGGTTGTAGGATCATAGAATGCAAAGGAATCATGTACGTTCCCCGTATTGGTAATAGTGATTGAGAAAATTGCCGTCTGTCCTTGTTCTACATCAGCCATTCTATGACTAGTATCAAGATTTATTCCATGCACAACATCCATTAAAGTTAGAGTTAACCTTTCCGAGCGGATTGCTGGGTCCTTATGACTAGTAGCAATGACTGAGATTTCAGCCAATTCGTCACCATTCGCTTGATAGATAGAAGGTGCCCTAACTCTAAGATAGAACCTTGCATCTTCTCCTCCAGATAGGAAAATTGGTGTTTCAGGGAAAATTGCCGTATGGTTATTGGAGAAGTATAAGGTTGCAGTCCAATTGGCTGGTACCGATGATAAATTTAGTGAGTAGGTGTCTGCAACAAGGTCAGTTGGCCCAGGTGTTGAATTGTTAATCGTCATGTTGTAGATGGTTTGCTCGCCCGGTTCAATAACGTGATAGTAAGTCTCACCCTCTCCAAACTCAACATCAACCTGTCCAGTGAGAATATGTGTATAACAAAGAGTGAACATGTTATTATTGCCTTCTTCACCACATTTATTTGTATCAGTCCAAGCAATATGCGCCCCACTTCCAAGGTCATTTGCAAATGCCGGCGGCTGCCCTAGTCCTGGCCATTTAGGCGAACTTGGACCTGCCTTATTTGATTGCCAATGAGTTACAACAACCGGCTCCCAAGGATCCAATGCCGTTTCTCCAGGACCAGTCAAATCCGTTGCATTAAGACGTACATATTGAATCTCTTCGCCAGCACTCACATTCCAAAAATCAAGCCAAGCGATATGTACTTGGTTCTGGTCATCAGTCAATAATTCGGGGTACATACTGTTAGCAGCATACTTGTTGTTTTGTGGTAATGCTGCCTTTCCTTCAACATTGGAAATTGGGGTATCCTCTATCTTCTTGATTGCATAGGTGGATAAACCTCCAGGCACTCCATCCCAATCACCAGCTCCACGAAGGCGTAGTTTTGTGTAGTAGACTTCGTAAGATACGTCTTTTTCAAAACCATAATCACGGCCATCCATCCATGCGATGTGAGTATTCCCTTCCAAATCTACTCCAATTGAGGGGTGGAATGAATATGCATCGTCGATTGTGATTCTTGTATCGTTAACGGCCACAAGGCCCCCGATATCTTCGTAATAATTTCCGTTGCTGACGGTTGTTCCACTGTGTCCATATTGGAAAGAGCCAGAGTCAATTTGACTATATGGATCTAATACAGACATGTAAATCTCACGCGAATTGTTTGTTGAAATATAGACCATTGCTTCTACCAAGAGAGCCATTTGCGCTGTGGCGCCTCCTGAGGATGGGAATTCGTAAACTTGTCCGCCGGCGTCACTATTGGATAATGTAGTCCCTGGACAACTCCTTGTGTGAGTTCCCTGAACTCCGTCAGAACATTGTGCTAGGTCTCTGAAATGTGATTGTACGGCGCTAGCCCCTCCCCACGATTGCCCGTATAGGCCAACTGGAATTACTCCTGCTGTGATGCAATTGTCGTGTGCCTCGACAATAGAGGCGTGGTCATCAGATTGGCCGGCTGGGTCACCATCTTTTGGCCCCTCGTCCGAAATTGGGACTACGATTTTAGTGGCATTTGGATTCCATCGGTGGTCTGCAGAGGTTGGTGGATTTGCAGCGTATCCAACGTTTCCATTAGCATCCGTCCAAGAAAGACATGCCCAATTTGAACCTGGGCCCCAATCCTCTCCTGAATATCCCGAATATGTAGCGCCATTGTAAACTGTTCCTGGAAGTTTTCGGATTCCTCCGCTGTCATCTCCACTGACTAATCCAAGGGGTGTACTTCTTGGCCCAGCATTCTGGTTGTGGTTAGCACAATTTCCTGAACTTGCAGCACCAGGTAAGGAGTTTCCTAATCCATATAGTGTTTCGAAAACGGTCATATTGGCTTGTTCAAGCATTGGTTTCAAGCCCATGAAACTTGAACCACCAGAACTGAATGTACCACCATAAATTACAGTGCATACGTCTGCCCATTCAGAGTACATTGAACCTGAAGTATCGATTACGAAAACCAACTCTACTTTACCGCCGCGGGTATCATCCCAAGCGATTTGAACAAAGTCATCAGCGTCAACGACAATATCTGGATGGCCTTTGTGGCCGATAACTGGAGTCAATAATGTATCATCGAAAACGGTTATTGCAGCACTCTGTCCATAATCTGGTTCCAACATTGCATAGTAAATCTGTGGTTGTTGATAGAACCTATCTAATTGGTCATAGGAATCCTCCCACGCAATGTGAACATTGTCTCTACTGTCTATTGCAAGGGTTGGCCAATCTCTGTTATGAGCCCTTTGAGCGATTAATGTGTCTTCTATAACGGTGATTGTTCCATCGCTGCTAGCGCTACCATCTCTATCATCAAGCCATGGATTGAGTACTGTATAAACAATAGAATGCTGCCCGCCCTTGTCTGCCCAAACGATATGAACTCTATCCATACTATCTACTGCAATATCTGGGTGCCAAGCTTTGGACCCACCATTATTGGAAATTTGTGTTGGAGCGATTAGAGTTTCACTACGTGGGTCGAGCATTGTGTAGTACAGTTGGCGGGTGTTTTGTGAATATACTACGTGGATATTACCTTCAGAATCCGCAACTAATGCTACCATTCGGTTATTGGCACCATCATCGACCAGTTGAACGGGGTCAGTTATGACAACTAAACTTGCATCCGCTTCAGGAATTGGTATCATCGTGGCAAAAACTGATGCCATCATCAGTATAATCATCAGGTAGGATTGGTTCTTCTTGTTCAACATGGTCAACACTCCATTCACAGTGTTTCAATGCCTCTGTTCTTCTTACTTAACCGCGTCCCTTAGATGTCATTAGAGAGTGCTACGTATCATCCTTGACCGGTGAGGATTACAGTCAAAAGGGTGGACGTTTTTCAAGCCCACTCTGAAGGGTCAAAATCTGCCCCAAAACTGCCTGATTCATCGAACTCCACCTGTTCTTTCGGTGTATCCCCTGTTGAGATGGGTTTGCTCTTTTTCTCAAGGTCATCCACTGGGCCTGGCTTACCTATTCCTGGACCATAATTGTGCTTTATTTCATGAATAAGCGCTAATTTTGCTAACCATAGTCTCCTCATACTTTGCATTAATTCATTCTTGTTCAATCCATCGAGCCAAATTGGTAAACTGACGTTGAATGCTTGTAATGGGGCTGGTTCCTTTGAGCCTTTTTCACCTCCAACGTGGATTGCCCAATCAACCATTGCACCGGTTAAAGTCAAACGAATGTCATGGATCCATTCCAACCACATTTCAGGATCTTGACTCAGGTGTTTGGTCATCTCCTGTTGTTGTCCAATATCAACTCTAGTAAAACTAGAGACTGCAACAAGGTCACGACCTTTTGGTTTGATGACGGCAAACATGTGACCATGAGGTCCAGGTGGATACCGTAGAAGCCAATGTCCTTCGGCTCTCTTATCATCTTGTTTCTTTGGTTTCAAACCTTCTTCAATCAACCATTTTTCAAGATTGTTGACCAGGTTATCGCTTGACATGGCTACCGGGAGATGGGGCTTCTACATGAAATCGACCAATTCATCTCAAGACATTAAGACTTAATTTCTTGAAGAATTGAAATGGTTAACGAGACCAATTCCTCGCCTTGTGAATCTCTACTTAATCGCCTTCTCCTTATGGCTTTCAATGAATCTTGTAAATAATCCCACATTAGTATATTCAACCATGAAACCAACCAAAAAATTACGATTATTGATGCTGTTCCAAATAAGATTGTTAATCCCCATCCAATATATCCATTATATGCAAATGAAGGGAGGAAGGGGATGATTTCTGGTGAAATAATAGGAATTGAAAATATAATGACTAAGGCGATTAAAGGCCAAAGAAGTAATGAAACAAACATTGTAACCATAAATTGGAAACTTGTCCTTGCATCTAAACCTTCATCAGTCTTATTTCCTAATTTATATCCAAGAATAGTTTGAACACCACAACTTATAATGAAGATTGGCAGGGTTAGTAAAGAAAGAAGTAAGATTGGGATTCTTGCTATCCCAACAAGTGGGTTTGCTTTGCGCAATTCTCCAGAGATTCTCAAATCCCTGCCATCTAGGCTGTTTTTGTATAAAATCTCGGCAGCAGAGTATGCTTTTTTCATTAATAGGTCATCCCCCTCAATAGGTAATTTGTCTCTTTCTTTTCTAGCAGCTAATACTTCTTCCCTCCAATCATTAGGAGTCTTTCCAATGGCCCTATTGCGCAAATGTCCAAGTAAATGCCATGCTCTGTTTGTTGACCAATTAGGTGCATTTGGAGTTAGAGGTGCTAATTTTTCTTCTAGGTTATCCCTCAAAGCACACACTGATTCAACGTCGGGCTCTTTCCAACCACCACTTTCTAATTCCTCCTTCAATTCTTTAGATACTGCTTTTTCTGGAATGATGATTGAATCACCATATTCTACCCAGCAATCAGTCCTCCAATGATGCCTGACTCGAAAGTGAAGGCCGACTGGCTGCAAAACGGGGCGTGGTCTTGATTTAATATCACTCAAAGCAGCGGCGGCAATGATTGTCCTCATCGGTCCAGTTCGTATTCTAAGCAAATGTGCTTCATCATGAGATGTTCCTTCTGGGAAAAGGGCGCTGGCATAACCTGCAGAAATTCCATCCGCTAATGTGCGAAGGCTCCTACCATTGAGGAATGTTGCTGCTTCCTCAGAACACCCCCCCCTAACCAGTTCAGCTTTTCGGATTACTGGTTGAACGGCGAATTTTCTAGCCCACCAACCAAGAACTGGACGAAGAACGAGGTCATGCCTTGCACCAACAATGGATTTTTTGGGATGAGTAAGCATCACAAGAAGTGGGTCCAGCACTCCATTTGTGTGCCAAGCCGTACACAACGCTCCTCCTTCAGAAGGGGTTTTTTCCTTTCCTGAAACTATTAGGTTTCGAAATTGGACTTCTTTCGTTCTATTCAAGCAAAAGTACCCGAAGCTCATAAAAAAAGAAGAGCCTGGATATTTTCCTTTGAATTTAGGGGCTGGTAGATTCAGTAATTTTTCATACTTCAAATCAGCAGACCTTTTCGATAAAGTTGGTAAGTCTTCACCATGGTGATCTACAGCACCATCTTTGCCTGCTTTCATCTGTGAAGAATTCGACATAAGGTTCACTCATAATTTGTTTATTTTTTCTGATAGTATTGCAAGGGTGGAAAAATCTGGTTCAACAGATCCAATGGGTGGTGCGTCGGGCCACATCGAAAGTAAACTCCTACCCCCATCTCCTTTTTGCCTAGGAATAATATGAATATGGAGGTGAGGGATTTCTTGACCTGCAAGAGGACCATCATGGATAACAATAGAAAAATCCGTTGTATTAAAAAAAATGCCTAATTTTCTTTGAACTTCTACGATTCCCGTCAAAAGTGATTGCATTTGTTTTTGTTGAATATCTGAAATTCTCTGTGCTTGTTGATGAGGGACTACTAGTGTATGTCCTGCTCTTCGAGGGTTAATATCCAAAAATGCTGACCAATCTTCTCCTTTTGCAATAAATGAGGCTGGAATTTCCCCCTTGATAATTTTTGTGAAGAGACTTTCCCCTCCGCTCATAGAGTGGGCTAGGGTTGGGGGTTGAAGTGGTTTCTTCATGGTTTTTTCGCGGTTTTTTCAGAGGGGGTTGTGAAGGTTATGGTTCTGGTGCTAAAATCCAGGTCCCACCAACGCTCATTCTGATAGGTAAATTTGATACATCTCCTTCCATCGAAACTAGACTATGCTTCAAACAATTATCATCATCCCGCTGTTCATTATCGCTTCGTAGGTGTGAGCCGCGACTTTCACATCTGAATAAAGCGGCAGATGTTGCCATGTGAGCAAGGAGGCACGCATTCTCTAACCTTAATACTTCTAGCAAATTAGTATTCATCAATAAACTACTATCCTCAACATTTACAGTTGCAGAAATTTCCTTGAGTTGAGCAAGCCCTGCTAAACAGGTTTCCAGTGATTCACCGTCTCTTTGTAAAGACATTCCCGCATTCAATTCATTCCTTAAACTTGAACGTACGGCACCAATCTTAGAAGAATCTGAATCATTTAGTAAGCGATCATTTATGTTCGCTTCGACTTCCTGCCTTGATTCCTCAAGTAATGAAGAAGGAGTGGCTTTGTTAGCGGCCGCCCATTTTCCAGCATGGTTTCCAGCATCACGGCCACTGAGTAAATCATCAAGCAGCCTATTTCCCCAAGCCATTGAAGCACCGTGGAAACCACTACTTGCTGCATCTCCAACGGCATAAAGCCCAGACATCCACTTTCCCCATTCCCCATTCACGGCTCTTCCATGTTCATCGACTGGTATTCCACCAATAGTTGCTGAAACTGCTGGTTGTACCGGAATTACATCGCTTCCAAGGTCTAACCCCGTGCGTTGATTCAATAATGAAATTGTGTGTGCATACCAAATACTTCCATCCCCCGAAATGTGCCTTGAATCCAATACGCAGCCTGTTCCCTCTGCAGTCATGGCTACGGCAATTTGGGTTGGTGAGAGACTGCCTTCCACTCCTATTACTTCTCCAGTAGGAGAAATGACACTTCCTCCGTTTACTAAAAGGCCATTTGGTAAGTTCAAATTTGTACCAGCAACATTGAGGGGGGACCAAGATTGGAATTCCAAGTTTCTCAAAGAAATACCAGCTCTTGCAGCAATCGCCATGCCTGTTCCACCATTGCTTACGCCATTCCATGCCCCTTCAAATCCGGCATCTGCTAAAATGATGGCTTTGGCTTGAATTACATCGATTCGGCCTTGAGATAGGTCATAGTAAACTAGCCCTCTAATGTGTGATTCTTCAACAATCAACTTGAGTGGTAAGCATTCTCCTCTGCGGTGAATATTATCTCTAATGCATCTTTCTTCTAAGACCTGTTGAACGCCGCGTATGGTTCCATCTCCACAACCTGACACTCTTGGTGTTGTGTGGCCTAATCCAGCGAAAGAACGTGGTAATCCTGCAGAATCTCTACGAAAAACTAACCCCCAACGTTCAAGTTCAGCGATAATTGAGGCTGCTGAAGAAGCTCTCGAAGAAACGATGTCTTGGTCACATAGCCAACCACCTGTGCGAATTGTATCATCTCGGTGTCCTTTGGTTGTGGACTCTTGAAGTGAAGCGGCGATTGCGTTCTCTGCTAAGCCAATACCTGAATGGCCAAGGCCTCCTTCACTCAACAACATTGTCCGGGCTCCTGCACTTGTCGAGGCTAGAGCCGCCCTAAGAGCAGCTGGACCATCTCCAACAACCAATACATCCCAATATTCCAATCAAAACCCTCCGATGAAATAGCGGATGAGTGGGGCGGTTATGAACGGCGCGCCTAAGGAAGTTGAAGTTAGAATGGAATAACATTACATGGTTCTAACCAGTTGCCGCGCTCTACGTAAGCGGGAACGCCTGTTTTTGTCTCCAGCACCAATTCTTTTCTGGACCTTTGTATGGATGACCATCGACTGCAATACTTGGCTATTTTCATCCTTCAACGAAACTGATAGTTGGCGTAAACCACTCACTCCAGAAGACCAAGTAATTTTCAGCCACAATACTACAGTTCTATCAAGATAATGTGCCATCCATTGAATTGTGTCTTCCTCTTCAGAAGTATTAATCAATGGAAGTGGGGTTTTTGGTGATGAACAGGCCGGCACCTCGACTGAAAAAAGATATGAGTCAGGCATCCCACCTGGAAGAATTACATCAACCCTAACCTTCTTTGATTCAGAGGTTTGGTTGTGTAAGAATATGAATAATCCACCTTGGCCGTCAGTGCTGATATAATCACATTCAGCATCCATTCTCCAACCTCTATTTACAATCGCAGCGCCATAATCGAGTAAGTCCATTTGTAGCCGATCAATTAAATTAAAGAAAATTGGTTGCCAAGCTTTGGCATGAGCAACTAAACGATGAAGTAAATTCAAGGATATTTCCGCTTCTTTATCAGACAATAATTCCTCACATCCGCCTTCATATAAATCAGATAACTCGGAGTCAAGCCCTTCTTTATCAATTAAACCCTGTTGTGATAGATGAACAATGTAGAGAACTCGTTCTAAGGCTTCGCCTTCCTCTACACCCTCTTTTAAAAATCCTGAAAGGCGGCGGCGCCATGACTCCCACCTCATTCTAAGTGCTGGGTCTAGATGGTTAGCAACTACTTCACTCAAAGTTCGATGGATTTGAGTGGGGTGATGAGTAGGTGCATGTAATGATAAAAAAGGTTCTTCATCTTCAAGAAAATCAAGAGACTCCGCGGTAAATTGGATGTGGAATGACATGGCCAAACCAACGGTAATGGCTAGCATTAAGGTCATGTTCCAAGCAATTTCAGAAACGGTAGTGAGGGTAGAAAATGTTATAAAAATTACTGCTAACATTCCCAAAATAAAATGGAGTAAATTGTTTCGTCTAACATCTCTTAATGAATCAATTATCCTATCACTACCAGGCTGTGCTTTCAAATTCCGTCCTCTTCTCTTAGCATGTTGATTATGTAATGATGCGCCACTTAATGCCCATTCTGCTGCTGCAGTCGATGGTCCAATTGCAACAAGTAATAATGCCGACCACACACAAAAAACAAAAAATGTTGAACGTGGTGCGTATTGTGGTAAGATGAATCCAGTTATTGCAGTTAGAGTAATCAGGATGCCAAAGCCATTTCTCCACATACGCATCGGCCACCACATCAATAGTTGGCCCCAACTTAGGCGTTGAGAATTTGCAGTGTCTAACATTTCCTTTACCTTACTTACACTTGTATTACCAGGTAATGATTCATTTGAATAGGGAGTTGGGAGAGGTGGGGGTGAAAGCCCTTTTCCGATACCCATGTTTTTGCGGGAAAGGGTTCCTATTGATGGTGGCACCGGTTAATTAGGAATCAGGGCAAGCATCATGATGGGGTGTCAATTCGGCGAGTCGGGCGTGTAGCATAGACTGGATAATGCACTGGCCTCCTAAGCCAGGGATCGCGGGTTCAAATCCTGCCACGCCCGTATCTGTTGGTTAATATGCTCTCATCGCGGCAAGGTCTTGCTGCCACCCAATGTAATCTGAGATTAAACTGTAAGAGCCCATTTCTTGCCAATTTTAGAAATCTCGTGAAGTAATTTTTCAATTTGAATACGGTGGTGCATACTTCTTGGAATCGAAGCATCA
>Ga0208879_1000663_pt1 | contig 34887 bp, 34 predicted proteins | sample Knorr_S15_td_Bot_FD_185605 | JGI IMG/M metagenome (GOLD analysis project Ga0208879, IMG submission 185605) | Marine microbial communities from Southern Atlantic Ocean transect - Knorr_S15_td_Bottom_ad_5009_LV_A (SPAdes) (version 2) | ecosystem: Environmental > Aquatic > Marine > Oceanic | place... | reverse complement strand
TCGGTCGCTTTGGTTACAAATCCCAAAAAGAACTTGATCTGCTCAAAAAACTAGGTGCGGTTGGTGAAATACATGGAGAATACTTTAATGCGGATGGAGAACAACTGGACTTGGAACATCACCATCGACTGATTTCAATTCGCCTGGAAACATTACGCAAGATGAAACATGTGGTCGGTGTGGCCGGTGGCTCTGATAAAATTGATGCTCTGCAAGCTGCTTTAAAAGGGGGATTTATCCACTCCTTGATCACCGATGAAGTGACCGCAAGGACTTTACTTTCTTCTCAATAATAAATAAACTCCTTTTTTATATATTTTAAGTAATTGAAAATATAGTATAATATATAAATACGACTATATTTAACAAAAAAAATGTAGTTTTACAAAAAAAGGTTGCAATTGTAATTAAATGTCATTAGAGTAGTTGCTGAATGGTGGGGATAACCTCATCAATGTTGTTGTTATGAATAAAATATCACTCGTAGTGTAATACTTTCATGGCAATGTTTAAAAAGGACTAAAGAAAAATTTCAAATAAAATTTCTGCTTTCAAAAATCTGTATATTGTAGCATCTTGAATCCAATGTTGGATTATTTGCAATGAACGTGTTCAGCAAAGAAAAAGGAATTCTACTTCAGATATGCGTGCAGTGATTTATTGAATCTTTCCAAGTCTTAATCTGTAGATAAAGGTGTAATATGAGTAAGTTGAAGTGCGTTATGGGTGGAGTTCTGTTATTAGCGCTCACCAGTTCACCTGTGTATGCTAGTAAGGCTGCCGCAGAGAAATGGATTAATGACGAGTTCCAGCCATCAACCATAACTAAATCAGAGCAGAAAGCAGAGATGGATTGGTTCATCAAAGTTTCTGCTCCTTTTAAGGGGATGGAAATTAATGTTCTTTCTGAGACCATCCCAACTCACGAGTACGAGTCAAAGGTCCTCACAAAAGCCTTTGAGGAAATCACAGGAATCAAGGTCAATCACCAGCTTCTCGGCGAAGGTGAGGTGGTTCAAGCAGTACAGACCCAAATGCAGACTGGACGAAATCTGTATGATGCTTACATTAATGATTCCGATTTAATTGGAACCCATTCCCGTTTGCAACTGGCGGTAAATCTGACCGACTGGATGAACGGCGAAGGAAAGGGAGTCACTCTTCCGACTTTGGATATAGACGACTTCATGGGCATATCCTTCACTACTGGTCCTGATGGGAAGCTATACCAGTTACCAGATCAACAGTTTGCGAATCTTTATTGGTTCCGCTATGACTGGTTTCAACGTCCTGCGTTGAAGTCCAAGTTCAAGAAAATCTATGGATATGAACTCGGTGTTCCTGTAAACTGGTCAGCATACGAAGACATTGCTGAATTCTTCTCAGTACATATCAAACATATCGATGGTGTCAGGATTTATGGACACATGGATTACGGAAAACGTGCACCCGATCTTGGTTGGCGGATGACGGATGCTTGGCTGTCTATGGCTGGTGCTGGAAGTAAAGGTTTGCCAAATGGTGTCCCAGTAGATGAATGGGGAATCCGCATGGAAGCAGGTTCTTGTAATCCTGTTGGTGCTTCTGTTACACGTGGTGGTGCGGCTAACGCTCCAGCGGCGGTTTATGCAATTCGCAAATGGGATGAATGGCTGCGGAAGTATGCACCTCCTGGCGCTGCCAGTTATGACTTCTATCAGTCTTTACCTGCACTTTCTCAGGGTAATGTTGCACAACAAATATTTTGGTATACGGCCTTTACTTCTTCAATGGTCGCACCAAGAGAATCCGGAAATAATACCGTTGATGAAGACGGAATGCCATTATGGCGTATGGCTCCTTCACCCCACGGACCTTATTGGGAAGAAGGGATGAAGTTGGGTTATCAGGACGCAGGTTCCTGGACTTTGTTTAAGTCAACTCCGGTGGATCGACGCAAAGCAGCTTGGCTCTATGCTCAATTCACAGTTTCCAAAACTGTTTCATTGAAGAAAACCCATGTAGGCTTGACTCCATTTCGTGACAGTGATATTCGTCATGAGTCCTTTACTGAGCGTGCTCCAAAACTGGGTGGCTTGGTTGAGTTCTACCGCTCACCTGACCGGGTGCTTTGGACTCCAACAGGAATTAACGTTCCTGATTACCCCAAATTGGCTCAAATTTGGTGGCAGCAAATCGGTGACGTGAATTCGGGTGTTTTTACACCACAGCAGGCTATGGACCGTCTCGCCTCAGAAATGGACCAAGTCATGGCTCGCATGCAGGCGGTTGATGAGAAAGCTCAAGTTTATGGAGGTTGTGGTCCTCGACTAAACGAGGAAAAGCCTGCTTCCTACTGGCTTAATCAGCCGGGTTCACCTAAGGCAAAGGTAAATGAAAAGCCACAGGGTGAAACCATTAGTTATGATGAGTTGGTGAAACGTTGGGCTAGCAATTAGTCTAAGGATAAAAAGTACCTCTTGTAGCAGCTGGGAGTGTCAGCTTCGCTGATGCTCTCGATTGTTATGGCTCAGATTAGCAGGGCGACAAAAACTCTCTCCTGTAGCAACTGGGAGTGTCGGCATTGTTGATGCTCACAGTTGTTATAGTTGCGTGTGTATTTCGCCCTCAATGTACACTCCTGTTTTCTTGTATCCCCGGTTACCATATAGCACTTTAACTAGATAGTACTTTTCATGGAACTTGAATTTAAAAATTTAAGCAAAAAAGAGTATGATGTAACTCTCATTGCTCCTATTTCTTTGAAATTAAAACCGGGAATATTTAATACTATCCTGGGCCCGACTTTGTCCGGAAAAACAACATTGCTCAGATTAATGGCCGGACTCGATAAACCTACTTCCGGAGAAATATGGCATAAAAATATAAATGTTACAAATATACCTGTACAAAAAAGAAATGTAGCCATGGTTTATCAGCAATTCATTAATTATCCCTCGATGACTGTTTTCGAGAATATTGCGTCACCTTTGAGGGTGAAGAGAATCCCTGAAAATGAAATTAAATTACGAGTACAAAAAGTTGCTGAACTGTTGAAAATTTCTCCTTTGTTAAAAAGACGTCCTTCAGAATTGTCAGGAGGTCAACAACAAAGGACTGCCATTGCACGTGCACTCACGAAAGAAGCCGAATTGGTGCTACTTGATGAACCACTGGCCAATCTGGATTATAAATTGCGTGAGGAGCTTCGTGAAGAATTACCACGACTATTTGAAGAAACTGGAGCAACTGTCGTTTATACCACGACAGAGCCAGCTGAAGCACTTCTACTGGGTGGTTATAGCGCAACTTTGCATGAAGGCAGGATTACACAATTTGGCCCCACTCAATCGGTTTACAAAGACCCAAAGAGTCTGATTGCGGCAAAAACTTTTTCTGATCCCCCTTTGAATACTGTTAAAGTTGAAAAAAAGAGTGAAGGAATTTACCTTGATGGAGGAGTCCACTGGAAAACCACGAAATACTTAAAAGTCCCTAACGGAGATTATATTCTGGGATTCCGCGCTCACCATCTCAAACTCTCTCTTACAAAAGCCGACGACCTTAAATTATCAGGGAAAGTTCTGGTAACTGAGTTAAGTGGTTCAGAGAGTTTTGTACATTTACAATCAAATGAAAATAATTGGGTGGTACACGCACATGGAATTTACAATTTTCAACAAGATGAAAAAATTGAAATGTATTTATCACTCAGTAATTGTTACATCTTTGATGCAGAAGGAATTAGAGTTTACGATGAATAATAAAAGTGAACCATGGCAGAAGTAAGACTACAACATATCAGGCACAGTTATAATGCAAATGCAGGTGAAAAGACTGAATATGCTTTGCAGAAAATAGATATGGTTTGGGAAGATGGTGGTGCATATGCCCTCCTCGGCCCTTCTGGTTGTGGTAAATCAACACTGCTCAACATTGTCTCAGGATTGTTACATCCTACTGAAGGGAACGTTTTATTTAACAACGAAGATGTAACTTCGACCACAACCGATCAGCGCAATATAGCGCAAATATTTCAGTTCCCCGTCGTGTATGACACCATGTCGGTCCATGATAATTTAGCCTTTCCACTTCGAAACAGGAAAATGGGACACGCTGAAATAGAGCACAGGGTTAATACAGTAGCTGAAATGCTGGACCTCACAGAATTACTGGATCAAAGAGCGTCCGGACTCAGTGCTGATGGAAAACAAAAAATTTCTCTAGGTCGAGGGTTGGTGCGTTCAGATGTTAACATTATGATGTTTGATGAACCTCTCACAGTTATTGACCCTCACTTGAAATGGCAACTTCGTACTAAACTCAAACAACTCCATCGACAAGTCGGTTTTACTATGGTTTATGTCACACACGACCAGATAGAGGCTCTAACTTTTGCAGAAAAAGTTGCTGTGATGTTTGAAGGAGAAGTTGTTCAATTTGGAACTCCGGAAGAATTATTTTTAAAACCCAATCATACATTTGTAGGTCACTTTATCGGTTCGCCGGGGATGAATTTTTTGCCTTGTGAACTAGATTCCGGGTTCCCAGTATTTGCAGGAAACCAGATTAAACTTGCTGCTCCGATAACAAAACTTAACTCATATAAAAAAATTGAGCTTGGAGTACGACCGGAATTTGTCAAACTTGACACCAAGGGCTTTCCCGTTAACATCACACGAATTGACGATGTTGGACGCTACCGGATTGTGAAAGCAGAATGTTCCGGACATAATTTTAATGTCTATGTTCCTGAAGATATCGAAATCCCATCCGAAAACTTGCGATTGAGTTTTGATCCATTATACACACATGTTTACTGTGATGGGTGGTTACATGATGAAAGGAAGTCAGCATGATTGCACGCATCCCAAATCAGAAAGCTTGGTTCATGGTTTTACCGGTGATTATACTGGTAGGTTTTAATGCTGTGATACCTCTCATGACTGTTGTAAATTATTCTGTACAGGAGACTTTTGGAAATAATGTCTTCTTTTGGGAAGGGCTAAGGTGGTATGAGCAGATTTTGCATTCTGAGCGATTCCATGCCTCGATGACACGTCAAATCATGTTTACATCAATCATTCTACTGATTGAAATTCCATTGGGTATTGGAATAGCCTTGACAATGCCGCGCAAAGGACTGGGAGCTACTCTGTGCTTAGTTTTAATGTCTCTACCCTTACTAATCCCCTGGAATGTGGTTGGGGCAATGTGGAATATATTTGCCTTGCCTGAAATTGGCTTTTTAGGGCATGTTGTCAACAGTATGGGGATTGATTATAACTTTACTCAGCAACCGATTTCTGCTTGGGTCACAATTATTGCTATGGATGTTTGGCACTGGACTTCACTGGTTGTTTTATTGAGTTATGCCGGACTGAGTGCCATTCCTGAAGCATTTTATCATGCTGCTCAAATTGATACAGCAACTAAGTGGCAAATCTTCCGTTATATCCAGTTGCCCAAAATGAAACATGTCTTGACGATCGCTATACTGCTACGTTTTATGGATAGTTTTATGATTTATACAGAACCATTTGTTTTAACCGGTGGAGGCCCCGGCAACAGTACAACTTTTTTATCGATAGACCTTGTAAAAATTGCTCTTGGGCAGTTTGATCTCGGCCCAGCTGCAGCTATGTCATTAATCTACTTTCTCATTGTTTTGCTACTGTGTTGGGTGTTTTATACGTTAATGATGCGCAATGAGGCCCGATGAAACGAATAACTTGGTTAGTTCCAACGCTGTACATTATTTTTTTGATGTTACCGATTTATTGGTTAATCAATATGTCTTTCAAGACAACCAATGAAATACTTGGTACGTTTTCACTTTGGCCACATAATTTCACTTTAGATAATTACATAAAAATATTTACCGACCGTACTTGGTATCAGGGTTATATCAATTCTTTGAGTTATGTCTTAATGAATACGGTCATCTCAGTCACTGCCGCACTTCCGGCAGCGTATGCATTTTCACGATATAAATTTCTTGGAGACAAGCATCTTTTCTTCTGGTTACTGACAAACCGCATGGCACCACCAGCAGTTTTTGCATTACCATTTTTTCAACTTTATTCTGCTTCAGGACTTTTTGACACTCACTTGGCAGTCGCGCTGGCACATTGTCTCTTCAATATTCCATTAGCAGTTTGGATTCTTGAGGGCTTTATGTCTGGGGTTCCTAGAGAATTAGATGAAACTGCTTATGTGGATGGTTACTCATTCTGGAGGTTTTTCATAAAAATATTCCTTCCTTCAATTGCAGCAGGAATTGGAGTAGCAGCCTTCTTTTGCTTCATGTTTTCATGGGTTGAGTTGTTACTTGCAAAAACCTTAACTTCAGTTTATGCAAAACCAATTGCAGCAACAATGACACGTACAGCCAGTACCGCAGGTTATGAGTTGGGATTACTCTCTGCAGCAGGTACGTTGACAATTATCCCTGGAGCATTTGTGATATATTTTGTACGCAATTATATTGCAAAAGGTTTTGCTATGGGGAGGGTGTAAATGGATTTAACCTGGATGGCATGGACTGGGCCTACTGCCACTTTTTTCATTATAATTTTTTTGCTATTGTGCATGATGGGAGTCTGGGAGTATTTTAAACCTGGTGGTGATCCAAGACATGGGATACTCGGTTTAGATACAACTCGTGGTGACCGCCTTTTTATTACTCTTCTTGGAAGTGGTTTTATTCACATTGCTTGGCTTGGTCTTTTAGATATTACAATCTGGGGTGCAATGGTTCTCTCAATTTGCTATGCGTTCGCAGTTTTCAAGTGGGTTTGATTCATTATTTAATATCTGCAATGTCGGTTGGTTCTTCAAGCAGGATATGGATTTCTCCTCTCGTCGAAATGACAAAATACTGTTGGTTTAAACACAGATTCAGGATTATTCTGCCATGGGAGGTAAACAAAACGTTTAATACTTAGCTATTCTTTTTATGCTTTTTACAGGTTAAGTAATCATTTTATAGTATTTTATGAACCTCAGAGATAACAATATTAAAAGATTAGCAGAAAAAAACTTTGATGTACTGATCATCGGTGCAGGCATCAACGGCGCGGTTGCGGCAACGGCCCTGGCTGCAAGAGGTGCAAAAGTGGCATTGGTGGACAAAGGGGATTTTGCGGGCTTCACCAGCCAAAACTCCTCCAACCTCGTTTGGGGTGGAATCAAATACATGGAAACTTACGAGTTTCCTTTGGTGCGGCAACTCTGCATGTCGCGCAATCACCTCCTCCGCTCCTATCCTTCTGCCATCAAGGAAATCCGTTTTTTTACCAATCTGGGAAAAGGATTCCGTTTTTCGCCTTTTTTGCTTTATTGCGGAGCCCTGCTTTATTGGGCAATCGGTAATTTTTTTACCAATTCCCCCCGTTTTTTGACTCCGAAACAAATCAATGAAGATGAGTCGGTTGTCAACACCGAACACAGCATCGGCGGTTTTGAATATTCAGACGCATTTCTCTACGACAATGACGCTCGTTTTGTTTTCAATTTCATTCGCTCCGCCATCAACTATAACTGTACCGCAGTTAATTACATGGAATCTTTGGGCAGTGTCCGGAATGCTCAGGGTGAGTGGCAGACACAACTCCGGAATACCAGAAATGGCGAAAAATTTGAAGTCCGGAGTGCTGTCATAATCAATGCGTGTGGACCGTATGTTGATCAACAAAATCAGGTCTCAGAACAGACTACGGCACACCGTCATGTTTATTCCAAAGGCATTCACTTAATCGTTCCGCAGATAACGAAAAATGAAAGGGTGCTGACATTTTTTGCAGATGACGGTCGTTTATTTTTTGCCATTCCGATGGGAAGCCGCACGATGGTGGGAACAACCGATACCCGTGTTTCTTCTCCGGAAACGGTTGTGACTCCGGAAGATCGTCAGTTTGTTTTGGACAATATCAATAAACGTCTGAATCTGGAAAAACCACTGACTGAAGCAGATATTATTTCGGAACGCTGCGGAGTGCGCCCTCTGGTGATCAAGTCCGGTGATAAGAATAATAAAAATGAAGAAGCTAACCTTACATGGATGAAACTGTCTCGCAAACATGCTGTGGATGTAGATCGGGAGAAAAAACACATCAGTATTTTTGGCGGAAAACTTACAGACTGTCTCAATGTTGGTGAAGAAATTTGTGCCGCTGTCCAGCAATTAGGAACCAATCTTCCGGATGCAAAAAGAAAATGGTACGGAGAGCCGCATGATGCCATCAGGGATGAGTATCTTCACCAAGTGGATTTAATGGAACTCGATAAACTAACCTCGGACGGAGCCTCAGAAGTTTTGTCCACACGACTTTGGAGACGTTACGGCGCACAGGCCATCGGCCTGCTGGAAAATATCCGTGAAGATCCGGAAATGGCAGAACCCTTGATTGAAGGAACCGACTACATCCGCTGCGAATTAACACAGGCCGCAAGGCGTGAAATGATAGTAACGCTGGAAGATTTCTTGCGCCGTCGTTCAAAACTTGCCTTGGTGGCTCGACACGAAGACCTCAAACAATCACACGGAATCAAAGACGCTTGCGAGATTCTATTCGGTAAGGACGCACCGGAACGCTGGAAGGAATATTTTGGTGAGGAGTTGTGAGGGCATTTATTTCTGTTGAGTGAAAAATTAAATTATTTTACGATTCTTGCATTACCATCTACGCATTTAAGACAACGGTCAGCTTACGGTCGGCCAGATTTTTTTTGGAGAGACTGTAAGATTTTCTATAGTGACTCGTCAAACTGTGTAAGACCGTTGTATTTCGCTTTCACTTCTCAGTCAATTAAGGAGATGCAGATGAAAAGCAAGACCAAATTAGTCACATCCTGCGTTAGCCATGAAGATGTTAAGTCGGCAATGGAACGGTACTTTAATCATGGTGGTAAAATTACCAAAATCGAAAACCATTGCCAGGAAATATTGCTCAAGCATGATATGGGTGAAGATGATATGACTTATATTGATCCCCACGCGGCAAATCCTGCCAGTAATGGATTAGGCGAAGTTGGTAATGTCCTCCAGCAAGAAATGCAAACAGTACGCGAAGAAACTTGAGCACAAGGGGGCTGATGAAAGTCGGTATGTTGTCTTTAATTTTGGTAGGGGCTCTGCTCCTTACCGTCAATCCTGAACAGGCAGAATCAGCCCAGCGCAACGGATTTTCAATCGAAGATCCTTTAGTGCCTCTGGAAGATATTTTAAGCGGAGGTCCGCCGCGTGACGGCATTCCGTCTATAGATTCCCCAACGTTTATCTCGGCCACAGAAGCAGATTGGCTTTTACCGAACAGCCGCGTTTTGGGTTTGGAAATCAATGGTGTCGTTCGGGCTTATCCACTGGCCATTCTCAATTGGCATGAAATCGTCAATGACACCGCAGGAGGAGTTCCGCTGGCAATTACCTTTTGTCCGCTCTGTGGTACCGGAATGGCATTTCGCCGGGATTTCAAAGGCACTGTTACAACGCTCGGTGTTTCCGGTCTGCTATATAACAGCGACCTTCTGCTCTATGACAGGCAGAGTGAGTCACTTTGGTCTCAAGTCATGGGGCAAGCTGTCAGTGGTCCCCGAAAAGGTGAAAGGTTGGTTGCTGTACCAATCGAACATACAACCTGGGAGGACTGGAAAACTCAGCATCCTGACACAGAAGTTCTCTCAAAGGAAACCGGATTCAGTCGTGCTTATGGACGATCTCCTTATGGAGACTATTACGAAAACGGCGACATCTATTTTCCCTTGTCATTCCGCAGCAGTCAGTATCATCCCAAAGAAAGAGTCATTGGGATCGAGGTCGATGGCAAGTTTAAAGCCTATCCATTTGCGGAATTGTCACAGGTACAATCTCCTCTTGAAGACACTTTTGCCGGACAAAAATTTACCCTGGAATTTAATCTTGAAACACGGAACGGAGTTATCCGTGATCCTCAAGGAAAAGTCTTGCCGAGTGTAAACGCATTCTGGTTCGCGTGGTATGCTTTTCATCCGGAAACTAAAATTTTTCTTGGTAAAAATTAAGGATTGTAGCTTCCGGCCATGTCTTGTAGAATTCCTTCGTATTACTCTGGAATCTTTCTCCTTTAAAGGTAATCATGTCTTCACTTGCTTTTAAAACCGTCAAGCATGCGGTATTTGACGCCTACGGCACCCTCTTTGATGTTCATTCTGCGGCTTCCCGACACCAGGAAAAGTTAGGTGAAAATGCACAAGCGGTTTCCGCATTGTGGCGTACAAAACAATTGGAGTACACTTGGTTACGCAGCTTGATGCAGCGTTACATAAATTTTGCTAAAGTGACTCAAGACGCGCTGGACTATGCACTTGATTCTCATGGTATAAACGACGAGACTTTACGCCAAGACCTGTTGAATGCATATCACGAATTAGCTTGTTATCCGGAAGTTCCGGAAACTTTATCTAAGCTCAAAAAGCTTGGACTTGGAACAGCCATACTTTCAAACGGGACGTTAGAAATGCTCGAAGCGGGCGTCCGCAACAGTCAATTGGAAGATCTTTTGGATGCAGTATTTTCAGTAGACACGATCAGAATTTTCAAGCCTGACCCTCAAGTTTATCAATTGGCGGTTGATCAACTCGGTTGTAATCCAAAAGAAATATTATTCTTTTCCTCAAATGCCTGGGATGTTTCCGGAGCAGCTACTTTTGGTTATCAAGCGGTATGGGTCAATCGTTTTGGACAAGCGCCGGAACGCCTGCCGGGAACACCGGTACTTGAAATCAAAACTCTTGATGCTGTCTTACAATATTTGCCTGCTGATTGATTGCTAAAACCTTAACAATCCTAAAATACTTTAGAATTTTATTTAAAACTACTTGACAAAATAAATATATTTTATTATTTTAGAACTTGCTTAAATACTTTTTTTAAAGGAAATGATATGAAATACAAAATGGCTAAGTATGGCGGTATTGGTACTGTAGTAATGGCACTGTGTTGTTTTACGCCAATCCTGGTATTTGCGTTGACGGGTATCGGACTGGTGTTCGTTATCGATTATTTAGAGTATTTTTTGATGCCCTTGCTGGGATTTTTTGTAGTAATGACCGGTTATGGAATTGACCTTTATCGGCAGGAAAAACAGTGTGGTGAACTTCCGGAAAATCTAAATTCATAGAAATAAACATGCGTTGTGTAGGACCTACTTTGTCTGAAAAAGAACTTCAAAATTTACAAGACCAATACTTGTTCCATCCTGAAATGGAGGAGTGTGCGGAATTCTATAATTTAATTTCTAATCCAATTCGTCTGAAAATCATTCATCTTTTAAGAGAAAAAAAAGCGGTTTGTGTTTGTGATCTAAAAGACATTTTCGGTGTAACCGCCGCTGCGGTTTCTCAGCATTTAGCGAAATTAAAAGCACACCGCATTGCAAAATCTACCAAGCAGGGGCAGACGGTGTTTTATTCGCTGACAGATCATCCGTTTCTGTCGCTGATTCCTGTACAGAAAATGTCTCAAAAATAAAGGAGAGTATCATGCTGTTCGCAGATCTAAAACCGGCATTAATCAGTCTCTCCACTGCGTTTGGCTCGACGATTTGTTGCGTACTGCCTATGACGATAGTTTTACTCGGTTTGGGTAGTGGGGCATTCATGATGGTTACCATGCAGTACCGCATCATTCTGTATCCGCTGGGACTGCTTGGGCTGGTGACGGCCTATTGGCTCTACTTCCGCCGCAAGAAAGTCTGTGAAGCCCAAGCTTGTCAGATGCAAGGCAAACGCTGGAATATAGCCGCACTTGTTTTTTCCACTGTTCTGATGAGTTTAGTAACTTATGTAGACTTTTTTCTTGTTTCATTGTGAAGGAGAATTATGAGAAAAATAGTATTGCTTTTAGGGCTCGTGCTGCTGTTGCTGACGGCTCCGGTTTTGTCGCAGGAGGAAACTCCTCAACTTGAAAAAGCAGTATTGAGTTTGAGCGGACTCTCCTGAGGCGGTTGAGTGGCGATTGTCAAATCGTCCCTTTCAGGTCTGGAAGGCGTAACCGCATCTAAAATCAGTTTGACGGAAGCTTCCGTCTGGTATGATCCGCAAAAGACGAATCCGCAATTAATTGTTGCGGCAATCACAAATTCCGGATATGGTGCAGAAGTCTTGGAGGTACAGGCGGTTGAAGCAAACTCGATCCCCAATGATTGCCTGTTTTTAGGCTGGTTTTGTTGAATTTATTTTCATTGAATAAGCGAAAAATATTTTGCTTTCAAGAACATTGAGAACAAAAATATCTGCTAGAAATAACCTATTTTTCCTCTTCGCTTAGACCACAATTTCAGGTTGAAATTATTAAATTAAAAAAATTCGGTATTGTGTTGTAATAATTCCGGATGGCAGGACGGGTAGCCGCTCGCGGAGTCGGCGGCTGTATCGGCTGTCACATTGGTGCTCCCGGCAAGGACTTTGTCTTTCGGCATAACCGCTATCCCTAACAGTAATGTCCAACAGATAAGCTCGATCAACATCCCGAAACCCCCGCTTTGGGGTGTTGATAAGTCGGCAATCCGGAATTCAATCCCAGGGGAACACCCCGGATTTCTGATTGCTTTTCCACTGAAGTCTGCTCAAAGTTTAAAAAAATCCGCAAGCCCTGTTAAGCCAGGAAAAGATTTGCTACTATGAAACTGCTAATTATTTGTTTGACTATTATTTAAGAAAGTGCTTAAATACTTAAAAGCTATAATGTTAGCTTAAATGATAGTTTTATTTGGCTTTTAGCCAAGAAAGAACTTAAACCGTGTCATTGCTTACGAAGCGCAAAATATTGTCTATGCGACCACACTAATATCATTAAAAATTATCTCTATGCTTAAAATAACAAATAGTGTGCTTCGTCATTTTTACGGCGGCATATTGTTAAATTTGTCATCTCTTATTTTTGAGAATAATTATGAAAGCTTTATCTTTCAAAACAATGTCCGTTGCTTTTCTGCTGGTTTTTTTGTTTATTCCCTCGAGTAGCAATTTTTCCCTGCAAGCAACTGAAACAGAGGATCAGTTAGTGGTCGTCAACATTGATGGCTTGTCCTGCCCTTTTTGCGCGTTTGGGGTTGAAAAGAAATTGAAAATCCTTGAGGGTTTGAAGGACATTCTAATTAAAATGGATGAAGGACAGGCGCTGTTGACCTTTGAGGCAGGAGTGACGATTGATGTGGAAGCGATCAAGGCAGCCGTTGAGGACAGCGGTTTTACTGCAAGAGAAATTATTCTTCCCCAATCTTAATCAGTACACGCAAGAAAGAATAGGAATGCATGTTTAGGAAATGGAAAGGAGGATTTATACTTTCCTCAAGTTTATATTTTCTCGGGTTCGCCAATTTCGTTTCGGCACATGAACCAATTTTCGGCACCGGTCCCCATACTATTTACAAGGACGGGATTGGATTGGAGATGAAATATGAACGTGAACAAAGTCAGTACGGATACGATCAGGCGCTGCATCTTCATGCAACTTATGGCTTAACCCCTGATTGGGCGGTTGCAGTCGAAATTCCACAATTGCAGAAAGTGGAAGAAAATCAAAGAGCTGCCGGAACAGGTGATGTAATGCTGCAAACCAAATGGCGTTTTTACCGCAAGGATTTTGCGGAAGGACGTCAGGATCAGGTGGCTTTGCTGGCGGCAGTCAAATTGCCCACGGGCGACACTGAAAGCGAACCTACTTTAGGAAGCGGATCGACCGATACAATCATCGGATTCACGGTTGGTCGGGAATCCCGCACTCTTTATTATTTTGCGGATTTACGCTATCGCATGAATGGAGAAAACGATAAAAAAGCGAGCCTTACTTTGAAAAAAGGAAATGCCTGGCTTTATGGTGCTTCCTTTGGATTTCGGCCCTGGCTGAGTGAATATTGGGAACCGGGCCTGGTTTTTCTCATGGAACTCTTTGGTAAACAACAAGCCAAAAACACACTGAATAATCAAGCACTGGAAAACACCGGCGGGCACTCCACGTTTATGGGACCGTCATTTCTCTGGTCTTACAAAAACTGGATGGCCACCGGAGGAGTCTCTGTTCCGGTCATGCAAAATCTGAATGGCGAACAGGAAAAACAGCAATATCAATTTGCGCTGGGAATTGAATTACATATGTAATTTTGATACAAAAAATAAAAATGAATATTCAATCTAAGGATCTCTTGAAAATCAGCTGTTCAGTATCAGCACTACTTTCTATTTTTGCGGTTTTCGCCTTAAGTCTCGTTTTTTCTCAAAGCGTTTATGCAGAAGAATTTATTCCGCCGCGCTTTCTCGCTCAATGGGGAAGCCAAGGAAGCGATTCCGGAGAATTTGAGCGTCCGATAGGAATTGCGGTTGACGGCGATGACTTTGTTTATGTGAGCGATACCGGAAATCAGCGTATCCAGAAATTCACGGCTCAAGGTAAATTTGTGTTGAGTTGGGGCAAAGCCGGAAAGGAAGTTGGAATGCTCGACCGCCCCATGCATTTAAAGATCACTCCGGATGACAAGATTTATGTTGCTGAATTTGCAAATGACAGAATTCAAATCTTTGATCTTGAAGGAAAATCACTGGCCTTAATCGGCTCTTCCGGAAAAGGAGCAGGAGAATTTGATGCCCCCGGAGGTGTTGGGGTGGATCGACAGGGACGCATTTATGTCGCTGATTTTTATAATCATCGTGTTCAACCATTTTCCGCAAATTATTCCGCCTTGCCGCAAATTGGCAAGAAAGGCCGAATTTTTGGAGGAAACTTTGACTATCCCACCGATGTCGCAATTGGTCCGGATGACTCTCTTTATGTGGCGGATGGATACAACAATCGAATCCAAAAATTTTCTCCAGAAGGTGAATTTGTAACCAAATGGGGAGGATTTCTAGGAACCGGACTTAAGGGAGATTCTTCCGGCTCATTTGATGTGGCGACCGGAATTGAAGTGGATGCGCAAGGTCGGGTTTTTGTGGCAGATTTTTACAATAACCGCATTCAGATTTTTAATTCAGCAGGAGATTTTCTCGTCGAGTTTGGCGCTCAAGGCAATGCCGCCGGAGAATTTGATCGACCCACCGATATGACTGTCGATTCACAAGGCAACATCTACGTCGTAGATTTTGGCAATAACCGCATTCAGAAATTTTCAGCACTCACTGCAAAAACAAAACATGACTGAAAATTTATTAGCTCAACCAAGCGGAATTGAAAACCTTACTTCAATTCTGACCTGCCCGCATTGTGGACAATCTTCGGAAGAAATTATGCCTCCGGATATGTGACTCCGCATGCACAGCTGCAAGTTCTGCGGCAAAGATATTACAGCAAAATCCGGTGACTGCTGCGTCTTCTGTTCCTACGGCACAGTAAAATGTTCCGGTGAACCAAACAGGTCTTCAACCAGCAAGATTCCCACCCATGATTCCTGATTGCTCATCAGGTTACGTATGCTCAAAGTGCCGAACTCATGGTCATTCTCGCGGCCATCGCCTTTTAAAGCATACCCTTGATTCTCACCTGCATAAGAAGTTACATGACGGTGGTATCCGGCATTAACTTTGATTCGATACTGTTTTATATCCAGCGCTTGATTGGTCAAGGATGGATGGCGATTAGGGCAGTGATAACACTCTGAATAATTTTAAACGGAATTTTTCCAGTTTGCTACGAGTTTGAAATTTTGAATATGCGCTCGTTTATCTCTGTATCCACAACTTTGAGTCAACTTGTTTAATATCATGGATCAATTTTTGTGCATGATGATTTTTTGTGATTGCAAATCGAATAAAACCTCTGTAAAAATGATCTCAATCAAATTTTATTAAAATCTGTTTTTTCAAACTAATGGAAATATGGGGTACAAACTGGCACCGTTTTCTTCTTTGTTGATTGCCAACTTCATCATTTTGGTGTGTTTTGGTTTGCAAGGAATCCTGATCCCACTTCGGGGTGGGATTGAAAATTTTTCAGCTACTCTCCTTGGTATTATCGGTGGGGCTTATTATGCAGGTTATTTTTGGGGTGCGATTCACTGCCCGAAAGTGGTGCAGCGTTCAGGTCATATCCGCTCATTTGCGGTGTTTGCGTCTTTAGCATCAATCACACCACTGGTCCACGCCATTTTTCCCAACGAATACGTTTGGATAGCTCTCCGAGTTCTGTCCGGTTATTGTTTTGCTGGACTCATTTTAGTCATTGAAAGCTGGCTCAACGAACAGGTGGACAATGAAAACAGAGGTCGATTGTTTGGGACTTATTTAATGGTCACCTTGCTATCCCTTATCCTAGCACAATTGTCGATCAATCTGGCTTCACCAGCTACTATGACTTTGTTCATACTGACCTCCATCCTCGCTTCCCTGGCCTTGCTTCCCGTTTCCCTCACCAGTACCACTCAGCCCCCTCTCGTTAAAAGAGCTAAACTCGACCTCAAAGTCTTGTGGAGCATATCTCCAGTGGGTCTTGTCGGGTGTTTTGTCGTCGGAATTACCAATGGCCCTCTATGGACCTTAGGTCCGGTTTATGCTCTGGACGCTGGATTGGATTTCCAGGGAGTATCTTTCTTTATGGCCATCATCATTATAGGAGGAGCGGTTGTCCAATGGCCCATAGGCCGTTTGTCTGATTTGACCGATCGCCGTTGGATCATCATTTTCCTCTGCACAGGTGCCTCAATTGCCGGATTTATCCTCGTTATGATTTCAGGTATGAATTCTTTTATCAGTCTTTTGGGGGTCGCGTTTGTTTTTGGCGCCTTCTCCCTGACTCTTTATTCTGTCTGTGTCGCGCTGATCAACGACAATGCACAGGGAGGGGATTTTGTGGTGATCTCAAGCGGGTTGTTGCTGGTTTACGGCATTGGAGCGTTTTTGGGTCCCATGATTGTTTCAGTTTCCATGCTCTATTTAGGAACTGATGCTGTCTTTCTGTTCACAGCAACTGTCCAAGGTGTTTTTACCCTTTTTGTCCTATTTAGGATCTCCGTAGAACCAGCCATGCCTGCAAAAGAACGGAGCAATTTTGCTGTAATGTCTGTTTCACAAACAGTCGCCAAACCACTGGAACTAGACCCAAGAGCTGAAACCAAGGTTAAACGAAAATCTCCTGAATGAAAAGAAATGAGAAGCATGATGAGCTGTATGAGAATCAGGAGCTAGAACTGTTCGAATATCAATTGACGCCGGAAGGGCTGAAGTTGACCTGGTCCGATCGGACCCAGGCGATCTTTCATCCAATCTGGCTACGCGAAAACAGCAATCACCCCGATAATCGCGATCCGGGCACAAAACTTCGAATCACTCAGGCTGCCTTTTTGCCACTTGATCTGACAGTCAAAAGTGTGGAATGCGACAATCATGGCAATCTTCAGCTGGATTTTAGTGACGGCCATCGGTGTCAATACCATCATAATGAACTGCGTCAGTGTTTTCAAAATCCCAGGCCCCATGACTTGGGTAGTGACCGTCGTTACTGGGATAACAGTTTCCTGGAATTCGATCGATACGATTACAGAAAGCTGTGCCACGACGACGACACCTTGCTTACCTTGCTCAATACTGTTGCTGAATTCGGTTTTGCTTTTGTTCACAGAATACCGGTAGAGATGGATGCAGTTGAGCATTTCGCCAAACGTGTTGGCCCCATCCGTGAAACCAATTGGGGCACGGTAACAGACGTACACATCATTCCTAATCCTTATGATTTGACGATGACCGCCCTATCACTTTCACCTCACGTTGATAATCCTTATCGCCTGCCCGGGCCGGGATACATATTTATGCATTGCCTTAAGAACGATGCGGTCGGAGGTGAGTCAACGATCGTTGATGGCTTTGCTGCAGCCTTGAAACTCAAAGAGATCGACTCAGTAGCATTTGAAACCTTGACAACCATTCAACCAAACTTCCGACATACTGAAGACACTGCGATTCTGGAAGACACAGGCCCAATTATTGAGTTATCCGAGAAGGGTGAAATCAAACGAATCCGCTATTCAAATCGCACCGAACAGGTTCCGCCGCTTGATGTGGAACAGCTTAGTCGGTATTATTACGCTCGCCAGGCTTTCGCTAGCATTATTTGTTCTGATGAGATGACGCTTAAGATCAAGCTGACACCTGGCGACGGATTTGTATGGGATAACTACCGCATCTTGCATGGTCGAACAGCTTTCGATCCCACGACCGGTGAGCGTCATATGCGTCACTGTTACATGGATCGTGATACGGTCTCAAGCCGGCACAAGGTGTTATTAAGACAAAGAGGGTGGTTATGAAAAACCGTGCTGCGATTGTTACAGGTGGCTTGCAGGGAATCGGACTTGCGATCGCTACCGAGCTTTCAAGACAGGGCGCGAGTGTCGCTATCGGCGCTCGCCGAGGTTCAGACGAGAATTTGGCAAGTGAGGTGCGCAAAAAAATTGGCAATCCATGTTTTGTCGCTGCGCTTAATGTTTGTGAGCAGGCTTCCATCGATATTTTTCTTTCTGCTGCACAAGAGTTTCAGGGGAAGCCCGACATTCTTGTCAATGCCGCAGGTATCACCCTACATCAAACGGTCGATGGGCATTCTGATGAGGACTGGGATTCCGTAATCGACACCAATCTAACGGGGCCGTTCCGGATGATCCGCTCCTGCATCTCGGGCATGAAAGCCAGAAAGTGGGGACGAATAGTGAATATCGCATCCACGGCAGCACGTGTAGGCGAAGCGAACCATCCTGCGTACTGCGCATCCAAAGCTGGTCTGGTGGGTCTTACTCGTGCTGTCGCACAGGAAGGAGCTCCCCATGGCGTTACCTGTGTGTCCATCAGTCCCGGTTGGGTAGAAACCGAGATGATGCGTGAAAGTGCCCAAACAATCGCTAAGCAAACCCACCGTGATGCTGAAGTGATAATGGCTGAAATGGCTGCTTCAAATCCCCAAAATCGTCTAATACAGCCGGAAGAAATAGCGGGGATTGTTTCCTACTGCTGTTCTGATGCAGCACGAGGTTTGACCATGGAAGACATTCAGGTCAATGCAGGTGCATTATGGTAATCGTAACTCATAACCGATGAAGTAAACATTCAATGATTAGCCAATTTAGTTTCAAGAAAATAATTCAGCAGATACTGACCAGCGATCTTCCTGATGCAACTTTGTTAATCAATGAGGTGCACCAAATATCCAAGGATGTCAATATTGGCAGGACACTGGCGCTTGAGCTAGTTTTTCTTTATGGAAAAAGATTGTCTCTCAGCAGATTAAAATACCCTGGTGCTTTGCGGCGGGGTAGTTTTGAGTGCAAGAAGGATTTCAGTAATCTAATGCCTTAGATATTTCTGTAGAATCCTTTTGCAGTTCATTTGATATTGGCGGAAGTGAAAGCAGATATTCTGCCAGCGCATCCAAATCTTTATCCCGCAGATGTTGGTAGCCAAATTCAATAACGTCACCCATCAAACCTTGAACATCATCACCGTCTGGTTTCATTCCGGTTTCTAAGAAATAGCTGATATCAACCTTGCTCCAGTCGCCGATTCCTGTTTTTTCGTCCGGAGTGATATTCGGTGCGAGTTCGCCTTCCGGACCTTCTTTTGATCCGGCAAAGTGCATTTCAGTTTTAAGCGCACCAAGCAGGTTTCTGGGAGTATGACATTCCGCGCAATGTGCAAGCGCTTGAGCAAGATATGCTCCGCGATTCCAACTTGCTGTTTTTTCCGGAAATGATTTGAAGGCTTTCGGAGACCAAACAAAGTTTTTCCAAAACAGCATCGCGTATTGACCGCCAAAAGGTAGGATAAGGTCGTGGGATAGATTTTTTTGATTTACAGGAGGTACTGAAAAAAGGTAGGCTTTGAGGGCCAGCAAATCCTCACGCTTGATCCGCATGAAAGACGTGTAAGGAAAAACCGGAAAATAGTGTTTTCCTTCCGGACTCAAGCCCTTTGTCATCGCCCGGATGAAATCCTCATCACTCCAGTTTCCGATTCCGCTTTCAGGATCCGGCGTGATGTTTGTACCGTAAAAGATTCCGAAAGGAGTTTTAATCGGTCGGCCTCCCGCAAGAAAAGCGCCGTCGTTTTTTGTGTCAGTGTGACAGCCGCAGCCTCCGGCGGCTTGGAAAAGATACTTTCCTTTTTCAACAATACTTTCCTCAGCAGCCAGATTCGCACTACTGCAAACTAAGCAAAACCAAAAAATTAAAACGCGTAATCGACGAAGATAGATTCCGCCTTTCACCATGAATATTTGCAGCATCCACCACACGCTACTCCCTGTTTTTTTTGTATTTTGCAATCGAATCTTTGAGATCGTCATACTCATCGCAACCAAATAAACAGACATCATCAAGAACGTCCAAATGCTCCTCAGCTTTTTTGAGGTTATCGGTTCGCAAATAGAGTTCACCGATGTATTCGTTAGCTCCTTGATGACGCGGATCCAATTTTAATGCCTTCAGGTAATAAGTAAATGCCTCTTCCAGTCGGTCAAGTTTTCGGTGACTGTAGCCTAACATATTAAAGACATCGGGATTATTTGGAGAGCTTTCAGCAGCACGTTTTAAATACTTGATGGCTGACTTGAAATCGCCATTTTTGGCCGCATTTAAACCATTTTGATAATCAACATTTACAGGCTGTGAATCGTCATTGCTTTCGTAACTCGAAGAGCTTGGATCGCCAAACGTTAGTCCTGAATTCAACTGAAAAACAAGTAAGATGGTGAGAATAGTGAATGTTGTTTTCATCGGCGTCCTTCTTCAGATGTTGCTTTAGTCTCTTTCACGGAAATTTTTGTGGCAGCCACCACACGTTTTTCCGGTTGTACGGAATTGTTTGGTAAAAGCTTTCATGTCACCACTTTCCACGATTTTGACCAGTTTGGTGCTTTCCCGCACAAAAGCATTTACCGCGTTTTCAAATTGAGACCAGTTTTTCCAGATATCAGCTTTTGCTTTTGTCTTTCCGAGAGCGGAACCTTTTGGAAACATTGCCAGCGTCATTTTGCTGTTTTGACTTATTGAACGCGCATGATCGAGAAGATGTGCTTCCAGAGGCAAGCGGTTTTTCAAAATGTCCACGATCGCTCCCATGTGGGCTCCAGTTGATTTCATCACATTTTGGCGATACTTGATGATACCCACCGACTCAGCAAATGTTAAATTTACAAAAATTCCAAACGAAAGAAATACTGTTAATGTAGCGATTATTTTCATTTGTTTCATAGATCAATCCTACTGAAAAATTTAATTAATTTTAATAAGTTAACTTCTAAATGTACTGTCTCATGCTGAATTTATGATAGCAACAAATAAATGTTTAAGCTGTTAGATTTAGCAAAGCTGAAGAAAATAATTACTAAAATCTATTTGTTTAACAGCATATTTTCCTCCACAAACAAACGGTCGCGGCGTCCGACATGGGCCATTGAATCAGCGGCAACTGCTTTTCCGAGTTCTGTTTGATAAGCCTCAGTAAAATCTGCTTCAGTGTCAAACCAGAGCTCAGCTATACCATCGTACATTGCGTCTTCGATTTCGACCGGATTGAAACACAATTTTCGTAATCCTGGCAATTGAATAGCAAGTTGCGCATGTTCACCAAGCCACCAGTTTCGGAATTCACGCTGAGTATATTCTTCCTTGCGCTTGAGTAAAATCATTGCTTTAAACATTTTGTTCTCCTTTATTAATAGTTACTAGCCTATTCGGGCGAGAGGTCGTCCACTGTCAGCAAGCGCGACCGCCACCACGATTTCATCCGCGCGTGGTGCGTCCGGAATACTTATTTCGGTGGCATCCATGTGATCAAAACTCCAAATACTGTCTTTGTTGGTCAAAGGCATTACCAGCACAGATCCTGGTCCACCCATTTTTTTGGTAGAAGGAATTATATCATCACCTTTTTCAACAGCCGCACGCACTGGTTTTCCGAAACGGGGATGTAAAATTGCGGCGGCATGTTCAATTTCACCGTCCAATCCGACAATTGCTCCTTTACCGTAACTGACGATTTCGGCTGGTTCTACACCCAATGCGGCCACACCTTTTTCAGCAAGCAGTCCGCCGATTTCTGCGCCTAAATCGTAAAGTGGTTCAAGATCCTCCACATATTTTCCCGCATAAGGATTTTGAATTACAGCGCTAACCGTAACTTTTCGTGACGGTGGATCAATCTTGCGGCCAATTTGCTGATGAACTTCTTCCAACTGTATGATTATTTTGTGAATTTGTGGTTTCATTAAACTCCATTTGATTTAAATTTGAAAAAATTATTTTGAAAGTGTTTGCTTTCTATATGCACTTTAGTGGAATAATTTCTTGTAATCAAGTGCTATTACGCTAAGTCTTTAGTTTGTTTTACATTTGCATGAGTCTCCATGATCGGCTAGAGTGATTACAGGAATAAAATTTGTCATCAGCTCCTCTTTTATCCTGTTATACATTACATTCCAAATGCAAATCGAAACAAAGAATTACCCTGTCGCTGTCTTTGGTGCTGGAACAATGGGTGAAGGAATCGCGCAAATTGCGGCAACTGCGGGACATCCGGTGTTGCTTTATGACGTATCTCAGGAGCAGACACAAACAGCATTTGGGAACATCGCAACACGTCTTGAACGTTCGATGCAAAAAGGTAAAATCACTGCTGAAAAAAGAGTGCAAATCCTGACAAATTTGAGACCCACGCAAACTCTTGAACAACTTTCACAGGCTAAACTGGTGATTGAAGCGATCATCGAGGATTTGGAAATCAAGCAAACTGTATTTTGCCAACTGGAATCAATGTTGGCGGAAGATGTAATTTTAGCGACAAATACGTCATCAATTGATTTAAATAAATTAGGAAGCGTGTTGAAACGTCCGCAACGTTTGGTCGGGATGCATTTTTTTAATCCCGCTCCAGTTATGGCGCTTGTAGAAGTAGTACGTTCAACTGAAACTGATTCAACGGTTGCTGACACAATTTTTAACTTTGCGGAACAATGGGGTAAAAGTCCGGTACACGTTCGTTCCAGTCCGGGATTCATTGTCAACCGTGCGGCTCGCCCGTTTTACAGCGAAGCTTTGGCAATTCTCAAAGAAAGCGGAACCAACGCAGCAACCTGTGATGCGATAATGCGGGATTGCGGAGGTTTCAGGATGGGACCATTTGAGCTAATGGATTTGATTGGCCTGGATGTGAATTACGCGGTGACATGTCAGATATGGGAAAGTTATCAGCGGCATCCGCGGTTTGCGCCATCGGAGTTGCAAAAAAAATTGGTGGATTCAGGACGATTAGGTAGAAAATCCGGACAAGGTTTTTTTGAATATGGAGAGAATCTGGAAAAACCTGCTGTTAATAATGCAGAGGAAACTTCGGCTCCGGATTCCGTCGTCTTGGAAGGTCCGGAATATTTGCCTGAATCTTTGCGAAAACTGTTTGATGAAAGTTCGCTCACACTGCAAAGTACTTCCGGAAAAGGATATATTCGTTTGCCGGAAGGAACTATTGTTGTTCCTGCAAATGGAAAAAGCTCGACCGAGCGTTCTGTTGAATTTGGACATTCCGTCATTTCACTGGATTTATGTTTGGATTATTTTCATACTTCACGGATTGTACTGGCATCGGATTCAACTTGTCCGGAAAACGTTTTGCGTGAAGCAGTCGGTTTGTTTCAGTCTTTGGGAAAACAGGTTTCTGTGATCACAGATATGGCAGGCATGGTGCTGACACGTACGGTTGCAATGCTGGCAAACGAAGCTTCTCTGCTAGTGGAGGAAGAAGTCGCGGATGCAGCAGGAGTGAATTTGGCCATGCGAAAAGGAGTCAATTATCCTTTGGGTCCTTTGGAATGGGCCGAACAATGGGGATGGAATTCTGTGGTGGAAACACTTGATAATTTACGAAAAGTTCACGGTGAACGTTACCAGACTTCTGAGTGGCTGCGAAAAAAAGCAAAATTAAGTTGACGCTGCTTTCATAACATAACTATGATTGTCTCTTAAAAAATCCTAAACCCTGTCATTCCGAGAGAAACGAGGATATTTTTTTAAGCAACTACACTAATATCATTAAGATTTCTCCCTTCGCTCGAAATGACAAATGCGTGGATTTAAAACTTATTTCGATTGCATCAACTATTGTCATTCTCGTAAAAGCGAGAATCCAGGAGCGCTGCTACAAAGTTTGTTCTCAAACTTTTCTTGGTAATCTGGTTCCCGGATCAAGTCCGGGATGACAAAGGAGACAGTTTCAGTTAACCCAAAAAAAACCAAAAGAAAAACGTTTTCAGTGAGTCAAAACTAAACCCAATGCTAAAACAAAAATTTACCATGGAAGAAGCTTTTTTATGTGATGGAATTCGTACACCAGTAGGACGATACGGAGGTGCTTTGTCAAGTGTGCGTACAGATGATTTGGGCGCAATTCCGCTTAAAACACTGATGGAACGAAATCCCGGAGTTGACTGGGAAGCAGTGGATGAAGTGATTCTGGGTTGCGCAAATCAGGCTGGTGAGGATAACCGCAACGTGGCCAGAATGGCAACTTTGCTTTCCGGATTACCGTTCACTGTACCAGGCGTGACTGTAAACCGTCTCTGCGGTTCCGGACTTGACGCAGTAGGAATTGCGGCAAGAGCAATAAAATCCGGAGAGCAAAAAATGGTTATCGCAGGCGGAGTTGAGAGCATGAGCCGCGCGCCTTTTGTGATGGGAAAAGCAAGCTCCGCATTTTCACGAAACGCAGAAATTTTTGACACCACAATCGGCTGGCGCTTCGTCAATAAACTGTTGAAAAAACAATATGGAATTGATTCCATGCCGGAAACCGCAGAAAACCTTGCGGAAGAATTTAAGATTTCCAGAGAAGATCAGGATAAGTTTGCCTGGAATTCCCAGCAAAAAGCAGGTCAAGCTCAGGAATCCGGGCGTTTTAAAACAGAAATTGTACCGGTGAGTATTCCGCAACGTAAAGGTGATCCGTTGCTGGTTGAACAAGACGAACATCCGCGGCCGGAAACAAAACTGGAAAAACTTGGAAAATTGTCAACGCCCTTTCGGGAAAACGGCTGCATTACCGCAGGAAATGCGTCCGGTGTGAATGACGGTGCGGCGGCTTTGATCGTGGCTTCAGAGACGCAGGTAAAAAAACAAAAGCTGACTCCTGTTGCAAGAATAGTCGGAATGGCGACTGCCGGAGTTGAACCGAGAATTATGGGTTATGGTCCTGTTCCGGCGACGCAAAAATTACTCAAAATGACAGGAGTTTCACTGAACGAAATCGGCGTTATTGAACTCAACGAAGCCTTTGCCGCTCAAGCTTTGGCGGTGCTGCGGGCTTTGAAATTGGCAGATGATGATCCACGTGTAAATCCAAATGGAGGAGCCATCGCCCTGGGACATCCGCTCGGTATGAGTGGAGCGCGCCTTGCCTTGACTGCGATGAGAGAACTGCAGTTACGCAAGGAACGTTATGCACTTTGCACAATGTGTATCGGTGTCGGGCAGGGGATTTCACTGCTGATCGAACGGGTCTGAGACAAACTTCTGGAACAATAAATGAGATCAGTTTTCAAAGCAGTTGAGGTGTGCCTTCAGGGTCTTTAGACATTCATCTGATTTTTCGAGCATCATCATGTGTCCGCAATCCTGAATGAGATGTGTTTTTGCATTTGGAATTGCCGCAGCCAGTTTTTCACCTTGTTTTGGCGGAGTCATTTTATCTTCACTAGCCATCACAATCAAAGTTGGACAGCTAACTTTCGTGGCGGACTCTATCCCGCTCTGGTAGTCATTGCAGAGTCCAAGGTCATTTCCCAGCACGCCGGAATTCTCCATCCGAAGTAGGTTCCGTCCTCCGGGAATCAGAGAGATTCCCGGCATCGGATGCCTGCCGAAATGCCCCACCGGCCCCGTGCCCCAAGCCATCATCAAATCATAGGCCAAAGGATCGTCCGCATTGGCGGCCTTCAGCAAATCCGGATGCACTGGCATTTTTGAAGTCACGCCCAGTAAGGCGAGCTTGCTCACGCGATCCGGATGCCGTGCTGCGCTTTCCAGTGCGATCAGCGATCCCATCGAATGTCCAGCCAGCGTGGCCTTGGGCACACCTGCGGAATCCAGCAAAGCCGGAATCCAGTCCGCCAATTCCTGAACACTACCCAGCAATGTGCCTTGCGATCTACCGTGTCCGGGAAGGTCCACTGCCAGCACCGCATGTCCGTGGTGGGCAAAGTAGCGCGTCTGGAGATACCACACAATGCGATTCATCCCGGCACCGTGCACAAAGACTATGGTGGGCTGCTCAGGCACAAACGGACGTCCTCCCGTAGTGACAAAGGTTTCGGCCCCGCGAACTTGAAGTTTCATTTTGCTGCTCCTGTTGCTTTTGCGGCCTTACGCAAGGCTTGTTTGAAATCGTCGATTATATCATTTGCGTCTTCCAGCCCCACAGAAATCCGGATCATGTCCTCAGTCAATCCGGCCTGTTTCATGGTTTTAGAATCCATTTGCGCGTGTGTTGTGCTGGCCGGATGAATCACGAGTGTTTTTGCATCACCGACATTTGCCAGATGGGATGCGAGTTGTACAGAGTTTATAAAAGCCGCTCCAGCTTCACGTCCTCCACCGGAACTTCCGGCTTTGACTCCAAAAACGATAATCGATCCGGCGCCTTTAGGCAGAATCCGGGAAGCCAGTTGATGATCAGGGTGATCCGGCAAATCCGGATGTGTGACCCAGGCGACTTCTTCACTGGACTGTAAAAACTCCAGCAATTTTTTGGTGTTGCTGATATGTCGTTCCATACGGAGCGGTAGAGTTTCCAAACCCTGCAACAAATAAAAAGCGTTTTGCGGACTCATTGCCGGGCCAAAATCCCGCATTGCTTCTGAACGCATACGCATCGAAAAAGCATGTGGTCCGAATTCTTCGAAAAAATTTATTCCGTGATAACCGGCGTACGGTTCGGTGAGTGTCGGAAATTTGCCGTTTGCTTCCCAGTCAAAACACCCACCTTCAACCACCACTCCGCCCAACGCAACGCCGTGTCCGCCCATCCATTTGGTAACCGAGTGTGAAACCAAATCCGCTCCCAATTCAAGAGCACGGCACAGATACGGTGTGTTGAATGTCGCATCAATCAACAAGGGCAAACCAGCTTCGTGTGCCACTTTCGCGACCGCAGGAACATCCAAGATTTCGAGTCCAGGATTGCCGATGATTTCCCCATAAACCAGGCGTGTTTCGGGTCGGATTGCCTTCCGGAATTCCTCCGGTTTACGTGGATTGACAAAAGTGGTTTCAATACCGAAACGCGGCAAGGTGTGCTGAAACAAATTGACGCTGCCGCCGTATAGTGAAGCCGAGGAAACGATGTGATTTCCCTGTCCCATCAAGGTCATAATAGTCGCGAACAACGCGCTTTGTCCGGAGGCAGTTGCCACCGCTCCGGTTCCGCCTTCCAGGGCAGCAATGCGTTCTTCAAGCACCGCGACTGTTGGATTTGATATGCGGCTGTAAATGTGTCCGGCCTGCTCCAGATTAAACAATGCCGCCGCATGGTCGCTGTCCTGAAAAACATACGAAGTCGTCTGATAAATAGGCACTGCACGTGCGCCGGTTTCCGCATCCGGACGTTGCCCTCCATGTAAACTAAGTGTGTCAAATTTATATAATTTTGGATCCATAAACCAGCTTGTGTCAGCAGTTAAGAAGTTTAACCAAGTGCTTTTGAAACAATTTCAAAAACGTCTCCGGACAGTTTCGGTGTTTTAACAATACGTTGCAGTTGATCGTTCATTTTTATTTTATGTGTTTCAGCAAATTTTTTCCAGTTATTGAAAACGCTCACCAGTCGTGCCGCAGCCTGCGGATTTAAGGGGTCAAGTCTCAGCACTTGTTCCGCAAGAAAGTCATATCCGGAACCATCTGCGGCATGGAATCTCAGCTGATTAAAGCGTGAAAACGCGCTGATCAAGGCCCGTATTTTATTTGGATTATTTTCATCATACGCCGGATGACTCGTCAAGTTTCGGACATTTTCCAGAGTGTTCGGCAGGTATGAGATTGCCTGAAGCGCAAACCATTTGTCCATCACCACCGTATTTTTACGCCACCTGTTTTCAAACTCACTAAAAGCCCTTTCACGTTCAGGACAATCAAGATGTGTCAGCACACTTAGCGCACCTGCAACGTCAGTCATGTTAGCATTTTTACGGAATTGTATTTGCGCCAATTGCCGGTATTCCAAGCTTCCCAATTCTGCTAAGTAGCCGAGACAGACATTTTTCAAACTACGCCGTCCCATTGATTCATGATCTATTTTGAATGCAGTCTCCTGCTGAAAAATCAGATAAGTTTTTTCAAATTCAGGCTGAAGTTTTTGTGCCAGTTCTGTACGCAGATATTTACGTGCCTCATGAATCGCGTCCACATCAATGATGTCCATGAACTCACCTAAATATGGTTCATTTGGAAAACTAAGTGCGAGCGCTAAAAGTGCGGAATCGCCTTTTTCGGTTTGGTTCAGGAGACTCCGGAAAGCGCTCTCCAATTCAGTGGGTAAATTAAAAGGCTCATGATCTTGATAAAGCCGAATTTGCTCCAACGTAATCCGGATCATCAGTTGCTGACCAGCTTCCCAGCGGTTAAATTCGTCTGTGTCATTGGCCAGTAAAAAGGCGAGGTCTGCGTTGCTGTAATCGAAATGTAGTTTTACTGGAGCCGAAAATCCGCGTAACAATGAAGGAACGGGCGCAAGCGGAACATCCTCAAAAACAAAAGTTTCGGTTTCGTTACGGAGTTCCAGAATTTCTGTGTCCGGAAACTTTTCACTCGGACTGTCTGCTAATTTTAACGGCAGAGCGCGGCCATCCGGAGCAAGTAATCCCAGCGCAAAAGGGATGTGAAACGGCTTCTTTTGGAAAAAGATTTTAGCATTCTGTTTTGATTTTTGAATTTCAACCGGAGCAGATTGCTTTTCATGTCCGTCATCCAGGACTTTTTCAGCACCAAATCCTTTTTGCCCTGCTGTATCCGGACAGGATTGTCGAACTGTCAGAGAATATGTTTTTGCCTCCGGATCGTGTGATCCGCTGATGTTGAGTTCCGGTGTTCCGGATTGGCTGTACCAACGCCTGAATTGCTTTAAATCGGCCCCGTTTGCATCTTCCATTGCGGCTACAAAATTGTCACAGGTCACAGCTTGTCCATCGTGCCGTTCAAAATAAAGATCTGTGCCTTTACGAAAATTTTCCCTGCCCAGCAGAGTATAGATCATTCGCACGACTTCAGCGCCTTTTTCATAAACCGTCATGGTGTAGAAGTTATTGATTTCCATGTAAGAATCCGGACGTATCGGATGACTCATCGGTCCTGCGTCTTCAGGAAACTGATGAGTACGCAGGCGGTCTGCGTCCGCGATGCGCTGCACTGCTCTGGAGTTCAGGTCCGATGAAAATTCCTGATCCCGGAAAACAGTGAATCCTTCCTTGAGGCTCAGTTGAAACCAGTCGCGGCAGGTCACTCGATTTCCTGACCAGTTGTGAAAATATTCGTGTCCCACCACACCCTGGATATTGTAGAAATCTGTGTCAGTTGCCGTCTCCTGTGAAGCGAGGATCAACTTGGAATTAAAAATATTTAGTCCTTTGTTTTCCATTGCTCCCATGTTGAAATCATTGACCGCGACTATCATGAACAAATCGAGGTCATATTCCCGACCAAATCGTTCTTCATCCCAGCGCATCGACTCTTTGAGTGAACGCATGGCGTGATCGCAAATTTCAATATTTTCTGCCTCAACGTAAATTTTTAAAGTCACTTCACGTCCTGAAGATGTCCTGAACGAGTCCTCAATGTGCAGCAAATCTCCTGCGACTAAAGCGAAAAGATATGAAGGTTTCGGAAAAGGGTCTACCCATTTTACCCAGTGTCGGCTGTCGGCGAATGTACCGCTTTCGAGCAGATTCCCATTTGAGAGCATTACCGGATATAGTTCCGGATCAGCGGAAATGGTGGTGCTGTAAAGTGACATCACATCCGGGCGATCCAGGAAATATGTAATTTTGCGGAAACCCTCTGATTCACATTGAGTGCAAAACATTGCACTGGATTTGTAAAGACCTTCGAGCGCGGTGTTGTTTTGCGGCTGGATTCTAACTTCGGTTGTCAGTAAAAATTTTTCCGGCACATCCGGAATTGTCAGCTGAGAATCATCGACTTGATATTGTTCATGAGTCAATTCTACATTATCCAACTTGACAGACAAAAGTTCCATCTTCTGCCCGTCGAGCATCAAGGTATTACTCGTTTCAGTTGATTCTGGATTATGCCTGAAACTCAAGTTTGCTTTAACTGTCGTCCATTCTTCTGCTAACTCTATCTGCAAATCCACTGTGTCTATCAAAAACTGTGGGGGCCTGTAATCTTTGAGATAAATTGTTTGAGGGGTTTGGGTTTTCATGCTATTATTCCACCAGACGGCTCTTTGTTTTTATTGTCAGAAAATGTATAGATAAAAACTTTCATTATTGAAGTTTTCATGAGGATTTTTTCCAAATTACTAGACATCGTTTTTATACCTGCACTCAACATTTAAACTTTTAAATAGTCAGTAATGATGCACTCGTAAATAGTTGTCATTCCCGCGAAAGCGGGAATCCAGGAACTTGTAAGTATCTGAAATAATGGATTCCCGCTTTCGCGGGAATGACAAACAAGTGAGTCATTTAGACTTTTTACTTGGCTATCAGTAATAATAAAAAAACGGCAGCAAAATGGAAAGCGGAAAACACATTCAGCACCATGAACACGGCCATCATCATTCTGGAGATGTAGAAGCATTGGGCGGCGCGTTTCTGTTAAATTTTATTTTCACGCTGATTGAAATTGCGGGCGGATTTTGGACAAACAGCGTCGCTATTTTAGCGGATGCTCTGCATGATGCCGGAGATTCGCTAGGGTTGTTATTGGCGTGGTATTTACAGAAAGCATCCGGAAAGGAAAGGGATCCGCGATTTTCTTATGGTTATGGTCGTTTGTCACTTTTGGCTGCGCTGATCAATGGAGTGGTCTTGCTGGCAGGTTCGATTGTGGTTATTGTGCACGTCATCCCACGTCTGTTTGAACCACAAATTGTTGACGCAACCGGTATGTTGTGGCTGGCCTTGCTGGGAATTGCATTTAACGGTTTTGCTTTTTGGCGTAACCGCAGCAGTCAGTCAGTCAACGCGAAAATGGTGAACTGGCATTTACTGGAAGATGTTCTCGGCTGGACGGTCGTTCTGGCCGGGAGTATTGTCATGCATTTTGGTGATTATCCCTGGCTTGATCCATTGATGGCACTGGGGGTGACGCTCTTCATTTTATGGAACGTATTCAAAAATCTCGGACGTGTTATAAAAATATTTTTGCAATCAAATCCGGAAGGTGTGGACCTTACCGCAATTGAAAGTGAACTTCGTTTGCTGAAAAATGTGGAAGATATTCATGACGTACACGCTTGGTCGCTGGACGGCAATTACCACGTGCTCAGTCTGCATGTGGTCATCAGTCAAATTCCTGATCCGGAAACATTGGTGCTACTTAAAAATCAAATCCGCGAGCAGACACTAAAAATGGGAATTGACCATGCGACCATTGAAATTGAACTTCCTTCAGAAGCATGTGCCCTGGAAAATTGCTGATGATTTAATTCGGCCGGTTGTCTTTTCCTGCTGGTAATCTCTTATGCCGTCGACTAAAAATCCAAAAACCGTGTCCTTGCTTACGAAGCGAGAAATCTTGCAAAAATCAAAAGTGATGGTTAAGTAAAAAGTTATCATTCTCGCGAAAGCGGGAATCCAGGAACTTGTAAGTATTTGAAATGCTTGTCCTCGACCTGATCGGGGAATGGAACCCCTTTTTGCAGGAATGACAAACAACTGTGTCATTTTGACTTTATACGAATTCATCAGCTATGTTTATTATTCCACGAGAGGATTGGTCAGCAAACTTAGAAGAGGTTGATATGACTTTGCTATTAACGAAAGAATCAATACAAGAAGTCCCATCTTCTCTGTTCTTGATGAATCCTTAAAATCAGTGCAACTTGTGTCACAATTGGAGTAAATCAGGACAAGTTGCCTGAAAATTCGGAACTTATCAACTTAGCAGTGAACTGTCCTTGACTTGGGGGGCCACTATATGATTAATAATTAATTGGATGTTTTTAAATAATTGGATATAATCGGATATAATTGGATACATATTTAATAAATATCTTGAACCTAACATCACTCAATATTACTCCAGAATTATTAAAGCTTATTACTGAAATCGATGAGTTTAAAGGCAGTTAGAAGCAGGCTGGTGAAAACAATCCGTATCAACTAAGTGTGTTACCTTATGTCGCCACTATTGAGAGTATTGGATCATCCACTCGTATAGAAGGTTCAAAACTAAATGATCCAGAGATTGAGTCTTTATTACCTAAATCCTGCAAGTGCACATTCAGATTGTATTTCCCCTGTTTTTTGACAGGAATTGTTTTAAACAAGTTTTGAAAGTCAACTTTCCATCACTTGCACACGCAAAATATTGTTTTAGAACTCAGTTGATGCCCCTAAATTATGTCTTGATCTAAATTTAGAACGTACCTCCCCCTTGTTTTGTCATCTCTCTTCTCAAATTTACGATCGTATGCCCCAATAAAAAGCTATGTCTCCGCAACAGCAACCCATGCCTCCCACTGGGCATTATACAGCATTCTTTTTGGAACTCTCAGTTTTTGTTGACGAGACCCTGTCGTCCATTTTCCTGCCATTCGGATGAGAAAGGTTCGTATAGTCGCCACCTCCCAGCGTCGCAGTATTTTATTTCCGCTGCAAAGTACCATCCAGCGCAGAGTATTGTACGCAAGTATGGCCGCTTGGAATAAAGCACTGTTGGCCCAAAAATCAGCGGTTTTAATATGAGCCAGCGCAGATTGGTTTTTTGCTTCTTCAATCCATGTTTCGGATGTCGCCCTCTGGCCATATTGCTTGTGTACTTGCCAGGGAGCAAGTTCGTCAGTCAACACATAACAAAAAAAATCGTACTCCTTCATCTCAAAGAGAGTTTCTGCGCCTTTGACATCGATTTCCTTTCCCCGGCGTACGGCAACAAATTTTCTGGCTCGACTCCATGTCCCGCATTGATGTGTAAACTCCGTGCTTTCCCAGTCATGATTACCTTTTATTTTCGTCCATTGCTTTGTTTCGAGTAAGGACCTCATGCCTTTGAATTTGGCCTTGATCAGATAGCCCTGGTCTCGATCATCAAGATAATCCAGTAATTTCTCCGCAAAAAAGCCACTGTCTCCACGAAACAAGATACGGGTACGATTCGGAAGATGGGCTAGAAGTTGTCGCATAAATTCAACCACTCCATTGCCCGTATAGACATCTCCGCTTCGAAGCCAGCCTTGAAGAATTTCCTTTGTCTCCGCGCAAAACGCTAAGAGCGGATGATACGAAGCAGCACCACATTTATGAGGATTATATCCCACAGATACGCCTTGCTGATTGCCGTAGACTGTCTTTACTGTGGAATCAACATCAATCACAATACGAGGCGAAGCCCTAACCATGCTGCTGCCTAACTGAAGCGCACTGCGCCAGATACTTGCTCTAATCCGGTGATTCAGCGTTTCCATCTCATTGATGTTTCTCTGCGTAAAAGTACGCAATATCCGGCCAAAGGTCGTTTCATCCGGAATCCTTCGCCAACCTGCAGCACGGCACAAAACATGATCATTCCAAACAGTCACAATCGAACTTATCGAACGTGCGCCCCCAACAATTGCGACAAGGGGCAATAGAATCATGTCCACAACGTCGTAAACTCCGGTGGCACCACGTTGATGATCCAGGGTCTGTTCAATCTTTGAGGCAAAACCGTGTTTCTTTAAAAATTTAACCACCGGAATCAGGCCCGCTTGTGCGGTCAGGTCTTGTCCGCCCTGGATGATTTGTATGTTTTTGACTGATCTTCTGGACGATCTTGTGTTATGATAATTCTTCATGGAAATGGTGACAGGTCAAATTGTTGATTTGCTGTTAACTACTTGACTATGTTACCATTTTCATGTTTGTTTGTCATCTAATTGCAGGATTTAGGTATCACTTTATCACGAACGGTGTCAGCTAAACAAATCAGATGCTGGTAATATTTCACTGTGGATGATTATTTTCTGCCACCATTATTTTAAACCTGTTTATCTAAATGCCTTATGGGATTATTTTTTAAACATAAAATAATAGGTCATCGTCCTCACGAAGTGATACGAAAAGACTGGGAAAATGTAATAGAAGCTCTCTACAAGTACACCATTGCTAATTATGCGAAAGGTATCGCGGTTATTTGCAATACCAGCCGTCAAAATCCAGAAGATGGAGCAGGCTCCGTTCAGAATGAAATGATTTATCATATCAGACCTAAGCGTGATGATGAAGTAAGAGTCCATCTAAAGAAAATAGACTTGGCTCACTTTGAAATCATCTTCAAAAATTATTTTGATGGTAAACAAAAAGGTCTGGATTTTTATCGTATTAAAGACATCCTTGCTAAAGAAATTATGGTTTACCCTTTGATGCAGGGTGAGGGAAAAAAGGGACTTCTTGTGTTTGATTATCCAATTGCAGACAGTAATACGATCCAGATCATGAAGGTAATAGCCGATGTTTTGAATAATCTTGAAGTTCAATCCACACCACTGTCAGATGCCGCATCAGACGATGAGTAAAAGGGCCAGGTAAATGTCGAGAAAATACATTCGGATGTATAGAAAAATTTAATGCATTTTCGTTCCATAGCTTATGTCGTAGGTATGCTGCTGTTAGTAACCAGCATCGCCATGCTTTTCCCAATTGCCACTTCTTTGATTTATCAGGAGGAAGATTTAAGCGCGTTACTTATTTCC
>Ga0208879_1000659_pt1 | contig 34956 bp, 29 predicted proteins | sample Knorr_S15_td_Bot_FD_185605 | JGI IMG/M metagenome (GOLD analysis project Ga0208879, IMG submission 185605) | Marine microbial communities from Southern Atlantic Ocean transect - Knorr_S15_td_Bottom_ad_5009_LV_A (SPAdes) (version 2) | ecosystem: Environmental > Aquatic > Marine > Oceanic | place... | reverse complement strand
AACACCACGGCAGAGAGTATTGTGGGCAGAAGGTGTTTCATAGGTCTGATGTCGGCCTACCGCGCCTAGCGGCAATATCCTGCATGCCGTTGTTGGACTCCAGTAAATCTGCGTGAATCACGATAATGTCATCGTGATGAAAATACTTCCCCCTGATTCTCAACTCCGCTTGCCAAAGCGGAAGGTAAAAAACAGGAAAGGAATCCCTCTTGGGTTTGAAATTGACATCGAAATAGCTCCCGTGTCCGACGTCAGACGCGTAGATTGTCCGCTCGTGAGTCTTGGAGTGGGGATAAATTTCCAGCCACTCACGCCGAACAAGAAACTTGGTGCAACGGAGAACGCAGTAGGATGCAGAATAGCCCAGCACTCCTGCAAGCACTGCAATAAGCATCTTGTTTCTTCTTCTCATCTTCATGAGTCCAACGCCGTGCATCAGGCTTTTCCCGCGACAGCGTGAATGAGCCTGCACGCATCTTGTTGGCTGCTCCTCACATTGACCCCTGTAACATCACGATTCCGGCGACTCGGTCCCCATGCGAGAGTGTCCCCCAACTGCTCGGCAGGTGTGTGTTGATGAAGACACCGGACTTCCCGGGGGGAACGCTCATCTCTTTCCCTGTGAATCCGGCTTGTATCGCGTTTCGCTCCCAGTCCGATGGAAAGCCGGTGAGGTATTTACGGCTCAGGTATTTCCAGTCGCCCGTCTGGGTCTGGCGCTGCCGTTCCGGGAGTGTGGTGATCACACAGTGCGTGTAGGGCGACTGAGCCGCGACCATGATGCTGACCGCCGGATCGAATGGCGTCGATACCTGGATCGCGGTGAGGAGGCGGGCAATCGCTTCGTCTCCATCGGGCGATGGCTTGCCGGTGAGAAACTGCTTCGCTTCGGGTGAGAACAGAGCGATGGTCGCGGGAATCAGGTTTTGCAGGCCTGTCCGGACCTCGTCATATCTCGCACTGATCCTCTGCTTTTCCGCTTCAGCCCTACTGCCGGCACGATACTGATCCACCTTGTGCAGACCGAACATGATTCCGAACGCTACCAGGATTCCGGCAGCAATGATCAGCTTGGCACGCCGTGAAAACGCGGGAGCGCCGATGCCCGACTTCTCCGCAGTGGATTCTGCCATGACGGCGAAGCTGCACATAACGCTGATCACAACCGCGAAGGCCGCAAGGATCGAGAAGATGATGACAAGAAGCTGTGCGTACTTATCGATCCAATCGGGCAGAAGATTCCAGCCGAGCATCTCATCGGTCGTCCAGAGGACGACTCCGACGATCATGATGAGGAAGATGGTCAGTCCCGTATCGGTCGAAGCTCGTAGCGCGCGGTGGTGGTTCATTGTCTTGTCTCCTCGGCCAATAATGTTCAGGCTGACCCGTGTAATACACCAAACCCGGTTTGGTGTGCAAACTAGTACGCCTGCGAAACTCCAAGGGATTCTGGCCCACACTATGGCAACTTCTAGAGCGCAGGATGATCAGTCACGCGGAGCGGCTTGGCTTCACGGTGGGATTGTTCCCCCAGCTCCGAGAGGATGAAACTTATCCGAACATCCTCGTGCGTGACCGGCATCGGCGCACCCTCCCGCAAACAGTCGCTGAAGGCCACCAACTCCTGCCGGTACGCCTCCCGGTAGCGGGTCGGGAACGAGTGCTCAATCGTCGGCCGCAGCAGCCCATCGCCGCTCGACAGCACCGTGGAGACCGGCGACCGGTTCTCGGCCTGCAGCATTCCCTTGCTGCCAAAAGCCTCGATCCGCTGGTCGTACCCGTAGGACGCAAACCGGTTCACGTCGATGCTGGCAATCATCCCATTGTCGTACCTGAGCGCGACAAGAACATTGTCCAGGTCGCCCAGCGCGCCGATTCCCTCCACAAAACTGCTGCCGACCGAGTAGATCTCCACCGGATCCACGCCGGTGATGAAGCGCAGCATGTCGAAGTCGTGAACGATGCAGTCATGAAAGATGCCATGCGACGTGCTGATGTAATCCATGGTCGGCAGCGGCGAGTCGCGGGAGGTGACGCGCAGCATCTGCAGCACGCCGACCTGTCCCTCCTTCACTCCGCGTGCCAGGCTGGAGAAGGACGGGTCGAACCGGCGGTTGAAGCCGACGAACAGCGGCAACCCACTGCGCTTGGCCAAGCCGAAGCAGGTGTCGATTTCCTCGAGGCTGCTGCCAAGCGGTTTCTCGGTGAAGACCGGCTTGCCGGCCTCGAGCGCGGCCTGGATTTGCCCGTAATGCTCATGCGTCGGTGACGCGACGATCACCGCGTCAACGTCCGCTTGGCCAAGCGGCCCATCGGCGTCGGTCGAGTAGTCGCACTCCAACTCCTTGGCCAAACGCCTGGCCAAGGGTTCGTCCACATCGACGACGCAGCGGAGGTTGATCCCCGGTATCGACTGGATGCTCTGGATATGAAACCGCCCGGCCCGGCCAAGGCCAAGCAGCGCCACGTTCAACTTTTCGGATGAATCCATAAGAGAAAGTTACCCTTTTTTGGCCTAAGATTCCACGCGCGTTTTGACGCCGAACATTGGCGCAATGCAGATCAATAATAGTAGGTTGTACTTCCTCCGTGGGCGCCATACGCCCGTTTCCTGACCTGATGGCGGTTATGGATCACCAGGCTGCCATCGGCCATGCCGACCGGTTGATCCGGGGCTAGGGAGAAGGAGAAGAACGGCCTGCCATTCCCGCCCGCGTCCCAAGCGCCCATGTGCCCCACGTCCCAGACCTTGCTTCCGGCACTGTCGCTGATGCGGTGAGTGATAAAGGCCCGGTTGCTGTCGCACTCGGAATCGTTTTTCGGCCATGCTCTCTCCCCGTTGAAATAGGTTCGCATGTGGAAGTTGGCCAGCCACATATAGGCCATGTACACATGAGCCGCGGGCCTTGGAGGTTTGAGATCCATGCCGGTGTCCCAGCCCCCATATCCCCCGGGCTCCCCGCCGGCCGGATGGGCATAGGTTGGCCACTTGTCACCAAACGACTTGGACGTGATGGGGCAGATTAAAACCCAGCGGTTGGGCACATACGAACCGCGCATGACATCGACAACACTGGCCTTGTTGCCGTTCCAACGATGATAATCCGGGCTGATCTGGCTGGCGCGCTTGGGGAACCTCCCGCCGTTGTCGGCGCTGTACATCACCTGCGAAAGATATTGTTGCTTGATGTTGTTGATGCAGACAGTCCGTTTGCCGGAATATTGCGCCTTGGCCAGGGCGGGCAGCAGCAGGGCGGCCAGGATGGCGATGATCGCAATCACCACCAGCAGTTCAATCAGTGTAAACGCCCGGCTTGGTTTCGTTTTCATTTTGTACCCTCTACTTCAACACGCTGGAGTGGTCGATAATCCACTGGAAATCGGTTCGCGGCTTGGCGGGAACGATGCCGCCGACGGCTCCCTGCACCGGCGGGCGGACCGTGCCGTGCTCGCCGGTGACCTTCCAGCGATGCGTCGCTGCGTGGCCGTCGGCGTAGGAGAGGGCTGTCGCGCCGTCGTGGTAGGACGCCGGCAGGTTGCCCCACTTGTATTCGTGAAAGCGGTTCATGTAATAGCCGTCGTTGATGGTGTCCGGATGTTCACCGAGGAAAACAAAAACCGTTGACGCCTGCCGAAGCTGCCCGTCGTTGATGAACTGGACGTAGCCGGGGTTGAATTGGTCGAGCAACGGGCCGGGGTCGCCGACGAGATGGTTCATCGAGTAGCTCCGGTTCCGGATGCCGTTTTTGGCGCGGCTTTTGTCGGACGGACATTTGAAAATCTCGATCGTGTCGCCCATGTACGGCGAGAGCAGCGACGAGGTCAGAGCGAGGCGGTTGGTGTTGTCCGGGCTGTCTTCCCAGTCGAGGACGTTGTTGGCCCAGTTGTTCCGCTGTTCGCGGGTTTGGTCGCGGCCGTGGTTGTTGACGTATTTCCCCTCGTGATCGTCCGCGTACAGCGTCCAGCCCAGGCTCAACTGCTTGACGTTGCCGAGACAGTGGATGCCGTGCGCCTTGGCCTTCGCCTTGGCCAAGGCCGGCAACAGCATCCCGGCCAGAATGGCGATGATGGCAATCACCACCAGCAACTCGATGAGCGTAAACGCCGCGCTTGGCCTCGGTTTCATTTCCCTTCAGCTTTCAATTCTTCACCCGTCTTGCCACTACGTTTGGCTATGTTGCCTAATTCTCCCCGAAGAACGGGAATAGTTTTTTGAGTTCGGCGGGGCTGGGTTGGCGGCCGTATTCGCAAAGCTCGAAGGCTTCGGCGTGCTGGATGCTGCGGCCTTTTTTCTCGCCGTAAAGCTCGATGAGTTTTTCCCGGAAACGGTCAGCGATGGCGCGGGTGCGGCGGCCGAAGGCCTGGGAGAACTCACTTTTTTTGGCCGCGCGCCTGGCGGGATCGGTGGGCACGGGAATGACGGTCTCGAAGTTTCGCGCTGACCAAAAGCTCTCGATCTGCGACTCGAGCGTCCACAGCGCCTCCGCTTTCTGCTCAACGACGTCATCGATCCCAACGACGAGATCCGGGGCGAATGGGTTGGGCTTTTGGAAATAGTCGGACAGGTAGAGGAACACCGGATTTTTGTTCAGTTGCGGGGTGTCCGGGGCGAAGTTGCTGACGGTGACCATGAAGGCGGCATCCTGCATCAGCACGCCGGTGTAGCGGTGATCCGGGTGGTAGTCGTTGGGGCGGTGGCCCATGACGATGTCGGCTTTCCAGTCGCGGATCAGTCGGGTCAGCGCCTTGCGGTTTTCGAGGGTGGGCATGAGTTCGCCGTCGTGGTTGTCCATCACGTGCGACTCGATGCCGAGAATCTTGGCGGCCGCCTTGACTTCGCGCGTGCGCCGCTTGGCCAACTGCCCGCCGGCCATGATGGCGTGGCCAATGTCGCCGTTGGTGGTGGAGACGAATTTCACCTTGTGCCCCAGCTTGGCCCACATGGCGGCGACACCGCCGGCCTTGAGTTCGCAGTCGTCGGGGTGCGCGCCGAAAACCATGATGCGCAGCTTGCCGTCGGCGGCATCGGCGGCGAACAGGCAACAGAGGATGGCCGCCGCCAAAAGCGTGAGGCGGTTTCGGGTGATGTTGGTTTTTTTCATGAGCGTGGTTTTGATCTTTTGGACGTGACGGGAGACTGCGTTTCGGTGGGCTTGGCCGCAATCAAAAAAAGGCCAAGCGCCGGGAATGGATTGCAAATGGGTGGACAGAATTAAGGAATGGGCTAATCTCGCCAGAGCAGCATGCTTACTTTAACGAATCATTTTTGGCGACTGGCGCTTGGCTCATTGATCCGGCGATTTAACGGCGCAACACGGTGCCTCGTGACTTTATTGCGCTCTCCCTCTCCCGCTGGGGCTTCCCGCTTGGCCAAGCGTGGCCGGCTTGATTCCTTCTCCCTCAGGGAGAAGGTGGCCGCAGGCCGGATGAGGGTGAACCTTCGGATGTTTTTTCGCAGAGGCCATTGTTTGATCGCCGGATTAATTATCGCCGTGCTTTTGCCCAAGGTGGCCGGGGACGATTGGCCGGTTTTTCAGCACGACAATTATCGGAGCGCGTTGACCTCGGAAAATCTCCGGGCGGAGTTGCTCGAGCCGGCCTGGGTTTGGCAGTCGCCGCAACCGCCGCAGCCGGCTTGGTCCGGCCCGGCGAAGTGGGACGCCTACGCCGGCTTGCGCGGCCTGCGGTCGATGAGAAATTACGATCCGGTTTTTCATGTTGTCTCGGCTTCGGGGCGTGTGTTCTTCGGCTCGACGGTGGACGATTCGGTGCGCTGCCTCGACGCGCTCACTGGCGAGACGCTTTGGGTTCATCACACCGACGGGCCGGTGCGAATTGCGCCGACGTTTCACAACAACCGCATTTACTTCGGCTCCGACGACGGGGTGGTGCGCTGCGTGGATGCGGATCGGGGGCAGCTGATTTGGTCTTTCCGGCCGAAGCCGCTCGAACGGCTGATTTTGAACAACGGCCGGCTGATTCCGTTTTGGCCGATCCGGACCGGCGTTCTCGTTCGGGGCGGCACCGCTTACTTCGCCGCGAGCCTGTTGCCGTGGAAGGAATCGTACCTGTGCGCGGTGGACGCCGACACGGGCAAGGCGACCGGCGGGGAGCATTTTATCAAGCGGATCGATAACGTGAGTTTCGAGGGTGCGCTGTTGGCTTCCGACGAGCATTTGGTTGCGCCGCAGGGGCGGGTGTCGCCGCTAATTTATCGGCGAACGAGCGGAAAACTTTTGGGCGGACTGAAGGGCGGCGGCGGGTGTTTTGTGATGCTGACGCCGGACGCGGGAATCTTGCACGGGCCCGGCAACAAAGCCGGATGGATCACCGACAGCAGGCAAAGTGACCGGAGCACTTACGCGACGTACAAGGACGGCAACGCGATGGTGATCGACGGCGACACCGCCTATATGCTAACCGACACCGCGCTGTCGGCGATGAGTCGCTCCACCAAACAAGCCAAGTGGGCGATCGACTGTGAGTTCCCGCACAGCTTGGCCAAGGCGGGCGGGACGCTCTTCACCGGCGGGTTGGACGAGTTGGCCGCGTTCGATTCCGCGACGGGAAAACTCATTTGGAAAACTCCCCTCGCCGGGCGGGTGCACGGCTTGGCCATCGCGAACGGCGCGCTATACGCGAGCACGGATCAGGGTGGCATTTATTGTTTCCGGCCTACCGCCGACAAGCCGTTTGCAGCGCTTGGCCAAGCGGACGGCGTGCCGGCCAGAGAGAGTTTCGCCATCAAGCCGATCGGTTCGTTGAGCGACAAAACGATCGTCAGCCGGTGGGTTTTTCAGGACGAAGCCAAGGCGGGTAAAACCGTTCGCAACCAAACGGGAGGCCAAGCGGTCACGCTGATCGGCGGTGCCAAGTTGAAGCGCGTCGGGGACAGGCAGGCGCTGGAGCTGAACGGCTCGACCAGCGCGCTCATCATGGGCGACCTCTCCGATGCCGGTTTGCCAACGGAAAAGTTTTCGGTCGAGGCATGGGTGCGGGTGGACGCGCCGAACGCATGGGGCGGCATCGTCGGTGCGATACAGGACAACGGCTCGTACGAGAAAGGTTGGCTGCTGGGGTTCGTCAACAAACGCTTCAGCTTCGCGCTGAACGGCAAGGGGGGCGACGACCGGTTAAACTATATGAGTGCCGACCACGAATTCATCCCGGAGCAGTGGTATCATCTCGCCGCGACTTACGACGGTGCCACGATGCGGCTCCACATCAACGGCAAGGTCGCCGCGACGTCCACTTCGCAGAGCGGCGCGGTGCAGTATCCGCCGCACGCTTTTTACGAGATCGGCGCGTACCATGACGACGACGAGCAGTTTTTCACCAAAGGGATGGTGCACGAAATCCGCGTTTACCATCGGGTGCTGGCTGCGGACGAAATAAAAAAACACGCGGGCGAGGCCAAGTTTCCGGCACCCAAACCGCCGGCTCCGGTCATCGAGTTGGCCTCCGGGCCAACGCTGAAATTCACCTCCCGCACCGAGGCGGAAATCTGGTGGAAAACCACCCGCCCAAGCCCCACCAATCTTACCCTGACCGGGCCGAAAGGTGAGCGCCGGACAACCCTCGAGGCGCAGTTAAAAACAGAACACCGCGCCACCGTCGGCGGGCTGCAGCATAACCGCGTTTATATGTTCACCGTGGAGGCGACCGGCGCGGACGGCAAACTCGAGCGGACACGGGAGTTCGAGTGCGACACGCTGTTTAATTTCACGATGCCGGACATCGCCTCGCTGGCCACGCCCAACGATAGATCGACACGAACGGCGGCGGGCATCCTCGCGGCGACCGGCGTCGATCGGGGCATCTGCCTGCTGCCGGATGGCGGCGACGGAACGCTCGCGCACGAGTTGGCCCGGCAAAGCCAATTGCGCGTCATCGGACTCGTGGCGAACCGCAAAAACGTCCGCTCATCCCGCCGCCTGCTGACCGCCGCCGGGAGTTACGGCTCGCGTGTCGCGGTTCACCATTTCGATCCCGAAAAACCGCTGCCGCTCACCGGCATGTTCGCCAATTTGATTTACCTCGAACCGAAGCCCGGACAGTCGCGCTTGGCCAAGCGTATCCGCGCAGCGGCCAACTGGCTCCGGCCCGACGGGGGTGTTGCCTTCGTCCCGTTCCCGGACGAAACCGCCAACCGGCAGTCGTGGCTTGGGGCGTTGCGGGAGGCGGCAACCGGCAGCGGACTCACGGTGGAAACCGGCGCGACCGGCGTGAAACTGATTCGCGGGCCGCTGGCCGGTTCCGGCGAGTGGTCGCACCAATACGGCAACGCGTCGAACGCCGCGTTCGGCGGTGAGAAATTGTCGGGAGTTTCCAACACGGACGACTTGGAGGTGCAATGGATTGGCCGCCCGGGCCCGCGCGCCCAGCCCGACCGCAACGGCCGCAAACCGGCCCCGCTCTCCACGGGCGGACGACTGTTCGTGCAGGGATTGAACCGCATCATCACGTTGGACGCCTACAACGGAACCGTGCTTTGGTCGCGCGAACTCCCAGAGATTCAGCGCTTCAACATGCCGCGCGACAGCAGCAACTGGTCAGCCAATCGCGGGCATCTGTTCGCCGCCATCAACGGCGAATGCTGGAAGTGGAACGCAGCGACCGGCGAGTTGGAAGGACGCTTTTCGGTTCCCGCGAAAACTGCTTCGGCGACGCCGCTCGACTGGTCTTATCTCTCACCGCACCGCGACCGGATCATCGGCAGCAGCGTGGTTCAAAGCTCCGCGTACACCTCATTCTGGGGAGGCGGAGGCGCCGGATGGTATGACGCAAAAGACGGTGCAGTGACACAGAAGGTTTGCAGCGAAAACCTGTTCGCGCTCGATTCAAAAGACGGACGCCTCGCTTGGCTTTACCGTGGTGGACTGATCGTCAACAGCACCATCACCTTGGCCAAAGATCGGGCTTGGTTCGTCGAGGCGCGGCACCCGAAACTCAGAGCCGGCAAAAAGCGGCAACTGGGCGGCAGCCAGTTTTGGGAGCAGCAGCACTTGGTCTGTCTCGACTTGGAGACTGGCGGGGCGCTGTGGTCGAAGCCGCTTAAAATCGTCCCCGGCGAGGTGGCTCTCTACCTTGCCCATGGCGGCGACAAACTCGTCCTGGTTTCCTCGGGGAGCGCGTCTTACAACACTTACGCCTTCAACGACAGCAACGGCGAAATCGCGTGGACTCGGAAAATTCCTTGGCCGCAGGATCATCACGGCGGCCACATGGCCCGGCCCGCCATCGTCGGCGGCACGGTTTACGTCCGGCCCAGTGCCTTGTCGCTGGCGGACGGTCGGCAGCTAAAAATCCAGATGCCCGGCGGGGGTTGCGGCACGTATGCGGCGACGGAGAACGCCCTGTTTTTCCGCTCAGGCAACGTCACCATGTGGGATCGGCAGAAGGGCAAAACCACCAGTTGGAACCGCCTCCGGCCGGACTGCTGGCTCAGCACGATCCCGGCCGCAGGGCTGCTGCTTTCCCCGGAGGGCGGCGGCGGTTGCAGTTGCGGCTCGTGGATGGAGACCTCGATCGTTTTCGCCCCAAAAACACTCAAATAACCGAAACAACTTTTCAGGCTGAAATGTCCGGGGAGCCATTTAGGCAAGCAGGGAAAGATCGCGGTGATGGTCCCTGCAGGACGGCACGGCAACCGGTCCCCGCTCCCGGTCAGAGTTTCACCGTCACGCTTGCGGTGGCGGCGGATGCGGGGTCGCCGCGTTGGTCGAGCGACCGTATAATCTCCCTTGCCGAACGTCGCACTTTGCCGCTGAACTTCTCCTCGCCGTTGACGGTGATGCTCACCGGCTCGTCGAGGTTCACGAGTTGATCCGACAAGCGCACAACCAGGCGCTTGGTGTTCTCCGCGGTGATGGCGATCGACTGGCCATCGACCTCGGCGGTCATTCGCTGGCCCTTGGCCAACTGCTTCTCCGGAATCTGCAGCCAATAAAATCGCGAGGTGATGCCATTGGCTTGCCGCCAGATTATTTTCGACGGCCACGGGTTGCGGGTGAACTTGGCCATCCACGGCAGTGACTCGGCGTCCTTCCCTTTCATCCAATGCCCCATCTCCGGGTAAATGCGCACCATGTGCTCGTAACCCTTCGGGTCGCCCTTGCGCAGGTCGGCCAACAAGCCCTTCCATTTCCCGGCGACCTGGTTGCGTTTGTACGCGCCGTCCTTGCCGCCCATGAACAAGCCGAAGCCGATGTTGCGCAAGTTGTCCGGCTTGGCGTCGTTCGGATGCCCGGCCATCATCGAGGCCGCCGCCCAGCGATCCGCCATGCGCGGCGCGAGCTGGTAAACGCCGTCGCCGCCCGCCGAGTAGCCCATGAGATAAACACGGTTCGGATTCACGCCGCGAGTCGCCACGTAATTCTCGATCAAGCGATCAAACAAACCGTCGATGTGAGACTGATGCCACAGGTTCCACGTGTCAGTGGGCGCGCGCGGCGCGACGTAAATTCCCTCGGCCGGCTGGTAGAGCTTAATCTGGTTTTTCCACTGGCTGTCGTTCACCTGGGTCGGCGCACCGCCGCCGCCGTGCATCGAGATCCACAGTGAATGCCCGCCTTCCGGCGCATCGCCGAAAACTTTCTCGAGATAGCGCAACTTTTTGTCCCCCAATTGGATGGACTTGGCCTCGATCTCGCCGGCACGCTGCTTGGCCAGGCGCCTGCAGTGATCGGTCCAAAGCAGCTCGATCGCCTTTTTGGCGTCTGCCTTGGACAGGTCGCCCTTGGCCCAATCGCCGGGGAGAGTGTCCGGGCGCACATTGGACGGAGCGGCCAGCCAAGCGGTCACAGCGGCGAGTTGCGACGTCTCGATCGCCGCTTGGCCGGGGAGATCGTCCCACTGGACATCGACTGTCACGCCGCCGTCCTTGGCCCGGCGAATGGGGATTTGCTTCACCTCGTCGCCCTTGGTGAATCGCAGCCAAAGCGGCGTGTTCGGGTTGCACGTAAAGCCGGCGATGTCGTTGAGGTCGGCGCGGCCGGCCTTGGTTTTGCGCGAGGCGATCACCTTGTGATTGGCGTCGAGCAACTCGGCGCGCACCTCGATTCGTTTGCCGCCCTGCCCGCGCACGCGCACGAACAAATCGGCCCCGGCGTTTTCACGGCTGCTTCCGCCGGTGTACCGGTCGGTGACGTTGAACGCGCTGACCTGCCTGGCGTCGATGTCCCAAACCATCGGGAACCGCGTGCCGGTTTTTTTCCACGACGTCGCGTAGATCGAGTGTTCCCAGTTGGACTTGTCGGCCTTCGCCGCCGCGCCTACAAACCAGCCGCGGTTCAGACCGGCGGCGTTATATTCGTCTGATCCAGTGAAGTGCCAGCCGCCGTCCCAGATCTCCGACCACGTGTGATTGCCGCGATTGTTCGTCCACAGCGGCGTTCCAGCGACGCGCGATGCGATGCCAACCGAGCGACAGGCATCGACGAGAATTATCGACAAGCCGGTGCACGTCGCCCTGCCCTGCGCAATCGACTCGGCCGGACTTTGGTTCGGCTGTTTGCGGCCGGTATTGTAGTGGACGTTGATGAGGTTAAAAATCTTGCTGTTGATCGCCTGCACCGCCTCGGTGGCTGTCGACGCCTTGGCCACGATGGCACGGCACTTATTGTAAAACTCCGGCCGCCAACGCTCGCGCGTCTCGTCAAGACTGGCGTACGGCAGCACATCGTTGAAAAACAACTCCTCTGACAACTGGGCGCACCATGGGAACTCCGCACGCGCCTTAATCGCCAAATCGAGATTCTCGGTGAGGAACTCGCGATCGATCGAGGTGAGATCGCCCGGTGGCATGCCCTCTACGAGGAACTCGGCGGCACGTTTGCCAAGGTCGCCGTGTGTTTTTTGGGCAGTGGCGATGAATGCCTCGAGTCCGCCGCGGTTGTCACCGGCCTTGTCCAGGGCGGCATCGAGCGCCTCACCCGCTTGGCCAAACACAACGGCACCCGCCAGAAAGCAGACGGCAACAAGGGCTTTCATCCTGTGCAAAAACTGAATCCGCATGCGCGGTACGTTACCCGCCCGCTTGGGCAAGATCAACGATTGGGAGAGTTGATGACCCACAGCGCGGGACCACGCCGACTGGCGGGGAGCTTGGTTGCTAAAACTTGTTAACCGCCTTAATCCCGCAACGTTAAATACACTTTCTTTCCGAAGGCATCCAGCGCGAAGAGCGTTCCACTGAAGGACATCTCCTGGTTTAAGAATGGCTCCCACGTCGCCTTCTGTTCGGGAGTCAACAGTACCACCGCCAGCACCGGGCGACTGTCATAACGACCTTTTGTGACATAAATCTCGAGAGTGGCCAAAAAACCGTTTTCTGCCTGAAAATAGCGATCGTAACTCAAACGGTCTGTCGATTTGAGCAGGCCGTTCCAAGCAACGGGTTGTCCCTCAAACTGATCCTTGAAAATCTGTTCTGTATCAAAAGTGACAACCCCCTCCCCCATGCAAGTCTCACAAAAGAACTCGACTGTTATCGATCCATCATCCGTTGGTTCATCTTCAGGACTGCTTTGCTCGATGGCCTCTTCAACATCCCCTTCCTGCTCTCCGGTGTCTTCGAGTGACACGGGTGCCGGCGCTTCCAGTGAATAGACAGCCTCAACCACACCAACCCCGGGATCACTCTCCGGGGTTTCAATCACTTGTTCAGTGCTTACGAAATCTTCATCCAAAGCGTCCCCAATCTCGAAGCGCTCCCGCTCAAGATCCCCCTGCATCTGCTTGAACTCGGTGGGCTTATTCTTTTCTTCTTCCAGCTTCACCTTTTACCTTTGAGAGTTTCGGCGGAGGAGGCAATATATCACGCTGCTGCTCAACTTGACGGCGTCTCAGGTCTTCGGGCTCATTGGTTTCGTTGGATTCACTATGGCCCATGGAGGCTGGCTTCACGTACGGGAGACCGTATTCCCCGGAGACGACGCGGCGAAAGTTGCCCTGCAAACTGGTGAGCGGCCAGACGATGAAGATGATGTCGGTAACCAGCCAGACGAACTGCCCCAGCCAGCAGAGAAACACCGACCCGATGGTCGGCAGCAGATAGACAAACCCAAACGTCTTCCAAAATGCCGCTGAATAGTTGTTGCTTCGCAACGCGAACCAGCAGCCCGAGTAGTACAACGCAAACAGGTCGCCAAAGAACACAGCGACGAACAGGATGCCCATCATTCCCATGATGGAAAACCCGATTAAAGCCTCATTCGAACCCCAGCCGGCGCTGACGATGCTTAGGAGGATCGCCGCCAAGGGAAGCGATGCCAGGACGATCACCGGCCACATCCAAAAACGCACCATCGCGGCGAAGTGCCCGCGCCGGAAATGCCGCTCGTCAATTGGCGTCACGAGGATCTGCTCCAGTGCACCGCTGGCCTTGGCCTCATGGATGGTCGTCACCGCGTGTCGCGCCACCTCGAGCCTTATCCAAAACGAGGCCACCCAAATCAGGCTGCCCATTATCCACCAACTCTCACCAATCACCACGCCACCCAGCGCCATGTAGCCCAGAAGCAGAGCCCCAACCGTAATCATCAAAAACATCAGCAACCGCCGTGAAACCCGGAAGGTGCGCATACGCCACACGAGCCAACCGGCCGGGTTGGCATCGAGCAGCGCCGCCTGCTGCACGGCGCTTGGCCGTGACGCGTCGCCGGTCGGGCGCTTGGCCAAGCGGGGGGTCTGCTGTCTTAGTTTGGTTTCGCGCCAGCGATACGGAATGATCCATGAGGCCAAGGCGAGCAGCGCCGCCGAGACGGCCAAGCCGCCGCCCAGCCAACTCCAGTACCCTACAAAACCGGCCACCGGCGCCCCGATCACCGGGGCAGAGGCGTTGGCCATGGCAAACCCAGGGCTGAGAAAGTGCAGGAAACTCGAGACGCCGCCGCTCCAAAGGTAAAACAGCGGTAGCATTGTCACGCTTAGCAGCGAAAAAAATGTCCAAAAAATCGCCGGGCCTGTGTGCCAACTGAGCGCCGAGAAAAACATCCCCAACGAGAGCGAAAAAATGAGAATGTTCAGCAGCGCGCCGATGGTTCGCCAGAGTTGGTCGTTCGTCACGCCGCCCATCAGCAGCGGCAGCGCGAGCACCGGCAGCACCGCCAGCACGCCGTAAAACGACTTGAGCGATGCGGTGATCATCTTGCCCAACACCACGTCGTACCCGCGCAAATCTGTGAGGAATAACAGCCCAAGCGTGCCGTCGGTTTTCTCGCGCGTGAGCGTGCCGGTAGTCGTCCACAGGCCGGCGAGCAGGCAGTAGGCGAAACAGGCCCAGGCAAGGATGGCGAAGAAAATGTCGCCCTTCATCATACCGCCCCCCAGGGAGGCGATTAGCAGCCAACCGCCTCCAAACAACACCGCCGCTATGGCGATGATCCAGCGCGACAACCACGAGCCGAGCTTGCGGGAGGCAATCCCGAGTTCGCGCTCGACGATGGGCAGGCTGGTCATGTCACGGATTCAAAATCAAGCACCGGCGGCCCGTGCGGCCAATTGGCGGAAGTTGGCTTTCAAGTCGTTCATCGCGCGCAGCCCCCAAAAAAGATTGTTGGCAATCCCCACGAAAAACCACAGCCCAAGGACGAAATATTCACCAAACCAATCCGGCTGCCACCTAGGGGAAATCAAGACGAACGTCAGCATCAATCCACCCCAGATGAACCACGGCAGAAACAGGATCCGGAGCGCCACGCCGCTGCCGCTGTAAGAGGGCTTGCGCGAGGTGAGGCTCAACCGCATGCCCACGAAGTGCATCGCCCAAATGTCCGCCGCCAGCATCCCCAAGCCGACGAAGTAAATCGGCCAGCTATCACCGTCCGAGTTGGCCATCATGAACGGCACGGTGGCCAGCACAAGGCCAAGCGGCCACCCGAACTGCCAAAGCAACCGCCGCACTTGGCCAAGCGAGAAGTCGCGGTAGACCAGCGGCGCCGCCAGCAGCAACTCGAGCGATCCCTCCTGGCGATCCTCGCGGAAACGATCGCACGACGCCAAGGCAATCCACAATTTGAATCCAGTGAAGGTGCACCACAGCGTCATCAGGTTTTCCTCCTCATCCAGCCACCATCTGCCATTCTCCAGCAATCCCCACAACCAAAGCATGAAGCCAGCGAACACTGCCGCCCAAACGAGCAATGGCCGCCACCGCCACCGCGCTCCCAGCCAATAAGCCGGGTTATCATCGAGTAGTTTGGTTCGACGTGAAATCGCATCGGCCGGGCGCAGCTTGGCGATAGCGCTTGCCTTCGCCTCCCGGTCCTGCCAGGCACGCGGCGTCCGCCAAACCGAAAACCCAAGCGACACGATGCCAACGCCAAGCGTAGTCGCAAGCGACTGATAAAAAAAATGGGGGTTTCCAGAGAAACCACCGCTGAACGCCAGCGGGAACATAGCCCCCGAACTGAAGCAGGCCAATAACTGAGACTCTGAACTGTTGATGTAGTTATACGCATCCAACACGATGCTGATGATCGGGATCCCGAAGTTGAGTATGAGGATGACGAGAAACGTCGTGCCGATCGCTGCCTTGGACGACTTGAACTGCGCCGAGCAGGCCATGCCCACCGAAAGCGACATGAACAGCGCCGCAAACAACACCCCGACCATCCGGCCCACCTCCGCGGGATCCACCCCGCCCATCAGCAGCGGCACCATCATCACCGGCGCCACCGCCATCAGGCCGAACACCGCCTGCAGCGAGTTGGCGCTCATCTTGCCCAACACGACGTCGAGCCCGCGCAGGTTCGTGAGGAAGAGCAGGCCAAGCGTGCCGTTGCGTTTCTCCTCGCTGAGCGTGTCGGCCGTCAGCCGCACGCCGGCCAGGTTGCAGAAAAAAAAGGAGATGCCCGCGATCCAGCCGAATAACAACGGGCTCACTTGATGTGGCGGCATGTCATTCGCCCGCATGGTCACATACAAAAAAACGAGCGCGACCAGTGCCAGCGTCGCGATGACAAAGCGGATGAGCTGGGTTTCGCGGCGGCGGGAGGCCACCAGCAACTCACGGCCAACGATGGGAAAAGGATTCACGCGGGAGTTTCAAGTTGGGACACGGATTACACGGATTTTCACGGATTATTGGGATCAAAAAATTCCGGTTCGTGACTTTCGTGTTTTTCGTGGTTCCGTGTTCATCCATGATTCTTTTTTACTTACCGACAAACCAGCTTCCGAAAGCGGCGCACAGCGCACGCACTCCAAGACGCTGCCGCGAAACAGTTGCGCCCCGTTTTTGGCCAAGCGCTACTGGGTTTTTTCGAACTCGCCTTTTTTCAGCTTGTCGAGGTAGTCGTTCAAGTCGGACTTCACGCCGCCGGCAAGGAAGTAGAGGCCAAGCACATTCGGGAACGCCATGCCGAGAATCATCAGATCTCCGAAGTCGAGGACGTTGGTCGAGGAGATGATTGACCCGAGAAACACCATTAGCAGGAACAGCCACCGATAGACCATCGAAGAACCGTCCCCAAAGAGCCATGCCCAGCAGCGCTCGCCATAGTACGACCACGAGATCATCGTGCTGAAGGCAAACAGCACCACCGCCACCGACAGGACATACGGGAACCAACTCACCTCTGAGGCGAACACCGTGGACGTCAGGGCAGCGCCTTTGTTGGCCTCTGCAAACGGCTTGGCTATGTCCGCCGCGATGCCGCCCTCGTAATGCCCGGTGATGACGATCACCAGGCCGGTCATTGTGCAAACGATGATCGTGTCGATGAACGGCTCGAGCAACGAAACGATGCCCTCGCGCACGGGATATTTCGTCTTGGCCGCCGAGTGCGCGATCGCCGCCGAGCCGACGCCAGCCTCGTTGGAAAACGCCGCCCGCTTGAAGCCAATCACCAGCACGCCGATGAAGCCGCCCCAAGCCGCACTTGGATTGAAAGCACTGTCGAAGATCGTCCCGAACGCGGCGGGGATTTCTGAAGCGTGCCTGAACAACACCACCAAGCAGGTCAGCAGATAAATGCCGCACATGGCCGGCACAATTTTCTCGGCGGTCAGCGCGATGCGCTTGATACCGCCGATGATGACCAGGCCGGTCATCACCGCCATAACCAAGCCGTAGACCCAGCCGTGATCCGCCAGCCAAGGAATTGATTCCCCCACAGCACCCAGCGACTGGTTGACTTGGAACGAGTTTCCGCCGCCGAACGAGCCGCCGATGCAAAGGATGGCAAACAGGACAGCGAGAACTTTTCCAAACTTACCGAACCCCTTTTCGGCCAAGCCCTTGGTAAGATAAAACATCGCACCGCCCATCACGCGGCCGTCCGGCCTTGTCTCGCGGTACTTTTGGCCAAGCGTGCACTCGGTGAACTTCGACGACATGCCAAGGAACCCGGCGATGATCATCCAGAAAATCGCACCCGGCCCGCCGAGGCTGACGGCGATGGCCACGCCAGCGATGTTGCCCAAGCCGACTGTCGCCGAAAGCGCGGAGGAGAGCGCTTGGAAATGACTGACCTCGCCCTCGGCGTCGGGGTTGTCGTATTTGCCACGGACAACATCGATCGCGTGCTTGAAACCGCGAAAGTTGATGAAACCCATCCGGACAGTGAAAAAAATGGACCCCACGACCAACCAACCCACAACCAGAGGAATTTGGGGGCTGTTTGGTTCCCATTCGATTTTGATGTTTAATTGAGTTCCACTGCCGCCAACAGTTGGCACTGGATTTTCTGGAACTTCAGAATAAAGGCCGGCACCCTCAATAGTCAGTTCCTGAACTTCGCCATTGTTGACGGCTTTGACCTTAAACTTGGTTTTATTGGTTTCGGCACCATCTGCCGTTTTTCCACCCTCAATGATAACCACATCACCAACCACATAACCGCTTCCGCCAGCCTCTATTTTTACCTCCTTAACTTGATCGCCGACCTTTTCAAAAGTCCAGATCGGGTAAAAGAATACAGCGGCAATCTTGTCCACAACCCAGCCAGCCGCTGCGTCCACTTGATCAAAAACACCTTTCTCATCTTCTGCCTCCTGAGCAAATGCCGGGGCGGCGGAAAGGGTGAACGCCATGCAGGCGGCCAAGAAACGGCGGATCGCGTTCGCCGGCGTAACACAGTTTTTTTGCCCTGAAAAAGCTTCAGTAGTTTGTTTCATTTCGGTTGTTCGGGTTTGTCCAAAAAAAAGAGCCGGGGTTCAGCCCGGCCCTTTTTGCCAAAAATCATTCCTCAATGCGACCCTCACTTGAACGGGTTGAAATACCTATCGATCAACTGTGGGCTTTTCTGGATTTCCATGATCCGCTCATGCTTGATGCTCTCGGCGTGGCCGTCAAAGTAGCCAACGTTGATGCCAGTCTTGTGCATGGTGTGAATTTTCTCCCCCATCGCGTTGACTCCCACTGCCTGGCCTGCCCGGTTTCCAAAAGCAGTCCCATGCGGGTGAAAGCTGGCGTTGCGCATTGAGTGCGGATCCTCATTCAGTAAAAGGAACTTCTCGGACGGATTCCGGACAATCGAGTACTTGATACCGGGATTCACGCCGCTAGTTTGCCCGTTCATGTAACTTGTCATGCTAAAGTTAACCCGCAGCGCCAGGCCGATCGGCCCCGTGCTCGGACACCGGTAAACCCCGTAGACCTTCTTGTTGCGCGTGTCGGGCATCCTATTACCACGGAGGATGTCCTGGCCAGTCACGTGAGTGAAAATCGATCCCGCCTCGGCGTGGAACGCTATGTTCCGGTCGTACCGGCTCCAGTCCCTGTTTTTTTGCAATACTGCGTCGCCCGGGCCGCCCCACACCCAGTCCTCATGCCAGTTCCGGTCAGTCGAACCGGCGAAGGGCAGATGATCATCATAATCATCCTTGTACATGTAGATGCCCAAGCCAACCTGGCGCATGTTACTGAGGCACTTGGCGGAGCGCCCACTCTCCTTGGCGCTGGCCAGTGCCGGCAGCAGCAGTGCCGCCAAAATGGCGATAATGGCGATCACGACCAGCAGTTCAATGAGCGTGAAGCCCTGTTTTTTTTGAGAGGTAATTAGCGATTTCATTTTTTCTCGCGGGCAAAGCTAACGCTGTGTCGTTCAAAATGCCAACGCATTTTTAGCATAAAAAATCGCGCTACTCTCCACAAACAGGGCAATCCACCCTTGGCCGCAGCCGCACTGAATTGAAAGACATCGCTCTCAAATCGCAGGTAAGCAGTCGGTTAAAGAGTGGCTCGCCCAGCCCGGCGATGATCTTGATCGCCTCCATCGCGCCGAGGCAGCCGACCGCGCCCGACACCGCGCCGATGACCGGGAAGCGCCGCTGCCAGTCGTCCGGCTTCTCCGGATAGAGGCACCGCAGGCAGCCGGTCTTGCCCGGCTTGAAGCTCGTGATGTGCGCCTCGGTCTCGTACATCGCGCACTCGACCATCGGCTTGGCCAGCCGCACACAGGCGTCATTCATCGCGAAGCGCTCCTCGAACAACGGCGCGCAATCCACCACCACGTCCGCGCGCCCGACGAGTTCGGTGGCGTTGGCCTCGCTGACGTTTTCCGACACGGCGACGATCTCGAGCCGTGGGTTCAGCGCGGTGAGTGACTCGGCTGCGATGTCGATCCGCGCTTGGCCAAGCGCATTGTGGCGCATGAGCAATTGCCGGTTCAGGTCGCTTGGCTTGAGCGTGCCGCCGTGCGCCAACACCAGCCGGCCCACCCCGGCCGCCGCCAGCTCGTACGCCACCAAGCCGCCCAAGCCGCCGACGCGACTGACCATCACCGTGGCCGCCTTGAGCCGCCGCTGCCCCTCCTCGCCGAAGCCCGCGACGGTCATTTGCCACGAGTAAACCTCGCGCTCAACATCCGTCAGTTCCGGCAGGTGTCCATCGTCAGCCATCACGTCATTTCCAAAAAGTTAGACACGGATTCCACGGATGTTCACGGATTGAAAATTAATCCGTGTTAATCCGTGGAATCCGTGTCCCTTCTCTCTCTGCGTTTAAGCACAACTTCTGTTTTCATCGCGTGTCACTTTGCCATCGGCCAAGCGGAAGTGGCAGCCGGCAAGGCGTCTGGCTTCGCTTGGGCTGTGGGTGATGTGCAGAATCGTCACGCCGGTTTCGCGGTGCACGCGCTCGAGCAGCCGGCACATCTCGCCGTGCAGTTCCTCGTCGAGCGCGGCCAGCGGCTCGTCAAGACACAGCACCGACGGCCGATGCGCCAGCGCACGGCCAAGCGCGACCCGCTGCGCCTCGCCGCCGCTGAGCTTGTCCGGCGTGCGGTCGAGCAATTCGGTGATCCCGAGCAGCTCCGCCAGCTCATCGACGCGCCCGCCGATCTCCGCCTGGCCAAGCGCTCGCAGCACGAGCGCGAAGGCGAGTTGCTCGCGGACGAGCATCGTCGGGAACAGCGCGCGATCCTGCGGCACGTAGCCGACACCGCGCTCGGCCGGCGGCAGTTGGGTGACGTCGCGCCCGCCGAGGATGATCCGTCCACCGCTGATGTTGCGCAGGCCGCAGACCGCCTCGAGCACCGTCGTCTTGCCGCAGCCGCTGCGGCCCATCAGCACGCCGTACTCGCCGGCGGCCAGCTCCAAGCTGAGGTCGCTCAACTCAAAACTGCCCTGCCGCAGCGCGATGTTCTCGAGGGCGATCATGCGAAAATCCGTTTCATCCCCAGCGTCCGGGCGATGATGAACACCACGACGGCGGCGGCGATCATGATGAGCGACACCGCCAGCATCCCCTCGGTGCGACCGGCCTGCAGCTCGAGAAAGGCGCTCGTCGGCAGCACCTCGGTTTTCTGCCGCGTGGCCCCGGCGAAAACAAGGATCGGCCCGAACTCGCCGAGCGCCCGTGCCCACGCCAGCGTGCCCGCCGCCAGCAGGCCGCCCCTGGCCTGCGGCATGATCACCCGCCAAAACGCACGCCGCCGGTTGCAGCCCAGCGTGAGGGCAACCTGCTCGAAGCGCTGCGGGATCTGGTCGAACGTCACGCGCATCGTCCGCACGGCGAAGGCGCACGCCACCATGAACTGCGCCAGCACAACCGCCGGCCACTTGTACACCACCGCGTCGCTGAGCCATTCCGGCATGTAGCGAAACAGGATGAGCAGGCTCAGCCCGACGACCAGCGGCGGCAGCACGATCGGGATGTCGAGCAGCGTGTCGATGACCGGTTTGCCGCGAAACTCGAACCGGCTCATCATGTAGCCGATCGGCACCGCGACCCACAGCGACAACAACGTCGTGAGCGTGCAGCTGATGAGGCTCAGCTTGATCGAAAAACGGATGTCGCGGCTCCGCAACGCCTGCACGAGCGGGTTGGGCTTGGAGAGCGAAAGTTTCGCCGGCGGCTTTGCGGCACCGGTCACTGCGAACGAAATCTGGTTTGTCGCCGTGTCGGTGATTTCGCGGACGCCATCCCACCCCGGCTCGCCCGTGCCTCTCACGCGGATGAACTCGCCCCACAACAACCCGTGCGCCACGCCGGTGGTCACGGTGGCAACGTGATTCGTGACAGCGATTTGCATCACGCGCGCCTCCGGCCGCAGCGAGGCCGTGATCGGCCTGCCGCTCGCGTGCGGCAGCAGGACGGCCCGGTCGCCCGCCGCCAAAAACAAGCCGTCGCTGGCGATGCGCTGTTGCCCGAGTCGCAGTCCCGCGTCGTTTTTGCCTTTGCGAAAATAATAACTCCGGCCCGGCTTGACCGGCACGACAACCTCGCCGCCGGTGTAGCGGCCCTGCCGCACCATTTCCGGGCCAAGCACCGGCCGGTCGCTGTAATTCAGGAACACCACGTCGGCCAGGACCATCGCGCCGATGATGAGCAGATAACTGCCGCCCAGCACGCCGAGGCCAATGAGGAACGGCTTGTCGGAAGCGACACGAAAACCGGATAGCTTTGAGCCGCTCATTGGCCGTTGGCCTCCCAGTTGAAGCCCAGCTGCTCGAACCGCCGGCGTGATGTCTGCGACGTGAGGTGCTCCATCAGCCGCTTGGCCAAGTGCGGGTACGGCGTGGTTTTGCTGGCGGCGACGTTTTGCACGGCGAGCGCGCGCTTGGGCTGCAGCGGCACGGCGTCGAACCGGCCCCTCAAGTGCCGGATGTTCGCCTCGTACACGAGCACCACGTCAAGTTTCCGGCCCGCCTCCATCGTTTGCACCAGCGTGTGCGCGGTGTCGGCCATCATCTCGATGTTCTGCTGGATGGCGTCGAACTGCCCGGTCTCTCGGCACAATTCGTGGCTCAGCGCGCCGAGCGTGCTCGCCTTGGGGTCGGTCGTGCCGACGCGCAGACCGCGCTTGGCCAAGTCGGCGAGCGAGCGGATGCCGCGCGGGTTGCCCTTGGCCACGAGCATCACGATGCGCGTGCTCGACACCTTGAGGGCCGGGCCGAACGGGTTGCCCATTTTCTCCTGCGCCATGTCGAGGTACGACACGTCGCAGGTCATGAACACGTCTGGCAGCCCTTGGTCACCGGTCTGCATTTTGCCGACCAGCGTCCCGCAGCCAGCGTACACGACATCAATCTCGCAACCTTCGCGCTGCTGAAACTCGCGGATGGTTTTCTCCACCGCCTCGCGGTTCACGCCGCCGCAATCGACGCGCAGCCTGGGCGTCTCGGCCCACTCGTCGCCGGGCAGCGGCACGTAGTGGTGCCCGGCAAACACCGCACCGCCCCGCGTCGGCGCAGCGAGGTAGCGGGCAAACTTCAGCGCCAGCGCCGGCCGCCCCGTCGTCACCGTGACCGCCGCGGAAATGTCCGCCTTGCTCGCCGCCAGCTCCGGCAGCTCGACCACCCGCAGCCCAAACTGCCGCGCGACCGAGTCCCACACGAATGCCGCCTGCGTCCCGGCGTTTTCCTTCACCGCCAGCGCGGCCTCGGTCACGGTCGGGAACGAGGCCGCCTTTGCCGCGTCCACCGCCGGCCAGTGGCCGGATCGCTCAAGCATTTTTTTCATCTTCTTGCCGACACCGGCAAGCGGATCGCAAATCACGAACGAGATTTTTCTCCGCAACAAGTCGTCGCAGTTGGCCACGTCCAGGCCGCTGCCCGGCTTGACGCCCAGCACCACCTTCCACGTGGCCACCTTCAGCGACTCGGCGGTCAGCCCGTCGGCCCGCGCGCGCTCGGCGTACACATAGTCCGCCGCGACATAGACATCGGCCCGGGGCAACCCGCCCTCCTTGTCGAGCTTGAGCTTGTTCGCCAGCACGCCGCTGCTGCTGTACTCGATGGACACCTTCGCGCCGGTCTCCTGCTCGAATTTCCCGGCCGCCTCCTCAACCGCCTTCTTCACGCCGACCGCGCAGTAGACGACCAACGTCTGCTTGCCGCCGCCTGTATCGCGGTTGAGAAAAAACACCAGCGCGGCCACCAGCGCCAGGGTCAACACCAGCAACCCCGTGCCGCCTCCGCTGCCTTGCCCATATTTGTACCTTGAATCGCCCATCGTTCCTTGTTCGCGGCGGCAGACCATGCCGCCAGACTCCCCCTGAAACAAGTTTACAAAAAGACTTGCCCGGCCACCGCACCCGGCAATCATGTGCGCCCACATGCCGAGCCGGGTGGAAATTCCCATTTTACAGATCGACGCTTTCGCCGACGAACCGTTCACCAGCAACCCGGCCGCCGTCTGCCTCCCCGACGTCGAGCCGCCGGCCGGCTGGATGCAGCAGGTCGCCGCCGAGATGAACCTCTCCGAGACGGCGTTCGCCTGGCCAAGCGGTGATGGCTACGGGCTCCGTTGGTTCACGCCGGTCGCCGAGGTTGACCTGTGCGGGCACGCCACCCTGGCCACCGCGTTCGCGCGTTGGGAAACCGGCCGCGTGGACTGCGACGACGACATTTCATTCGCCACCCGCAGCGGCGTGCTCGAGGTGCGCCGCGAGCAAGACATGATTAAGATGAATTTCCCCGCCGAACCGGCGACGAGCTGCGAGCCGCCCAACGGCTTGGCCAAGGCGCTTGGCGCGAAGATTCTGTGGTGCGGCCAAAACCGGATGGACCATCTCGTGGAGGTCGCCAACGAACAAACGTTACTCGACCTGCGGCCGGACTTCGCGAGCCTGGCCAGGCTCGACACGCGCGGCGTCATTGTCACCGCCGCCACCGAGCGCGACAACGTTGACTTCGTTTCGCGCTTTTTCTGCCCCGTGCTTGGCATCGACGAGGATCCCGTCACCGGCTCGGCGCATTGTTGCCTCGCGCCGTTTTGGGCGGGGCGGCTTGGCCGCGACGAATTGACCGGCTTTCAGGCATCCAAGCGCGGCGGCGTTGTCTGTTGCGAAATGATCTGCGACCGCGTCGAGTTGAGCGGTCGCGCCGTCACGATTTTCTCCGGCACAATGAGCGCGCCGCCAGCGGGGGCTTGACCCGCCACGGGGCGAGGCTTCACGTTGGCTCCCGCTGATGGGAACCGACACCCAACCTTCGCCCGAACAAATCGCGCAACACGTCCGGCAAAGCCTGCCCGCCGGCGGGCTCTTCGCCGGGCACCAATGGCGCGTCGCCACGCAGCCGTTTCCGCTCGACAAGAAAACCGTCCAGCAACTCGAGCAACTGGGCCGCGTGCTGCTCAAGTTTTACCAGGCCGCCAACACGATTTACCGCTGGAGCGCCGAGGGGCGGCTCCCCGCCTGGCCAAGCGCTTGGCTGGATCGCGGCAAGCCGCAGTCGATCATCGACCTGCAGCGCAGCAAAGAGTTCCGCGCCGAGTTGCCGCGCGTCATCCGGCCCGACATTTTGCTCACCGACGACGGCCCGCGCATCACCGAACTGGACAGCGTGCCCGGCGGCATCGGCCTCACCGCCTGGCTCAACCGCGCCTACACCGGGGCCGGGGCCGGGGTGCTCGGCGGCGCGACCGGCATGCTCGACGGCTTCGCCGGCATTTTCGGCGACGCGGCGAACGTGCGCTTGGTCGTCTCCGACGAGTCCGCCACGTACCGGCCGGAGATGGAATGGCTCGCCGGGCAGATCGATCCCGACCGCTTCAGCGTCCACGGGCAGGATTTTGCCGATTTCGGCGACGGCGATGCGGTGTACCGTTTTTTTGAATTGTTCGACCTGCCAAACGTGCCCGCCGCCGAGCCGCTGTTCGCCGCCGCCGCCGATAAACGCATCAGCGTGACGCCGCCACCGAAAGCGTTCCTCGAGGAGAAGATGCTCTTCGCGCTGTTCCACAACCGCAACCTCGCCGAGACGTGGCGGCAACAGCTTGGCGACAGTTTCCAGCGCACGCTCGAGGCGCTCCTGCCGCAAACGTGGGTGATCGATCCGGCGCCGCTTCCGCCGCACGCCGCCTTCCCCGGCCTTGGCCTCACCGACTGGCAACAGCTCAAGAACCTCTCGCAAAAGGAGCGCAACCTGATCCTGAAAATCTCCGGCTACTCCGAGCAGGCCTGGGGGGCGCGTGGCGTCTGGCTTGGCAGCGACCTGCCTCGCGACGAGTGGGCGGCGGCGGTGGATCAGGCGATCGAGGGCTTCGACGAGTCGCCGCGCATCCTGCAGCGTTACCACCGGCCGGCTCGCGTCGATGCCGAGTGGTTCGACTTCGAGCTTGGCCAAGCGCAGGCGATGCAGGGCCGCGTGAGGCTCTGCCCGTACTACTTCGTCCACGGCGAATTTGACACGGCCAAGGCCACCCTCGGCGGCGTACTGGCCACTATCTGTCCCGCCGACAAAAAAATCATCCACGGCATGAGCGACGCCATCCTCGCCCCCTGCGCGCTTGGCCATGCGTAATCAAGGGAGATTCCTCCTTGACCGCTTGACAACTCGCCTGGCCAAGCGAACCCTACGCGCGGCATGAAAAAGGTTTTCAACTTTGCGGGACTCGTTTTTGCGGGACTGCTTCTCACCGGCTGCGCCTCCGACAAGGAATTGCGCAAACTTGAGGTGGGCTATCAGGCGCAACTCGGGGAATATGCTACCGCGCTAAAGAGCGGTGAAATCACCAAGGCCGAGCACGATAAAAAAGTCACTCAGCTCAATTCTCGCTACGGACGGCGGCGCGAAATGATGGAGCGGGACATTTACGGAAGCGGCATCAAGTCACCCGGACGCCGGCCCACGATCGGCCGGGGCGGCCGTCGCTACTGAGCCCAACGTCGATCGTTAAAAGGTTTTTGCCAGTGACAAGTCTCCCGCCTATCGTCGTCGGCGTGAGCCGTTTTTTTTGTTCTCTACTCTTCGTTGTTGGGTTGGCTGGTGGCTTTGCCGCCGGGAAACCCAACATTGTTCTCATCATGTGCGATGACCTTGGCTGGGGGGATGTCGGGTTTAACGGTAACAAAATCATCCGCACACCGCACCTCGACGCGATGGCCAAGGCGGGGCTGAAGTTCAACCGGTTTTACGCGGCGGCGCCGGTTTGCAGCCCGACGCGCGGGAGCTGCATCACAGGACGGCACCCGTATCGCTACGGCATTCCGTTTGCCAACAGCGGCCACATGAAGCCGGAGGAGTTGACTCTGGCGGAGTTGCTCAAGAAACAAGGCTACACGACGGGCCATTTCGGCAAGTGGCATCTTGGCACGCTGACGAAAACCGTGAAGGACGCCAACCGGGGCGGGCCGCGCGGCGCGAAACATTTTTCGCCGCCGCAGGCCAACGGCTTCGACGTCTGTTTCTCGACCGAGTCCAAGGTGCCGACGTGGGATCCGCTGCTCCGGCCCAAGGGCAACAACTCCAGCAAGTGGTGGGACCCCGTCTCCGCCGCCGGCGAGGCCAAGCCGTACGGCACGGCTTACTGGAACGAGCGCGGCGAGAGTGTCACCGGGAACACCCGCGGCGACGACTCGCGCGTCATCATGGATCGCGCGATCCCGTTCATCCGCGGTGCGGCCAGGCGCGGCCAGCCGTTCTTCGGCATCGTGTGGTTTCACGCGCCGCACCTGCCGGTGGTCGCCGGGCCGAGGCACACGGCGATGTACGCCGGACACGCGAAATACGCGCAGCATTACTACGGCTGCATCACCGCGCTGGACGAACAGATCGGACGGCTGCGCGCGGAGCTGCGCGCGCTTGGCGTCGCTGATGACACGGTGCTTTTTTTCTGTAGCGATAACGGGCCGGAGGGCCAAGCCAGCAGCGCGCCGGGGACAGCGGCAAACCTGAGTGGACGCAAACGCTCGCTGCTTGAGGGTGGCATTCGCGTGCCGGGAATCGTCGAGTGGCCGGGGCGCGTGAAGGCCGGTCGCACCACGGACATACCGTGCGTCACCAGCGACTACTTGCCGACGATTCTCGGCTTGCTCGAAGCCAAGCCGGTCAGCGACCGGCCGATCGATGGCATGAGTTTGGTGCCGCTGCTCGACGGAAACCTGGCCAAGCGCGGCCAGCCGATCGGCTTCGAGTCGAAGGGGCAGCTTGCCTGGATCGGTGACCGGTACAAACTTTACCGCAAAGGCGGAGCGGCCGAGTTCAAGCTGTTCGATCTCGTCGCCGATCCGTCCGAGAAGAACGACTTGGCCAAGGCCAAGCCGCGCTTGGCCAAGCGCCTGGCCGGCGAGCTGGCGGCGTGGCGCGCCTCCTGCCAGGCGAGTGCAGCCGGAAAGGATTACTGACGGTGCACCGCCGCCGCCCAAAACGCCGTTGGCTGCGTTGGCTGCTGCTGTTGGCGGTGCTCGATGCCGCGGTGTTTTACTGGTGGTGGAGCAACCAGGCGGAGCGGCGATACAACTCAATCATCCGCGATGCCGCGGCGGAGTTCGGTGTCGAGTACGCGCTGATCAAGGCGGTCATCTGGCAGGAGAGCCGTTTCCGGGAGGACGCGATGGGCGATGCCGGCGAGATCGGCCTGATGCAGTTGATGGAACTGGCGGCGTTCGAGTGGGCCGACGACCACGGCGTGCGCGACTTCGAGCACTCGCACGTGTACGACCCGCGCACGAACATCCTCGCCGGGACGTACTACATTAAGACGCGGCTCGACCGCTATCCGCACACCGACGATCCCCTGCCCTTCGCCTTGGCCGACTACAACGCCGGGCGCGCCCACGTGAACCGCTGGGCCAAGGAGGCGGCCCGCACCAACGGCGCTGCGTTCCTGCAAAACATCGACTATCCCTCGACGCGCCGCTACATCGACCAAGTGACTCACCGGCGGGATCATTATCGGTAAAATCGGCCCGCTTGCCGGCTTGGCCAAGCTTGGGTAAACTTTGTGCGTGCTGGTTGACTTCACAAAAATGAACGGGGCCGGGAACGATTTCGTGCTGATCGACAACCGCGCGCTTGGCCTCGAGTTGACATCGGAACAGATCCAAAAAATCTGCCACCGCCAGCGCGGCGTCGGCGCGGACGGCGTGCTGCTGTTGCGCTTGGCCAAGGGTGACGCCGACTTGGGCTGGGATTTTTTTAACCGGGACGGCAGCGAGGGGGAGATGTGCGGCAACGGCGCACGCTGCTTCGCCCGGTTTGCCCAGCGCCATCTCGACGGGCGCGAGTCGCTTTCGTTCGAGACGTTGGCTGGGGTGATCGAGGCGCGGCTCGACGGCGAAAGCGTCACCGTCAACCTCACGCCGCCGCAGGATTTCCGCATCGGCGAGCGTATCAACACTTCCGCCGGTGAACTGGAGATTCACTCGGTGAACACCGGCGTGCCGCACGCGGTGTTGTTCGTCGACGACGCCGACAAGGCGATGGTCTCCGAGTTGGGCCACGAGATTCGCCATCACGAACATTACGCGCCGGCCGGCACGAATGTGAACTTCGTGCAGCTCAACGGCGACGGCTCGATCCGCGTGCGCACGTTTGAGCGTGGCGTCGGCGAGACGCTTGCGTGCGGCACCGGCGTGTCGGCGGCGGGACTGATCACCGCCAAGCTGCACGGCCGCGGCTCGCCGGTTCGCGTGCGCGTGCTCAGCGGCGACGACTTGGGCGTGGCGTTCGAGCAGGACGGCGACTCGTTCGCCAACGTGCAACTCACCGGCCCTGCGGAATTCGTTTACTCCGGCCAGATCGAAATCTGAACGGCCATCGCGCCGCCAAGCATCGAACAGCCTCAACCCATCTGCATGGTTCGGGACAGCAGTGAGGTTCGCCCGCTGAGGGACGGGGAACAGGACCGGGTGAGCGGGTTCCTGCTTTGCGGCGAAGGCTACGGGGACATGATTTGCTTGATCCCGACCGTCGAGAAAACCGCCCGTCAATTGGGCCGCGAACTCGATGTCTGGACCAAGCGGCCGGAGGTGTTCGCCAACATCCCGTCGCTCCACCCCAGAATGAGCGACGACTCCTCGCTGGAGCCGTATCTCGCCGAGGGCCGCCTGTTGATCGTGTGCCCGGTGCGGTTTGACCCATCGCCCAAGTGGAACCGGGCCCATCTCGCCGTGCGGCCCGCCGAGGGGATCATCCCGTTGGACGCCGATGACAAGGCGGTGCGGCTCCACACCACGGCGGCGGATCGTGAGAGGGCGGCGCTGCTGCTCGAGCCGTTGGGAGCGAGCCCAAGGTGGTGATCCACCCGAACCGCAACCGGCTGGCTCGCACTTGGCCAAGCGAGCGGTGGCGGGAATTGGCGCTGGGCCTGCTCGAGCGAGGCGTGGGCGTGGTGGCCGTCGGGTGCGATGTGCCGCGAACCTCGCCGACACCGAGGAGAACGTGCCCAAAGGCGTCTTCGACCTCGGGATCGGGCACGACCGGTTCCTGGACCTGACCGGCCGCACAAGCCTGCATGAGTTGTGCGAGGTGATCGCCGCGAGCGATGTGGCGGTCACGTTCGACAGCGGCGTGCTGCACGTGGCCAACTGCACCGAGACGCCAGTCGTGGCGCTGTTCAGCGACAACGACCCCCGACTTCTTCACCCGCATCCGCAACGGCAAACCGGGCGCCGGCACGTCGCCGTCCATCGCCCCTGCCCGACGCAGTTCTGCCAAACATGGCACGGGGCATGGAGCGAGTGCATCCAGGGGGGCGACCGCCGGATGTGCTGCCTGCCGACCCTGGAACAAGTGCTCGACGCGGCAGCGGCCTTTCTCCGCGACACGCCGCAGTCGTGACGCCGCTTGGCCAACAAAAAAGGCCCCCGTCGCGGGAGCCGTTCTTGAATTATGTTGTGCCGGTTACTTCTCGGCTTTTTTGCGCTTCATCTCAAAGCTGAACGAGGAGAAATCTTCCACGTTGCCCGAGTCATCAACGCCGAAGATTTGAGCCTCGATGTTGTTTTCGTCGATCCTGCGAAACGCCACAGCCATGCTTTTAGTTTCTCCCGTGTCGGACGTGCTCGAGATGGTGACCATCGGCATGTCATCTTTTGGCCCCCACTTGCCGGTGCTCTTTTTGCCGTTGCTGTCGTATCCGGTTTGCTCGATCTCGCCCGTCTTCGGGTTCAATGCGATGAGGCTGTACGACTCATTGTCATCGGTTTTCAAATGGGAGGCGATCACATGATCCTTCACGACCCACTTGTAAGTCAGGGTGAGAGTTCTTCCATCGATGTCCGCCTCCCAACTCCCCAGCAACCAATCGGTTTGGTTTTCGTTGATTTGGTCAGCGAGTGATGCCTGTGCCTGATGAGTGCAGGCCAAGCCCATTATTGCAAATATTGTCAGTAACTTTTTCATTGTAGTTTGTCGCCTAAAAACCTTGTACACCGGACAACCCGTTTGGGTTACAGCGGAACGGCAACCTGACAACACATCCCGGCCCAAGCAAGCGATATCACGGGTGAGTCATGCCTTCGACAGCACGCCGGGGATGACCTTGACTTTTGCGGGTCGAACACGATGCTTCGACCTCGACGTGGGGATATTGTCCGGAATTTTCAAGCGGCCCGGGGAGCGAATGGCTGAGAGGCTGGAATACGCCCCCGCCGCCGGCACTGTCGACACCAACGAAAAAATCCTCAACCTGGCGGCGGAGATAACCGGCAAACCGGCTGACCTCAAAACCATCACCGGCGACAAAAAACCGGCCGGGCAAAAAGCCGACACATTCGATCCGGCGGCGTATCAGCAGGCCAAGCGCTTAGCCAAGCAGCCGATCCCCGGCGGAAAACCGGCACGGTTCGACCCCCAAATCCCGGTGAGTTAGCCGCTACCGACTGCGACCCCTGATTCGGATATCCTCGAGCTGCGTTGTCAACCTGCCGACCAGTTCCGGCTTGGCCTGGGCCAGGTCTTTTCGCTCGCCGAGGTCGCTCGACAGGTCGAACAACCGGTACGGTTTGGCGAACGGTTTGCCCTTGGGCGCCTCGCGTCCGCCGGAGCCGTTGCCGGCCACCAGCTTCCATTTGCCATTTCGCAACGCGAACATGCCGCCCGCGCTGTGGTTGATCACCGGCGGACGCGGCTTGGCCCAGTCGCCGCCCCGGAACAGCGGCAGCCAACTGAAGCTGTCCTCCGCCGCGTTGTCCGGCAACGTGGCCCCGGCGATCTCGGCGCAGGTGGCAAACAGGTCGACGTGTGCGGTGGTGCGGGCGCATTTTGAGCCGGGCTTAATCACCCCCGGCCAGCTCGCAAAAAACGGCACCCGATGGCCCGCCTCCCACACGTCCGCCTTGGTGCCGCGCAGGTCGCCGTTGGCGGTGTGATGCGTTTCGTTGTACGCCTGAATCGTCGGGTCGCTCAAGTGATCCTCCTTTTCATCAGCGCCACGGCGGTGCATGAACGAGCCGTTGTCGCTCGTGAAAATCAACAGCGTGTTTTTCTCGATGCCCGCCTCGCGGATCGCCTTCATCACCTGGCCCACCGTCCAGTCCACCTGCATCACGAAATCGCCGTAAAGGCCGAGCTTCGACTTGCCGATGAAACGCGGGTGCGGCTGCACCGGCTTGTGCGGCGCGGACAGCGGGAAGTAGAGAAAAAACGGCTGATCTATTTTGGCGCGCTGCTCGATCACGCCGGTCGCCTTGCGCGTGAGGTCGTCGAGGCAGTCATCCATCACCAGTCCGGGCTGGCGCGGGCCGCGCCGCAGGAAGCCGGGGAACTTCACCGCCGGCTGGTCGATCGTCGGCAACTCGATGATCCGGCCGTTCTCGATGTACACGTACGGCGGAAAGTCGAGCGACGCCGGGATGATGTGCGAGTGGTCGAAGCCGTGCTCGTTCGGCCCGTCGGTGACCGGCTTGGCGTAGTCAATCTTTCCTTCGGCGCCCTTTTGAAAGCCAAGACCCAAGTGCCACTTGCCGACGATGCTGGTGTGGTAGCCGCTCGCCCGCAATATCCCGGCGACCGTCAACCGCCCCGGCTCGAGCAGCGGCGCGCTGTATCCGTTCAACACCCCGCGCTTCAGTCGCGAGCGCCAGCAGTAGCGGCCGGTCAGAGCGCCGTAACGCGTGGGAGTGCAGACCGCCGACGGCGAGTGGGCGTCGGTGAAGGTCATGCCCTGCCCGGCCAAGCGATTGAGATTCGGCGTCGGCACCTTTGAGCGGGCGTTGAGCGCCTGCACATCGCCAAAGCCCATGTCGTCGGCAAGCACGAACACGATGTTCGGCTTGGCGGCAACCGCCGCTTGGCCAAGCGACGCTGCCAAAACCACCGCACCGATCCCGCTGGCCAAGCGAGCCGCAACAACTCGATGGTAATGATAAAGCTTCATGAAGACGGAGAGCCTACGGACAGCCGACGCGTTGGCCAAGCCAGCACACAATCGGGGAATACTCCCCAACGAACGCTGCCAGAATTGGGGAATACTCCCCAACGAACGTTCATCCGACGCTTGGCCAAAACGGATAAAATCGCTTAAATAACTCATTGTAAGTAACTTAAAAATAGTAACACAGGTGGCACGCACCCTGCATTACGAGTGATCAAGTGGCGAGGGGGACTCGTCAATCTAACAAAAAACTAAAAAAACTGAAAGGAAACTGATTATGAAGATTAAAACACTACTGTTTGTCGGTGCCATCGGCATCGCGTTGGCAACGCCGGAGTCATTGCAGGCGCAGGCGAATCCAAAGCCGGTCAGGCCGGATGTTGGAGATGTCAAGGATGCCGCAAAGGGGGGTGGCAAGGAACGCCCGAAACTCGATGTTGCAAAAATCAAGGAGCGCCTCAAGGCCGCCTTTGAAAAACGCAAAAAGAATCGCGGTGACGCCAAGAAGCACGGCCACAAAGTCAAGGGCAAGGGTGGCGGAGCGTTCGGGAAACTGGTTCGCGACGACGATAAAATCAAGGAGCTGCGGGAATCATTCAAGGCCGCAGCCAAGGAGCAAAACCAAAAAATTCGGGATCTGCACAAGCAGTTGAAGGATGCCTCGGATGAAGACAAGGACGGCCTGCGCGAACATCTGAAGGGTCTGCGCGCTGATTGGGTCGAGGGCATGAAGGGCAACCGAGAGGAAGTCCGCGCCCGTCTCAAGGAGATCCGCGAGGAGTTCAAGAACAAGCGTGACGAAGTCATCGACGCCAACGACGGCGACGGTGACGACGATCCAGGCGAATAAGCCCAACAAGTTAACACTTCACGGCAGGCAGCGGAAACGCTGCCTGTTTTTTTTGCCCACTTGGCCAAGCGCTTGGCCAGGCGTACACTTCCGGTTTGCAACGGCCATGCCGGACGACTTTTCAGACAGCGCACTTGTCCTGGTGGCGCACGGCTCGACGCTGAACGCCGATTCAGCCAAGCCGGCCCACCAGCACGCCGACGAACTGCGCTCGCGCCGGTTGTTCGCCGAGGTTCGGGTGGGCTTTCTCAAGCAGCAACCCGGCGTGGGCGGCGTGTTACGCGGCGTTACTGCCCGGCGCGTGTTCATCGTGCCGCTGTTCATCAGCGAGGGGTACTTCACCGGGAAGATTTTGCCGGCTGAACTTGGCTTCCGGGCAAACGATGACAAGTCGTTCGAACGCGTCCGCCAAGACGGCGGGCAGAGTCTGCACTACTGCGAACCGGTCGGCACGCACGCGAGCATGACCGCCGCGCTGCTGGCCCGCGCCGGGGGTGTCGTCGAGCAGCACCCCTTCCCCCATGCACCAAAACCGGGTGACACGACGCTCATCATCGCCGGGCATGGCACGGCCAAAAATGAAAACTCGCGAAAGGCAATCGAGCAACAGGTGGCGTTGATCGGGGCCAGGCGCGAGTACGCCGATGTGCGGGCGGTATTTCTCGAGGAGGAGCCGCGGGTTGAGTCGTGCTACGAGTTGGCGACGACGCGGAACATCGTCGTCGTGCCGTTTTTCATCAGCGACGGCCTGCACTCGTTCGAGGAAATCCCGGTGAAACTTGGCGAGCCGGAAAAGCGGGTTCAACAACGCTTGGCCAAGGGCCAGCCAACTTGGGTCAACCCCACCGAGCGCCACGGGAAACGCGTCTGGTACTCGGCCAGCATCGGCACCGAGCCGTTCATCGCTGAAGTGATCCTTGAGCGCGTGCGCGAGGCGGCAGTCTGATCAGCCGATTTGGTGGCTGAACATCCCGTCGCGCAGCTTGGGCTCAAACCAGGTGCTCTTGGGCGGCATGACGCCTTCGCCGTCGGCAATGCTCATCAAGTCCTCGATGCTCGTTGGGTTCAGCGAAAACGCGCAGGCGAACCCGCCACTGTCCACCAGTTTCTCCAGTTCGCCCGTGCCCCGGATGCCGCCGACGAAGGCGATGCGCTCGCTGCGGCGCGGGTCGTCGATGCCCAGCAGCGGCGCCAGGGCGTGATCCTGCAAAATGCTGACATCTAGTTGCTTGATCGGGTCGTCCGGATCGATCGAACTGACCTTGGGCCGCAGCGTGCGCCACCGGCCCCCGAGGTAGAGGCAGATTTCGTGTTTGCCGCGCGGCTTGGCCAAGCCACTTTCCTCAATGTCAAACGCTTGGCCAAGCGCACCGAGGAACGCCTCCGGCGATTGGCCGTTGAGGTCGCGCACCGCCCGGTTGTAAGCCAGGATCTGCATTTGGTTGTGCGGGAAGAGCACGGTTAAAAACAGGCCGCTTGTTCCGGAGCCGGCGCGGCGCTCCGCCACCCGCTCTGCCGCGGCGCTGCGATGATGCCCGTCGGCGATGTACAGGTTCGGGATTGCGTCGAAACGGCTCGCGATGAATTGGGCGTCCTCCCCCGATGACACCGTCCC
>Ga0208879_1000657_pt1 | contig 35020 bp, 29 predicted proteins | sample Knorr_S15_td_Bot_FD_185605 | JGI IMG/M metagenome (GOLD analysis project Ga0208879, IMG submission 185605) | Marine microbial communities from Southern Atlantic Ocean transect - Knorr_S15_td_Bottom_ad_5009_LV_A (SPAdes) (version 2) | ecosystem: Environmental > Aquatic > Marine > Oceanic | place... | reverse complement strand
CGACGGTTTGGTAAACATTTTTTCCGTACCGCTTCAGCCAGTTGGCCACATCACGCGCCTGCGTGCGCTCATCAAGTGACGGGTGAAGTTGCCCGTTGGCCAAGGGCAAATCGCGCTTGGCCCAATGCTCCGGCACCGGCCGACCCCAATCGTCGAACAGCGACCCCCCGTCTTCCGGCCCGAACACCACCGACTCGATCGCCGCCCCCTGCCCCGCCGCCTGGCCAAGCGCGGACTGCACGAGCGGCGACAGGTCTGTGACGCCCATCAACACGACCCGGCGGATGCCCTTGGGCAAAACCGGCTTGGCGGCGGCGGTGCGCTTGGCATCGTGCACATCGCGCAAGCCCACCTTGGCCAGCGACTCGCGGTAAACCGACTCGAGCTTGGCCAAGTCCTGCCAGCGCGACTGTTCTTTTTCGCAACGCTCCGACTCGGCAACGCCGGTGCAATCCCAGTCAGCATCGGCCAGCGTGCCGCGCAACTCGTGCAGCGACCTCGCCATCAAGCGGCGCCAATTGTAATCCACCGACGACGGCAGTTGCGGGAAAAGCGCCGGGAAACGCCCAAGCGACTCGCCTTGCAACACATTCACCCAATGCCAAAGACAAGCCACCGTGTCGGCGACGGTCTCGGCTGACTCCTCGTCAACAAGCAGAACCGCCGGAGTCGCCGTTTGCGGCGGGAACAGGCCGCCGCCGCGCTTGGCCATCTCGGTCGCAAGCGCCTCGCGCAACCGGCGGCCGGCCTGCCGTGTCGGCAGCAGCAGCAGCGTCTCGCTCAAGTTAGCAGTGGCGCCAGACTCGTCGGCAAGCAGCCACTCCGTCGCCGAAGTCAGCAGCGGTTTGTCCCAGGTGAGATAAGATGTTGTCGGAGCGGCAGCCACGCAGTCGCCACAGTTTATTGCCCCGTTCGTCATGGCGCAAACGATACCACGCCCGGTGGGACAAAGACGGTCCCATGCGAGAAAAATTTTGCCGCACCTTTACCGGCTGGGGCTGCCGCGCTAAGTTCGCGGCCAACCCGAATTCGTTGACATGGACACGCAACCTCCCCCTCAAGCGCCCAACCCTTACACGGTGGTGCATGACGCGCCCAAGCCGGCGTCGATCAAGGTCTTCGGCATCCTGAATATCGTGTTTGGCGCGATGGGCCTGATTTGCGGTGGAGCCGGGGTTCTGTTCTTTGTTTTGGCAACGCAATCCTCCGAGTTCGCGTTCGAATTAAATCGCGAAATGAGCGCTCAATATGCCGAGGGGTACATCACATTTTTACAATTCTCCTCCTGCTTCGGCGGCATTTTGAGTTTGATCCTGATTATCTGCGGAGTGGGTTTGTTGCAGGAACGAAACTGGGGACGCACCGGGTCGCTGGGCTACGCAGCGTTTCAAATACTTTTCACTCTTGCCAGCACCGCTGTGTCCATGTCCATGATGAAAAACAACGAAACGTTTATCTTCAGCGCGGGAGGCGCGATGTGCGGCGTGCTCATCGCATTGATCTACCCGATCTGCATCCTGATCTTCCTGACGCGCCCAAGCGTGGTCGAGGCATTGAAGGAGTGACCGCTACCTCGGGCGCTTGGCTGGGTTCTTCCAGTTTTTGTGCCACTTGTATTCCCACAGCTTTTCGTTGACCGCCATGGCGGCGTGACCGTCGAAAAACACCATGTTGATCGCTCCCGGCAGCGGCTTGTCCCGGTACCGGGTTGAAGACAATGCCAAGTCACCGGCCGGATATTTGTGACGCGCCAATGTGATCCGCGCCATTCCCGCATTCTCGCCAGCGTTGCCAAGGGCGAGGTTGGTTGCCGGTCGATCCCTTTCCTGCGGCCAAGCGTCCACCCACATCGAGTCACAGAAAATCGGGCTCTCGCTTGAGTGCCGCACATCCGTATCGAGCCGGAAGGCGTTGCGAACCAACGGGAACAAACCGGCACCGTTTGGCCAGTCACCGGAGTAAAACCAACCGTTCAACGCATAGCTGCCGGTCCACTTGGGCTCACGTGTGCCCTTGCGAAACTCGCTACCCCAAACCCACGCACTAGTCGAGGTGCCACCCCTCCCTTTCCTGTAAGGCGCTGTCGGACACAACCGAACCGCATCGGTCTTCGCGTAATATTCGGCGATGGAACCCATCCACAATTTGCCGTTGCCCATCCGATACGACGGCGTCCTGCCGGTCTCGTTTGAGTACAGGAAGAAGCCCAAGCCCAGCTGTCTCAAGTTGCTCAGGCACTTCATCTCGGTCGCCTTGCTTTTGGCCTTGGCCAAGGCCGGCAGCAGCAACGCGGCCAGGATGGCAATGATCGCGATGACCACCAGCAACTCGATCAGCGTGAAGGCTTCCCGGTTCGCGCTTGGTTTGGGTTTGTTCATCTTTTTTGACTAATCTTCACTTGACGCCTCCGCCGCTGCAGGGAGACCGGAGCGAACATGCAAGTCGCGCTGGGGAAACGGAATCTCGATGTCATTCTCGCGCAGTTTTTGCTCGATGATAAAATTCATTTCGCTGGTGAAATGAACCGGAGTTGCGGTCATTTCCTGCGTCCAAACTCCCAACTCGAAGTTGAGCGAACTGTCGCCAAACTCGGTGAACAACACCACCGGCGACGGGTCTCGCAGGGCCTTTGGATGCTCTCCGGCTGCCTCCAGCAAAAGCTGCTGTAACAATTTCAAATCGCTGCCGTAGGCTACGCCGACCGGCACGCGGATGCGCACCTTCGGGTCGCCGTGGCTCCAGTTGGTCACGGTGTTGGAGATGAAGTCGGCATTGGGAACGATCATGGTGATGTTGTCATTGGTCACCACCGTCGTGCTTCGCAGTTGCATCTTTGTGACGCGCCCGGCCACGCCAGCCACCTCGATCCGGTCGCCGATCGAGATCGGCCGCTCGGCCAGTATGATGATGCCGCTGACAAAGTTGTTGATGATGTTTTGCAGTCCGAACCCGACACCAACACCCAACGAGACTGCAATAATCGCCAGGGAACTCAGGTCAACCCCCACCAACTGAAAGGCGACGTAAAAGCCGACGGCGATCAGCGTGTACCCGATAATCCTGCTCAAGCCAAACTGCAGTGAGGACTGAAGTTTTGTCCTGGACAGGAACCGGCGAATGAGCTGCTTCTGCACGATCCGCTCGATGATGATCACGGACGCAAACAGGATCAGCAGCAAAAGAATACTGCCGATGGTGACGGAGGCGAAGAGTTCGGTGTTCCAAACCTTCACGCAAAATTGTTTGATCGTTTGCAGTGTCTCGTTCATGGCTGATTCGTCAGGGGGTGAAAGTGCTCCCCGCCTTGCCGCCGTGCTTGCGCAGGAAGTCGGCGGTGTCGTTGTGCAACGTGCCAATAGCCCAATCCAGCGGCGTGCCCCGGTCGCTGTCCAGCGCGTTTACCTTCGCACCCGCCTTCAACAACAACCGCGCTGTCGGCGTGTCGCCCAGCTCCGCAGCCAGATGCAGCGGTGTTTTGTCGGCATTGTGTTTCACGTTCACATTGGCTCCGCTTCGCACCAACAACCCGGTAATCTCCGGATGCTTGTTGTAGATCGCGTAGTAGAGCGGCGTGCGTCCCAGCGCATCCCGCGCGTCCACATCCGCGCCGGACTCGATCTGCGACTGCACCGCAGCCGTGTCGCCATTTTGGACATCCTGCCAAACGTTCGATGCGCCGCAGCCGGCCAATAGCACGACTGCCATCATTGCTGTACCGCGAACCTTCAATCTCTCCAGCGAACATCAACCAAAAAACACGGCCACAGCAAACAAAAAACGCTGACGCCGCCTGACCAAGCCGGTACTGTCCCGGCTGTCTGCTTCTACTTAAAATGAAAATCACACGAACCATCACTCTGTCCCTGTTGGCCACGATTACGCTTGGCCAAGCGCAACCGCTCTCCGAGGCCAAGCCCGGCAAACCCGTCACCCGGGCGCTGATTACCGGCACCGAGGCCGGTTGGCGTGCCATGACGGAGGACGACTTCGTGAACGTCAATTGCGCCGATAACACGTGGTCGTTCGAGGGCAACCTGATCAAATGCACCGGCAAACCCGTTGGAGTCATCCGCACCAAGAAACAGGTCACCAATCTCGAGTTGGTCGTCGAATGGAAGCACAAACAGTACGGCGGCAACTCCGGCGTGTTCCTCTGGGCCAACCCCGAGAGTATCGAGCGGCTCGCCGCCGGCAAGGGGCGCCTCCCTGCCGGCATCGAGGTGCAGGTGCTCGACCTCGGCTACGCCGAGAAATACGAGAAGCAACACAAGAAACCGTCTGACTGGTTCACCTCGCACGGTGACGTCTTCCCCACACAAAGTGCCAGAATGAAGCCGTTCCCGCCGGTCGCGCCGAACGGCAAGCGCAGTTTTCCCTCAAAGAACACCACCAAGGGCGTCGGCGAGTGGAATCATTACTACATCCGCGCCATCAACGGCGAGGTGCGCCTCTGGGTGAACGGCGAGGAAGTCTCGGGCGGCACCGATTGCCAGCCGGCCACCGGCTACCTCTGCCTCGAGTCGGAGGGAGCGCCGATCGAGTTCCGCAACCTCCGCATCCGCGAACTGCCGTAATTCCGGCGTTAATCCGCCCGGCCAACAAGGACGACGAACTCGCCTTTCGGTTTTCGCTCGGCGTACTCGGCCAATAATTCCGCCGGCAGACCTCGCTGGATTTGCTCGAATTTTTTCGTCAACTCCCGCGCCAGGACGACCGGTCGCTCCGGCGCGTGTTCCACCAGTTCGCCGAGCAACTTCACCACCCGATGCGGCGACTCGTACAGCGCGAGTGTCCCCGGCAACTCCAGCAACTTGGCCAAGCGCTTGGCTCGTTGGCCGCTCTTCACCGGCAGAAAACCGATGAAATGAAACTCGTCCGTGGCCAGGCCGCTCGCCGTCAACGCCGCCACGAGAGCGCACGCGCCCGGCACCGTTTCCACCCGGCAACCGGCCTCGATCACCGCCGCAACCAGCCGCTGCCCCGGGTCGCTGATGCCCGGGCTCCCGGCGTCGCTCACCATCGCCACCGTTCCCCCGCCCTGCAGCAACTCGACGATCTCGGCGGAACGCTTGGCCTCGTTGAACTTGTGCGCGCTGACCTGCCGCTTGGCCAAGCCGAGCCGCTTGAGCAGCATCCCGGTGTGCCGCGTGTCCTCCGCTGCCACGAGGTCGCAGTCGCGCAACGTTCGGATCGCCCGCAGCGTGATGTCCTCCATGTTACCAATCGGCGTAGCCACAAGATACAGCGTCCCCGGCTCCAATGGCGCGGGCTTCACATCGGGAAGATCAATCGGCTCGGGCATCGTTCAGGCAGCGGTCTTGAGCGCGATGGCCAGCGGCGGCATCGGGCAACCGAGTGAATCGGAGATGGCGCGGAGCAGCTCGGCCTCCTGGATTTGCAGGTAACCGTCGGCCGAGACAGTGGCGGCGGCGGCCTCGATGAGTTTACGCTTCAAATTGATCGCTACTCCGTCGAGTGTGACGAGGGCTTGATCCAGTTCCTGCAAGCCGCAATCGACATCCGGCAACTGGGTCAAACGTGTGGCGTCGAGGTGGGACGCGCCGGCGTCGTAGGCCGTTTGGATGGTTTCGTCGTTGCTGCCGGCCGTGCAGGCGAGGGATGAAATGAGCACGCTGCATTCGTGGCTCAACTTTTTCAGCGAGTAGTATCGCGTGGTCTTTTTTTGCTGCTTCACAAAATGCGGCTCGAGATGCCGGATCACGAGCTTGGACAGCGAAAACTCGAACAGGTCGATCTTCTCGTCCGCCGCCGCCAAGGACTCCAGCAGTTTGGTGAAACGCTCGAACTGATCCTTCGCCATGCGCCGCAGCGAGCCGACGGCCAGGTCGGCGACGGGCAGCTTGGCGCGGGGATCGAGCGATGCCACGTCGGCGCTCAACTTGAGGGTGGCCTTGGCCATTTGTTCGCCGAAGAGTTTGTCCACTTGGCCAAACTGCTTTTTTTGCACCGGCCCGTCCTTCGGGTCGAGCAACAGCGCGAACACCAGCGCGCAGGCGTCGTGCGTGTCGTGGGCGGCAGCACGCACCGCCTCGGGTAGTGACGCAAGCAGCGCGGCGGCAAAGTCGATGTGCTGTTGGGTCGGGTTGCCGATCGAGTCGGCGACCGCAGCGGCCGAGCCGACCTGCACTTGGCCGGCAGCAGCCAGGCCCATGATCACCGGCGGGAGCGCTTGGCCAAGCGCATCGCCCACGCCGGGGATCGGGATCCCCGCCTGTGTGCGCCGTGCTTTTGAATCCGGCTTGGCGGCCGACGATCGCCTTTCTTCAAATTTCACCTCGGAATAATCGCCGTCAAAACTTGGTTCCAGCAAGAGAATCCGCTCCAGCAACGGGGGATGCGTGGAGGTGATGGAAAACCACGACTGGCTCAACGCGGCGCCAAAAAACATGTGGCTGGCCTCCGCTGCGTTGGGGGTGTTGAGCAGCCGTGAACCGTTGCTGAGCGCGCCGATCTTTTTCAGCGCGCCGGCCAAGCCTTCCGGGTTGCGCGTGTACTGCACCGCCGACGAGTCGGCGAGGTATTCGCGTTGCCGCGACACGGCGCTCTTGATGAGGTTACCCATCAGAATACCCAACCCGCTTGTGGCCATGAGGCCAAGGCCGATGATGCCGATGGCCAACGCGGCGCCGCCTCCCCCGCCCTCGCTGCTTCGACGGCTGCGATTCCCCGAAGAATAAAACCCGATCCCCAACAAAACACGCCCGAGCACAGCCAGCGCAACGAGGCCAAAAATCACAGCGATCAGGCGGAGGTTGAGCCGCATGTCCTGATTGAGAATATGGCTGAACTCATGGGCAATGACGCCCTGCAACTCATCGCGTTGAAGCCGCCGCATGCAGCCCTCGGTGACGCCGATCACGGCATCATCGAGCGTGTAACCGGCGGCGAAGGCGTTGATGCCCTCTTCGCCGTCCATGACATACACCTCCGGCACCGGGACGCTCGAGGCAATGGCCATTTCCTCGACAACATTCATTAGCTTGCGTTCGTCGGGATCGATGGTGGCCATGTTGACGAGCCGCCCACCCATCATCGCCGCGACGCTGGAACCACCGCCGCTCAACTGCACTCGCCGGAACAACCCCGCCATGCCGATGACGGCGAATGTCCCCAGAAAAACCAAGCCGGCGAGCATCGGATCGGTGTAAGCGGTTGTCACAAATCCCAACTCCCCCTCCGCCCCGCTGGAGGCTCCGATCACCGTGGCGATAAGCAGATGGTTCAGCAGGGAAATGAGCAGAACTGAGACGCAGAAAAGAAAAACCAGATAGCCGGTTTTTTTCTTGGCTTGATGTTGGCGCTCAAAGAAATCCATGTTGAGCGATCCCTAAGTCCAGAGTTGCCGGGATCACATGTCGTCGAACGAGATGTCGAGGTCCTTCTTTTGATCGGCGGTGACGACGGCCTTGCCGACATCCCCCAAGCCCTCGACCTCGAAGAAGATCGCCTCCGTGAAACCGAACATGCCGGCGACCTTGTTGGCCGGGAACACCTGCAGCGCGTTGTTGTAGCCCATCACCGAGTCGTTGAACGCCTGACGCGCAAAGGTGACCTTGTTTTCGGTCGAGGTCAGTTCCTCGGTCAACTGCATCATATTTTGATTGGCCTTGAGGTCGGGGTACGACTCGCTCAGCGCGAACAGGCGTCCCATCACGCCGCCAAGCGTGCCCTCGGCGGCCACCATCTGCTTCATCGCCGCCGGATCGCTTGGGTTGGCGCTGACGGCCGCATTGGCGTTGGCGGCCATGTTTCGTGCCTGAATGACCTCCTCCAGCGTGGTGCGCTCGTGTTTCATGTAGCCCTTAACCAACTTCACGAGGTTGGGAATCAGGTCGTACTTGCGCGTCAACTGGATGCCGATCTGCGAGTAGTTGTTGTCCTTGGCGTTGCGCTTGCGGATCAAGCCGTTGTAAATGCCCATCACCCACAGGCCAACGATGACCGCCAAACCAACTAATCCCGCCAATATTATTACTAGTTCTGTCATTTTTGTGTTCCTTTCGTTTCCAGCCGCCGATATTGGGTAAACTATCGGGTGAAGTCAATTACAATCTATGCCATCGATTATAGCCTGAAGTTATCGCAGCCACGGCTGGAATTGCAGTGAGAACAGATCCGCATTTTTCAACTCAAACCGCAGCTGCACCGCCGGGTGGTATTGGCGCAGGTGGCTGATGTCTGCGTTGGTTTTGCCGACGATGTTTCCGTTGACGCTTTTCCACATGACGGTTTGGTTGAGTTGATCGCCAGTCAGGGGTTGGCACTCGGAGAGTGAGTGGCCGGGGATGGCGGTGCCGTTAGGCTGGTACAGGCCGACGCGGACTTGGCCGCCCTGGTTCGTGCGGTAGTTGAGCGTCAGGCGGTCTGCCAGGCGGCCAAGCGTGATGGGCTTCGTGATCAACTCGCCCGCCTCCGCTCCGGCGCGAATGGAAACGAAGCCGTCCTTCCGGTACTCAAACCGCCGCACGCGACTGTCCGGGCCGGTGTAATACGCCTCGGTGGCATACACGGAGAGATGATTCGGGCGGCCGGGGATCTCGACAAGACCCCACGCCATGTAGTTGCTGCGGTTGCCGCCGCGGTCTTTCGGGGCGGATTCCGGAACCACCGGATCGAGCCACCGGTGAAAGTGCAACCCGTCCCGGCTGGTCATCAGGGTCGGCTCGACGCGCTGCCCTTCTTCCGGCAGATAACGCGTGGGAAAACCGATGAGCAGGTGCGGCGCACGCCCGTACGGCTGTACGGCGTTTGTGTAAAGATGCTGCGCGGGAATTCCCCCCTGATACTTGAGCAGCACCGGCTTGGTCCAGTTGATGAAATCGCTCGCCGTGCCGGTCATGATGGCGCGTACGCCGTTGACGAACGTGCGGTGATACTCGCGGTACTGCAGCGTGTGTGCGTCCCAAAAGGCAAGATTCTGCGAATCAAACGCGCCCTCGGTGATCACCGGTTCATCCCGCGTCAGCTTCCAGCGGATGCCGTCGGGCGACTCGAAAATATACAGGCCGGTTTTTCCAACCGGTCGGCCGCGGGAGATGCCCTTGTAGCGCGACTCGGGAGGACAGGCGGGATTGCCATCCTTGAACGCCACAAAGCAATGTGTGCCAAGTCCATCGACAACGATGTTGTTTTCCCTTGAGCCGTTGAACTCAAACAGGCCAAGTTTCGGCTTCACCCAGTGGATGCCGTCCCGGCTCTCGGCGTAGCAGGTCACCTCGCGATGTGTTTCCTTTTTCGCCGCGGTATCCCAATGGGATGCACGATAGTACATCCGGAACAAATCGCCATCGCGAAAGATCGTGTAATACGCGCTGGTGTTTCCCTCCCACGGCGCGTCGGTGATGAACACAACCTCCCTTGGCTCAGGTTTGTGCAGAAACTGTTTTGCGCCGCCGGTCATCGTTGCGATGAGGTGTCCATCGACGAACAACTCGCGCTGCGTGCCGTGCTCGCCAAGCGTCAACGGCTCAGTGGCCGTTGTAAGTTGCGCGGCAAACAGCAACGCAAAAGCAAAGGAAACGTGACGATATATTTTCATGGTGTTCAATGTGCGCATCGTGGCAATTTCAAATCAAACCGCGTAGGAAATCCGCCGTGCCGCTGGCCGACTCCTCCGGCGTCTCCCCCGGCTGCGCCGACTGGTGCACGGTGACCGCCCCGTCGTAGCCGACCGCTTTCAACCCGGCGAACACCCATCCGAAATCAACCCCGCCGGGCGCGTGGATCGGAATCAGGTCGAACGACACGTCGCCGGTGCACCACGTCGGCAGCATCAACGCGCCGTCCGGCTTGAGCAGTTGGTTTTGCAAATAGACGTTGAAAATCCACTTGGCCAGGCGCTCGATCGTCGCCCGGCCGTAATCCTGCCCGCAAATCTCAAGGTTGGCCGGCTCGTAAACCAAGCCGAAGTTTGGCCGGTCAATCGCCGACAACGTCCGCTCGATGCTCTCCACCGTCTCGAACAGGCTCAGAGTGTGGCATTGGTGCACGAGCTGGATGCCGTGCTCGGCCGCCTCGTCGGCGGCGCGCCGGGCGTGGGCGATGTCCGACTCCTCCTTGAGCGCGACACGAATTCGCGGCGCACCCAGGCGCTTGGCCAGGTCGAGGTACGGCGTGATATTGGTCAACGCGCTTGGCCCCTTTTCGTTGTTGTAAACCGTGTCAAAGTCGCCGGTGACCATGCTCACGGCCAGGCCGGCTTCGGCCAGGCAATCGGCGGCCGCCTCGACGATCTCCGGCGGCGACTGCACCCCGACCTGCGACGCCCTCATGCAGAGTGCCCCGTAGCCGCAGCGCTTGGCCAAGCGGGCCAAGTCGCCGAGCGGCATCGACGCCTCCTCCTTGGAGTGAAACTCCTCGGCAATCCGTACAGAGAGTGAAAGTAGCATGATGCCAGCGCGCTTGGCCAAGCTATCCCCCGTGGCAGTCTGAGGCAATCTCATTGCAACACAGCTATAATGCCGGACAATTTTTGTCGTTGCCGCAAGCGACGCCAAATGGCAGAATGAACGGCGATATGAGTGCTTTGCAAAACAACATTCCAATCACGCAGGGCTTGTTCGGAACGACGGAACTCGACGAGGCCCGTTCCGCTGCCATCAAGAAAACATACGCCCTGCTTTCGTTGGGCGTGGTCGCCGCTATAGCCGGTGGCTTCATCGGGGCGAGGACACCCGCCTTGGTTCAGTTCTTCGCCACCATTCCGGGCTGGATCGTCGCGATGATCGCCCTCAACGCCATCCCGCGCGTAGCCATGGCCGCTCGGCATAATCCGGTCATGGGCACCCTTGCGTTGATCGGCGACGGCTTGATCTCGGGCTTGGTGCTTGCGCCGGTGCTCTACATGGCCAGGGTCGTCGCGCCGGACATCGTCCCGGCTGCATTGATCTTGACCGCCATCGTGTTCGCCGGGGTCACGTTTGCCGTAATGATCACCAAAGCTCAGTTCTCAGCGCCACGCGGACTGATGACCGGGATGTTCTTCGCCATCATCGGCGTCATCGTCCTGAACATGTTTCTGGAAATCGGTTTCCTTGGCATGTTGATCTCCGGTGCGATTGGCATCTTCGGCGTGTTCATCCTCGTGAACGCCACCAGCCAGGTCTTGAACAACCCGGAATACGACGAACCAACGATGGGTGCCTTGATGCTCTTCGCCGGTCTCTTCAACGTCTTTGTGGCGATCATCCACCTCCTGCTCATTTTCACGGGCCGGGATGATTGACAATCTTACTTTCGCAGCAAAAAGGCCAAGCCGGATGGCTTGGCCTTTTTTTGTGGCTGCTGTGAAAGTGGAAATCAGAGTGGCTTAACCACGATGTTTTTGAACCAGACCGGGTGGCCGTGGTATTGCAGCCCGATGCTGCCGGTGCGCGGCATGTCTTTCAGCGCGGTGCGGAACTTGTTGCGGGAGCCGTCCGGGTTTTTGCGTCCGGTGGTCCATTGATCCAAATCGGCAACGACGATCTGTTTTCCGTTCAGTACGACTTTTACCGAGGCGCCGTTGATGGTGAGTTTCATGTGATTCCACTCACCGGCAGGCTTGGTCGGATTCGAGCTTGGCGCCAGCGCGTCGTACAGTGCTCCGCAGTCATGCTTGCCCACCTTAGCCTTTCCATGTGAATCGAAGATCTGAATCTCGAAACCGCCCTGCACCGCGTTTTTCGGGTCGGTACGGAAGAACACGCCGCTGTTGCAGCGCTTCGACATCTTGAAGTCGAGTGCCAACTCGAAGTTGTCGTAGTTAGCCTTGCTCCAAATGTAGCCGCCCGGCTTGGCACTTGGCCCGAGCACCCCGTCCTTCGCCTCCCATGCGCCCGGCTTTTGTTGTGTCCAGTTTTTCAGGTCTTTGCCATCGAACAGCTTGATGGCTTTTTTGCCATCGGCAGTGTGTCCAGTGATGCAAATCAAGCTGGCGACCAACGCCAGCACCCAGTTGATGCTTCGTTTTTTCATGTCGAGAATATGCGGGGCGGATTGAACCTTACCCGCCCACAAAAAGCAACCCGCTTGGCCAAGTACCTGGTTATCTCCCGGAAATCTCTAGCATGCGCTCGATCGGCTGTTGTGCGCGCTCGATGAGGGCGTCGTCGAGTGTCACTTCCGGCCTGCGGTTGGCCATGCAGTCGTGCAGTTTTTCAAGTGTATTCATTTTCATGAAACGGCACTCATTGCAAGCGCACTTCTCGGTCGGCGCGGGGATGAATTGTTTCTCGGGGCACTCCTTCTGCAGTCGGTGTAGCATGCCGACCTCTGTGGCGATGATCACCGCTTTGGCCCGGGAGTCGCGGCAGAAGTTGATCATTTTCTCGGTCGAGCAAACCTCGTCGGCGAGCATGCGCACGGCCTTGGTGCACTCGGGGTGTGCGACTAGCGGTGCATCGGGATGTTCGCGGCGGATTCGCGTGATGCTCTCGTGCGTCCATTCGACATGCACGTAACAGTTGCCCTGCCACAATGTCATCGGGCGCCCGGTCTGCTCGATCACCCACGCTCCGAGATTTTCGTCCGGCACGAACAACAGGTCGCGATCCGCTGGCGCTGCCTCAACAATTTTTCTGGCGTTACCGCTGGTGCAAATCACATCGCTCAGTGCCTTCACCTCGGCACTGCAATTGACGTAGGCAATGGTGTAAAAGTTGGGGTTTGTCGCCTGCAGTTCCCGCAGCTTGTCCGGCGGGCAACTTTCCTCCAGCGAGCAACCGGCATCGCGATCCGGCAGCAGGACGGTTTTTTTTGGCGACAAAATCTTCGCCGTCTCCGCCATGAAGTGAACGCCGCAAAACACGATGACGGCCGCATCGGTCTCAGCCGCCTGCCGTGAAAGGCCAAGCGAGTCGCCCACGTAGTCTGCCAAGTCCTGAATCTCCGGCACCTGGTAGTTGTGCGCGAGGATCACGGCGTTGAGATCGTCCTTGAGCTGGAGAATCTCGCGGGAAAGCACGTCAAGCCTCTCCGGCGGAGTGCGGCGCTCCACGCGGAAACCGGCAGCAGCGCTTGGCTGGATCTCGGTCATATCGATCACGGCAGAAACAGTACGGCCACCGCTTGGCCGGGTCAACCGGGACTTGCCTCGCTTGGCCAAGCGCGTAGTTTTCCCGCAGCAATATGAGCACCCAAATCACCCGACGTCGATTCGTCCAGCAAGGCGTATTCACCATTCTCGCCGCCGGGAGTGCCCGCACGTATGCCGCCAACGAAAAGCTCAATATCGGCATCGTCGGTGTGGCCAACCGGGCCAAGGCCAACCTCAACGGGGTCGCCGGCGAGAACATCGTCGCGCTGTGCGACGTGGACAGCAACTTCCTCGCCCACGAGGCCGGGCGTTTCCCGCGGGCCAAGCGCTACGCCGATTTTCGCCGGATGATCGGGCGCGAAAAGCTCGACGCGCTCGCCGTCAGCACGCCGGACCACACCCACGCCGTCGCGACCGCCGCCGGGCTGCATAACGGCATGCATGTTTACTGCGAAAAACCGCTGACGCGCACGGTGTCCGAGTGCCGCGCCGTCACCGAGCTGGCCCGGCGCAAAAAGCTCGTCACGCAAATGGGCACGCAGATTCACGCCGGCGACAACTACCGGCGCGTCGTCGAGTTGCTGCGCGCGGGCGCCGTCGGCTCGGTGAAGGAGGTTCACGTCTGGGTCGGCGCAAACATGGGCGGCGGCTCTCGCGGGAATACGAAGCACAAAGTTCCCGCCAACCTCGATTACGATCTCTGGCTGGGGCCGACCCGTTATCACGTTCAGTATCACCCGACGCATCATCCGTTCAAGTGGCGGCAGTGGTGGGACTTCGCCGGGGGCACGCTCGCCGACATGGGTTGCCACCACATCGACCTGAGCCACTGGGCGCTTGGCCTGCGGCACCCCAGCCGGATCGAGGTCGTCAAGGGGCCCAAGCCGGACGCCGAGGCCACGCCGTACTCGTTGGTGGTTGATTTCCATTACAAAGCCCACGGCAAACAACCCGCCACCAAGCTACGCTGGTATCACGGCGAACACCGTCCGCCTCACTTCGCCGAGGGACTCCTGCCCAAGTGGGGCAACGGCAGCCTGTTCGTCGGCAGCAACGGCATGTTGCTCGCCGGCTACGACAAGCACGTGCTGCTGCCGGAAAAGGATTTCAGGGATTACGAGCGGCCCGAGCCGAGCATCCCCCGTTCGCTTGGCCATCACCAGGAATGGATTCACGCCATCAAGACCGGCGGCGCCACGACCTGCAACTTCGACTATGCCGGGCCGCTGGCCGAGGTGGTGCTGCTTGGCAACATCGCCCACCGCACCGGCGCTGCCCTCGAGTGGAATCACGGGAAAATGAAACTCACCGGCCACCCGGAAGCCGCCGAACTCATGCAGCACATTTACCGCGCCGGCTGGCAGCTTTGACCGGCGCTTGGCCAAGCGCATGAAAAACTGGCCAAGCCGGCCAACTGCATGTTAGATTTCCGCCATGCCAATCGATCAAGTACTCAAGGAAACAGAAGAGAAGATGGCTAAGTCCGAAGCGGCCATGATGCACGAGTTCGAGGGGATCCGCACCGGCAAGGCCAACCCCGCGCTGGTGGAAAACCTCATGGTGGACGCCTACGGCTCAAGCATGCGCATGCGCGACATGGCCGGCATCACTGCCCCCGAGACGCGAATGATCCTGATTCAACCGTGGGACGCCAGCACGGTGGCAGCCATCGCCAAGGCCATCCAGGGCGCCAACCTTGGCCTCAACCCGGCGGTTGACGGCAAAGTCATCCGCATCGCCCTGCCGGAACTCAGCCAGGAACGGCGCGAGGAACTCGTCAAGGTGGCCAGGAAGATCACCGAGGACGGCCGGGTCGCCGTGCGTCACGTCCGCCGCGATGCCAAGGAGGGCCTGAAGAAATCAGCCAAGGAAGCCGGCGTCTCCGAGGACGAAATCAAGGGTGCGGAAAAACAGGTGCAAAAACTCACCGACGACTGCATCAAGAAACTCGACGCCCACCTCGCCGACAAGGAAAAGGAAATCCTGACGGTGTAACGCATCAGCGAGTTCGCATCATCAGTTTTCGTAATGGTAGCGAAGCTGTGCCACCATCAGTACATCATCCTTCACGCGGTAGACCATGCGATGCTCCTCGTTGATGCGGCGCGACCAGTACCCCTTCAGCAGATGGCGAAGCGGCTCCGGTTTTCCGATTCCGCAAAATGGATCGCGAGTCGTGTCACGGATCAATTGATTAATCCGCTTGGCCAATTTTTTGTCGGTGGCCAGCCAATACTGGTAATCCCCCAAAGCCTGCTCCGAGAACAGGAGTTTCATTCTTCGTCGATTTCGACGATTTTACGCTCGGCTCCCTCTCCCGCTTCGAGCGACTGAATGGAGGCTTGAAGCCGTTGGGCATTCGCAGGGACTCGCAGAAGATAGGACGTCTCCTCAAGCGACTCGTAATCCTCGAGCGACATCATGACCACCGCCTGGTCGCGTTTACGGGTGATAATCACTGGACTCCGATCCTCACAAACTTCATTGATCGTCGCCGCTAAATTTTCTCGAGCCGCCGTGTAGCTAATCGCTTTCATCTGGACGGAATAATGTCCATGTACAGCATCCTGTCAAGTTTTGATTTTTGGACACGGATTTCACGGATTTAAACAGATTTAATTGAGGGAATCCTAAATTCTAAAATCGAAATCCTAATCAAATTCCAATCTGGAAAACAACAATCCGTGTGAATCCGTGAAATCCGTGTCCCCTTTTCCTCCGCTGCTTACTGCTCACTTTCTCGCAGCTACTTTGGTTGATTCCGGCGGCGAGATGAATTTTTGGAGGAGTTTTCCGGTGTTGACTTCCCAGACACGGAGGATCCCGTCGAAGCCGCCGCCGACTGCCAGCTTGCCGTCCGGTGTCACGTCGCTGGTGTGCATGAAGGCGCCGGTGTCCGGCAGGCGTCGCACTTCTCCGCCGTCTTCCTTCACGACCTTGACGACATTGTCGCCAGCTGAGACGAGCGCCTGTGTGCCGATGCCGAGGAAGTGCACGGAGGTGACTTCCTTTTTGAAGCCACCGAACGATTTCTTTTGTTCGCCGTTGAGGAGGTTCCAGATTTTCACCGCCTTGTCCGCGCCGACGCTGGCCAGCACCCGGCCGTTTCGCTGCCAACTCACGCCGAGCACATGGCCGGTGTGCCCCTCCAGCGCGCGGAGTTCCCTGCCCCGGTTGGTCTCGAAAATGCGAGCGAAGCGGTCGGTGCCACCGGAGGCCAACCGGCTGCCGTCCGGCGAAAAGGCTAGCGAACAGACCGTGTCGCTGTGCGCCTCTGGGATTCGCAACACTTCCGAACCATCCTCCACGTTCCAAATGTAAATCTCACCGCCGCGCGACGGGAAGCCGCCGCCGGTGGCCAGCCATTGGCCGTCCGGGCTGAAGTCGAGCGCGATCACGCGATCCTCAATCGGCGAGTCGCCACCGTCACCGCCGATCGACTGCGCCAATGACCACCCCGGCTCCGTGGCCAACACGGCCATCTCCGGCGAGCCTCCGGCCAGGGCCAATCGCCCATCGCTTAACAGCCGAATGAACTGCGCCGGCCGGCCGGCCGACGCAACAGGATGCGAACGAGCGCCGTTGGCTGTCGCCCAAGCCTGAACCCGGCCGTCGATGGACAGCGTGTAAATCAGCGATCCGTCGGCGGAGTACGTGGCGTCGAGGCAATCCTGCATCCCCGCAGCCGCAATCGACTTGGCCTCGGCGAGTGCGGCTTCACGCTCGGCGGGCAGTTTGCCGGCCTCGGCCTGCTCGACCCTGGCTTTTTCCAGGTTCGCCTCGGCGGTTTTTACGTTCTTTCCGGTGAAGCCGACTTCCGACTTGGCCAAGTCGATCTCGCGCGTGGCTTTGTCCATTGCGTCTCCGGCGGCGGCGATTTTTTTATCGAGATTCTTCTTCTCCTCCGGCGTTTTCTTTTTGCGTTCCTCGAGTGCGGCCAAGGCTTTGGTTTTGCCGTCGTGTTCGGCCTCTGCCGGTTTCACTTTTGCCTCGGTGGCGGCGAGCGACTGGGTCGCGGTTTGCAGTTCAGTTTCCGCCTTGGCCAGTTGCTGCTTGGTCGGCGCGTGCCGATCAAGCGCGGCCTCGAACTCGTCGGCCTTGCGCTTGGCCAAGGCGGCGACGGCTTCGGCCTGCGTCGCCAAGGTTTTATCGTCCTTGGCTTTCCCGGAGACGGCGCGCGCTTCCGCCGCGAGTTGCGTGGCGTTTTGCGCGGCTGAGCCAAGCTCCATCAACTCGGCGGACAGCTTGACCTTGGCGGCAGCGGCTTGAGCCTTGGCCTCGCTGGCCTTGGCCAATGCGTCCTTTGCTTTTGCGGCAAGCGCCTGCGACGCCTTCAAGGCAGCGTCGGCCTCGGCTTTGGCTTTTGTTGCGGTCTCGATTTTTTTTGGCAGCGCGGCGATTTCTTCGGCCAGTTTTTTCAGGCCGGCCTCGGCGTTGGTCTTTTCCTTTGTTTTGTCGGCCAAGGTTTTTTCGTGCTTGGCCAGGGCTTCCGTTGCCTTCTTCGCAGCGTCTTTGTCCTTTTTGAGATCCTTTTCTTTGCTCCCGACGCTGGCCTTGTGGTAGCCGACCTCGGCCTTCACGAATGCCAACGTCTGCTCAGCCCTTGCCACCGTCTCGGCGGCGAGCGGATTGCCGTGTAACTGCGCCGTCGATGCCCACTTGTCCGTGTCCCAAAGTCTCGCCGTCGGACCGCCGAGTGTCGCGACCTGTTTGCCATCGGCCCGAACCCGCAAACCGGTGATCGGCGCGCTGTGGTCAATTTCCTTTTCCACTTTGCCGTCCCCGACGTTGAGGACGACCAATTTGTTGTCGGTGCGGCCGAGCAACACTCTTGCGCCGCCCGGCAACGCCGCCAGCGCCGTGATGTCGCCACCCGGTTTCCATTCGTTCACGACTTTGCCGGGGTTGATCGCGGCCCAAATCTTGAGCGCGCCGCCGGGATGCGCCGTGGCGAGTTGCCCGTCGCTCAGCCAGGCGATGGCTTGTGCGGCCATCGGCGACGACTCGCGGGTGATGCGCTCGCCGGTTGCCGTTTCCCAGGTGCGCACCCGGCCGTCGGCGAACAGCACGGCGACGCGGTTGCCGCTGGGCGACATCGCCAGTTGCCTGGCGGCTTTGCCTGGGACTTGGTCGCGCCAAAGCGGCATCCTGCTTTGGAGATCGATCGCCTGAACGCCGCCGGCCGAGCCGGCGACGACCGCGCGCGCTTGGCCAGGCGCGACGCCGATCGCCGTGACCGTCTCGCCGCCGGGCAGCAGGTTTAGCAGTCCGTTCACCGATGGCGGTTGTCGCCGCCAAAGCTTGGCCACGCGATACCCGCCGGAGGCCAGGGTTTGGCCATCGGGGCTGAACGCCAGCGACTGCACCACGTCGCGATGCGCCAAGGCGGCGGTGGCGGGATTGCCCTTGGCCAAGCCGGGGTCGGCAAGGCGCGCGGCCAGTCGGCGGGTCGGCAGGTGGTACACGAAAATCTGGTTGCCGCGTCCGGCGGCGGCGTATTGGCCATCGGGCGAAATCGCCGCGGCATAAATCGGGGCGTGAGCAAAGGGAATGGGCCGCCATTTAAGCTCCTGCGCCACCTCCGCCACCTCGCCCTTGGCGCCCTCGTCGATCCATGACTCGACGAGGGCAAGCTGGCGGGGCGTGAGCTTTTTGGCGCTGACTTTGTTTCGGCGGGGCGGCATGAACGGTTTCTCGATCTGCCGGACGTGGCGCATCAACAGGCTTTCGCCGGCTTTGCCGGGAACGACCACCGCGCCGCTCTCGCCGCCCTTGGCGATGGTGGCGGGGGTCTCGAGATTGAGATCGCCCTCGGTGTCCCTGGCATTGTGGCAGGCGAGGCAGTTTTTGCGGAGGATCGGTAGAATCTCGAGGGCAAAATCGACCGGCTTGTCGCGGCTCAACACGGCGACCTCAAGTCCCGCCGGTTGCCCCGAGACACTGAGCGGCAGTCCGGCCGGGATCAAACTCCAGGCCAACATCGTGGTCAGTATCCGATATTTCATTTCAGGTTACGGGAAGGTCTCTTTTTTTGGGCGTGATTGAAAGCTGTTTTTGAGCGGGGCTGGTGGATGGCCAGCGGCTCCGTTCGTCGGTCAGGACGAAAAAACAGTCCCGGAATTCATCTCGGGCTTTGACTTGCCAACAAAAGTGTCTAGGGTGGCGGAAGACAGTAGTACGAATATCATGAGCCAACTTAAAGACCAATCCGCAGCGGGCAGCACCCGGCGCACGTTCATCAAGCAGGCTGCGGCCGTCACAGCCGTGACGGGGGCAGGCAGCATCATCAAGACGCCGGTTTACGGCCAAAACCAGGCGCCCTCAACCGGCCGGGTGATCGGGGCCAACGACCGCATCAACGTCGGTTTCGTCGGCGTGGGCAACCAGGGTTTCAACACGCACGTTCGCCAAATCAAGAACAACGAAGCCAAGCACAACGTGCAGGCGGCTGCGGCGTGCGACGTGTTCTCCGAGTACCGCGACCGCGCACAGGAGTTCATGGGCGTCAAGTCGGGCAATGTCTACAACGACCACCGAAAACTGCTCGAGCGCAGGGACATCGACGCAGTCGTGATCGCCACGGTGGACCACTGGCACGCGCCGGTGGCGATTGAGTCGATGGAGGCCGGCAAGCACGTGCTGATCGAAAAGCCGATGACCCGCTACCTCAGCGAGGGGTTCGACGTGTACGACACCTGCAAGCGCACCAAGCGCGTGATGCAGATCGGCGCGGTGTTTTGTCTTGAGAAAAAATGGCACAAGGCGGCGCAGTTGGTCCGCGACGGCATGATCGGGCCGCTCGTGCTAGGGCAGTCCTCCTACTGCCGCAACAGCCCCAAGGGCGAGTGGAACTACACCATCAACCCGAAGCTCACCGACGCGAGTGTCGACTGGAAACGCTGGCTCGGCAGCACCGGCACGCGCCCGTTCAACGCCGACCACTTTTTCCGGTGGCGCAAATACAATCACTACTGCTGCGGCATCCTCGGTGATTTGCTCGCGCACAAGATTCATCCGTTGATGATCGCCAGCGGCAACCCGGAATTCCCGAACCGCGTCGCCTGCCTTGGCACGAAAGAGATCACCACCGACCGCGACGTGCCGGACAACACGCAGGTGCTCGCCAACTTCCCGAGCGGCTACACGCTGATGGTCGTCGGCAGCACGGTGAACCAGCAGGGCCTGCCGGAGATGCTGCGCGGCCACCACGGCACGCTCTACTTCGGCGGCGACAAGGTCGACCTGAAGCCGGAGACACCGTTCGGCGACGAGATCGACCCGGAGAGCTTCAGCGGCCTCAAGCCGAGCGGGGCGGACTTCGTCGCCGAGCACGCCGACTGGTTCGATGTCATCCGCAACGGCGGCGAAACCAAGGGCAACATCGACCTCTCGATGCGCGCCCAGGTGGTCATCTCGCTGGCTGAGATATCCGAGCGGATGAGCCTCACGCTGTTGTTTGACGAGAAGAGCCGGAAGATCACCACCGGCACCGGGCAGGAGGTTCAGCCTCTGAACTACCCGGCTTAAGCCACTGGCTGCATGCGAATTACGAAAGCCCCGTCGCTTGACGGGGCTTTTTTTTGCGCCTTGGCCAATCGTTCGATCCGGGCACCATCCGGAACTCCCCACTTGGCCAAGTTTTTTCTGTTTTTTTCGGCGACGCACCGGTAGGTTCCCCCCGTCCCGGCAATATCATGGTGATGTTTTCCGGTGTTCCATTTATCCAAAATACACTTAAAATGACAAAGACTCCATCGAACGAGCTTTCACGCCGCAAGTTCATCTCGCACTCCTCCGCAGCGCTGGGTGCCACCGCATTTGGCCCCTTCATTCTCCGGGGCAAAAACCTGAACAGCAAAGTCAACGTTGCCGCCATCGGCGCCGGCGGCAAGGGCAGCAGCGACACGGACAACAATGCGCGTTGCGGCGCCAACATCGTCGCGCTGTGCGACGTGGACCTGGGCAGGCTGCGGGCTCGTGGCGAAAAATATCCCAGGGCCGCCACATATCAGGACTTCCGCAAGATGCTCGAAAAGGAGAAGTCCATCGATGCCGTCTCGGTGTCCACCCCGGATCACATGCATGCCGTCGCCGCCATCACGGCCATGAAGATGGGCAAACACGTGTACGTCCAGAAACCACTCACCCAGTCCGTCTACGAAGCACGCCTCATGCGCAAGGTGGCCAAGGAACAGAAAGTGGCCACGCAGATGGGCAACCAGGGCAGCGCCGGGAGCGGCTTGCGACGCGCCGTCCAGGTGATCCAGTCCGGCATCATCGGCGATGTCACTGAGCTGCATGTCTGGTCAAACCGCCCCGTCTGGCCACAAGGCATCGACCGGCCAAAAGGCGCGGATCCGATCCCTGAAGATTTCAACTGGGATATTTGGCAGGGACCGGCCGAGCATCGCCCGTACAAGGCGGGGGTTTATCATCCGTTCAAGTGGCGCGGGTGGCAGGCATACGGCACCGGCGCGCTGGGCGACATGGCCTGCCACACCGTCAACATGCCGTTCCGGGCGCTCAAGATGGGCTACCCCACCGTCATCGAGGCGGAGGATTTCTCCACGATTAACAAGGAGACGTACCCGCTGAACTCGCGCCTGCGTTTCGAGTTCCCCGCACGCGACGGCATGGTGCCGATGAAATTCTGGTGGTACGACGGCAAGGTGGATGGCAAACAAAACCAACCGAACAAGGACGTCTCCTCGAAAATCAACAGCACCTTCGGCAACATCCGTGGCAGCGGTTGTCTGCTGGTTGGCAGCAAGGGCCAAATCTACACACCGGACGACTACGGTTCCCGCTACTACATCTCCCTGAACGATGAGAAAAAATTCAAGGACAGCAAAAAACACGGAGCCGACCTGGCGATCGAAAAGGACTACTGGGTATCCCCCGGCCACAATCAGGAATGGTTCGACATGATGAACGGCGGACGCGCTGCGTACTCGAATTTCGACAGCGCCGCCTACCTGACCGAGATCATCCTGCTCGGCTGCATCGCCCTGCGTGTCGGCAAGAAGAGGATGGAATGGGACGGCCCGAACATGAAGTCACCCAACACCCCGGAGGCGGCGCAGTACGTCAAGCGCGACTACTTGAACGGCTACAGCATCTAGCGACAATCCAATCACCCCGGGACTCCCGGGAACCACCCGGCCAGCCAAGCGCTGCGCCGGGTTTTTTGCGGGAACCGCGAATGAACACGAATCAACGCGAACAATTGAGGGAGAACGGGGCACTCATAAACGCGGATTGAAAGGATTAAAAATTGACCCCGTCAATCCGTGAAAATCCGTGTCCCAACTTGAAAACAGAGAATCGGGAACCTTAAATCTTCCAGCCGGCGCGGTACGGGGGGTTGACGAGTTTGTTCGCTGCGTCGTCGTTGGTGAATTTCATCGCCTTGTCATCCCACTCCAGCCGCACGCCGCTGCGCTGGATGGCGATCATCCCCAACAAGCCGATCTCCGACAGCGCGCCCCCGTACTCGAATGGTGAGTCGGCCGGTTGGTTGTTCCGGACAGCCTCGAGCCAGTTGTTCTGATGAGAGCCACGCACACGCGGTATCTTTTGATCCGGCTTGCCGAACTCCCTCATCTTCGCCTCGGGGATAATCCGACAGCCCCCTGCCCCATGCGAGCCGTGCATGATCTTGCCCTTGTCACCCACCACGACCGCACCGGTGCCGACCACTTTGCGCTTTTCATGCTTGAGTTCGTCCGGCCTCGGAATGGAATAATCGCCGTCATACCAGACCACCTTCACCGGGCCGCGATCCCCCTTGGCCGGAAATTCATAAGTGATCTTTGCGCCCTTGGGATAAAACTCTTTGTGCTTCACCGGGTCATAACCTTTCGTGTCCGCCTTGATCGCGGTGGGCATCCCAAGGTCAAGCGCCCAGTAGGACGGGTCAAGCACATGACAAATCCAGTCGCCAATGCAGCCGCTGCCAAACGCGGAATAACCGCGCCAGTTGAACGGCAAATAAGCCGGGTGATAGGCGCGCGCGGCGGCGGGGCCAAGCCACTGATTCCAGTCCAGCCCCTCGGGCACCTCGTGTTGCTCGGCTCGCAGGGCAATCTGTTTGCCAATCTGGCAGTAGACATTCTTGAAGGCGTCGCACCCCGCATGCACCTCGGATACCTGCCCGATCGCGCCCGCCCAGATGAGTTCACAAAAAAAGCGGATGTGATCCGAGGAATGCCCCTGGTTACCGACCTGCGTGATTACTTTTTTCTGCAGGGCAGCCGCGCGCAACGTCCGCACCTCGGCGACCGAATGTGCCAGCGGCTTCTCCGAGTAAACATGTTTGCCGCGCCCGATCGCCCCCATGATGGCGACTGCGTGCGTGTGATCCGGCGTCGCCACCAGCACGGCGTCAATCTGGTCGCCGACGGCATCGTACATCTTCCGAAAATCCTTGAAGCGCTTGGCCTTCGGGAATTTCTTGAAAGACCCGGCGGCACGCCGGTCGTCCACATCGCACAACGCCACGATGTCCTCCCCGGCCATCGCGCCGAGGTCGGCTCCTCCGCGCCCGCCACAGCCGATGGCGGCAATGCGAATCTTGTTGTTGGGAGTGTTCTGCCCTTCGGCTGCCCTCAGCACATGGCTGGACACAACCTGAAATCCGAATGCAGTCGAGGCTGACTTGAGTAAAAACGTACGGCGTTTCATTTTGTTTATATTGATGGCTTCAAAAGCTGCTGAATCACGGCGACCCTACCCGGCCCGGCACTTGCCCTCAAGCCAAAAGTAGCGAGTGCGGAAGTCAACCTGCTCACCGCGATGTTCGGTTTTGCTAGGAATTAAGCGCAGAGGCGCAGACAACCGCAGAGGGAAAATGGCGCGTCTTCTCTTTTCGACTTCTGACTTCGACATTCCTTGTTCGATATTCGATTTCCCACCCCTCGCCCCTTCCAACCGCTCACCGCTCACTTAATCTCCCCGCTTGGCCAAGCGCTTGGTTTCGGCGCTGGCCGGACCGGCACAAATGGATTGTTTTCTGAATACAGACAGCTAGCATCGGCGTCTGGACGCACAAGTTTAATCGATCAAACAGAGAACAAATAAATCATGACTGAAAATAAAATCACCCGCCGGAGTTTTGTGGAACGCTCTCTGTTTGCAGGGGCCGCGCTGGCCCTGCCCACCCACCGCGTGCTGGGCGCCAACTCGGATGTCCGCGTCGCCATCATCGGCTGCGGCGGCAAGGGCACGAGTCACCTGCGCGATTTCGCCACCAAACCGGGGGTCCGGATCGTGGCCATCAGCGACGCCGACAAGGCCCACATGAACAGCGCCGAGAACCAGCTCAAAAACACGCTGGCCAAGCAGGGCGCCAACGTCGATGCCCGCTACAGGCAGCATCAGGATTTTCGCCATGTCCTGGATCGGCCGGACGTGGACGTCGTCGTCATCGCCACGCCCAACCACTGGCACTCGCTCCTCACCGTGATGGCCTGCCAGGCTGGCAAGGATGTTTACGTCGAGAAACCGATCAGCCACTGCATCTGGGAGGGCCGCAAATCCATAGAGGCCGCCCGCAAGTACAACCGGATCGTGCAGGCCGGCACCCAGCAGCGATCCGACCCGGCCCTCATCCACGCCGCAGAGGATATCCGCAAGGGAACGCTCGGCGCGGTCCAGTGGGTTCACTCGTTGTGGTACCGCCACCGCGAGCCGATCGGCAAGGTGACCACCCCCACCCCGATCCCTGCCGGCATCGATTACGACCTGTGGTGCGGCCCCGGCCCGAAAGGCCCGTTGATGCGAAAAAGATTGCACTACGACTGGCACTGGATCTGGGCCTACGGCAACGGCGACATGGGCAACATCGCGCCGCACAACTCGGACGACATCCGCCATCTCCTCGGCATGACCGATGTGCCCAAGCGCGTCATGAGCGTCGGCGGCCGGTTCGCATGGGATGACGACGGCGAAACCCCCAACACCCACTTCGCGTTGTACGACTACAAGGTTCCGCTTGTGCTCGAGATTCGCGACATGCCGCACGACAAGGACAACCGCGGCCGGCGCGGCGTATCCGTTTACCGGCGGTTCGGCAAGGGCGTCAAGTTCACCAACATCGTCAAGTGCGAGAACGGCTTTTACAACGTCACCCGGGGCGGAGGCTTCTCCTTCGACAACGACGGCAAAAAGATTCGGCAGTTCAAGGGCGACGGCGGCCGCAACCACGTTCCCAACTTCCTGAAGGCCGTGCGCTCCCGCAAATCCAGCGACCTCAACGCCGACATCCTCGACGGCCACCTCGGCGCAGTCATGATCCACCAGGCCAACGTCGCCCACCGGGTCGGGAAAGGATCCTCGGTTGATGAAATCCGCGAACAGGTGAACGGCCACTCGGAGGAAGGCGTCGAGACGCTGAACCAGATGCTCAAGCACCTCCACGCCAACGAGGTCGACCTGAAGAAGGACAAGCCGGTCCTGAGCCCATGGCTGACCTACAGCAACGAGAAGGAACGCTTCGTGGGCGCACACTCCGAAAAGGCCAACAAGTACGTCAAGAACAACTACCGGGCCCCCTACGTCGTCCCGGAAAAAGTGTAGAACGAGGCACTAGCCCCTTACGACTTGCTCCTTACGAGACACACCCTGTTGCCGTAGGGTTTTTTCGACAGCTTCTGGATTATCCAGCAACCGGTCTTCCATTTCCTCGGCAAATTCCAAACGTCGTTCAGCCAAACTGGCAATGTCGTTGAGTTCGCGTTCATTTCTGATATGTGCTACCGGGTTTCCGTTCTGCTGAACGGCCGCCGGTACCTGTTCCACTTGCGACTTCAACGACTGGACCTCACGTTCCAATTCGTCGCGCTCCTCCTCCGCCAACCGTAGTTTTCGGGTGAAGCGATCAATCCTATGCTGAAGCCATTCCGGCTCGGCCGGTTCAGCTTCGGCATCGGATTCCGTTTCCGATTCTTCCTGTGAAAGAACGTGTTCGGTGTCCCCTGCTTCCTCGGTCGATTCCTCAACCGGCTCCGCTTCCTCCACCGCATCGCCACTCGGCGATGTCTCCTCGGACCCTTCCTGTTCCTCTGCCTCAAACGACTCGGCCAACATCTTGGTCAAGTCCAGTTGATCCAAGGGACCGTCAAGTCCCAGTAGTCCGGCTTCTTTAGGGGGGCTTTTCGTTGCCTCTGCTACGTCTTCTGCCTGGCCTCCAGGCAAGCTCGAAATGAAAACGATAACAATTGCAAAAAGTAGGATGAGTCGCATTTTATACATAACTTTGAACCAAAAATAGTTAAAACCATCGCCTTCGAATAGTCTCAAACGGTATCAATGCCGTCGAAGCCACATTGGTTTCCACAAAAATGCGTAGAGAGGAGAGTTGGTTGAGTCTGGCAGATCACGAGCATGAACCGGGACATCATTGAAGGCGATAACTCGCCGACATCATGTTTTCCTTGGAAGTTCATGGATTCATGGGCATTGTTTGTTTACCCATTTAAGGTTTAAAAATGAAAAAAATGATAAATAACATTATGTTCCGCCTGCTGGGCACGGCGGCAATGCTAAGCATGACAACCGGGATCATCGCGGCCCCAAAGAAACTGTTGGTGGTCACGGTGACCAAGGGGTTTCGTCACGGGTCCATTCCAACGGCTGAGAAGGTTTTGGGGCAGTTGGCGAAAAGCAGTGGCGATTTTGAGGTCGATTATGTCCGTAACGACGGGGACATGAAAACCAAGATGACCCTTGAATCGTTAAAGAAACTTGATGGTGTAATTTTCGCCAACACCACGGGGGACCTGCCTCTTCCTGACAGGGAGGCCTTTGTCCAGTGGATCAAGTCTGGGAAGGCATTTATCGGGATGCACAGTTGCAGTGATACATTCCATGGGTTTCCTGCCTTCGTGGATATGCTCGGAGGGGAGTTTCAAACACACGGAGCCCAGGCAACAGTCGAGTGCCTTAATCAGGATTTGAGCCATCCTGCCGTTCGGCATTTTGGTGAAAGCTTCACGATTCACGATGAGATTTATCTACTAAAAAGTTTTCACCGCAATCGTGTTCACGGGTTGCTGACTCTGGATAAGCATCCAAACAGCAAGATGCCCGGGGATTACCCTATTGCCTGGAGCAAAAAAGTGGGGAATGGCAGTATTTTCTATACATCGCTTGGCCATCGAAATGATGTTTGGGAGAATGAAAAATACCAAGCTCACGTTCTTGGTGGAATTCGTTGGGCATTAGGCCTGGTTAAGGGGGATTCTGAACCTCAGGACACCCGTTATCGTGTCAGTCAGGAGGAGAAAAAGGAGGGTTTTAAATCTCTCTTTAACGGGGTGGACCTTGACGGTTGGAAACTTCGTAATCCTGACGGTCTCAAGAGTTGGAGCGCGCAAAACGGCATGCTGGTAAATGAAATCCCCAGCGGCAAACATGGCACCGACATTGTTACCAATTCGAAGTTCCGCGACTTTGTTGTGCGCTACGAATACATGATTCCCGCGGGCAGCAACAGTGGCTTCTACCTCAGAGGTCGACATGAGATCCAAATCTTAGATGACTACAAGAATGGCAAACTGAACTCGGGTGGCAATGGTGGTATTTACAGTTTTTCCGCACCATCAAAATTTGTTTCCCGTAAACCAGGTCAATGGCAGACCACCGAGGCCACCATCCGTGGTGATCTTGTCACCGTAATGCTCAACGGGGTCAAAATACATGACGGCCTAAAGGTGGACCGGAGTACTGGTGGTCATTTGGATGAGAATGTGGACCAACCAGGGCCGGTCATGTTGCAGGGCGATCACGGGGCAATTGCCTTTAGAAAGATTCGGATTAAGCCGTTGCAATAATACAAGCTTTTCAGTGAAAGGAGGATTGCTCTTGGCAATGTCTGTTCTTAACACAAAACAATTCACGATCCGATTATTCCTTTTGATAATTGCGTGTTTCCTGGTGTCCGTTGCCGAGGGAACTGCAAAAACAAAGAAGCATTACAATGTTATCCTTATAATGGCGGACGATTCGGCCGTTGATAACTATGGTTGCTACGGCAGTACTTTCTTTAAAACCCCCCGATTGGATGCACTGGCGCGTACTGGAGCCAAGTTCAACCACTGCTATTCCGAGCCGGTTTGTACTCCCAGTCGGGTGAAGATAATGACCGGCCGCGACGGCATCCGGAATTACGTTCAATTCGGAACCCTGGACAGGGATGAGATCACCTTCGGGACGATGATGAAGCAGGCTGGCTACGCCACGGCTATTGCCGGCAAGTGGCAGCTTCACGGAGGCAATCGTGGCACCCTTGCCCCTGCATGCGGCTTTGATACCTATTGTCTATGGAATTACCCCGGGACCGAGCGTTCGCGCTATTGGAATCCGAGCATTATGCAGGACGGAAAATTGCTGCAGACAGGCAAAGATGACTACGGCCCCGACATATTCACCAACTTCATCATCAATTTTATAGGGAGGAACAAGAATAAACCTTTCTTTGCCTACTACCCCATGGTGCTCGTTCACTCCCCCTTCCCCAAGTCACCCGATAATGTCGGCACTGATGGTAAAACCGCACAAGCCAAAGGTGAGGCGCTGGGGAATTTTAGAGGCATGACCCTCTACGCTGACAAACTTGTTGGCAAAATCATTGACGCGCTTGAAAGCCACGGTCTTCGGGAAAACACGGTTGTCATTTTCACAACCGACAATGGCACTCACCGCAGCCTCACTTATCCTTTCGGAAAGGAGCAACGCGCCGGAGAAAAGGCTTTGGCCACCGAGGGCGGGTCTCATTCACCTTTGATCATAAGCTGCCCGGGCACTGTTCCTACTGGTGTTGTGAGTGATGACTTGGTTGATTTTTCGGACATGATGCCGACGATTGCTGGGATCACCGGGGCCAAATTACCCAATGTCGAACTGGATGGACGCAGTTTCTGGCCACAGTGTCTCGGCCAAACGGGCAATCCCAGGAAGTGGATTTTTCAGTATTATTATCCAAAGTTCGCTCTAGCTGCCAAGAATCACGGCCAGGGCATCAATGGATTGGAAATTATCTGGGCCCAAAATCAACACTTCAAGCTGTACCGGGATGGGACACTTTACGCAACAAGCGATCGCCATGAAGAAACGCCGATCAATCCGGGTGGGGACAAAGAAGCTGATGCAGCACGAACACTTCTCAAGAGCGCGCTTGACTCCATGCCTTCGAGGGCCATGAAACTTCAGCCAAAGAAGATAAAAAGTTAACTGGCCTACTCCTCCGCAAACACGGCGGCAAGACGGCTGAAGAATTGAAAGCTGTAGGGAAATGAAACACTTACTAATCACAACAATCAGAGTTAAAGGGTTCGTTTGCGGGCGGGGCGAACCTGGCAACGCCGTGAAGTGACCAGTGGTTCCAGTTATGCCTCGCAAAACGAATTGATCTTGACCTTTGGCCTGGCCCAAGCCACCCGCGTTGACGAAATCCAAATCCGCTGGCCCTCCGGCGCGGTGCAATCGCTCCACAACGTGACCGCCGATCAAACCCTCATCGTTAGGGAAAAGCTGGAGCCTGCGAATTTATGGAATTGAAAAAAGTGAAATAAAACCCTGTCGGATAGATAAAAACGATTCAAGTTTCGACTCAGTCCCGGAATTTTCTTAGGCAGTCCCATTGCTTACCAGGAGAACCGACTCGGAGCCAATCTCCTCCAGAACCTTTCCGACACGAGTGACGTCACCATTGGCTATTCGAGCTTTGCTATCGGAGTTTGCCATCATTCTGACAAGAATCTACCGTCGGATGAACAGGCTGAGTAAAGCGGCGATCAAACAGGCCGTTCCGACAAGCGGGAAGACCAGGCCATATTCATAGTCATTGGTTTCAATCACGTAACCGATCAGCGGTTCACCGAGACCGGCCAAGGCATAGGCGAAGAAATTCATGACGCCAATTCCGGTGCTCGTGCGCTTGCGCCCAAGTAAATCGGGGGAAAGCGCCCAAAAACTCGACTGCGCGCCGTACACGAAGAACCCTGAAAAAAAGAGAATTATCATCCCAACGACCCAGGATTCCCGCGGCACAAGATACATGAGAAAGGCGAATGCAGCCGCCATGAACATGCAGATGATAATCACCGGTGATCGTTTGGACTTGAATAAGGCGTCCGAAATCCAGCCACTGGTCATCGCTCCCAAGGCCATGCCAACAGGAAGGGCGATGCTGATCCATTTGGTCGCATCGGCACCCTTCCAATCCTTACCCAGGAAATAGACGGGGACCCAGATCAGGAGGCCATAGCGTGCCGTGTTCTGAAAGCCGATCGCCAAACTGGCAACCATGAAACGCCAGTTTCTAAAAACCGCAGCATAACGTTCCCTGGAAGTTTCCTCCTGTTCCGTACCAGCCGCATCTTTTTCGGCGGGTGAAACCCCGGGCTCCGAACTCCCAGGATGCACCTGAAAACCGAGATCCTCAGGCCGGTTTCGTGCAATGAAAAAGTAGGTCGCCCCACCGACGAGCATCAGTAAAACCGGCAACCGGAATATCCAGCGCCACCCTAGTTGCAGCACGTCCAGGACAATTAACGACGTTGTAAATGCCAGCACCGATGACATGCCCGCCGCAAAAACATAAAACCCGAATGCCTTGCCTCGTTCGTGGTGGCCCCACCAGTTTGAGATGAGACGGCTTCCCGGCGCCCAGGCCATCGACTGGGCAAAACCGTTGGCGCCCCATGGGATGAACAGAGTCGAAACGCCCTGACCAAAACTCACCACCCAGTTTAATGCGCAGGAAATCACGGCTCCGGAGCTCATCATGACCCGCGCGCCGAGCAGGTCTCCAAGATTGCCGTTGATAAATTGCCCCACTGCGTAACACCAAAAAAGTGTCGCGCTCATCCATCCGAGCATCGTGAGGCTGATCCCGAGTTCCTCATGAATTCCGGGAATTGCGAAGCCAGCTGTTTGTCGCCCCGTGTAGAAGAACAAATAGCAAAACATCGTCGCCAATAGCATTCGCCACTGGGCCCGACGAAACGACGTTTTCCCTGTTGTTACCTTGCCCTCATTAACCACGCGCGTTCAACCTTCAGTTGGAGCGTGACAACTCATCACGATCGATGTTGACATCGAAGATTACCTTGCCGTCCCGGTTCATCCAGACTGCCTGGAGGGTTGCCGGCGTCACCGTTGTGTCGACATTGAGTTTCAAGAAAACATACGGCTCCTCGGCAGATTGAATCAGGGCGGGATGCGGCACATTCAAGCTCGGAATAACGCTGCCATGCATGGGGGACGTAATGAACTGGTAAATGGGATAACCGACTTGTTCGACGGTATCGTATTTGAGGAGCCGGGATACGTGGATATCGCCGCCGATCAAAACGACCCCCTCGACTCGGTTGTCACCCAACCAGCTCTGCAACGCCTGACGCTCATGCATATAGGTGCCCCAATCATCTGATTCCGTGTTCTTCTTGTCATCCCAGATCATCCCGCAAGCCAGGATCCTAAAGGTTGCATCGGACGCCAGTAAACCAGCTTTTAGCCACTCCCATTGTCGCTTTCCAAGCAAGGTCGGCTTATTGGGATCCGCCCAGGATTTTTCAGTACGGGAAAACCAACGGGTGTCCAACAGAAACACCTCGATCGGGCCATAGCGAAACTTCGTGTAGATCCCTTGGTCATCGTGGCCAAAGGTTGGGTTGGGCCGATAATTCATGAATCCTCGACGCGAGTTTTCCTTGCCGGGCAAGGTTCCGTCGGAATCGTTTCGGCCAAAATCATGGTCGTCCCACGTATCCCAAAATGGGATCGAACGCAATGTTTCGGCCAATGGAGGAACACTGGAGAAGCGCCGGTACGCGTCACGCACGCGATCAAGATCTGTTACATCGATGTAGGGGGTATCGCCTAATAACACGACGCCGTCCACCCCTTCGTCCTTCATCCGGGTCCAGATTGAGGAGGATTCAAAGCTCGCGCAGGAACCAAAAGCCAGTGTGACTTGAACCGGTTGATTCGGTTTGGGCGCCGTCTTAAAGGAATAATCGTCGCCTTCCCACAGCATCTCCGAACCCCGACGAATGCGATACAGATAATCCGAACTCGCTTTCAGCCCGGAAACCTCCCAACGCAGACACCAATCCTCGGATTCACGGGCCACCGCCTGAACGCGCTGGGCAGGGGCTCCGTCGCTAGGTATGTGCACCTCCAACGCATAGGTTCCAGAAACAGGTACCCGAGCCCAAATGATTGCTGAGTGATCACTCACATGCCCGACCAGGGGACCTTGAGACTGTAACCCATTCCATAATGGCAACGGAGGTTTGAAGTCGGGCGCACGTTGGACCACTTTTTGAGTGGCGGGTTGCGGGACTCGCTGCAGCACATTACCCGCGTGAATCCGACGCCCTCCATGACTCCCTTGCACCAGCGCCTGGATTTGTTTTGGCGTTAGTTCCAGATCATAGACGGCAACATCATCAATGCAACCGTCCCAATCCCTTGAGCCGTCGCCCCCACGATGGTTTCCAATGTGAAAACCTGTCATTTCCTCGAGCTCCTCGCCTTCTGGTATGGCAACATCATCTCGAAGCATACCGTTGTGATAGAATTTACAGCGGCCCAGGGCTTGATTCCGAACCATCGCCACATGATACCATTCCTGAGTCTCAATTCTCGGTCCGGTCGTGTCACTGACTGAAGAATGGGAAGCCGTTTGAAACCACCACTCGGCGTCCCGCTGGCCCTCTTCCTGCCGTAACCCAAAGGCCAATGAATAACCCGGTGTCGACTCCCAGACAAAATTACGATCATCCGACCCGTCGCCACTCAAATCTTCATAACGATACCAGGCAACCACGGTAAATACTTCTGCGTTGTGATATCCGAAAAGCGGGTTGCGAATGGCCACGAAGGTCTTATTTCCTGAGACGGAACCACTGTCCAACCGCAGGGCACCCTTTCCCACTTTCACGACCCGCCTGTCCTGGACGATTTGAACAGACGATTCTCCCACCGGTTTGCCTTGATAAAGATCATTATTCACGCTGCTGGAATAATCGACATCAAAGGACCAATGAGCCAAGAGACCGAAACCTTCCGGGACCGACTCCACTTGAGCCGCCTTAAGTGCGGAGCAGACAATACCGACGATGACCAGACTCGCTGAGATCTTCCCTAGCCAGGCGGATTTGAAATTTGGGAAGGCCAAGTTCCATCCCTTCCCTTTATTTGAGTATGGAATGATCGGGGACCAGGATGAAACGCTGCTCTCCCGAGTTTTAGGAGATTCTTCGACAACCCATGGAGGAAATATGTTTGGAGGCTTGCGTTTCACGATGGAACGGGGAGAGTCAACCAGAGGTTTCCCGCTCGGTCAATGAAGGGCAACCAACTGAGACTGAATGGCATGGCACCGGCATGGATCCAGAAGAATCCATGCCGGTGATTTCCTCATCCAGTAATACTATGGCTGAACGACTTGGAAGAATTTCATTGCAGCGTCGATGGCTTCTTCGTAATTCGTCTCGTTGATGGGATCGCCGACATTTTCCCAGAAGCCTTCACTCAAGCTGGTTCGAGACTGGACTTGGAAGGGTGAGTCTCCCCCTTCCCATTCGATTTGGATATTCCCCTCGCTGATCTGAACTCGAGTAATATTCAAGGAAGCCGGTGGTGTCAGGATTGGGTTTCCTTCAGCGAGGTAAGCTACCTCGTCCTCACTCAGCACCCGATTCCAGATTCCCACCTCGTCAATGAGCCCCTCAAAGAACCGGCCACTCCCTCCGCGATAGGCGCCTATGTGAAATCCACTCGTGTCCGCCGTGCCCACTCCTGCGGGTGTCGCGAACGAAACGTCCACCTTCTGTCCATCATAGTATATTGCGGACTGGCCACTGACCCCGTCAAAGGTCACCGTAAAGTGATGCCACTCCCCAATTCCAGGCACCATCCCGCTGTCGGCACTGTGTGAACTCCCGTCGGCAAGCTTGGTAAATGCCTTCACGTTCCCGGCAGGGGTCACCTCGGTTGACACCGCCCAGTTGGAAGGCGAAGTCTCCCACAGGAACCTGCGCCCCTCTCCCCCGGTCACCTTGAACCACCCCGCCGAGCTGTAGGCCAGCGCCCCGTTAATCAGCACCTGCCGGTCGATGTCCACATACTGTCCCTGAGCCTGCTTCAAAGAAATGGCTCCAGATCCCACCCGCGCGTCGTCTGTCAAGGTGGCACCGTTTATCGCTTCACCATCAAAACCCGCAATCCCGCTCTCAAGGCTGTCATCAAAACTCCAACTCGCCACCAATCCTCCAGCAACAGAATCCCTTGGACTGCTGGGAGCCTCCTCGACCTTCAATATGCCGGGCTCACTCGTGACTGAACCTGCTGCGTTGGTCACAATCACCCCGTAAACCCCCGCATCAGACGGCTGGATATTCCATAAGCCAAAGGTGGAGGACGTGGCTCCATCAATCGCTTCACCATTCGAGGTCCATTGGTAGGTCAGGGCACCCTGACCACTGGCTACCACTTCAAAAATCACTGTCCCACCAACGGTCGCTATCTGGTCCTTTGGCGATTCGTCAATAACCACGGGAGCCACCTCTTGATCCGGCTCCGGTATCGCATTGCCTTCAGCCAGGTAGACTATCTCATCGGCACGCAGCACCCGATTCCAGATTCCCACCTCATCAATGAGTCCCTCAAAGAACCGGCCACTCCCTCCTCGATAGGTGCCTATGTGGAAGCCATCCGTGTCCGCCGTGCCCACTCCCGCAGGCGTCGTGAACGAAACGTCCACCTTCTCCCCATCATAGTATATTGCGGACTGGCCACTGACCCCGTCAAAGGTCACCGCAAAGTGATGCCACTCCCCAATTCCCGGCACCATCCCGCTGTCGGCACTGTGTGAACTCCCGTCGGCAAGCTTGACAAATGCCTTCACGTTACCGGCGGGGGTCACCTCGGTCGACACCGCCCAATTGGAGGGCGAAGTCTCCCACAAAAACCTGC
>Ga0208879_1000655_pt1 | contig 35105 bp, 31 predicted proteins | sample Knorr_S15_td_Bot_FD_185605 | JGI IMG/M metagenome (GOLD analysis project Ga0208879, IMG submission 185605) | Marine microbial communities from Southern Atlantic Ocean transect - Knorr_S15_td_Bottom_ad_5009_LV_A (SPAdes) (version 2) | ecosystem: Environmental > Aquatic > Marine > Oceanic | place... | reverse complement strand
ATATTTTATAACAGCCAAAGAATGCACTCATATCTGGGTTACAAAAGTCCAAACCAATATGAAGCTGACATGGCTAACTTAGGAAAAGCGGCTTAACTGAGTTGTGTGAATTTGGTTGACCACGTCAAGTCTTTCTGGGAGGCTTTACCTGCTTCACTACTTGCTTCTCGCTTAAGCAGAAAACCATCACTTAACCACTTACAAAAGGTTTTATTGCTCTCAAAAAGGTCACTGGCAGGCAGAAGTTCAATCTGGCGTATGATGCTATCAATTTCACCACTTGTAATATCATCATTGGCATACCGCTTGGCTAAAAACGTACGCAGATCATCTTTGATAATAACGTCGGTAGGCGCACGTGCAATCTGATTACCAGGCACATAAGGATATCCCTGTCCTTCTAGCAATTCGATAATTGCCGCTTCTAATTGAGCTTCAGTAAACTTCAATTCATAACTCCTTTTATTTCTCCTTATCTATAAAAGCATCAACCCCAAGCTTCTCAGCAAAATTTCTATTTCTACGATGTGCCCGCGCAGCTATTTCCGATAGCTTAACTATTTCCTGTTGTGCCCAAGCTATACGCTCTCGTGTTTCAGGATGGATGATTCGTATCTTTTCTCTTAACCAAGATCCATGCACGGTTTCTTCATATTCGGCAGGTACATCAATTTTGCTATACGTCTCTCCCACTAGATAACAATAAAACTTTTCTATCTTATGGACGCTGTAATTTGCAATTAATGTGCAGTAATTCGGAGTCTGGTGCATATAGTCAGTAAGCGTTACATCTGGCGCCTTGAACTCGATCAGTACGCACTTGCCTTCCTTCGCAAATATGAAGATATCTGGGCGCTTTGTAATTTTTAGCTGATACTTTGAGATTTCTTCTTTCGGAATATCCTTAAGCAAATATTCACCTGACTCCGACTTGATCTCATTTAGAGGCATATCTGAACAACCATCAAAATGAACAAACTCTTCATCAAATATCCAAAGATCATTAAGCTTGCCCGCAGATTTCCGTTTGAAAATCAGATCATGTACAAAGCCTTCTTTATCTCTTCGCTTTTTACCACCGGAAAGAGGCTTTGACTGAATAACCAAGTCTTGCTTCAATATTTTGTCTAACAAATTCGCAACCAACTCGCGCCTGACGACATATTTTGAGAGTTCTTCTTTGTTTTGTGCGTCAATCAAGGAAGACAATTCAGCTGTCTTCTCTTCGAGTTCGTCTTGATAAGCAGAATCTGTCGGATCCATATTGTTTAACTGATCTAGGACCTTCCTCGCCTCGTTACTTTTATCTGCAACATATTTTGCTTCTTCAATGTGCAAGTTTTTTACTATGGTTTCATCATCGTCTGTAAGCTTTACTAACTTTTTGACACTCAATGCAATGTGTTTAGATATTCCCAATTCTCTTGCCAGCGACATCACTTTTCTTTCTGTACTCTCCTGCGCTTTCTCCACCTCCTTGTATATAAACTTAAGTTGTTTGTTTGCTTGCTCTTTGATGTCATCGAGGTATACCGCCGCCTCACTCCCAAACAATGAACTTGAGATTTCTTTAACAGACGATTTATTTGGAATAACAAATGAATCTACAGCGTGATTCACATTATCAGGGTTGTCTAAATAGTCGCCAAAAAACGCAGTAACCATCTTGTTTCCAAGATACCCATTACTCTTTCTTAGAACGGGATTTTTGACTTCCTCTACGGGAATGTCTTTGCTGCACAGAAACGCACCATGAATATCGATCTCATCTGCTGGAAATGTAAAAACACACCAGTTAAACCTTTCAGGTTCTAAATCTTTGGCATTTCGCCAACCGATTTTACCTTTATCATCGAACGGTTCTTGATAATTAACTTCAAAGCTTCCTTGGTCACTTGGCGCAGGAAAATTATCTGGATTAATCGTCACCTCTTCTGATTGTGCTATTTGGTACGAAAACTTAACTTTAATTTTTGGAAATAACTTTCCCTTGCTCCTTTCCAAATAAGCGCGAAGAGCAAACTGGGACTTTATCCAAGAAATAAAACCACTAAACTTCAATCCAGAATAGGCAGCTTGGTCTTGTTTATGATTCCTCAAATGCTTCAAAGTTAAAGTGGTAAATGGTTGCTCAGATTCAACTTTTATTGGAGAAGAATCATCATAAATAAAGCTTTCTTTATTACTACTAAACTTTCTCAAATAACAACCATCACCTTGGTAATAAATACTGCGAAATGACACTTCACCAAAACGGTGTAAATATTGAAGCCTTCCAGAGCCTCTATTATTAAAACCTTTCGACTTATCTAATAGCCTTTCATATCTATAAAACGACTCATCATTAAAGCCTACGCCCGAATCGGATATCTCGATAAAGTCTAAAATTTTCGAGTTTTCATCTTGATCATTAAAGTGCAGATTAATCGCTATTTCTCTTTCTTTGCCATCTTCTAGCTGAAAGATAGACTCTAGAGAATTGTTGATTGCTTCCACAATTGGGGAGAAAGGATTCGAAGATGCCTTGATTAAGTTTAGCATTCCATGCAAGTCACTCAGTGGGTTTTTACGCATTTACGCAACATCCTTATTTAACTTCAGTTCGCCCGAAATGAGCCTCGGAAGCAATGTGTCTCTCATCTTTGCCAAACTTTTTATTTCAGTGCCTGAAACTGTCATTTTCTCAAACATCGGCTTGCAGACTCGGTCAAAGCTGGTCAGTAACCTTTCATCTTTTGGTAAAGATAGGAAGAAGCTATCAAAACAGCTATTTTGAACCCGTTGGCGTCCAGATGAACCGACCATATTTTGAATACAATGCTGTCTAAACGAATCTAACCTAGATAAACACGCGACATAAGGATAACTGATTGCTCCACAGCCTCTGAGAACAATAAACTCAGTGGAGCCAAATCCAACTTCATCTTTTTTAAGAAAATCGACTAACGCGGTTTTACCATTTTCGAGACATGGAGTTATTCTTGCGAGCAGCACGTCGTTTTGCTGGAACTTAGCGCCTCCATTAAATTCTTTTTCAATAATATCTTCGACATGAAAGCCATTAGTAGGAATAGCTTTCATGTCAGCAAATCTTGCTACCTCACCTTTCGAAAGTTTGACTTTTGGATTAACAATCAACGTTTGCGATACGGGCTTACAAATCCAACCCTTTGGCACCCACCCATCTATACCGAGGTTAGGCTCACCTGTTTGTTCAAACTCGTTGGGGAATAGGTTTCGGATATGTTCTGGCAAAGGCTGAAAGTCGTGTAATCCATGGGCTTTTTTGCGAACTTCGACTCGATGGGCCAATTCGTCGGGTATTGGCTTACCTGCCGCTAGCGCGTTATCCACTGCTGGGTCAAAATCAACAAACCAGCTTTTAAATAGCGCCTGCGCCATTTGTTCTAGGGTTTGGTTGGTTTTCCTATTTAACTCGATACGTTGATCAAGTTCGCCCAATATTTTAGCGATGCTTTTTTGGGTTGTTAAAGGAGGTAAGTTAATTTCGAACTTTGAGCAATCTCCGACTCTAATATGGCTAACTACCGAGCCTGATCCTTCATGCATTCTAAATTGGTGTTGCAGATCAGGCGACAAAAAGGAATAAACAAGAAAATCAGGATCTAATTTTGTCTGGTCAGCCCTGTATTGCATTAGTCTTTGTCCTAAGAATAACTTCTCTTCTGACTTAACTATTCCTACCTCACCTAATGGGGCTTCTCGAGTTAACAAAACATCATTTTTATTTACGGTTGCTCGTCGCGTCCACTTTAAATATGTATCCTCTGTTACGTAAAAGCAGTTAGACGTATCGACTCTGCCATTTTTAACATTGGGAGTTCTCAGCATTTTAAATTCAGTGGGGAATTCGGACTTGGGCGCAGTTTTATTCACGCAATCTACAATTAACTCGCAAACCTCACTTATTCTTACTCTAGGCCACTCACTTGCCATAGCCCAACTCCACTAAATTCTGACGGATAGCATTGTCTAGCTTCTCAGCCTCATCCATCTGCTGATATAAAGTCTGGCTTAGCTCTTTCATCTTCACTTCAAACGGAACACCATCATCTTCAATGGCTGCGGCACCGACATATCGACCTGGCGTTAATACATAATCGTTGGCTTTGATTTCGTCTAAGCTTGCGGATTTACAAAAGCCTGCAACATCTTCATAAGCATTAAGCTGCTTATGCTCTTGTAGAAGCTCTTGTGTCGGGGTGTCGTCTGGCTGTTCTGCGAGTGCATGTTCAATAGATTGGTTATCCTGTCGCCATGCATGGTAAGTATTTGCAATTTTAGCGATATCTTCGGTAGTTAATTCCTTGTGCACTCGGCTAATCATACTGCCCATTTCTCGGGCATCGATAAACAGTGTTTCGCCTTGCCTGTTGCGGTAGCCACGTTCTTTGTCTTCACGTTTATTCTTGCTGATAAACCACAAGCAGACCGGAATTTGTGTGGTGTAAAACAACTGACCGGGAAGCGCAATCATGCAATCGACTAGGTCATTCTCGATGATTTTCTGGCGAATAGCACCTTCACCACTGGTGTTAGAGCTCATTGAACCATTCGCTAATACAAAGCCTGCCGTACCGTGCTCACTAAGTTTGGAAATCATGTGCATGATCCACGCATAGTTAGCGTTACCTGTTGGCGGTACGTCAAAGCCTGCCCATCGAGGGTCGTCGGTGAGTTCATTGTCACCACGCCACTGCTTCTGATTAAACGGTGGATTCGCCATAATGTAATCAGCTTTTAGATCTGGGTGTTGGTCCTTAAAGAACGTGTCTGCGGCAATGTCACCTAGATTGGCCGAGATACCGCGAACCGCTAGGTTCATCTTCGCCAGTTTATAAGTGGTGTTGGTATATTCCTGACCGTAAATAGAGATGTCTTTACGATTGCCCTTATGACTGTCGATAAACTTTAATGACTGCACGAACATACCGCCTGAGCCACAACACGGGTCATATATCTTGCCTTTGTAGGGCTCTAGCATATCGCTGATTAGGGTAACCACAGACTTGGGCGTATAAAATTCGCCACCGCCTTTACCTTCGTTTGCGGCAAATTTACCGAGGAAGTACTCGTATACCCGCCCAACAAGGTCTTCTTCACTCATGTCGCATTCATTGGCAACGGTGTTGATGTTGTTAATGGTGTCAATAAGTGCGGCGAGCTTGCTTACGTCCAGCGATAAACGCGAAAAGTAATTGTCCGGTAATGCGCCTTTTAACGAAGGGTTGGTTTTCTCAACGGTATGTAAGGCAGTGTCAATTTTTACCGCAACATCATCTTGCTTGGCTTGTTTTTGAATTGTCGACCAGCGGGCTTCCTCAGGTAAGTAGAACACATTATCTTTGGTATAAAACTCGACCATATCAACATAGTCACCCATGCCTTCTGCTTTGAGCTTTTCTCGTTGAGCTTCAAACTTATCGCTGATGAATTTAAGGAAGATAAGACTAAGGACTATGTGCTTATATTCTGCTGATTCAACGCTTCCACGAAGCTTATTGGCTGCATCCCATAGAGCTTCTTCAAAGACGATTTCTTTCTTATTAGCTGATGACTTTTTCGTTGTTTTACTCATTGCTTGTGTCCATATTCTTATTCCATTCGCCACTAGTGCAGGTTCATACTTGCTGCACTATCGGCATCTGTATTTGGTAACTTCTGTAGTAGCTGAGCCATTTCTCTATCTGGCCAAATGTAATCCTTCTGGCCTTTTACGCTGCAAGGCCTGTGGCTTAAATCGGCGCTGTATCGGTAAGGGTTGATATCCGCTACCGAGGTGCTCTTGTAATACAACCCATAATCAATTTCCTGAGCCACCTGATTCATCGTACCTTGTACCGAACGATTACAGTTTGTATCGAACGTAAGTGGTTGGTAGTTCGTCGCAGCGACATTAACAAGTTCAGGTGGTATATCACTTTTGAGCAGGGTGTTAATAAACACATCGTTAAAATGCCAATCGAGATTTGCGAAATCTTTCTTGGTTAGGCACGGAATAAACAACGTGAAACGTGTCGCATCATGCACCGCGATGACACACTGTCTGCGCTGAATAGTAATAAGGTTTGCATGCCAATTGAGCCACTGCGCCTGTATGCCTATCGCAGTTGCAGGTTGCTGTATGGCTTTCACCTTCTCAGGCAGCTTGGCATAAAGCTTCTTGGTGCAATGAAGGATCAATGTTGAGCCTCCTTGTATGCAAACTCCTTAAAAAATTTATGGTCAATTTCGTAAGTAGTGACAGGCTTTAAACCAAGTTCAAACTGTTCGAACATATTAACCAGTGACTCTCCGTCTACCAACTCAATAGGCTGAGCACCATCTCTTCTGGCTTCTTTCTTTGCTTCTTCGGTGAACCTACCTGTGGTAATGAAAATACCTTTATCTGCTCGTCCAGACATCGCACCACGAAAATCGCGTATCTGTGGTGACGAGATAGAATCCTTATATCTTTTGCATTGAAAGATAACGTTGAAACTTACTAGTGGATTGACTTTGAGGATGCCATGCCCGTCTATTCCGCCGTCTGCGGTTTTTCCTGTAACGACAACCTGTTCAAAACCTGCTTCGCGAAGAAGTCTCTGACAAAGGCGTTCGAATCCCGTTGGGTGAAGACTTTTCAGTAATCCTAAAAGTTCAGTTTCGTGAGGTTCGGTATCGGTAACATCATCCTGAGTAGATGATTTGCTTTTCTCAGGCTTCGTCTTATTTGCCTTTTGTACCTCAGACACAATAGCGATTTCATCGCCGGGCTGTAGGTCAGAGGCAAAACCTTCCTCGGTTAACGCCCAAACGCCTCGTTTTGAAGAGTCGATAAGCCCGGCTCGCACTAAGTACATTCTCGCCCAGGCTATTTGGTTTTTAACCTTAGACGACCCGTTTTTTAGTGTTTCTGATAGTTCTTCTTCTGAAATACTCAGCTTATCTATAACGGCATCGGTTACTTCGCTTGAAGTACCAGAGCCACCTATAGACTTAAGAACATCTACTATAGGAAGAATGTACTTTGAGAACTCACCTCCTTTTCGCTTTGTCATTCTACCTCCTTGAACTTAGGCCACCGGTTATAGCCGACTTCTGGGTTATTGGATTCGTACTTTCTAATGAACTCTACTTCTTTTGCATTCACTTCTGCATCGCTGCAACCTTCAGATTCCCAAAGTATCTGTTTGCGAACGCTATAATCTAACTGCTGTTCACGAGGAAGCGACTCAAAGTCTGCATTCACGACATCCATATTAGGACTACCGAAGTAACGGAAGCTTCCAATTAAATCTTTACCTATGTAAATCTTGCCTGTTGGATAGGTGATCATATAAACCTGCTTCACGCTTCATACCCCGGAGCGATTGTCAGGTTCGGCACATTGTTCAAAGCGAAGCGATTCAATAACCAAAGCTGGTACTCTGGTCCAATTAAGGTTCCGCGTTCGGTGCAGTCCACGTTCCAACGCCTTAATAGATAGCCTGCCATTGCCGCTCGCACTTCGATGAGCAGTTGCTTGTTTTCCATGCCGTAATCCATTTCTATCGCGGTTGGATGTTCAACATTCTTTGGATGCGGCACGAGTTGAAGTGGTATAAGGCGCTGCCATTCGCTATCTGCTTGGGCGCTTTCATCTTCGTTAGGAGTATCTTTAATTGTTACTTTGCTAATGCGCGTTAACACGAAGTCTCGGAAGCTTTGACTCTTACGATCAAACGCACGAACGTGCCAGCGTAGACCATTGTCCACAATAGAGTGTGGTACAAGTTCTCTGGCATTTGAACCGCTAGAAAGTGACGTGTAGATAACACATACGGCTTTATTATTGAGAATGGCCTGAACAAGACGCGCAACGATAAAGATGTCCGGTACATTCAGACTAGACGGTGCTTCTACTGGGAAATGAATATCACCTATTGCATCAAACCCATCGGAGATATCATTCGCGAGTTTAGTTAACGTACGCCTTGCATCGTGTTCGAAAACAGGTTTGAACTGGGGCGTCTGGAAGTATCGCTTTTCTCGCGAATCGTAAGACAGATTGTCCGGCGCGAGCTCTTTGTAAATGCCGAAATCGCGTGAACCTGCCGACAAACCGACCTGAAAACGATTAATTAAGTCCTGACGATAAATCGCACCTTTGAATAACAGGCAAAAGTCGATGTAGGCAAGTCGTTGTTTTTGAGCAAAGCTGATAGCGTCGAGCATCGTCCCTGTGTACTTTTCTATACTTTAGTCTAGTGTGGTTTATTTTGAGACGGTTGTAAAGCAGATACACCTTTAACTATTCATAAATCGACGCTTAAACTCCTTTTTTCTTGCCTCAGGCTCGACCGCTTTAAGTCCAGTGCACTTGTGAGTAGCATGCGCGTCCCATCCAAACGGCCATCGTTTAAATTCATGCTGATGACAGGCAGGACAAGAACGCTTATTTTCTGCATTGGAGACAACCTGTTTTGTCTTGGTTATGGGATTGGGCTTTGTCGGTGGCTTTGCAGATATACCGTTTATAGGCTTAACTTTTGGTATCCAGATAGCATCGCCTTTCTCAGGGTCACCAAAACAGATGCGTTCCTGTTCAGGTAAGCTTGCTACCCATGCCGCACTGTAGGCGTCCACTCTGTCATGCATCGGTCCAAGGCACATACTGTCTGCTTGCGACCAATCGTCGTCAGTTTTAGGCCAACCGGTGTAATGCGACATGGCAGACAATTGCAATTCTGCCTGATTTCCTTTGCTTTTGTGGATGTCAGCAACACCTAACTGTTTGACTGTCGCGTGGGGATAGACTTCGATGCATTCGGCGACTTTGCTTAGCCGTTCGTTCAACGCAAAACCCAACAGCATAAAGATTTGGTGGGCATGTGGTAGGTTTTGTATTGGCTTACCCGCCTCAAGATGTGCAATACCTTTCGCTTTAATCACCTTAAAGTCATTGGCAGAAGGTGTGGTGTAACAACTAATACTTGCTCTATCGAGCGCCTGTTCTGCAAATCTACGCTTAAGATGGTTATCCCTTGGCCGAAGCGGAGAGTCGATACCTATTCGGATTGGGCTTAAATGGAATGCGTCGCATACCGTTTCTATGTAACTGGCGACATTTTCTGCAAATGCCTGATTAACCTTGTCATCCAAGGTCCGTGCGTTGCCTAAACATCTCGGTGGTTTTATTGGGTAGCTGGCTAACGGGAACGGTATTAATCGCCCATTTTCTTGAGTACAAATCACCAGTGGCAGGTACTTACCTTTAGCACAAGCGACATCGATACCGATAAACACGTCCATGTTTGCCTCTCCTATCTGTCAGGAATTAACATTTCATTATTAAACGATACTACACGATTGGAATTAATACCCATTCAAGACATTGCCTGAGTTAATATATTTTCGATATTTAACAAGGATGTTCAACTATGCCAAGAAAAAATACTTCTTTTGCTGACCTTCTTTTCCAAGCACCGTGGTGGGTGTCGGTTATAACAGCAGCAATTACCTATGTTGTAATGGGTCAGGTACTGCCTTCTGTTGAAACTGATAACCAGCTAATCAACATGGTATTTAAGGCAATCGCTATTCCTGCGCCTTATTTTGCAATTTTCATATTATTCATCGCACCTTTTTCCTTTTTTAATGCACGACGCAAAGCCAAGCAATTAGATGCTCAAAAGAGTATTGAGACTATTCGGCAATTGCATTGGCGCAATTTTGAGGAGCTAGTGGCAGAAGCCTATCGAAGACAAGGTTATCGAGTAACCGAAGGTGGTTTTGGTGCTGACGGTGGGATTGACATAGAACTGAGAAAAGGCGAAGAGCTTATACTCGTTCAGTGCAAACAATGGAAAGCGCAAAAAGTTGGTGTCAGTGTGGTACGCGAGATGTTTGGCGTGCTCACTGCCAGCAACGCAGCCAAGGTTGTTGTAATTTGTTCGGGTAAATTCACCCAGCAAGCTATAGATTTTGCCTCTGATAAGCCCATTGTACTCATTGATGGAGGCGAGCTGCTTTCACTTATCCATGATGTGCAAGCGGAGCCAAAGGTAGAGGAGATAAAAAAGACCGCTTGCCCTAGGTGCGGAAGTGATCTTGTTGAACGGCAAGCAAAGCGTGGAGCCCATGCAGGCAATACCTTTCTAGGTTGTTCTGCCTTTCCTAAATGTCGTTACACAAAATAAGTATTTTTAAGGATAAAATTGATGAAAGACTTGGATGTTCACAAAAAAGTAGCGGTACTAATTGATGCTGATAACGCTCAGCTGTCGAAACTTTCTGCCATTTTGGATGAGATATCAGCACACGGCCATGTTCTCATCAAGCGTGCCTACGGGGACTGGTCTATTGATGCGTTGAAGAACTGGAAGACGCCTCTTAATGAATTAGCCATACAGCCGATTCAGCAATTTGCTTATACAACGGGTAAAAACGCAACAGATGCGTCGATGATTATTGATGCGATGGATTTACTCTATTCTGAAAAAATAGACGCATTTGCTTTAGTATCCAGTGATAGCGACTTTACTAAGCTAGCGTCACGTTTGAGAGAGTCAGAGAAATTTGTGTTTGGCGTAGGTGAGAAAAAAACGCCGGTGTCATTTCGCAACGCCTGTGATGACTTTATATTCACCGAAAACCTAGAAGCTGGTCAGGTTTCTAAATCAGGTAAACCTAAACAGGAGCAAAGTAGCACTGGTAATGGTGCAGAAGAGCTAATACCAGCAATGCTTAAAGCTTGGGAGTTATATCAGAATGATGATGGTTGGGTGAATGTTAGTCCAGTCGGTAATTTTCTAAAGCGTGCTAAACCTGATTTTGACCCAAGAACTTATGGTGCAGCAAAAGTGACCGATATTGTTTCTAGTCTGCCTACCGTCTTCGAAATGACGAGACAGAAAGGAAAAGGGACGACACAAATTATCTTGTACCGTCCTATCTTCGCGACCACTTAGCCTAATCTAATTCCCAAGGAGGAAGATCAACGTTATCCATATTCGGCTTTAGAGGTTTCTTTTGCTTGGTTTTGCGTTTTGCCTTGAGCACTATTTTGCCGTCGTCTAAAAAGCGTCTGTAGGCGCGTTTTGCTTCTTCGATAGACGCGAAACCTTGGTAACGGCTTCCTGAGTAGCCATTCACTAAGGCTTTAGTTTCTTTCCATGATTTGTAAACTCCCGGCGTTCGACCGTTAAAGACTACATAAGCGGCATACCTGCTAGTGATGTTGTAGTTGGAAAAGCATCTCGACATGATTACCTCCTTTGGTTTGTCAGCTTTCCCAATGTGTTTACACTTTTATGTTTTGTAGCTACTCGGATACCGATATCGAGAAAACATCTAATTCCAGCCAGTAATGCAAGAAGTTACCTTCCCATATTTGATACATATCGGTTGCTTGCTCAATAGGAAACACACCGAACAGGTTTTGAAAAACACCTGCATCGAAATCAAAGTCGAGGTCTTTTGCTAGCTCTGCATAGGGGACATTTCCTATATAGGCAAAATCCGTGACGTAGCAAAAGTGCCATGCGTTATTGCGTTTCTCCAAACGGATCTCTACAGGGTGAAAACCACCATTTTCAGCTGAGTAATTAGGGTCTCTGAAGTTAATTGTTACGCTTGTTTGTGACACGCTATGCTGCACAAGTAAATCGACGAGTGCTCGTGCAAATCGCTTTGAGACAGGCAAAGCGAGTCCTTCATAATGAATATGCATAATAAAAACTCTTCTAATTGGAATCTATGAATGTGAGTGCTGCCTAGCGCGTCTGTACGACGCTTTCAAGCAACTAAGTAACGTACCTGACTAGCAGTTTTCAATGTCTTCTACGTCGCTTTCAGTAGCGCTATTCGTTAAGCTTCTGAAACGCTAGCGCTACGTAAGTGCGACTTACTTTTGTAAGATAGACAGCACTCGATTCTTGGTTCGTTGTCGTTGTTCATACAATCACGCGCTAAGGGCGATAACTGATGAGTAGAGCAGGGGGCTAACTACGATTTTACTAACTTTGCGTTGGTCGGAGTCTTCCCCTTTGCGACAGTCTTTGGCGGCGATATTAAGAACTCATCAAGCTCTCCTTTTTCTACAGCGCTTATCAAGATGTCGATGACCTCGGGAAGCTTTTCTTTAGCGCCAACATCTATGGCTGGTTTCCCCTTTTGTAACTCGATTGCTCTTATGCCCACTTTTACTTCCAGGAAATAGTGGTTATCTGTGTCGTAGTACCAAGGACGAACAGTAGCCTGCCAACGTTTTTTAATTCGCTCTCCTGTTTCTGGATCTTTGACTGTTTTTTCTTTGTATGCCACGAATGGTGTGCCTTCAAGCATACAAGTGGCGAGCTTTTTTTGCTGCTCAAGTCGGTTGATTAGCTTCATACGCTTGTTCAATACCGGTGGCTTCTGCTTGATTTCAGGACGAGCGATAACCTTGAGCGAACTCAATACAGATGTAGTCATAATGTTTACCTTTAAATGTTAAGGGCGAATAAAGCCCATTGGTGTGTGTTTCTGCTTACGCAGGTTTTCGTCTGCCAACAGGGTGATGGCAAAGTCACGAATTTGAATTTTGGGTTGAAACTTCTTTCGACGAGCCAATAGAGCGAAATCACCGGGTGTAAGGTTGCGCAGTGAAGATAGCTTTTGTGTCTCAGCTTCCTTGAGCGTTCTAACTTTAGTGAGTTTTTTGTACAACTCTACTACTTGAGTAGACGTAAGGTATTGGCAGTCTAGTTTGAAATCGAACCGACGTAACACGGCTTTATCAAGCTTGTCGGAAAAGTTAGTAGCAGCGAATAAAGGCTGTGTGAAACACTCTATTTGCGTTAAGAACTCATTAACCAGCTGATGTTCGTGATGAGCAGTGAGCGCTTCACGTGAGCTTAGTAAGCTATCCACTTCATCAAGCAATATGACTTGCTCCTCATCATGAGCGCGTTGAAATAGCTCAGCCACCTTTTGCTCACTTTCACCCACCCATTTACTTAAAATATCAGAGCATTTAACACGCAGTAGCTTCCTACCGTGTAGCTCTGTTAAATAGTGCGCGAAAGCGGTTTTGCCTGTTCCTGGAGGACCTGAGATTAATGTTCTCGCCGGTTGGTTGTGCTTAAGTGCAAACGCTATTTCGCTGAGATACTCCTTTGACTGCTTAATATTTAAGTAGCTCGTATCGAAAGGTAGCTCACTTTTGTACTCAAGTTTATTTTGCCATTGCTCCGTTGCTCTAAGTGACGCTTCGACAACTTGACCGATTACAGCTTCTGCGCGACCACGTTTAGCATTAATAGCGTGAGCGACATGCGTTGCGTTAGCAACAATTGCTGGCGTAATGTTCTCTGTTTGACTAATAACTTTTCGTGCTGACGAAGAAACGCTTAAGCCGTGATAGTAAGGCCGCGTTATCTGTTCGATTTCTTCTGGTCTTAACGTAGGAACATCTAATACGAGCTTGAATCGCCTGATAAAGCTTGGCTCAAGATATTGGATATGATTTGTAATCCAAATACAGGGAATTTCGTTTTGCTCAATGAATCGCTGTAGATGTTCTTTACTGTATTGGCTGTCAGCACAATCGAATAAACTCTCGCATTCATCTACCAGTAACATAGCGTCTGCCTTATACGTCAGCAATGATTGAAGTAACGCTAAATAACGAAGCCTTTCTTTGTTTGGAAAGCGGCTATTGAACTCATCTTCAGAGAAATTGCTAGCAAGTGCAGTAGAACGAATTTCGTAAAGTGTTCTATCGCAGTATTTGGCAAGTGTCCTCGATAACTCTGTTTTACCTGTTCCTGAAGCTCCATAGAGCAAAATGCTTGCTCCAGACTGTCTAGACTTACTAGCAGCAGTGAGATATTGCGACAAAAGCGCAGTATTCACGTGAGGAAAATCATCTAATGTAAAGCTTGCATCGGGCGAAGGATGCAGCAACGGTGCTATAAGTGTTTCCCTTGAGGTAATTGTTTCACTTAACAGCGTTCGAACAAGTGCTTTTGGCATTGCACCATACTCGAAGGACAAAAAGTCTGTATCAGGCAGAAAACCATAATGATTGAGCTGCGCAGTTGCGTGAGAAAATAGTTCGTCACTGATGCCTGAAATGTCTTTGAGGATTTCGTTTAACGAAAGGTGGCTTGTTTGCATGTGCACCTCAGAAGAAAGCGCTCTAATCCACTTGTTAACCTGCGAGAGTAAGGCGAACTGAATCAGTAACTCGGTTTGCTTAGGCAAGTCCATCACGGTTCTGATATAGCGACAATTTGCTAAAAAGGTTTTCGTTACCTGAGGTTGGGTATCAGTAATAGTGAGGCAAGCTTTGTAATTGACGTTTTTGCTTCTACCTATGAAAAACGATTGGGTAGATACCTTGCTACCACGCAAATTACTGGCGAGACTTTTACTGAGTATATCGGTATCGATTGAAGGCAGATAGTTGAGCAATCGCTTGCCCCATTCACATGCAAGGTAATTAAGCTCACTCGACTTATTGAGTACTTTATAAGACATGCTAGCGCCCCATTATTGATAGGAAAGTAGAGATGCAGCTTCTTTCATCACTTTTTCATCTCGCTTGTCGTACATGATGGTTGTACTGATATCTTCATGCCCTGCCATTTGGCGCACAGTGTTTATATCTACATTTTGTTCAAGTAATCGTGTGATAAACGTTCGTCGAAGGTCATGCGGCGAGACTCCTTCTATGCCAATTGATGCTAGCGACTTTTTAGTGAGTGAATAGATAGAGCACGATGACAACGCGGTGTTGTGTTTAATATTTCCACCTTTTGCAACACGAACAAACAAGTGGCCGTTGCTTTTACTTCGAAGTGCTAGCCATTGATTCAGCGCAAGTTGCGTCCATGCTGGCAGATGAACAGTTCGGCTCTTGTTACCTTTTCCTTTTCTGACGATCAAAGCTGTACCTTCGATAAAGTCTTCTACCAAGAGTGCTACTAGTTCACTTCGTCGTAACCCTGTGCCTAAAAGTGTTGAGATTAACGCGTAGTTTCGAATGCCAAGAACAGATTTATCGCGTTGTAACTTTATCAGCAGCTTATTGACCTGCTCAGTTGAGAGAGGCTTTCCATCATGTTTGCCATGATTCACTTTGCTGATACCCCGAAGTTGAATTGACTGCATTTCTGGTACGAGCCCGGACAGTACAGCTATTTTTACGATACTTCTGATTGCTATCATTGCTCTGTTGATAGATCTAGCTGACCAACCCTGAGTGATAAGCTTCGTTTTGATATAGGTAGCTTGTTGAAAGTCGATATGATGATATTTATCTGTTCGCTCTTCATCAGTCCAACCCATCATGTCTGCGATGCTATTTAGTTGTGAAGCAATAGAGCGCTGACTATTAGGCGCAAGTCGACCTAAATACAGCGCATAGGGGCAAGCTGCATTCATAAAATGCTCCGAAGTTGTAGTTAAAAGTATTGAATTTGAATGGAAGTGCTTAGAAAGCGAAAAAGATAATATCAGGCGATATTAGTGATTTATATGGCTGTTTTGTCCCAGTAAAAAATAGTTATTTTGTTGATTTCCCCCAGCGCTTAGTGAGATCTATTTTGTTGAACCGCTCATTGAGACGGATGTGAACAATTTTGGCATCTTTAGATAACAAAACTTCTTCCTTCGTGTACTTGAAGCCTATCCTATTTACAGCGAGGTTTTCTTCACATAACTCTGTACAAGTTATGTAAAAGAAACTGTGTAGTCTATTGAGCAAACTAATAAGATGTGATGTATCCAAGTCCAGCCGACATTTATTAGCAATGTCTAACAGACTTTGCTTTTCCAAAAAGTCATATCCAAACTCACAGTTGCGAGTGCCGTGAAAGTAGAGCACCCCATTTTCTCCAATTTGTGACATATGGAAGTCAGACATTGGTATGAGAAGAAAGCTTTGGCTTCCTAAGTTGTGCTCAAGTAAGTCAAAGAGTAAAAAGCCGAGTCGAATATCGTCAGCATCAAGCCTCGGATTTCGGACCAAATTTTTTAAATACAGGTCGAAAGCTTGCTGCGGCGGTTTCATGCGACTTAATTCAATATTTACATCGCCGCTACGACCTAGCCCTGTCGCTTGTTCTAATGCCTCGCGTTTAACGTTATCTGGCACCAGTCTGATTCGGCTTTCTTCCGTTCCTAATTTCACAATTACTCAACTCCGAACTATTGGAAAGTTTTTTATTTTAATTTTTTTTAGCCTATCAGTTTTTTTTGGTAATAAGAACAATAGCTTAAAGAGATAAATTTCACCTTAGTATTGATGTTAACTATCACGCTTCTAAACATGTCTGACGACAACGAAAAAAAAAGCTCTGCCTTTCCTGTTTAAGTGCTTGATATTAAAAAGTTATTTTTGCTTTATTTATGAGGTGTTTAATAGGTCTTTTTCACTGAGGACACTGCTGCTACACATCCGGAAAATAGTTTTTGATTTAACACATCGAATGGTCATCAAAGTAATTTTTTGGAGTATAGCCAATGAAAATAAAAGCATGTATTTCTACGTTAAGAAAACTACAGTTCAATCGTATTAAGGATGTTGACGAGCTGATTGAAATAACTGGAATGGTGTATGAAGACTTAATATATGGTGTATTTAATGGGGAAAACTCATCAAGAAAAACATTCAAGAGCGTAGCTGAAGGAAAAAACTGGCTAAGAGTTAAAAATAACGAACGCAAAAATGTCCTTATCAGAAATGACGTGTGGACCAAAAATAGGGAATTAAAGGGCATTCAAGGTACGTTTGAGATTGTTAATGCGGAAGAAGAAAAATTTCTTAAAAGTGTCTCTCATGCCTCAGTCATTACAAAAATAGGAGAAAAAAAGTACAGTGTAACATGGTTCGTCTGTCTAGAAGACGAAGAACAGCATGTGAAGTTAGCTGATGCCATAAAAGCAGAAAAAGAAGGTTGCATTAGCGCAAAAGTCATATCCTATTTTCCCATTCGACTTCCAGGCTCAAAGAACTGGAAGCAAAACGCTTTTGCGCAAATGCTTTGGTTTAAATATCAGCCGCTTACGCCAGTAGAGTTCGTTCTTAAGAATGAGCTAAAAGTATGGGTGTCACCATCTAAATTAAACGCGGATGAGGGGACCAGAGAATCTTTACCAATTGATTCTCTCCCTGCATTAATGCAAGAAACTGTAAGAAGCTTTAGCAAAGCCTATTGTTGCCCTCCTGAATTTGCTTTTGCTCCGCTTTTGACAATGATTGGTTCTGTCATAGGTCATAAAATTCACGTAAAACCTGAGAAAAATAGTGATTTAGTTATAGCGCCAAATTTTTGGGCTATATCAATAGGAGACTCGGGAGCAGGAAAGTCACCTGTGCATTTGCGAATGAGGGAGTTTTTTTGCCCACTGAATGATAAGGCCCTGTCAGACTACGAAGATGCTATAGAACGGTATGAAGCGCTGAAAAAAATAAGAAAAGAACGTGAGAAGACTGTTTCAAAGCATATCAGACAGCGCATTACCGCTATCGATAAAACCTTAGACCCTATAGAAAAAAGAAAGATGGAGGAATTACTAGCATCTGAAGTAAGCGAAAACTCAAGACAGCCTCAAAAGCCGACGTTAGTACGTTATACAACCAACAAGGCAACGTATGCCGCCTTGCAACACATGCTAGGCGAAAATCATAATGGCATTTTGATGGACCTTGAGGAGCTAAAACTATTTATTTATCAGCTTCGAGGCTCTAAAGGGTTTGAATATCGTTCATTCCTACTGGAGTGTAATTCGGGGTTTGGTCAGCATGATATCGATAGGCTAAACACGGGCACTACGTATGCCAGTAACATGCTCTTGTCGATTTTTGCAACCACCCAACCATCTGTTATTTATCCGCATATTCGAAATACCTTAAAGGGAAGTGAGGAAAATGATGGACTGTGGCAGCGCTTTAACATTCTTCTTCATCCGAAAACTACTGACAACGTTTCATCTGCTTCCGGAGAAGTGGAAGTATCATTAATTTCGAAAGTACAGAGTCTCTTTAGTTCAATTAATCGATGTGATTTCGGTTTCCAGCCAAATCTTGGCTTGAAAGAACGCAGCGTTTGCTTGTCAGAGCGAGCATTGGGTGTTTATAAACAGTGGTACCGCGAGATTACTTCCTTCAAGAGTAACAAAGACGTACATAATGTGTATCAAAACTACCTATTAAAATATAGAACGCTAGTGCCTAAACTTGCACTGCTTTTTGAAGTGGTTGAAAGTTTTGACGATGCGAAACAAGTTGTCGGCCCTATAAAAAGCGTTTCCGAAACCTCAGCTAAAAAAGCCGTCAGAATTGCAAAATTCTTGGAATCTCATGCTCGCCACGTTTTTGATGTTAGAACAAATGTTGATACTGCTAATGCGATACTGATTTTAAAACGAATAGATCGACTCCCGTCCAAGTTCTCGGCTCGTGACATAGCGCAAAAGAATTGGAGCGGGCTAAACACAAACACCGATGAAGTGAACCGAGCCATTATGGTTTTAGAGTCTGCATTAGTGGTTAGAAAGGCTACAAATTGCAGACAGAAACCTTTGTGGGAAGTGAATCCTTATATCACTGAAGCTGGTGCCCAATGATATAAACCTTAGTAGTTGTTTGAGGTGCATTTTTAGTTCAACAAAATGCACACTCAACACCTTCATTTTTAGTTGTTGATGTCTGTAATACCACTGTAACTATCTATTAATACACACTATTAATATACGGTATAGGCAGACACTTCTACGTATTAAAAGAGTGTTTTTATGGCAGATCGCAAAAATACACAGTCATGGATTCGTAGCACTTTTGATAAGTCTCGCTATGAACTTATTAACGACAAATACAATTCGCAGCTGTTGGCACTGCTTGATTTGGAAAATTCTGTTCCAAGTTTTATGGGAATTGATTGCGCTACAGCATTGTTGCAAGACATGGCTTTATGCCAGTACCAAGCAAAGTTACTGAGAAAATATAGTAGTGAACCACAACGATATCTGACTCTCGATTGTGATGGGATTACTCTCACGGTTAGGTGTTCAAAGGTTGATGTTGATAACGTACTAAAACCTATTGGTAAAGATGGTAAACCACGTATTTACAAAGCAGGAACCGCTGCAAAGCCAGCTGCCTTTAAAGTTCTTACAGTTTCAACATATGAGTTAAACAAAGGCCCTACCTTAGGTAACGGCAAGCCGCGTTACTCACACGGATTCGAGCTTCGCTTTTACGGTGATAATTATAAGTCCTTGTTCTTATATTTAGAAAGCAGCGAAAATAAGTCCGGTAAGCATTCTCTACGATTATCGTTTAATCCAAATAAGCTAACACGGGATGAAATAAAGCAGGCGCTAATTCATGTTCAAAAACGGATTGGCGGTGAATACCGGTATATGCAATTGTTCAGCAAGGCCAAAGTGACAAGAATCGACTTCGGCATTCTATTACCTGGTGTTTCATCAGCGTTTGTACAAGCGTTCAGAGACAACGCAAAATCTATAAAGTCACATTGTATACCGTTCAATGGACAACAAGTTGTCGAAACTACTTATCTAGGTAGCAAGTCTAACGCGAGTCACTGCATCGTGTATGAAAAACTACTTAAAGAAAGTAAGTGTTATTCAGAAGTTAAAACAGTAATCGATAGTTTGGCTGTTACTACGCGTATTGAGGTGCGTCACCTTTTGTATAAAGAGAGGCACGATCTAGATGTAAAAAAAATGCCAGAGTTTCCTTCAAGGTTGAAGCAAGTCAGGATTATATCGCCTAGACATTTTCACTTACTGAATAACGAGATGTTTCAAGAATTGCTTACTGACAAGCGACAGGAAAGTGTAAAAATTATGCGGAAAAGTATTCGTAGCGAGCTTATAAAAAGCAGAAAAAGATTGAGAGTGCATAAGATTGATCAGAGGTGGTTGGAAGAAGAACAAATAACAGTAGCAAATTCCTTGATGAGTTTAATAATAAACCCAAATAGCTGAACGCTAAGCTAATCTTCAAAGACTTACTCTTGATTTAGCTTTTAAATACTAATTTACCAATAACGAGTAATCTTCAGTATCTAATAGTGGATTGTGTCCTGTTGTAGTCAAAAGAGGAAAGCTAACTTCTTATCTTTACTCGAATAGGTAACGTTAATGTGCATTAACATGAACTATTTAACATGAAAGTAACTCTGCTACGGTTCTAGATCAGAAAGAGAATTATCACAATTATTATAGTGCCCCTTCATAGATTTCAGTCATCTGTGGAGCCTCTTCAGATTTTTAGGAAACCTCCCCTAAAGAAGCTTGCTATGCCAGGAATGAGTGGTTGTTAACAAACAAAGTATACTTCAGAATTCATACTCGAAGCGGTATTACTCTGCTAGAAACCTGATATTATTGGTCGTCAGATTGCTTTAGATATTAGTATTTTTCTTAGTCTACCTAACTGCTGAAAACATCATGCTGCGCAATCTAAAGATAAAACACATAAGAGCAGTGATCCCCGTTGTGACGCGGGGATAGCAGATTAAAACATGAACTTGCCAAGGTCAAAAAATGACCGGTATTTTTACGCGAAGCGACAACGTTTTTAGCCAAAAAGTTACAGTAAGGTATCTAGCGATATCGAGTTTCCGATATGCCTTTCTACTAGTCTATTGTACCGTTTATTCGAAAATGGAGCCTTAGATGATTTGGTGAACTCAAAGAAGCGATGCGAACCAACTTCATGCTCATAAGCATAGCATCACGGTTATGGCATGAGCCAGATAATATTTACTTTGTTGTTCATTGATGCGCTCACTGTAAGGAGATCAGATAGCAATTGGAAAAGCTACCTCTTGGGTCAACGGTGATTTTATCTTTCAGTATTGGACTTGCTTTTACACTTGTTGTAGGGGGGTATTACAGGTTTTGGTACGAGCGAGACGCAATAATTGTGACAGGCTTATTGAAATTGCATGTTGTATTCTTCTATTCCTTCGGTGTACTTATTTTACATTGCCGGATTATGTATGAGCAGGCTTTGCAGTAGATTTCTGTTTTTCTGACAAGATTTAGCAACTTAATTGAAATACATGGCTTTTTAATACAGAGTTCCTCTTGTGAATCAGAAAGCTGACCATTTAGGCATTGACTACAATCATATTTTAAGAGAACATGAATTGCCAATAGAGGAATCTTGTGTTGAAAACGAATTACCGCATTAGCAAAAATCTAAAAGTGGTCTTAGCCGCTTTTTTGTTGTGCGCACAATTTTTGTTGATTGTGACTGACGCGTTTTCTATTGAACAAGACCACTTGTTTAGCAATGAATTATGTACTGAAAATACATTAATCGAACTGTCCGATGCTTACGATTTAGATACGGGAAGTGATTGTGACCATTGTTGTTCTTGTCATGGCCATTTTACACACATAGCTTTTTACTTTGATATTGAAAGCTCGTTTCTAAAAAAATCTCCCAATTTAGTCTCAGTTTATAGTGAAGCTACACCTAATCGTTTCATTAACCAAATAGAGCGTCCTCCAAGAATTTAATCCCTGTCGTTTTTCGTTTTTTCAACTGACTAGGATTATATATCATGAAAATTTCACAGTTTCCTGTGCGCAAATTTACGCGCGCCGGAATATTGACTAGTGCATTGATGCTATCTCAAGCCAATGCATTGGCAGAACAAGTAACTTTAGATGATGCAGTTCAACTTACTCTCAACCGTCATCCAAGCTTGTTGAAATTCAGACCTCTTACTAGAGCTCTTGAGGGAGATCGCCAACAAGCTTTGCTTTCTCCAGCTTACACCGTAGGTGCTAATCTAGAAAATGTGATGGGCACAAGTTCTACTTCGGGAGTTCAAGCAGCAGAAGCAACCATCTCTCTATCTTCAGTGTATGAACTTGGTGGAAAGAAGAGTGCAAGAACACTGGTTGTGGATGCCAGAGCTGCCCTTTTAGATTCAGAGCAGTATTCAATGTCTCTCTCACTACTTGGTGGGCTCACTCAGCAGTATATTCGCGTTCTGGCACAACAGGAGCGTCTGCAAATAGCTGAGCGAAGTGTGAGCTTAGCTGAAGATGCTCTTACTGTGATCACTAATAGAATAAAAAGTGGTGCAACGAATGATGCTGAATTGTTCAGAGCTAAATCGGCTTTAAATCAAGCGAAATTAGAACTTGCGACAGCAAAGGTGAATAAAGAGATAGCCCTGCAATCTCTCACACTATTCTGGCAGGGCAATTATGAAGATATCACGCTTACTGGTTCTTTAAATTCACCCGCTAAAAATTATTCCTACGAAACACTTTTTAACCAATTCTTATCATCATCGAATGCGGATTTACTAATTAAGTCACTTGACCTGAAGGACGCTGAAATTCAGTTGGCTAAGTCTGATAATACCGCAGACCTATCTTGGTCTGTTGGTGTTAGAAGGAATCAGGGAGCTCAAGATACATCGTTAGTTTTTGGTGCCTCAATTCCACTATTTGCTGAGAAGAGGAATTCGGGTGCAGTCAAATCTGCAATTGCTAGTAAGGAGGCGGAGTTATTAGAGCGAGACACCAAGTATCTCGATGTAAAAGCGATTCTATTTAAAGCAACGAAAAGCATAAATTTTAGTTCACAGGCAGCATTGCACCTGGAAAAAGAAGTAATGCCAGATTTGAAAAGAGCATTGGAGCTGACCAAGGAGGGCTATCAAAAGGGAATTTACACTTATCAAGAATGGTTTGCTTCACGTGATGCACTTCTCCAATCTCAACGGAGTCTCATCAACTATCGCGAAGCCACCCTGCTCAATGAAGCACTTATCGAACAATGGACAGGGCAATCTCTGAAATCATTCACTTTCAATCTCCAGGATTAATTATGCTAAAGCAAATTTTATTTTTATTTCTTATCGGCACTGTGACATCTATCGCGACCGCAAGTGAAGATGTCACCAATTCAAATGACAACCAAAATATATTCCAGAAAGGTAACATCAAAATAGAAGTAAGTATCGATGAAAGCCCCGAGGGCTCTGTAATTATTGCCTCGACTTTTGAAGATGGGAAGCCATTTATCCCTGATTCCTTTTCTATAGAGCTACAGAAGTTAGGTTCAAGCTCAGAAAAATTTGAGTTTCAAACTTCAGAGGGGGTTTTGCGGTCAATAAAAGCTCTGTCTGAACCTCATTCTTTTAGGGCTACTATTTATCTGACTGACAAAAGACGAAAGTATTCCTGGGAGTGGGAAAACTTCGAGGGAAGAACACAGATCTCAAGAGCATTAACTGAAAAGTTTCAATTAGCAACCTCCGAAGTTCAGAGTGGGACCATTGAAAGACATATCGAATTGTTGGGTACTCTTGTAATTCCACCCAAGAACAAGGCTGAAGTTAATGCGCGGTTCTCGGGAGTTGTAGAAACTCTCGCTTCGGATGTTGGTGACAGCGTGAAGGCTGGCGATGTAATTGCAAAAATTCAATCAAATGACAGCTTACAAACCTACATCGTGAAAGCGCCAATTTCGGGTACGGTAGTAAGTCGAAATGTTAATGTTGGGCAGTTGGTTACCAGTGAAACGCTTTATAAAATAGTCGACGCTGAAACGCTTTGGGCAGAATTGAAAGTATTTCCATCCAAGCGGGATACAATAAAGCAGGGCTCTTATATCCACATAAAAAAAGGTTCCCGACAGCAAGATGCAAAGGTCAAATTTCTCATTCCGTCAGGTTCACTTGAACCTTATCAGATCGCAATTGTTGAAATCACTAATACCGAAGGAGAATTCTCCCCCGGCGATATGGTTACAGGTGTAGTTGATGCTCAGAAAGTCGATGTTTCGCTTCGCGTTGAGAATGAAGCTATCCAATCAATGGATGGTAACTCAGTTGTATTTTTAAACGATGGTAACACGTTTCAAGCTGTCCCTGTCGAGCTGGGTATAAAAGATGACAACTTCACTGAAGTAAAGCGTGGCTTAATCGCTGGTCAAATTTACGTATCAAAAAATAGCTTTCTGATAAAAGCGGATCTTGAAAAATCCGGTGCCTCTCACGCTCACTAATCCTGGAGACGATAAATGATTGATAATATTATTCGTCTTTCAGTAGAAAGACGCTTTTTGTTTCTTGTTCTTGCACTAATCTTAATTGGGATCGGCGTTTGGAGCTACCAGCGATTACCTATTGATGCTGTACCAGATATTACAAATGTACAGGTTCAGATTAACACCAAAGCTCCGGGGTACTCACCATTAGAAGCTGAACAACGAATAACATTTCCTGTCGAAACAGCACTATATGGCTTGCCTAACTTATCCTATACACGTTCTATATCGAGGTATGGTCTTTCACAGATTACAGTTATTTTCGAAGAAGGAACGGATATCTTTTTTGCCCGAAATTTAATCGACGAAAGACTTGCTAACCTTAAAAGTGTTTTACCTGATGGCCTTGAGCCAGAAATGGGGCCAATCGCAACAGGGCTTGGCGAAATTTTCGTATATACACTGGAAGGGAAAGATGGAGCAACGTTACCCGATGGCTCGCCGGTCACACCTATGGCTTTAAGAGAGGTACAAGATTGGATCATTCGACCACAGTTAGCCCAGGTTCCGGGAGTAGTAGAAGTAAACACTATTGGAGGTTATGACAAGCAATATCACGTCAATCCCGACCCTGTAAAAATGCTGGAGATGGGAGTCTCGCTTAAAGACATTTCTGAAGCACTATATTTAAACAATGATAATGCTGGAGCAGGCTATATTGAGAAAAATGGCGAGCAACTTCTTGTTCGCTCTCCAGGTCAATTGACAGGGATAAAGGATATCGAAAATGTCGTAGTAGGAAAAAAAGGATCTGTTCCTGTTCTAATAAAAGATATTGGAACTGTAGGCTTGGGTAAGCAGCTGAGAACCGGTGCCGCTACAAGAAATGGTAAAGAGACAGTGATGGGAACGGTCATGATGTTGCTGGGAGAAAACTCAAGGGAAGTTGCAGCTTTAACTGCCAGTAAATTAACTGAAATTCAAAGATCGTTACCAAGCTGGGTAGTTACTGAACCCGCCTATGATCGAACTACACTGGTCGACAAAGCGATAAACACTGTGCAGAAGAACCTGCTGGAAGGAGCATTACTCGTAATTGTCATATTATTTTTACTACTAGGCAATATTCGAGCGGCTCTTATTACGGCTGCGATCATACCTATTGCTATGATGATGACAATCACTGGAATGGTCCAGAGAGGTGTTTCGGCAAATCTGATGAGTTTGGGGGCTTTAGATTTTGGTCTGATTGTCGATGGCGCTGTCATCATTGTTGAAAACTGTATTAGGCGCTTATCTGAAGCGCAACAGCATCACGGCAGACTTCTTCAACTCAAGGAACGTCTAGAAGAAGTGAAAATAGCAACGATTGAAGTAATCAGGCCCAGCTTATTTGGAGTCGGGATCATAACCGCTGTTTATCTGCCTATTTTTACTTTAACAGGCGTAGAGGGAAAGATGTTTCATCCCATGGCAATAACTGTTGTTATCGCTCTTATTGCGGCAATGATTTTGTCACTGACGGTAGTGCCTGCAGCGATCGCAATTTTCATGGGGGGAAAAATCAGTGAAAAGGAGAGTTTTTTAATACGTTGGGTGAAACTGGCTTACGAACCAGCACTTAGGGCTATTCTTAAATTTAAAGCTGCTGCTCTTGGGGCTGCACTAGCGTTTGTTGTCTTCTGCGGATGGTTGGCAACAACACTTGGGTCTGAATTTATTCCTCAACTGGATGAAGGTGATGTCGCTTTACAGGCTTTACGCATAACGGGTACCGGTCTAAACCAATCAATTCAAATGCAAGAATTACTTGAAGGTGCGCTGTTAGAAATTCCAGAGGTAGCGGTAGTCTTTGCGAAAATAGGTACACCAGAAGTCGCTACAGACCCAATGCCTCCTAATGTAGCCGATAGTTTTGTAATACTTAAACCTCGCTCAGAATGGCCTGATCCAGCTAAATCTAAATCGGATCTAGTGGCTGAAATTGAATCAGTCGCCTCAAAGCTTCCCGGTAATAACTATGAATTTACCCAACCAATTCAAATGAGATTTAATGAATTGATTTCCGGCGTAAGGGCTGATGTTGCAGTCAAGGTTTTCGGTGATGACTTAGAGCAATTGTTGGATTCTGCAAATAAGGTTGCTGAGATCGCTGAGTCGATACAAGGTGCCTCAGACACCCGAGTTGAGCAAGTTGCCGGCCTTCCTATGTTGTCCATATTACCAAAACGAGATGCTCTCGCAAGGTACGGTCTTAACGTAGCAGACATTCAAGCACTCGTTTCAACCAGCATAGGGGGTAAGGAATCAGGCATAATCTATGAAGGCGATCGTCGGTTTAAAATTGTAATCAGATTATCTGAAGAGTTGCGTACAAATATTGACAAATTAGAGAGCTTACCTGTTCGTGTCGGCAATAGTTTTGTACCGCTTGAAGAGGTAGCCACTCTCGAGTTAAAGCCGGCGCCTGCACAGATCAGCCGAGAGAATGGAAAGCGCAGAGTTGTCGTAACGACTAACGTACGAGGAACCGACCTAGGAGGATTTGTCGTTGATTTACAAAAAAGACTTAAATCCGATTTAAAAATGAAGGAAGGATATTGGTTAGAGTTTGGTGGTACCTTTGAACAACTGGAATCCGCCAGCAAACGGCTGACTTTAGTCGTTCCGGTTACGCTTGCGTTGATAGTTGGCATACTCATTATGGCGTTTGGGTCTGTTAAAGACGCATTGATAATTTTCACTGGTGTACCACTAGCCTTGACTGGAGGAGTACTGGCACTCTGGATTAGAGATATGCCTCTTTCAATTTCTGCGGGAGTAGGCTTTATCGCTTTGTCCGGGGTCGCGGTTTTGAATGGACTAGTGATGGTCGCATTCATCAGACAACTCTGGCAGGAAAATGGTGATATTTATACTTCAGTAATTCGAGGGGCCATAATCCGGCTTCGACCTGTTTTGATGACTGCGTTAGTGGCCAGCTTAGGCTTTGTTCCCATGGCACTTAATACAGGAACAGGTGCTGAAGTACAAAGACCGCTCGCCACTGTAGTCATTGGGGGAATTATATCGTCAACTTTACTGACACTGTTTATATTACCTGCGCTTTATCAGCTCGCACATAACAAACGCAACTCTTAATCAAATTTTACGCCCGGTATGTTCCGGGCGCACCGGAGCCTCTATGACTCATAATCATTCAAATAGCTCAAACAAAATTGGGTGGGCTTTTCTATTAAATTTCAGCTTCACAATTATTGAATTTATTGGCGGCTGGCTAACGAACAGCACTGCTATAATGGCAGATGCTGTTCATGATCTCGGCGATTCAGTTTCTATTGGAAGCGCCTGGTGTCTCAATAGGTTAGGAGAGAGAGAGGCCGATGAAAATTTCACATATGGGTACAAGCGACTCAGCCTGTTAGGGGCATTTATTAACGGAGCCGTACTTATCCTTGGCTCAATCTGGGTATTATCAGAAGCCATTCCTCGAGTATTAGACCCGGTCGTTCCAAATACAGAAGGCATGATATTACTTGCGATTCTAGGTGTCGCTGTAAACGGCTTTGCTGTGTATAAACTCCAGGGAGGAAATACCCTAAACGAGAGAGTGTTGAACTGGCATTTATTGGAGGACGTTTTAGGCTGGGTTGCTGTATTAATTATTGCCATAGTAATGCAATTTGTCGACTGGCCAATTTTAGACCCCCTACTTTCGATTGGCTTTACGCTTTTTATATTGTTTAATGTAATTCGAAACTTATTAGCAACCTTAAAATTATTTTTGCAAGGTGTTCCAGAGAAAAACTTATACAAACAAGTGTTAGATGAACTCCGGAGTGTTGATAGAGTTGAATATATCCATGACTTAAAAATTTGGTCACTTGACGGAGAACACAATGTTATTACTATACGCGTTGGCAGTGCCTTAAAGACAGTTGAAGAATACAAGTTATTGAAGCTTGATATTTATGATAGCTTGGCCATGTTTGACTTCAGTTACAGCACAGTTGAAATAGAGTTTACTGACGAGCATTCTGCAGTTAATGAGGAGGTGAGATGAAATTCCATTACTCATTAACAATGATAGTCGACAGTAATTCAAGTTTTAATACTAAGCTAAAATTTTATTTGTGACACATTGTCTACAATCATGACTATAGATTTTCATGGAACTTTTTAGTTTGTTCCCCTCATGATTAAATTTTTTGTTAAACTGTAAGGAGAGTGTGATAGATAATAATGCGTAACTAAAGTGGTAAGAGGCAAGATTGAACACGTACCTTCGACATCAACGTTTCTTTCGTGCTCTTACGAGATGTTGAAAATAAAATATAGAGACATTAATGAAATTTATAAGTAACTATAAGATGAGCTTCTTATTTTTTATTAGTGGTATTCTGTGTTTAATCGCTTATAACATAAAAGGCTCGAGTATAGATGAAAATGGTTTTTTGGTTGAATCGTTTGGCTTCATTCCTATATTTTGGCTATTTGAGCTGATGGCATCGCTGACTTTTGCTTTCACTTTCATTAAACTTAAAAAAAATCAGCGAAAGTAAAAGCACGCGAAGAACTTTTTCTAACTGACAATTTTGCTTTGCGATTTGCTATGCAACTCCTGGCTAGTAATTGAAAACTGAACCCAAAGGTTGTTGGGTATTGCCTTTTAGTTATATCAGACTTTAACTTCTTATATTAAAGCTCGCTAATTATTGGCTTTCTATTCTTTTATACACATTGATGAATTTGCACAGTTGGACCCATGTCAGTGCGGTACCTCATCGGTGAGTCAACAGTCTCAAATCAAAAATATCTACACAATGTAGCTAACCACAACAGTGATGAAATTGCGATCGTCACTAAAACAGCCGCTGAGCCTAAATCTTTCGCTAAGCCTGACAGTGGGTGAATCTCTTTTCCAATACGGTCAATAGTTACTTCAATTGCAGTATTTATAATTTCAGCGAACAAAACGAAGAGTATGGAGGAAAGTAAAATCGCCTTTTCCATATAAGGAATTGACCAAAATGCAAGCACTCCCGCCGCTAAGATAAGTAAGATAAGTTCTTGCCGGAACGCTGACTCGTTTTTAACAAGCCATGATATAGCTCGAACTGAGTTTTTCATTGCTAATACAATACGCAACATGCCCTTTGGTTTGGCTTTAGGGTCGAAATGCATTTTTGATGTGGTTTCGTCTATGACTCGCATTTTCGTAAAATATCCTGAGTGGGTTGGTAGGTGCTGCTTTGCACATTAGTAAGACCAAGTAATGTGTCAAAAAGGTTGTCATGCGAATAAGGATGACTGGACAACGACCTTACGCAATCACTGTATTCAGGTTGGCTAAACTTGGAGGCCCAATAAACCATTGGTACATGAGTTTGCTCAACAGGCGCTAAATTATAAGGGAAACCGTGTAAATAAAGCCCTTTTTCTCCCAATGACTCACCATGATCCGATAGATAAAGCATCGACGAATTAGGAATAGTGGAAAGCTGTTCAATAATCTGGCCTAGCACGTAGTCTGTGTATGCAATAGTATTATCGTACGTATTTGTCAGCTCTGCCTCTTCACAATTTTGAATATCACTTCTGGGACAGTCAGGCACGAACTTAGCAAATTTCTCTGGGTATCTCCGGTAATAGGTAGGCCCGTGTGAGCCAATCATATGTAAGACTATAACTCTATGTTCTTTAGATGGTCTTGAAAGAGTTTCTCTTAAAAGGTCAATAAGTACCTCATCATAACAATAATCTCCATCGCACAACTTGGGAACTCTTGACGGGTTGAAGTCTATAGTCTCTACCCTCTTGCATACTCCTTTACAGCTACTGTTATTGTCAATCCATGTGACGTCAACACCTGCACGATGAATGATGTCTAAAACATTGTCCTGACTGTCTGCGATACGCGAATCATAATTTTCTCGTGAAAGTCTTGAGAACATACATGGCACAGAGACTGCGGTAGCAGTGCCGCAAGATGTCACCTTGCTAAAACTGATTGCACCTGCGTTCTGGATATTAGGCGTAGTACGCCTCGAATAGCCGTTGCTTGAAAACTTGTCAGCTCTGGCCGTTTCGCCAACCACAAACACTGTAGTAGACGGATGTATATCAGCATTCCCTTTTATGTAGGGACGCTTGTCTAATACTTTGTAGGGGAAAGGCGGATAGAAGTAAGTGTCCCGAAGGTACTTGTACCCTGAATCATAAAAGGCGTAGGGAATAATATACTTCGTTAGGTCTTTGTTATTTCTGCCGACAGCTGCATAGCTCTTAAAAAGGAACGTGGCTATAATTGCAATACCCAATAAAGCTAATAAGTTCAGCACTAGAAGGTGCTTGATTCGAGCCTTGAGCTTCCCATTTAATTCCAGGTTAAAAATCGCAAATACAGGGATTAATCCCAATATAGAGAAGAATAAAACAAGTGTCGAATTTAGATAGGAAAAAGCTTCACCAGAATTTGTTTCCATTACATTCTGTATCATGCTCTTATCGAAAATGACACCATAGGCCAAGGTGCCGTAAAGTAGTAGAGAACTTACAACGAAAGCAATTGCAACGGTGGTGCGCGGCAAAAATAGGGCACCAAAAAGACTTAGAAAAATAACATTAAAAAAGGTTAGCAAGAGCGGTACAGAGAGAAAAAATACCCACTCATTCAATGTTACAGGGGCTACAACTTCATAAACAGCAGACAGAAATGGTGCGTTGAATATTGCTGCGATAAATAGTGAAGAAACTAAAATGAACTGAGCTGATGTAGGATTAAAGTTTAGTGTTATTGGGAATTTCACAATAAGGCTCTCGTGTACTTCTTAGCACACAAGTTACCTGTCAAAACTTAAATGACGCTTAAGGAAAACTGTGGAATGAAAATTTTCGCACTATTTTTTCATTTTATGAAGATATGTATTTCTCACGTAACGGGCCTGTCTGGGATATAACTAAAGATCTCAGTCGTCGTTCTCGTAAGCGGACATTTTTCGGTTAATGCCTCGTGCGATAATAGAACCCAGTGGACGCGATGTGCATATCCTACAGACGTTGCCATTTCTTTTTTAAAACAATCATTACGTACGTGTTTTTCATCTACGAGGATATATCTTCCCTTGTCAGTCTTCTCCATCCACTGGTAGGCGGCAGATAATTGCTCATCAGTAGGGGTATGATAGCCAAAGTGGACGATGGGATAAGGCGAGAAGAGAATAAACTGTTCAGAAAAATCAACAAGTGCAATAGTTGCATCATGTTTGCCAATTTCTTTTTCAATATTTCCAAATACGCTTTTAGGGGTTTTTACATCTTCAAGTAAAGTGTAACCCCATGTAGCGTACATGCCCCAAAGAGTACACAAGAAATAAGGCCAGGCTTTCCAGTGCTTCCCTCTAGAAGTAATCACCGTAACCAGACACGTCAGTCCCCCCGTTACTAAAAAAAACATCCACGGAGAAAGCCCGAACTTTTCTTCTAATTTTAGGGCGAATGATGCTTCTACTATGCCGGAAAAACCAAACCCCAATAAGCCTACTGATAGTAAAAATACAACACCCCACAAAAGCCAGGAGAATACTTTTTTATTAACAACTGAATCAAAGTAAGGCGCAGAGATCAGTGCCAGCATCGGCAATGCGGGTAAGATGTACACCCCCCGTTTGCCAGGACTTACGCTGAAGAAAAGCAGGACAAGTACAATCCAACCCAACGGTAAGAGTATGCGGGCATCACCTTTTTTAATTGCGCTATACCAAAATGGGATGAGCCATGGAAGAGCGATGCTAATTGGCAGCCAAAATAATGGAATAACCTCAACGAGGTAATACCAGAATGGCTTTATGTGATGCCAGGAATCAGCATATCGAGTGACCGTTTGCCTAAAAAGAATGTTATCTCTATATAGAGCAAGTGATGGATCGTGGCTATTTTCGACTAATATCAACATAGGTATAAACCATAGTGATATAGCCAGTAACATCACCACTGCACCCATTATCCACGGTAATACGGAGTTTTTAGTTTGCTTCTTAGCTATGTCCCGCTGAGGCCAAACGCGTCGATGTATCAAGTATGGTATCAGCATTAAGACTGGTAAAAATCCGACCCCTTTTGTGATGACGCCAATTCCCATGAAGAAAAAGGCGAGGTAATACCAACGCCATCGCCTTTCAACTAAGAAAAAGCGCAGAAGACCATAGCATCCTATTGTTATCCAGCAGCAGACCATTGCGTCTATTTGTGCAGACTTGGCCTGAAGCAAAAATTGAAAACTCAATAAAAGAAGTGACGTTGCGATCAGCGCTTCTTTTGTGCTCCACAGTCGTTTTGAGATGTCATACACCAAAAAAAGTGTGAGTAGGCTGCATAAAGCAGATGGGAGCAGAAAGGCAATCTTAATTGACCCGAATAGCGCAAAGAAAAAAGCGATAGACCACATAAACACAGGTGGTTTATCAGGATAAAACTCTTCCGCTCTGGCTGGAAAGAACCACTGACCTGTTTCAACCATTTCTTTTGCAACTTGTGCAAAACGAGGTTCGTCAGCAGGCCAGGGATCTCTTAACCCAATCCCGATAAATATCAACACGCTAGCCAGTACAAAAAGCCAGAAAGTATAATTTGGGTGCTTGTTCTTATGTTTAATGGCTAAGCTCGTCTGATTCATTGCTACATTTGCTGCTTTTTGTGAGTGAACGAAGAGTTTTATCGTCATTATGTTGACGACGATAAACCTTAAAAAGATATGCGCTTAGCAAGCTGGAAATCCCGAATAATAGGGCGCTTATGATTATTTTAAGTTCAGAGTTGACTAATACACCCTTACCCATCAATGCAAAAACCGCCATTTGAGGGATGTAGCCAATAGTAGACCCAAAAATAAAAGAGCGTCGTGGAATCTTTGAAACGCCAGCAAAAATGTTTGTGAGTAGATTATTCCCTATTGGCAACAGTCTAATGATAACGGACTTAAGAAAGGGAGAGCGAAGTAGAAAGTGGTCTAACTTGCGCACTCGCATTTCAAAGTGTTGAATAATAATCGGTCTAGCGAAATACCGGGACACTGCCATAACTGTTGCACAGCTGAGCGTAGCTGCTAATGTTGAATAGATGACACCTTCAGCAAATCCAAAGGCATACCCCCCCATAAATGCGACTAACTGGCGTGGAAGTCCGATAGTAAGTAAAAATACTGAGACGGCTAAAAATTTGGCTATCCCTGTCACTCCATTATCACGGGTATGATTGTCTATCCACTCCTGATTAAATGCGTCAAATGAGGGGGAGAGCGAAATCAAATGACTAAAAAACAGAATGGTAAGTACCAGAATGAAGAAACGAAGGAGACTGGAATTCAATTAGATACTCTCTTCATTTTCTAAGATGACATCATTAAGTTTATTACGTTTCTGAAGCCAATAAACTCCTGCCATATCAATTAGTCCAACCCCAAGCCGCCCTAACATATTATATTTTGATTTTCCGAATTGCCTGTCTCTGTGATTCACTTCAACAACTTTAATGATCCCACCTTGTCGTCGGATCAGTGCTGGCAGAAAACGATGCATATGATCAAAATAGGGTAAATCGAGGAATGTTTGTTTTGGAAAGACCTTTAACCCACATCCGGTGTCAGGTGTATCATCATTAAGAAATTTACTTCTTACAGAATTTGCTAGTTTTGACTGAAATCTTTTCCAAGCTGTATCCTTTCTGTCTTTACGATGACCAGCAATGCAAAAGTGACTCCCTAACGGAAATTGAGAGGCCATAGTCAGGAGGTTTGGTATATCAGAGGGATCATTCTGCCCATCCGCATCAAGTGTTACTACAAGTTCTCCATCAGCATGGCTCACCCCTGTCCAAATAGCTGTACTTTGTCCCACCGAGTGCTTATGCCGTAGTACGTTAACTTTGTCAAAGCCACTCGCTTTCAGGTAAAGCAAATTCTCAAATGTCTTATCCGTACTTCCATCATCAACATAGATGACTTCGAAGTTTGCTACACCTGTTAACGCTCTATAAATTTCCTCAATTAAGGGTTTTAAATTTTCTTCTTCGTTTTTTGCTGGTATTACAACTGAAATTCGCACGTAGCCCTCTGTCAAAGCCCCAAGATCAAGCAAATTCTATTTTCGACAGGAAAACTCTAACAAACGAAACTTAAGATACGCTTATGAAGAGTCATTTAATTGAGGTAATAATGTTCTAATCGCTCAGGAAGGAAGAAAGAGGCTGGTTAAGGAGGGAACGCTATAGGAGTGTGTTTCGACCAGCTATCGTAGTACTTTCGCCACGGCCTTGGCTTGCACTTACAATCACCTTGTCATGTTATTGCAAATATTTTGTCCTGAGGAACGCTTGCGGCCAAATAAGCCACAAAGTCAGTGCTTGAATCGGCATAAGCAGCGAAAAGTTTCCAGCCAGACTCCTTGTAAGGCTTTAGAATATTTAGTTTAAACGTTTTAAAAGCTTTTTCGCTAAGCCATCGAATTAGCTACCTGAATATCTCTATCTGGGAGATGGTAACGGGATAAAAAAGTGGAATGTTGAACTGGAAGTATACATTTCGCGCAGTCAGATAGATAATTTTGAAGCCTTTATCAGCGTATGCTTGAACACGTTCAGACGCATTTTCTCTTTCAGAAAAAATGCAGGCGTTACAGGGGATCAATGTTCCATCGATGTCAAAAATGACAGCTTTGTCACTTTTACCATTGGGGGGAGAAATTTCTGTAGAGGTTATTGAGCACCCACAAAGTAGCAGCGCTGATATAAAATAAGCCTTCATCGTCAGTCACAAAACTGTTATTAATATGAACATAATAACGAGATAAATTAAGAGCTACTGAAGGAAATCAATCAGTTTATGCTAAAAGAACCACTTTTGCGTAGGTTAACTATAAGCACCAGTTCAATAGCTTCTTCAGTAAATCCTAAGGATGAGAAGGTTGACGTGGTCAACCAAATTCACACAACTCAGTTAAGCCGCTTTTCCTAAGTTAGCCATGTCAGCTTCATATTGGTTTGGACTTTTGTAACCCAGATATGAGTGCATTCTTTGGCTGTTATAAAATAT
>Ga0208879_1000654_pt1 | contig 35105 bp, 23 predicted proteins | sample Knorr_S15_td_Bot_FD_185605 | JGI IMG/M metagenome (GOLD analysis project Ga0208879, IMG submission 185605) | Marine microbial communities from Southern Atlantic Ocean transect - Knorr_S15_td_Bottom_ad_5009_LV_A (SPAdes) (version 2) | ecosystem: Environmental > Aquatic > Marine > Oceanic | place... | reverse complement strand
TTGGTCGCGGGTTGGCCGTGGAGGTGGTTGCCGTTTTTTGAGGCTTGAATGGCCTTCGGCGTATCGACCGGCGCGCCGGGATCGCCCTGCGCTTCCATCCACCGGTCCAATTCCTTCCGCAGCTTGGCCAAGCGCTTGGCTTCCGACGGGTCGTTGGCCAGATTTTTCATTTCATACGGGTCGGCGGCGACGCGATAAAGCTGCTCGGCCGGCCGGTGCATGTAGCGCTTGACCAGGTTGTAACTGCGCGGCGAGTTCCACGAATCCCAAACCCATGTGGCCCAGTACGGGTTGTTGAGTTGGCCTGTGCCCCGTGTGCCCATAAGGTGTTTCTCGATGTAAATCTCATCCGGCAAAAGATTTCGGATGTAATGGTATTCGCCGTCGCTGACGGAGCGGATGGGATAGGGTGGCCCTTCAGGAATGTTGTTGTGAACGCCGAAGACGTATTGGCGATGTGTCCGTTTTTTGCCTAGCAGGGCGGCCTGAAAACTGGTGCCGTCGTAGGGACGCGCGCCAGGTTTGCCGCCGGCGAGGTCCACAAGCGTGGGCAGGATGTCAGCGTACTGGACGAGTGCATCGGTGCGTTTGCCGACCGGCACTTGGCCCGGCCAGCGGGCGACCAGCGCGGTGTGCACGCCGGTGTTCCAGTTCGTCCATTTGTTGCCGGGAAACTGCGACCCCTGCTCGGAGGTGAACAGCACGACGGTTTCCTCCTCCTCGCCGGTGGCCTTGAGGGCGTCGAGAATCTGGCCGACTTGGCTGTCCATGTAGGTGATCTCGGCGAGGTACTTTGCGAAGTCCTGCCGGGTGCGCGGGGTATCGGCGATGTTCGGCGGCAGCTTGAGTTTGGCCGGCGTGTACTGCGACGGGTCACCCATGACCCACGGCACGTGTGGTTCGACGAGGGCGACGACGAGGCAGAACGGCTGTTTGGCATCGCGCTGCATGAAGCTGCGGATGCCGTCGAGCTGATGGTTGCGCGTGGGGTTGCGGACGCAGTTGGGGTCGAAGCCGCTGACGTTCTCAAACGGAAACGCCGCCGCCGGCTTGACGTGCACCTTGCCGGCGATGCCCACTCGGTAGCCCAGCGCGCCGAGGTGGTGCGGCATGCTTTTCACGCTGGGCTGGCTGGCGGAGTGGTTCCAGGCACACCCGTTGTGCAGTGGGTACTGTCCGGTCATCAACTCGGCACGGCACGGCTGGCACATCGCCTCGGCGAGGTAGGCGCGGTTGAAGGTGAGCCCCTGGCTGGCCAGGCGATCGATATTCGGGGTCCGGGCGTTTTGGCCGCCGTACAATGGGAGGTCGTTGTACGTGCAGTCGTCGGCCATGATGATCAGGAAGTTGGGCTGCTTGGCTAAGGCGACTGCCGCTTGGCCAAGGGCAATGAACAGAAGGGAAAGTAGTAGCCGGTTCATGGCCGGTGAGAATCCCGCTAAAGAGATGAAGGGTCAATTCATTCCCATTTGGGGAGACGAGGCACTGGCGGGTTATTTTCCGGCATCCACGTAATCGCGGCCCATGGTTCGTTTGGTTTCAAAACGTGGGTTGGTGCAAAAAACCTTCACCTCGTATGGCTGCATTCGGGTGACAATGCCTCCACTTCGAACAACCGTTTTTTCGTCGCCGTAAAGCAGGTACAGGGCGCGGCTGTTCAATGCCTCCAGTTGGGTGACATCGACGCCAAGGTGCCGGTGATCGTCTTCGTTGACCAGGATCAGCAGAAAATCACCCCGGTTTTTTTTCAGCACACCCCGGACACCAAGCCCGGGCTTGTCGAACAGGTCATCGATGACAGCCACTTGCATGGGCTGCCCGGCATCCGTCAGAAATTGTTCGAGTTGGCTTAATTCGGAGGTAAGGGCGTAGAGGGATTCCCGAAACAGGGGATCGTCGATGGTTTGTGTTCCCCAATAGAGGATGCCACGGGCGCCGTGCGCGATGGCGTCGTAGGCCATGAATCGTGACTGGCGATAGCTCGGATAAAGGCGCTTGCGCCCGGCCTTGGCCTTGTGCCATGAGAATCCCTGCAGAACCATCCAGACCGGCTTGCCGCGGCCGATGGCATCCCAGCGATCCACCAATCGCCCGATGCTTTGCAGGTCGGTGCCGGCTTTTCGCACGGCGTAGTAATCGCAGCCGGTGATGTCGATGGAGTCGATGTAATCCCGAACGTATTTCACGTCGCTGTCAGCGGCTTCATTTACCCAGAAAGGCAGGTTTCGTTCGTCCAGTTCGCGGACGAGACGAATGCCCTCATTCATCTTTGTGATGACTTTGTCTCCCTCTTTTTTGGCATAATTTACCGCCTTGGGTATCTGGTTGTTCCAGTCTTCCCGGGTGAAGCCGGCTCGCTCCTTGAGAAAGCTGTACGCGGTAAATGTCCAGACAATCTCGTCCGGCCCTTCCCACACGGCCAAGGCGGGGTGGTTTCGCAATGTCTCGATTTGTTTCCGCAACCCTGGGGTGGCCCCCTGCTGGACGCTGAGCGGCACCCAGCCCATCATTCCCTGCTCGTGTGCCAAGTCGAGAGCGTCCCGGTTGCCGCATCGGATCAGGTTGATGCCACTCTCAGCCATTCTTCGAAGCTTCTCCCTGTCGCCGGGGAACTCGTAGGAACCGATCGGAAAACGCAGCCTGCCGTTGTGGTCTGTGAGAATGCCGGGATGTCCCGGCGTCTGTTCAACGGTGAGAATCTGCATCCCCCGCTTGGCGGCAATGGAGACTTCGCCCCCTCCAGCCAAGGCCAAAGTTTCGTTGCCCGTCTCCGTCCCGAAATCGGTCCTCCGCGCCAGCACGCGGTTGCCCAGGCGCAGGCCGGACACAACCGGGCCGGGCCGGGAGGGCACTTCAAATTGAACGGGCACTCCACGGTCGATGAAGCCGCTGTACTGCAAACTTTCGCTGTATACTTCATGAACCAGCTGGATTTCTGTTGCCAATTCCGGGCCGGTGCACCAGAGGAAAAACGTGTCGTGCCCGCGCAACAGCGTGTGCCAGAGCAGTTCCTGATAGTTTTCCCTGCTGAACTGTTCCACGGACGGGTCGGGGTTGTCCGGGGGCGCGGTGGTGTGCCAGTGGACGAATGGAATGATCGGCGTTTGCCGTGAAGTGTGTTGGCCTGCGTTCGAGGCGACCAGCAGCATGTTGTAAAACCAGCGGTAATCCTTCGGCTCAAAGTCGTACCAGCCAAACGTGGGATACCACGTGTACACCACCGGCATGGCAAAGGTGTACCCGCACGGTTCAAACTCGTGGGCCCACTCGCGGTATCGGGCGCGTTGATCCGTCATCGCCGGGGCGTCGGGGGTTTCGCGTTCAAAGTAGTCGTACCAGTACCGGTGGCCATTGTGGGGATAGACGGCGTAGTTGCCGACAAGCGCTTCCGGGAAATAGCGAGTGACGTTGTCGCTGAATGCTTCGCGTTGCAGCCGGCTTCGCACCTCACGAAGTTTGGTCTGAAACGATCGGAAGTCGTGGATGTCCGGCACGTGCTCGCGGCAACGGCGGCAGCGCTTGGAACTGGCCCAGGCGTCGTTCCACTCGATGGGGCCGTCGATCTCCCAGTCCGCGAAGATGAAATCCACATCAACCCCGGCGGCCTTGTATTGCTTCAGGAACGCCTCGACGCGTTGCCGGATGACCGGGATGCGATGCTCGAGCGCAAACGGGCAGCCCATCGTGCCGCCAAACGAGATCTCGCCGAACGGCCTGCCGGCGGCATCGATGTGCTGCGTCTTTTCAGTGCCATCAAAAAAGGAGTAAAGGCATCCCGTGGCATGGACGGAAACCATCCTGCCCAAGCGCTGCTGCAGCTCGCCGATCCGCAACCCTTCTTTCAGCGACGCATCAAATGAACCGTGGTTCCAGTTTACCGAATAGCCGATGCCCCGCTTGGCCAAGTCGTTCAACACCTTTTCCGCTTGGCCATCCGGCAGGGAGGAGAGTGAGCCGCTGATGGGCAGCACGAAAAGTGGCAGTCGTCCGTTTAGAGTCGTCGCAATTGGTTTGGTGTTTTCGAGAACGGCTTGAAGGCTGCCAGGCAACTCCTTTAAGGATAGCGCCATGGCCGCTTGGCCAAGCGCAACGCATAGGAGCAAAATGAAAAGTCGGGTCATGGGTGCGAGAGTCTCCCGCCACAATCGTGCCGGGTCAACTTCACATTAGTCAAACCACCAATAGATGAACGAGTCGGGCGCGAGGTGTATCAGTGGCCAAGTGAGGCCAACCGCGGCCGCGTAGATGAGCGGGTAAACCGCAAGCCGCCGGGTGCGGGGCCAAGCGAGCAGAGTCAACGCAACAACCGGCACGGCGAAAAGCGAGAGCCACATGAGGCCCCATATAAACCAAGCGGTCTCCGAATGTGACTCGAAAAGCCGATAGCCCGGATGGTCGTTGATGTGCCTGGACCAGCGGCCAAGCGCGAGCCGAAGGTGGACGGCCAAACCGTAAAAATGCATCAGCCACGCGAGCGGGATGGCGGACGCAACGAGAGCCCCTTTCCACGTCACCAACCGCTTCATATTCTTTGGGCTGTGGTTTGTGTTTTAAGTGGGCACCGGCTAACGAGCTGAATTTCAGACGGTTTTCTCCGGTGAACGTTCATTTTATAGTCAAAACAGCGGAAATTAAGGCCAAATTTTCTGCAATTTTTTGCGTGCATTTGGGGTGTGGCGTGCTATTACGCCCCCCGACCTATGAGCAACCCTATCGCCCGAATGAATGGCGAATTCCCCGTAGTGGGCCGCTTGGCATTGTCGGCAATTGCCGCAGTGGCTGTGACGACCCAGGCGGTGGAATTCGAGAACGACGTGGTTGAGGGCAGCCTCGACACGACACTGAGCTACGGAGCCTCCTTTCGCACATCGGCCGCGGAACCCGGCAACATCGGCATTGCCAATGGCGGTACGCGTTACTCTGTCAACGGCGACGACGCCAATCTGAACTACGGCACCGGCCTGTTCTCGAGTGTGGCCAAGGGCACGCACGACCTTGAGATTGACTTCAAGAAATTGCAGGACGTGAGCCTGTTCCTTCGCGGCACGTACTTTGTCGATTTTGAAAACATTCGCGGCGACAGCCCGTTGAGCGACGCGGCCAAGCGCGAGGTCGGTCGCGACATGGAGTTGCTCGACGCTTACATCTCATACGATCTCCCGACGTCGATTCCGGTAAATGTCCGTCTGGGCAACCAAGTGCTGAGTTGGGGCGAGAGTACGTTTATCCAAAACGGCATCAATGTCATCAACCCGGTTGACGTGACCAAGTTCCGCATCCCGGGCTCGGAGTTGCGCGAGGCGTTGCGGCCGGTGCCGCTGTTGTCGGTATCGCTACAGGTGACGGACGCCCTGACGCTGGAAGGCTTTTACCAGTTCAAGCAGGAGGAGATGGAGATCGACCCAGCGGGAAGTTATTTCAGCACGAAGGATTTTGTTGGGCCGGGCGGGCAGTATGCGATGCTGGGCTTCGGCAGCGCCGGCCAGCCGAACATGGAGAGTTACATGGACAATCCGCTCTACGGCCTGCTCGAGGGTGAGCCGGCACGGGTGCCGACGATCTCGAATCCGAGGTTCAATCCGGCCCAGCCGCCGAGTGCCGCGAATGCGCCGTTCCTGCCGGTGGGTGCGGCGGGGATCCCGCGCGGCAAGGACAACCGCGCCAGCGACAGCGGGCAGTTTGGTATCGCAGCACGCTACTTTGCCGAAGGGCTCAACGACACGGAGTTTGGTTTTTACTTTATCAACTACCACAGCCGGTTGCCGTTGGTCAGCGCGATCACGGGGCGCGACATCCTCGGCGAGTTGCAGCCAACGATCAATCTGGTGAAAGGCGGCATTGGCCAAGTGGACGGTCTGTTGGCACAGGTCAACGGCGGATTGGCCCAGGTGGCGGGTGGTCTCACTCAGGCCGAGGCCGGCTTGGCCCAGGTCAACGGCGCCATCGCCCAACTCGAAGCCGCCGACCCGAACAGCGACCAGTTGCCCGGACTCAGGACTCAGCAGGCGGGCATCCTTGGGCAACAACAGGGGCTCTTGGCCCAGCAGACCGAGCTTACCGGCCAGAAAGGCCAGCTCGATGCCACGCATGCCGAGCTGAGCGGCCAGTTGGCTGGGATGCAGACCAGCCTCCCGCAGCTTTATGCCGGCACGGCGCGGTATATTTTTGAGTACCCGGAAGACATCCAATTGTACGGCGTCAGCTTCAACACCGAGATCGGTTCCACCGGCATCTCGCTGCAGGGCGAAGTGTCGTACCGGCGCGACGTGCCGTTGCAGGTGGACGACGTCGAGTTGTTGCTCGCCGGACTCACGCCGTCTAATCCCGCGCTTGGCAACATCGGCCTGATCCCGGTGGTGGACACCAACGGCGACGGCGTGCCGGATATGGGCAACCCAGCTTGGCAAGGCCGCAGCATGACGCAGCTTGGCCAGCAGGACTTCAACAGCTACGTCCGCGGCTACCGCAAATTCGAGGTGTGGCAGCCGCAGATGACGGCGGTCAAGCTGTTCGGCCCAGCGATTGGTGCCCAGCAATGGGTGATTGTCGGCGAAGTGGCCGCGACGTTGGTTCCGGATTTGCCGGACAAAGACGTGCTTCGCTTCGACGGCCCCGGCACGGCGCTCAGCGGCGATCCGCTGGCCCCGGCGATTCTCGCCACCAGCGGGCATGCGACTGACCGCTTCGAGCCGGCCAGCGCCTTTGCGGATGACTTTTCGTGGGGCTACCGCTTGGCCGCGCGCATCGACTACACAGATGTGATCGGCGGCGTGAACCTCTCGCCGGCCATCGCCTTCGCGCACGATGTCGAGGGCAACACTCCGCTGCCGCTGGGCAACTTCCACGAGGATCGCATGAGCGTGACTGTGGGCGTGACGGCCACGTACCAAAACTCATGGCAGGGCACCATCAAGTACACCGAGTTCTTCGGCAACGAGGATTACAACCTCATGTACGACCGCGATTTCCTGCAGGCGATGGTTCAATACTCGTTCTAACCCAAACTAATTTTAACAATGAAACGTAACACTGGTTTTAATCTGATCACCGCCGCTGCATTTGCCGCGGGAGTGGCTACAGCAACGGCTCAAAGTGCGGCCGACCTGGGCAAAAGCCTGACGCCGCTTGGAGCCGAGAAGGCCGGCAACGCCGCCGGCACCATCCCCGCCTGGGAGGGGGGCATCACGCAGTCTCCGGCCGGTTACCAATCGGGCGATCATCACCCCGACCCGTTCGCCGCCGACAAGCCAAGCGCGACCATCACCTCGGCCAACGCCGAGCAATACGCCGACAACCTGACCGAGGGCCACAAGGCGCTCCTGGCCAGGTACGCCTCCACTTACAAGATGCCGGTGTACCCGACCCGCCGCAGCGCCTCCGCGCCGCAGGATATTTATGATGCCACCAAGGCCAACGTCGGGTCCGCCAAGCTGGCGGACGGCGGCAACGGCGTGACCGGCGCCGCCCGTGGCATCCCGTTTCCGTTGCCTGAGAACGGGCAGCAGGTGATCTGGAATCACTTGCTGCGCTACCGCGGCCTCGGTGGGTTGCGCAAGGTCGCGCAGGTCGCCCCGACCCGCACCGGCAACTACACACTGGTGCAACTCGAGGAAAAGTTCATGTGGAACTACCACCAGCCCGGCGCCACCACGGACAGCATCGGCAATGTGCTGGCTTACTTTGAGCAAAAAGTCACCGCGCCCGCCCGCTTGGCAGGAACGATTCTCATGGTGCACGAGACGCTCGACCAGGTGAAGGAATCACGTCGCGCCTGGGTGTACAACACCGGCCAGCGCCGCGTGCGCCGCGCGCCGCAGGTCGCCTACGACAACCCCGGCACAGCCTCGGATGGCATGCGCACCAGCGACCAGTTGGACATGTTCAACGGCGGAATCGACCGCTATGACTGGAAGCTCATCGGCAAGAAGGAAGTTTACGTCCCGTACAATTCCTACAAGCTGCACAGCGACAGCCTGAAAGTGGCCGACATCGTCACGCCGATGCATATCAACCAGGAACACACTCGCTACGAGTTGCACCGTGTGTGGGTCGTCGAGGCCACGCTCAAGGAAGGCAAGCGCCACATTTATGCCAAGCGCCGGTTTTATGTGGACGAGGATAGCTGGGGCGTGCTGGTCGTGGATCAGTACGACAACCGGGGCCGGCTGTGGCGCGTGTCCGAGGGGCACAGCATCAACTACTACGACATCCTCAGTTTCTGGACCACGCTCGAGGTGCACATAGACCTTTTGTCCGGGCGCTACCTTGCGCACGGCTTGGATAACGAAAATGATATGTACGATTTTTCGTTTCGCTCCGAGTCGGGTGACTACACGCCGGCGGCGTTGCGGCGTCACGGCCGCCGTTGAGCAAACAATTGATTGGTGAGTAAAATCCCCAACCAACCCAACCAACCCGATGACGGGCCGGGGTTCGCCCCGGCCCGTTTGTTTTGTTGCGGCTTGGCGGTCGTTGCGCTGTTGTTCATCGCCTTGGCCAGGCCGGCCGCGCAGCCGATCGACGGCGACGCCACCCCGGCGCGCTTGGCCAAGCGCTCGCTGCTGCTCGACGTTCACGGCTGGGGCGAACGCGCCTTGGCCGTCGGCGAGCGCGGTCATATTTTACTCTCAACGGACAGTGGCAAAAACTGGCGGCAAACCATCGCACCAACCCGCCGCACGCTCACCGGCGTGTTTCTCATCGACGACCAAGTCGCCTGGGCGATTGGCCATCAGTCGGTGATTCTGAAGTCCGGCGACGGCGGTGAAACGTGGGCCAAGGCCAACGCCGAAAGCGACCCTGAGACGGCCTACCTCGACATTCTTTTTCTCGACGCCATGACCGGCTTCATCGTCGGTTCGTATGGCAAGTTTCTCTCGACCAGCGACGGCGGCGAAAGATGGGTCGAGACGAAGCAGGACGACGACCCGCACTTGAGCCACATCATCCCCGCGCCGGGCGGCGGCCTGTGGTTGACCGGCGAGTTTGGCACCGTACGGCGTAGCGGCGACCGGGTCAGGCGCTGGGAACCGTTGGCCACGCCGTACGAGGGCACGTTTTTCGGCGCGTTGCCGTTGGCCAAGGGCGGGGCGGTGGTGTTTGGCCTGCGCGGCAACATCTTTCGCAGCGAAGACGGAAAGGCGTGGAAACAGGTCGAGTCGCCAACGCAGTCGCTATTACACGGCGGCTTGGCCTTGGCCGACGGCCGGCTCGTGCTCACCGCCGCCGCCGGTCAACTGCTGGTCAGCGCCGACGAGGGGCGCTCGTTCCGCTTGGCCACCATGCCGGGTGCTGAGTCGGCCACGGCGACCAGCCTGTGGCAGGCCGCTGACGGAGGCGTGCTGCTGACAAGTGACAAGGGCGTGCACCGGCTCGAGCTAACCGACTTGAAAACGGAGGGGGCGAAATGAGCGAGACCGGTTTTGCGGCGCGGGTGGAGCAGTGGGTGTTCGGTCGTCGCAAATTGTTACTGGTTATTTTCCTGCTGGCCACGGTGGTGTTGTTTGGGTTTGCCACGCAGACGAAGATTGATGCCGGCTTTGAGAAACAACTTCCGCAGGGACATCCGTACATCGAGACTTTCACGAAATACCAGTCTCAGTTTGGCGGCGCCAACCGTGTGATGATCGCGTTGATGGCAAGGGACGGCGACATTTTCACGCCGGAATATTTTACAACGCTTGAGGCGGTGACGCAGGAAATGTACGGCATGCCGGGCGTAGATCAGTCGAGTGTCACGTCGCTCTTCACGCCGAACGTTCGGTTCACCGAGGTCGTCGAGGACGGCTTCACCGGCGGAAACGTCGTGCCGTCCGACTTCACGCCGACGCCTGCGGGCTTGGCCAAGGTGCGTGAGAACGCGCTCAAGTCAAACTACATGGGGCGGCTCGTGACCGACTCGTTCAACGGTACGATGGTGATGGCCAACCTGCTCGACATCGACCCGGACACCGGCGAGCGGCTGGACATCTTCGCCTTGGCCAAGCGGCTGGAGGAGTTGCGCGTGAAGCATGAGTCGGACGCCGTCAGCGTGCACATCATCGGCTTCGCCAAGGTGATGGGCGACGTCCGCGACGGGGCGCTCAACGTGGTGTTTTTCTTTGGCGTGACGGTGGTGCTAACTTCGCTGCTGGTCTGGCTTTACGCGCAGTCGTTTTGGTTTGCGGCACTGCCGCTGGGCTGCTCGATGGCGGCGGTGGCGTGGCAGCTTGGCCTGCTGAACCGGCTTGGCTACGGCATTGACCCGATGTCGATCCTCGTGCCGTTTCTCATTTTTGCGATCGGCGTGAGCCACGGCGTGCAGATGGTGCGGGCGTTTCGCGCCGAGCTGTTTGCGGGCAGCGACTCGCTCGGGGCGGCGCGGAGTGCGTTCCGGCAATTGCTCGTGCCGGGCAGTGTGGCGTTAATCACGGACACGATTGGGTTTGTCACCATCCTTCTCATCCCGGTGCCGACGATTCGTGAGTTGGCCATCGCCGCGAGCATCGGTGTGGCGGCGATTATCCTGACGAATCTGCTGCTGTTGCCGTTGCTGTTGTCGTACCAGAAACCCCGCGCCGGATACCGCGAGAGCGTGGCTAGGCGCAAATTGTGGACGGGTAAAATCTGGCACGCAGCAGCGTATTTATCCGGGCCAAAAGTGTCGGTCGCGCTGGTTGCCGTTTGCGCGGTGATGTTTGCGCTTGGCTTCTCGCAGGCCAAGCGAGTGGAGGTCGGCGACCTGCACGAGGGCGTGCCGGAGTTGCGGCCGGACTCGCGTTACAATCTCGACAGCGCAATGATCACCGGCAACTTTAACCTTGGCGTCGATGTTTTCATCGCGTTCACCGAGACGGTGAAGGACGGCTCGGTGGACTACGGGGCGATGGAGTTGCTCGACCGTTTCGAGTGGCACTTGGCCAACGTCGAGGGGGTGAAAAACGTCATGGGCCTGGCCGGCATCGCACGGACGATCAACTCCGGCTACAACGAGGGTAGCCTCAAGTGGCGCGTGCTGCCGTACAACCGCGCCATGTTGGCGCAGGCGGTCGGGCGCGTGGAGACTTCGACCGGCCTGACCGACCTCGCCGGCAGCGTGTTGCCGGTGATGGTGTTTCTCGAGGATCACAAGGCGGACACGCTGCGCCGCGTCGTCGCTGCCGTGAAGGGGTTCGATGAAAAACACGGAACTGAAAAAACGCGATTCCGCCTGGCCGGGGGCAACGCCGGTGTGATGGCGGCGACAAACGAGGTCGTTGAGGCGGCGCAGTTTCCGATCCTGATCTACGTGTACGTCGCCGTGGCACTGCTGTGCCTTGCCAGCTACCGCTCATTCCGGGCGGTGGTGTGCATCGTGCTGCCGTTGGCGCTGGTTTCGGTGTTGGCGCACAGCCTGATGCACGCGCTGGAGATCGGCCTGAAGACCTCGACGCTTCCGGTGGTGGCGCTGGGCGTGGGCGAGGGGGTGGATTACGGGATTTATTTGTTCAGCTGCTTCGTCGCGCAGCGGCGCAAAGGGCTTTCGTTTGACGAGTCGATGAACGCCGCGATGACGCAGGTCGGCAGCGCAGTGGTGTTCACCGGGCTGACGTTGTCGGTCGGTGTCGGCACGTGGGCGTTTTCGGCGCTGCAGTTTCAGGCCGACATGGGCATCCTGCTGATGTTCATGTTTTTGATGAACATGGTTTTCGCGATCCTGCTGCTGCCGGCGATCGCGCGGCTGCTCTTCCGCTCATAGCGGCTTCATTCGTTCCTCGACGAATTTCCGGATCACCGCCACCTCGGCTTCGCCTTGGATGGTGTGTTCCTTCTCGAACACCTCCCACTGCATGCGGATGCCGCCGGCCTGCAGTTGTTCCATCTGCGCTTTGGTCTTTGCGAACGGCAGAAGCGGATCGGCCGTGCCGTGCGTAACGAGGAACGTCTGCTCCTTGGCCACCGGTGATTGTTCGGCGACGAGTTGCTCCGGCTCGTGTGCGTAGCCGCTGATGCCGACTAGGCCGGCCAAGCGATGCGAATAACGCAGACCCACCTCGAGCGTCATCAGGCAGCCCTGCGAAAAACCGAACATAAACGTCTGCTCCGTGGTGAAGCCGCCATCGCGCTGCCGGTCGAGCAGGTCGAACAACAAGCCGCGGCTGCGCTCCACACCGGCACCTGGCTTCAGGATGTCGTACCACGAAAAGCCGCCGTAATAGTCGTCCGGCGCATTGACGAGCAGGGTGTTGAGCCTTGGGTTGTTCAGCGCGCGGGGCAGCCAGCGGAAGCCCTCCATGCTGTCGCCCAGCCCGTGCAGCACCAACATCAGCCATTTGGAGTCCGCCTCGGCGGCGGGAATCAGTTCCGTGTCCAGCACGGCGGCAGTGTAGCGAGCCGGCGACGCGAGCCAAGGCGGGAAAAAACTTAAGTTTTTCCAGCTCATGCCGACAATGGGAGTGATTATGCAGGTTGCTGCTGTCCAGTTTTCCGCACAGAGGTTGTTCCAATCGGCTTGGAGCAACTTGAGGCAGTCGTTGACGGCTGAACCAGCGGAGGCGGCGAAACTACGTGTAAGATCCCGGGAGCAGTCAGCCGTTGCGGCAAAGCTGCTTCAGGCCGCCAACGAGAACGACAAGCGCGTTCTCGACTTGGTTGCTTGAGTGGGGGTTGCCCCTAACCGAGACCGTCTTCGTAGTCCGCGTTCGCCAAGGCCGCTTGGCCAAGCGCGTGCTTCAACGGGTCGACCTCTTCGGCGCTGAAGCCAAGGTGCGAGTGCCGCCGCCATCCCTCGGCGTGCTGAAATTTCCCCGATGCCTGGCCAAGCGCCAGCGACATTTCCTCCATCGTTTGCAGGTACCAGTTCAACCCCTGGCTGACATCGAGCCATTCCTTTTGGCTGCGATGCGCGGCGAGCGCCTGCCGCTTGGTTTCGAGCACACTTGTCGTGTCGACGAACAGCCCGGGCACGACCCGCCGCCGCAGGGCATCCCGCAGGCCGTGGGGCATCCCGTGGTACACCGCCACTTCGCCGTCCACCGTCGGTCGTGCGGGCGAGACCCCGAAGTTCGGCATGCCGCGCGAGAAGGCGGCCGTCACGGCCAGGCGTGAGGTGTTGGTGTGATCCTCCATGTAATCCTCCGGCGAATGCGTCAGCACGATCGACGGGTTCACGTCGCGGATGATCGAGGCCAAATGCCGCAGATGCCGGAGGTCGTAAAAAATCTCGAGATCGCGCGAAAACGGCGGGTGAAAAGTTGCGCCAAGTATGGCAGCGGCCTCCCTCGCCTCGGACAGTCGCTTGGCCTCGATTTCCTCCGCACTCAAGCTGACGCTGCCGCAGTTGCCGCTCGAGATGTTGAGGCAGTGCGTCTCCCAACCGGCCTCACTCAGCAACAGTAGCGTGCCGGCCATCATGAACTCGATGTCGTCCGGGTGAGCGGCGATGGCGATGGCGACTCGCCGGGGCTGTTGGGTCGGGTCAGGCACGCAACTCGGAAAGTTTCACCGGCCGGTTTTTCTTCGCGGACAAGTCTGCGGCGAAGATGACCTCGTGCGACTTGGCCGCCGTGGCGAGGTCGGTCAACGGCATCGGCTTGCCCTTGGCCAAGGCGGCAAAAAACGCCTCGAACTGCGACTGGAACGGGTGGTCGCTCACATCGCCCGAGTCGACCATTTTCATCGACAACTCGCTCCACTTGTTTTTGTCGAGACCGCTTGGCCCGCCTAGTTTGTTCGAGTGAAACTTGTTGTCCAGCAAGCTGCCCTCGCTGCCGACGAGGTGCGTGTGAACATAATATGGCTGGAGACAGTCGATGATCGACGCGGTCTTGCCGACGCGGCCGTCCTTGAACTTGAGAATCGTCACGCTGCTCGTGTCGTACTCGTATTTTTTGAAATCCTTGTTCGCCGATCCGGTCGAGTAACTGCTGACACTCTTGACCTCGTTGCCCATGTAGAGCAGCAGCGCGTCGAGCGCGTGGCAGCCGGCCGAGAGCAGACTGCTGCCGCCGGCGTTGCGCTTGGTGTTCCAGCGGAACTGCCCGTACCACGGGCCGATGCCGTGGTAGTAGTCCACCTCCCCGTAGTGGATAGCCCCCAGCAACCCGCGATCGATCACGCTCTTCGTGGCGATGAGTTGGCTCGAGAAGCGCAACTCGAAACAGACGCACGCCTTGACGCCGGCCCTGGCCACCGCCTTTTGCATCGCGCGCAAATCCTTCAAGTTCAGCGCGAGCGGCTTCTCGATGATCAGGTGTTTGCCAGCCTCGGCGGCGGCGATGACTTGGCGCGCGTGCTGGTACGGGTAGCTGCACACCGAGATAACGTCGATCGCCGGGTCGGCGAGCATTTTTTTGAGATCAGTGTGGCACTGGATTTCGCCGCCGTGTTTGGCACTGAGTTCCGCCTGGTCGAGTTTGCGTGACGAGCAAACCGCCGTGACCCGCCCTTGGCCGGTGGCGTTGATCGAGTCGATGTGCGCGCCGGCCACCCATCCGTAGCCAATGACGCCAATGTTGAATTTTTTCATAAGTTCCGAATGATCCGGAGGCCCGATGCCACAACGAACCCGCCCACTTGTCAACAAAAGGGTGAGTTCGAACGCGGAGCAGCAGAGGATTTTGGCGGCGTTCGATTACAACTCGTCCAGTTCATCCCGATGACTGTGCCAAAAACGCAACACTTTCACCACGTTGTCGGACTCATTACCAGATAGAGAATGCGATACACTCGCTTGAAGACTGGCAGCTCTTGTACTTCGGGATAGGCTGTTTGGGTCAAATGACGGCCAGCGCTGGCGATTTCCGGTTGGGTCAATTTGCGAATTGCATCGGCAGGCAAGTCATGTGCGTATTGCACGCCTCGCTCGGGCTCGCCTTGAGATGCCCAGTACGCGACGATTTCCTCGAGATCCGTCCACGCACTTTCCGCGAAAATTACACGGTAGTTTTGCGCGGCCATCGATCCTCCCCCGTTTGGTGAATTCATCCGCCTCGAACGTGCGGCCTGCCCGGACGTCCTCGAGTGCTTCGCCGATGCCTTGGTTCAGGCGCAGCGTTCCCGCCACCTCTGCCAACAGCGGCGAATCCTCAGGCAAACCATCGACGAGCTGATAGACCTGTTGCTTCAAAGTCATCGCGGGCATTCTGCTGCAAACTGGATGGTTTCTCAACCACGAAACTTGCCTTTACCCAGACATGTTGCCCCGGTCTGCTTGGGGTTCAGGGTGTTGCGTGGCGGCGCGAACCGTGGGACGTTCCTCGCTCGTTAGGTTGTGCGGTGTAACCGATTGGCTGTTTGCGCCGTCTTGGCCTGCTTACGCGGAAAAATCGATCAAGCTTATGTCAAAATCAAAAGAGAAATCCTCTCCCGACTGCGGTTGCCCGACCGGCGACTGCCGACCCTCGCGCCGCCAGTTTTTCAGCCGCGGCGCCCAGTCCATCGCTGCCATCGGCGTGGCGGTGCAATCCGGCGCGACCGCCCGTGCGGCGCGGCTCAAGCCAAGCGGCTGGCTGCCGACCGGCCTCGGGCAGACGCGCGACATGACCGTGGCCGACGGCTTGGTTTATGTTGCCGGCGACTCGGCGGTGGCCGTACTCAAGCCAGGCGGCGAGCCGGTGCGGCGGATGGAGTTCGCCGAGGCACCGCGTTGCATCGCGGTGGCCAAGCGGCGGTTGGTTGTCGGCCTTCGCGACCGGGTGTTGCTCTGCGATCTCGACGGCGAAACGCAGGCCGAGACCAAGCGCTTGGCCAAGGGCGCCGCGTTGACCAGCCTGGCCGTGGCGGAGGACGGCACGATTTTTGCGGCCGACGGCGGCAGCAGTTCCATTTGGCGCATCAGCCCCGACGGCGAGGTGCTCGACCGTCTGGCCGGCGGCAAGGGCGGGCGGTTCGCCGTACCCAAGTCGTTCTTCCCGATCACGTGGGCAGACGGCGCCCTGGTCGTCGCGCAACCGGGCCGGCACCGCGTCGAGCGTTACGATGCCGACGGCGAGTTGCTGGCGAGCTGGGGCAAACGCTCCCGCGGGCTCGACGGTTTTTCCGGCTGCTGCAACCCGGTGAGCGTGGCGGTGACCGACAGCGGCGAGTTCGTGACCGCCGAGCGCGGCCAGCCGCGCATCAAGCTGTTCGGCAAGGACGGCAAGTTCCGCTCGGTGATCGCCGGGCCGGAGGCGTTCGATGCCGAGGAACACGAGAAGGTGGACACAGACGCGGAGTTGGTTACCTGCCAAAACGGCGGCATCGAGGTGGGGCTGCTCGGCGACCAGGTCGTCGCGCTCGATCACACCACCGCGTCGTTCCGGCTGTTCGACTTGGCATAACCGGCTTCGATACCCGACGTGAAATTGAACACGAAACTTTCCGTGTGGCTCGCCGCGCTTGGCCTTGGCACAGCGCTTGGCCAGGCGACGGAGGAGGACGCCAAGCCGGAAGGCACGCACGCCGAGATCGAGCCGATCCGTTTCGGCACGCACCCCAGCGGAAAGCCGATCACCATCAAGACCATCGCGATGAACCGCGACGGCGACTTGCTCGTCGGCATCTCGTGGGGGGAAGGCAAGATGGAATTCGCGCAGCCACGCGGTGAAGACGGCGGCGGCAGAGCTGGCAGAGGCGGCAGGGATGGCCGGCCACGACCCGGTGGTGAGCGGGGCTCCGGCGGGTTTATGCAGGCATTGCCGGTCGTTGTGGCTCTTGACGCGAACGGGGATGGCGAGATTTCGACCGAGGAAATCGAGAAGGCCGAGGAGGCCCTGGCCAAGCTCGACAAAAACGGTGACGGCAAGTTGAGCGGCGACGAGGTGCGGCCGTCCCGTGGTGGCAGCCAACGCGAACGCCGCCCCGGTGGCCAGGCGCAGGGCACCGAAAAGTCGGGCGATGAGATCGCTCGTATCCTGGAGTTTGGCAGCGAGGAGGACATCGCCGACTTGGCCCGCGAAGCCAGTTCGCGGCAATTCATGGAGGCGTTGCGCGAGATGAGTTCCGGCGACCGGCGCAAGGTGATGAGCGCGTTGCCGGGGGAGGTACGCAGCCGGTTGGGACGGTTGCGAGGCCAGTTCGGCGGCCGGCGGCCCGGCGAACGAAGCCGGAGCTCGGGCGGTCGCGCCGGTGGCGGTGGTGAGCGGCGGGGCAACCGTGGGCCGCTCGCGATCGACGATTTGTACGAGCACACTTACGGCGTCCGCGTCATCAGCCCGGACGGCAGCGTCAAGGCCGAGTGGCCGATGCCGGACAGCGGCCCGCACCCGAAGATGATCCACGCCTGCGACGACGGCACGGTGTACGTCGCCGGCCACGGCAAAATTGCCTCGTACAACAAGAGCGGCAAACGCCTCGCGATGATCGACATCGACAAGCTCAGCGGCGAAAAGGCGCTCGCAGCCGGGATGTTCGTCAGCGACAAACACGTCTTCCTCGCCGTCGGCATGGGCAACAGCATGCGTGCGACGGAGGACATTTATCGCTTCAACCGCGACCTCACCGGCGCGAAAAAAATCATCGAGCAACAGTATGGCTGCTGCAGCCACATCGACCTGCAGGTGATGAACGGCGAGCTGCTCATTGCCGAGAACTCACGGCACCGTGTCAACCGTTTCGACCTTGATGGCAAGCCGCTCGGGAAGTGGGGCAAGCGCGACCGCACCGGGATCGAGGGCTTCGCCGCCTGCTGCAACCCGGTCAACATCGACATCGGCCCGGACAACGTCCTTTACACCGCCGAGTCAGGCATCGGCCGCATCAAAAAATACACACCCGAAGGCGAGTACCTTGGCGTGGTGGGTTACGTGGACACGACCGAGTTCGACCGCGGAAGCCGGCTTGCCGCGCAGACCTGCTACATCCCGATCGAGGTCAACATGGATGCCAGCCGTGTTTACGTGATGGACGTTCGCGCCAACCTCATCCGCGTGCTGGCCCCAAGGAAAAAATGATCCGGCTCGCCGGTCTTTTGTCCGCGCTGGCACTTCCGCTTGGCCAAGCGGAAGTGCCGCCGGTGCGGGTGGTGGTGATGGATCCGCTGGCGCTGCCGCTCTCCTGCTCGTGCGTCGATGGCGTTGGCCAACGCCGCTACGACAAACTCGCCGCGCATCTTGAGCAAGCGACCGGTCGTCAATTCAAGCTGACGTTTGAGGAAAGCCTCGATCTCGCGCTGCGCCGCATCCGCTCGAAGCCGGACTTCATCATTGGCAAGGATGCGATGGTGCGTTTTGACGCCAAGCGACTCAAGTTGACAGTCACGCCGCTCGCTGACCTCACTGACCGCGACGGCCGCACGACCCAGCGCGGCGTGTTCCTCGTCCGCACCGGCGATCCCGCCAAGCGTCTCGCCGATCTTTCCGGCCGCGACGTCATGCTTGGTCCGGAGGAGGAGGCCGAGACGCATCAAGCCGCCAAGGCCGCGCTGCAACAGGCGCGCCTGGCCAAGCCGGCCAAGCTCTACTCGGCCGGGGCGATCGACTCCGGCGTGCTGGCGTTGAGCGACGGCGAGGTGGCCGCCGCCGTGGTGCCGGACTATTTGCCACCGCTGCTCGTTGGCTGCGGCAAGGTGGAGCCCGGCGCGGTGCGCGTGCTGGCCAAGACGCTGCCCGTGCCCGGCGTGCGGCTGTTCCGCACCGGCACGACCGATGACGCCTTGGCCAAGCGCGTGGCGGCGGAGGTCACCGCGTTGGCCAAGCGGAAGGAATTGCTCGCCGCGCTCGAGTCGGCCCGTGGGTTCGTCAAGCCGCTTGACCAAGCGGCGGCGTGGGCGGACTGGCGAGGCCCGGGCCGCCTTGGCCAGGCGCCCAGTTTGCCGAAAAAACTGCCCGGGACGCTGCGCAAAATCTGGTCAGCCAAGCTCACCGGCCCGGCCGTCGGCGGGCCGGCGGCCACGGCGGCGCGCGTCATCATCCCCGACAAAAACAAGAACGCCACTCGCGACATTTTCCGCTGTCTCGACGCCGCCGACGGCAGCGAGATTTGGCAACTGGACTACGCCGCCGCCGGCGACATGGATTACAGCAACTCGCCCCGCGCGACGCCGGTCGTTCACGACGGCCTGGTGTATCTGCACGGCGCGCTGGGCGACCTGCATTGCGTCCGGCTCGACACCGGCGCGGTTGTTTGGCGGACAAATTATTATCGCGACCACGGAGCCAAGCTGCTGACGTGGGGCTCGAGTTCACCGCCGCTGATCGTGGACGACAAACTGATCATCAACCCCGGTGGCCGCGACGCCTCGGTGGCCGCGCTCGACCGGAAAACCGGAAGGCTGATTTGGAAAACGCCCGGCCACGCTGCCGCCTACTCGGCGTTTGTCGTGGGGGAACTTGGTGGCCGGCGACAGGTCATTGGCTACGACTCTGCGAGCGTCGGCGGCTGGGATCCGGCCACTGGAGAGCGGTTGTGGGAGCACGTGCCGCGCGAGGGGGCGGACTTCAATGTCACCACGCCGCTCATCCACGCCGGCCAACTGCTGCTCGCCACCGAGAACAACGCGACGCGGCTGCACGGTTTTTTGCCCGATGGAAAAATCAATCCCAAGCCGGTGCTGACTAACGGCAGCCTCGCGCCGGACACCTGCTCGCCGGTCATCGTCGCCGGCCGCGTGTTCGCCACGGCCTACGGCGAGATGTATTGCCTCGACTTGAAGAATGGATTGAAAACGATTTGGGTGGCGGAGGACGACATGTTTTTCGACCACTCAAACGTGATCGGCGGCAACGGGCGCGTGTTGGCCTGGACGAACAGCGGCGACCTGCTGCTACTCGACGCCGCGGCAAACGAGTTCAAGCCGCTCGCCCTGTTGCGCCCCTTCGGGGACGCCAGCACCGACTCGATGTCCCACCCCGCCATCGTCGGCAACCGCCTCTACCTCCGAGGCCCCAACGAACTCGCCTGCTTTGAGTTGGGCGAAAAATGATACGCGCCAACGTCATGAAGTGCGGCGCTGGGCGCCGCTTTGGTTCCGGCGTGAAAGCGCCGTCAGCCCCAACGGGGCAGGACGAGCATTAGTCTTCCCCAGCCGCCGATGCTCGCAATCTCACGCAAAGAATCGAAAATAGAGAGGGAAGTTTGCGATTCCGAAGCGGCGATTAATCAGCCCAGCGACTTGAGCACTTCGGGGTCGCGGATGTCGATCCAGCGGCCTTCGGTTTTTGCGCCGGCAATCGGTTCGCCCGCGTCGATCATCGTCGCGATGGCGTCGGTCAACTCGTACTCGCCGCGCGGGGATTTTTGCAGCTTGGCCGTGTGCTCGAACACGACGGGGCGGAAGATGTAAATGCCGGCATTGTACCACATCGGGTCGCCTTCCTTCAGCCAGCCGTCGGCGCGGAGTTGGTCGAGTTGCTCCGCGCTCGGTTTCTCGACAATTTTCCGGAGGCAAAACTGGTCGTCGAAAAAGTTGATCGCCCCCTTGGTCACGTCCTCGCCCGGCGTCACGGTGATGAGGCCGGAAAACTCCCCTTGGCAAAAGCGCTCGACCATGGTCGCGTACGTTTCCGGGCGCACGAGGATGTCGCCGTAGGTCAACAGGAACGGGTCGTCGCCGACGAAGCGCTTGGCCAATTCCGGCGCCTTGCCGGTGCCGTCCTGCACCTCCTGCCGCGCGTAGCTGATCGAGAGGCCAAGCGGCGAGCCGTCACCGAAATGTTGCTCGATGACCTCGGCTTTCCAGCCGGTGATGAGGCAGAACTCGCGCACACCCTGCGCGGCAATGCCGCTGATGATGTGCTCGAGGATCGTCTTGCCCTCGACCGGCAACATCGGCTTGGGCAACTCGTCGGTGAGCGCGCCCATTCGGGTGCCTTTCCCGGCGGCGAGGATGACAGCCTTCATGCGCCGAACTTGTCGAACATCAACGCGTTGGCCTGCATGAGGCGGATGAGGTGCTTGGCCTCGATGATGCCGAGCGAGCCGCGGTTGGCGTGCGTCTCGGTGAAGCGCTCGAGCTTGTCGGAGCCGCTGGCGGCCGAGTGCAGCAACACCGGCTGCGGATGCCACGAGTGGCCCTTGAGCGCGCACGGCGTCGAGTGGTCGCCGGTGATGGCGATGACGTCCGGTTTTTTCTCGAGCAAGATCGGCAGCGCCTTGTCGAAGTCCTCGATCGCCCTGGTCTTGGCTTTGAAGTTTCCGTCCTCGCCGTGCATGTCGGTGTACTTGTAGTGGATGAAAAAATATTCGTAATCGTCGTACAGCTCTTTGTATTTCTGGAACTGCTCCTCGATCGTCTGCGGGCCCTCGTGCTTGGTCATGCCAACGAGTTGGGCGAGGCCCTTGTACATCGGATAAACAGCGAGGCACGCGGGGCGCATGGCGTAGCGTTCGGCGAAAAGCGGGATGTCCGGCTGATGCGCGATGCCGCGCATGAGGAAGCCGTTGGCCGGCTCCAAGCCGGCGAGCAGCGGCAGGGCGGCCTCGTAAAATCCGCCGACCAGCTTGGCGGCCTTTTTTGCCTTGGCGCAGTTCGGGTCGTCCGGCTGCGACTCGGCGATCGGCAGGCCCTCGCGGTGCGGGTCGGTGTCGCTCAACGGCCCGGCCAGGTCGGCGCCGCGAAAGATGATGACAAAGCGGTGACCCTTGCCCGGCGTGATGATGACCTCGGCGTCGCCGATCTGTTTGATATTCGCCGAGAGCTTGGCGCAACGCTCCTCGCAAAGCTCGGTCTCGATGCGGCCGGCGCGGCGGTCGGTGACCAGGCCGTCGGCGTCGAGCGTGCAGAAGTTCGCCCGGGCGGCGACGTCGCCCGGCTGCAGTTCCAAGCCAAGGCCAAGCGCCTCAATGACGCCTCGGCCGACCTCGACTTCCAGCGGGTCGTAGCCGAACAGCCCGAGGTGGCCGGGGCCGCTGCCAGGCGTGATGCCGTGCGCGGCGGGGATCAGCCGGCCCTGCGCCGAGTCCTTGGCCAAGGCGTCGAGATTGGGCGTGACCGCTGCCTCGAGCGGGGTCTTGTAATCCGTGGCCGCAGTGGAGATATCGCCGAGGCCGTCCATCACCAACAGAGCCATTTTGGCCCCGTTCTTCAAAGTCAGGTCAGAGTAAACCGAATCGATGCTCATAAATTAACCGCGATTGGCCAAGCGCGGGCGGATTGTGCTGGCCACGAGACCGGGGGTCAACCAGTTCGGGGCCTGTGGGTTAGCGAAACGGTGAATAACTTGGGCCAGAATGGCCCACAGAAAGCACAACCCATTGTGGTTAAGCGAATAAGACGCAGCCTTATCTTGTGTTTTAGACTTTACTCGATTGGCTAAATTGGCTCTGATTCGCCGCGACGTGTATTTGAAGAATCTCACGGCCTTGGGCTTTAAGTCGTTTGCGGACAAGACATCGCTCGATTTTCAGCCGGGTGTCACGGCGATCGTTGGCCCGAACGGCTGCGGCAAGTCGAATGTTTCCGATGCGATTCGGTGGGTTTTGGGCGAGCAATCGGCCAAGGCGCTCCGGGGCTCGGGGATGGTGGATGTGATTTTCAACGGCACCGACCAACGCAAGGCGCTTGGTATGGCGGAGGTGTCGATGACCATGGGCGGTGTCGACACCGACCAACTCAAGGCGGCCGGAGTCGACTTGCCGTACAACGAAGTCACGGTGACGCGTCGGCTTTTCCGAGATGGTGGCAGTGATTATTTCATCAACAAAGTTTCGTGTCGGCTCAAGGACATCCAGCAGTTGTTCATGGGCACCGGCATGGGGCGTGCCAGCTACGGCATCATGGCCCAGGGCAACATTACCCAGCTCATCTCCAGTAAGCCGGACGACCGACGGTTGGTGTTCGAGGAGGCCGCCGGCATCACGCGCTTCAAGACGCAGAAAAAAGAGGCGCTGCGAAAGCTCGACTACACCGAGCAAAATTTGCTGCGCGTGTCTGACACCATCCGCGAAGTCAAGCGGCAGATCGGCTCACTCCAGCGCCAGGCCGGCAAGGCCAGGCGCTACAAGGAGTTCATGGGGGAACTCCAGAACCTGGAAAGCCAATTCGCCCGGCATCAGCTCGGGGAGATTCAGGAAACCATCCGTCAACGCGAGCAGGCCATCAGCGAGTTCAAGGGACGGTCGGATGATTTCACCGGGACAATCGAGAGCGAGGAGGCGCTGATCAACCAGGCGCGGCAACAACGCGGCGCGATCGAGAAACAGGTGAACGCGGCGCAGGAAAAAGGTGCCAACCTGCAGGCCGAACTCGAGCGGCTCGAGAGCCGAATCCAGTTCAGCCACGAACGCATCCAGGAGCTGGACGAACATGTTGCCAAGGCGCACGACGACATCGCGCAGGCCGAGCAGCGGCGCAGCGACGCCGAGCAGGAGTTGGCCGGGATGCAGGCCAAGCTCGGCAACGCGGACAACGCCGTCGGTGACATGCGCCGCGCCGTCGATGAAAAACAGGCCGCGTGCAATGCCATCGAGCAGGAGCTTGGCCAACGGGAGGAGACGCTTCGCCAGGCGCAGTCCGAGTCGTACAGCGTCGCGCAGGAACTGACCCGTGTCCGCAACGAGATCAACTCGATCGATTTGCAGAAGCGGGGAAACACCGTTCGGCTCGAGAAACTTTCGTCGGAGAAAACCCAGCTCGAGGAGGAAGAGGCGAAACTCCGGGAGCGGCTTGGCCAATTTTCCAGCGATGTCGAGGATCGGAAATCCACCGCCCAAAGCCATCGCGGCACCGTCGAGGAACGCCAGCAGCGTCTGGCCGATTTGCAGGAGCGCTTGGCCAAGCTGACCGCCGAATTGGACGATTTACTGAGGGTTCAGGCCGAAAAACGGTCGCGACTGAATGTGCTCAAGCAGTTGCAGGCTTCCAACGAGGGCGTCAGCGCCGGGGCGCAGGCAGCCATCAGGGAGTCCGAGGCCGCGCTTGGTTTGTTGGCCGATCAAATCCGCGTGCCGGGAGAACACGTCGCCGCCGTGGAGGCCGCGCTTGGCCGGCATCTGCAGTTGGTCATCACCCGGCAGGCCACCGATGCCAAGTCGATTTTGGCGTCGCTGAGCGAAGGCAAAAAAGGGCGCGCGGACATTGTTGCGCTCGACCTGGTTTCCGGCGGCGCGCCGCCGTCGCTCGACGCGGCCAAGCTGGGCGAGTTTGGCGGCGTGGCAGCGCTTGGCCAATTGGGATGCGACGACGCGGTTCAGCCGTTGCTCGACCGGCTGCTTGGCCGCGTGGTCATCGTGCCGGATCTCGACGCCGCGATGCGCGGCCGCGAGCAGCATTGCGACCTGGATTTTGTGACAAGCGCCGGCGAGTTGCTCTCGCGGCACGGCGTGTTCAGCGGAGGCCGCGGCAACGGCAATGCGTCCGCCTCGCTGCTCGCGCGGAAGAATGAGATTGCCGAACTGGAAAAGGAACTCGAGGGGGTGGGCGGCAACGTCAACAAGCAGAGTCGCGAGAAGGGCGATATGCAGGCCGAGCAAACCTCGCTCCAAGCCGGTTTGCAACAGGAGCAGACCGAGCTGCGGCAGCAGGAGGTTTCCATCGCGTCGAGCGAGGGCGAGCTGAAGGCGCTGGAAAATTCGCAGCGCGTGCTCGCGCAGAAAATCGAGGGCGTCACGTTCGAGCTGGGGAGTCTCGCCGGCCAGGAATCCGAGGGCAGCGGCAAGCGCGACCAGTTGGCCGCCGAGTTGGTTTCACTCGAGGAAAGGGAGGTGACCAACAACACGCTTTTGGGCGAGGTGACCGGAGTTGTCGAGGGGCTGCGCGGAAGGCGCGACGTCGCCAACGGAGAGCTGACCGAGGCCAAGGTCGGGCTGGCGTCGGAGGAACAGTTGCTGGCGTCGTTCCGGCGGCAACTCGAGCCACTCAATGTTCGCATGGAGGAACTCAAGCAATTCGTCGCCCAGCGCCGAAGCGACATCGAGACGGGCGGGAACAAAAAAAAACAGACCGAGAAAGACATCGCCGACTCGACGCAGCGTATCGCGGCCGTTCGCAGCGAGCGCGAGCAGTCCAGCGGCAAAATCGCCGGGCTGCTTTCGCAAAAAACCGGGGCGGATCAAAAAGTCGAGGAACGCGAGGAGGCGCTGCGCTCCATTCGCGAGGAGTTGAGCAGTTCGCAGGAACGCCGCTCGAAACTCGAGGTGGAACTGGCCCAAAACAACATGATGGCCGAGAACCTCTGCGAGCGGATTCAGGAGAAGTACCAGATTGTTTTGCAGGAAGTGGAGGCCGAGTGCCTCAAGGTGACCGAGGATGACTCCGGCGGCCTCAAGGTGGAGCTTGCTGCTGACGGGGAGACCGACTGGGAGCGGGTGGGCGAGAAGGTCGCCGAGTTGCAGGATCGGCTCGACCGCATGGGGCCGGTGAATCTGGTCGCCATCGAGGAGTACAAGGAGACCGAGGAGCGTTACACCTTTTTGACGAGCCAACACGACGATCTCGTCAAGGCGAAGGAGCGGTTGCTGGAAGTCATCGACCAAATCAACGCCGAGACGACGGAAATGTTCCGGGCGACTTTCGAGAAGATTCGCGCCAACTTCCGCGAGCTGTTCACCGAGGTGTTCGAGGGCGGCAAGGCGGACTTGGTTTTGGTGGACGAGGAGGACGTGCTCAACAGCGGCATCGAGATCGTGGCGCGGCCCCCGGGAAAGAAACTCCAGAGTATCACGCTACTCTCCGGCGGCGAGCAGACGATGACCGCTGTGTCGCTGCTGTTCTCAATTTATCAGGTCAGCCCGAGCCCGTTTTGTGTGCTGGACGAACTGGACGCGCCGCTCGACGACTCGAACATCAATCGATTCATCCGCGTGCTCAAGCGGTTCATCGACCAGTCGCAATTTCTCATCATCACCCACAACAAGCGCACCATCAGCATGGCAGACACGTTGTACGGGGTGACGATGCAGGAGTACGGCGTTAGCAAGATGGTCTCGGTGAAATTCCAGGAAACCGAGCGGAACGAAGACGCCGCCCGGGCGCGTGAGACCAAGCCGGAAGCAGCCGTGGAGTCCGGCGATGACAGCGACGTCATCTCGATGGGCAAGTAGCCAAGCGCTTGGCCAAGCAGCGGGGAGCCTTGGCCAAACACCCTCTCCCAGCGGGAGAGGGCAGGGGTGAGGGAGAACGCAAAAAACAACGCTCCATCAATAGTTATCGAAACCGGTCACCCTCATCCGGCCTTCGGCCACCTTCTCCGGGTAAGGAATCAAACGGGACGCGCTTGAGCAAGCGCAAGATGGGAAAAGGGGATATCCAATGTCGGACAACGAAAGTACGGGCTGTTTTTCAGACCGTGCCGAAGATGGTTTTGCTGGTGCTCTCGAGGTCGTTGCAGGCCTCGACGAGGCGGTCGGCCGTGGCTTGCTCGGCTTTCTTGAGGTAGGAGCGCGGGTCGTACACCTTCTTGTTGCCGACCTCGCCGTCGATCTTCAGCACCCCCTCGTAGTTGGCCATCATGTGATCGGCGATGGGGCGGGTGAAGGCGTATTGCGTGTCGGTGTCGATGTTCATTTTGATCACGCCGTACTCGAGAGTCTCCTTGATTTGATGTTTCTCGGAGCCGCTGCCGCCGTGGAAGACGAGGTCGAACTTGGCCGCCTCGCCGTGTTTGCCGGTGACGGCGTCCTGTCCCTGCTTGAGGATGTCGGGCCGCAGCTTGACGGCGCCGGGCTTGTACGCGCCGTGCACGTTGCCAAACGTCGCGGCGAACATGTAGCGGCCGATGCCGTTGAGGCTCTCGTAAACGGTGAGCATGTCCTCGGGCGTGGTGTAAAGTTTCTCCGCCGGCATGTCCTCGGTTCCGGCCGAGCCGTCTTCCTCGCCGCCGACAACGCCGGCCTCGACCTCGAGGATGATCTCGTTGGCGGCGCACAGCTCGAGGTATTCTTTCGAGATGGCCATGTTCTCCTCGAGCGGCAGGATGGAGGCGTCGAGCATGTGGCTCTGGAACAGGTTGCCCTGGCCGTTGGCGCGCCGCTTGGCCGTCGCCTCGATGAGCGGCTTGAGGAAACCGGCCGCTTTCTCCGGTTGGCAATGGTCGGTGTGCAGGCCGATGAGAATGTCGTACCGCTCGGCCAGCCGGTGGGCGGCCTCGGCGAGCACGATGCAGCCGAGCACGGCGTCGTTGTGGCTCAGGCCGGAGGCGAACTGCCCGCCGCCGGTGGACATCTGGACGATGCCGTCGGACTTCGCGTCGGCGAACGCTTTGAGCGCGGCGTTGATCGTGGTGATGGAGGTGATGTTGACGGCCGGATAGGCGTAGTCGCCCTGTTGGGCGGCGTCCAGCATCGCGGCGTACTGCTTCGGTGTTGCGATTGGCATGACTAAATCGTGGTGTGGTTTCTCCGGTAACCGGAAAAGAGGCCGAACGGGCCAAGGGGCGCCGGATGGTAGCGGGATTCCGCCCTTTTGCAAGGTCACAGAAAAGCACGTTTTCCCCTGGTTTCTGCGCTTGGCCAAGCCGCAAAAACCAAGCCGACCTTGACAGGACAAGCCGGCTTCCGCAAAAACGGCGGTTCATGAAAGGACGATTTTTTAGCCTGAATCTGCTGCTGACACTTGGCTTGGCCGGGTGCGGCTCCCAAGCCCCGGAGCAAACCACAACCCCCGAACCCTCCGCCGACAACGGGAAATCATCATCGGTTGTGCTGGCCCCGCCCGCCAAGCCGGCGGCAGCGCCGACTCCCACTCCGGAACCAGTCGTCAAGCCGTCTCCCGAGCCGGAGCCGGCCGTTGAGCCGGCACCCAAGCCGGTGGTCGCGGCGACTCCCAAGCCAGAGCCGGCGGCGGCTCCCAAGCCGAAGCTAGCCGTCGAGCCAGAGCCGGAAGACACGACACCGAAAAAAGACATCTTCCGCAGCGCCGGCAGCGGCGACATCGATGCCGTGAAATTTCACCTGGCCAACGGCATCAAGGTCAACGCACAGGACAAAACCGGCAAGACGGCCCTGCTGTGGGCTGTGCGCAGCCAGAAGCATGCTGTCGTGTCCCACCTGCTCGCCCGTGGCGCGAATCCAAACCTCGCCGACAACTCCCAGGTGACGCCTCTTTTCTGGGCGGTGCGCATGCGGCGCAACGAGCTGGTGAGCCAGCTTCTCAGCAAGGGCTCGGACATCGGGCACAAGGACAAACGCGGCAAGACCGTTCTCGATTATGCGAAGGATGAAACGGTCATCGCGATCCTGCGCCGCCACGCCAGCGAGAAACAGTAACCGAACCACGCCATGACTATCGCGGAGTTGACCGACCAAATCCTCGCCTTCCGCGACGCACGCGACTGGGCGCAGTTTCACCGACCCAAGGACATGGCCGCCGCCGTGGCGATCGAGGCCGCCGAGTTGCAGGAACATTTTCTCTGGAAGACGCACGAGGAAAGCGCCGTGCACTTGGCCAAGCGCGGAGCCGACGTCGCCGAGGAGATGGCCGACATCGCGATTTACCTGTTCCTCATGGCCGCCGACGCCGGCATCGACCTTGGCCAGGCGATGCAGGCCAAGCTCGCGACCAACGAAAAACGCTACCCCGCTGACCGGGCCAGAGGTCGCCACAACAAATACACCGACTACCAGCCTGACGATGAGTGACGTACGAGTGTGCGTCGTGGGTGCCGGGGCCAATACTACCGCCAGGCATATTCCGTTGCTGCAAGGGATCGATGGCGTGGAAATCGTCGGTGTTGTCAACCGCAGTGAGAGCTCATCATCCACCGTGGCCAAGCGATTTGGCATTCCGAAAACGTACGGGCACTGGGAGCAGGCGGTCACCGATCGGGACACGAACACCATCGTCATCGGCACCTGGCCGTATCTGCATTGCCCGGTGACACTGGCTGCGCTCGCCGCCGGCAAACACGTACTCACCGAAGCGCGCATGGCGATGAACGCCGACGAGGCAGGGCGCATGCTCGACGCCAGCCAGGCCAAGCCGGGGCTGGTTGCCCAGGTCGTGCCGTCGCCGATCACGCTGTTTGCCGACGCGACCATCAGGCGGCTCATCGCCGAGGGCTTCCTTGGCCAACTGCTCGCGGTGGAGAGCCGTATTCGCGGCGACTTCCTCGACAGCGAGTCGCCGATGCACTGGCGGCAAAACGCCGAACTGAGCGGCAACAACATCATGGCGATGGGAATCTATTACGAGGCCATCGTGCGCTGGGTGGGCCGCGCGACGAACGTGATGGCCCGGGCGAAGACTTTTACCGCGCAGCGACTCAACGAGAGCGGCGAGCCGCAACCGGTCGGGGTGCCGGAGCATCTCGATGTCGTCGCCGATCTGAAGTGCGGTGCACAACTCCACATGCAGCAATCTGCCGTCACCGCGTTGCTTCAGGACGATGCGATTTATCTGTTCGGCAGTGAGGGAACGCTGCGGCTGACCAGCGACCGGCTGTTTGGCGGCCGAAAAGGCGACGAGCAACTCACCGAAATTCCCATCACTGCTGAGGAGCGCGGCGAGTGGCAGGTTGAGGAAGATTTCGTTGCCGCCATCCGGGGTGAACGCGAAGTAACGCACACGACTTTTGCTGACGGGGTTCATTACATGGAATTCACCGACGCGGTCGCGCGGAGCATCCGCAGCGGGCGGCTCGAGGCGGTCTGAGGCCGGGCGCCCGGCCAAGCGCAATGTTGCGCTTGATTTCAGGGCGCCGATCACCACAATCCCCCCCCGTTGATCATTTGATGACCGCCCCGGACGACAACTCAATCATCACTGCCACCGCGCCTGCCGTGGTTTACGACAAGAAAAACCCGTTTCCCTCCACACTCAAGCGGCGCGTGCTGCTCAACAAGGAAGGCTCGGACAAGGAGACGCTTCACCTCGAGTTGTGCCTTGCCGGCTCCGGGCTGGAATATCGCCCGGGCGACTCGTTGGCGATTATCCCGGCCAATTCTCCGCAGGCTGTCGGGCAAGTGCTCGAGGCGGGCGGGTTCGACGCCGGCGAAACGGTGGAACTCAAGGGCGGCGAAACCAAGCCGCTCGGCGAGGTGTTTGCGACCGACCTCAACATCACTGGCATCACCAAGAATGTCCTCAAGAAATACAACGCCTTCGCGCAGTCGGAGAAACTCGAGTCGCTGCTCGATCCCGATAACAAGGCGGCGCTCGACGACTACCTTGGGGGGCGCGAGGTCATCGACATGATCGCCGACTTCCCCGTGCCGGGGCTGGCGGCGTCGGACTTTTGCGGCACGCTCAGGAAGCAGCTCCCGCGCCTCTACTCCATCGCCTCAAGTCTCCGGGCGCATCCCGCCGAGGTGCACCTCACCATCGCCATCGTGCGCTACCACAGCCACGGCCGCGACCGCGAGGGCGTCTGCTCCACCTACACCGCCGACCGTGTGGACGAGGGCGGCACCATGCCGGTGTTCCTGCATTACGACAAAAACTTCAAGCTGCCCGAGGACGGCGACACGCCGATCATCATGGTCGGCCCCGGCACCGGCATCGCGCCGTTCCGGGCGTTCGTCGAGGAGCGCGACGCCACCGGAGCCATCGGCAAGAGCTGGCTCTTCTTCGGCGACCAGCACAGCGCGACCGATTACCTCTACGGCGACGAGTGGGAACGCTGCCTCGCCGATGGCAGGCTCTCGCGCATCGACCTCGCCTTCTCTCGCGATCAGGAGCACAAGGTGTACGTGCAGCACCGCATGCTGGAGCACGCCGCTGAGATGTACTCATGGCTCAGCGACGGCGCGGTGTTTTATGTTTGCGGCGATGCCTCGCGCATGGCCAAGGATGTCCATGAGGCACTGATCACCATCGGCGAGCAGGAGGGCGGCAAATCCCGCGAGGAGGCCGAGGCGTGGGTCAAGCAACTCAAAGCCGACAAACAATACCTCAGGGACGTTTATTGAGTCAGCTTTCCCGGCCGCAGGCGATGCAGTAGGGCAGCAGCGTCTGGGTCACCTCGCCGCAGTCGCCGCATTTGTCGAACAATCCCTCGCCACAGGAGGGGCAGGTGTAGCGGGACGTCTCCGCTTGGCCAAGCGCCTCGCCGTGGAGCCTAGGGCCGCGCTTGGTCCAGATCGCCTGCCGGAATGCGCCCCGCAAAATCGGGAAGTCGCACGCCGGGCAGCGGTGGTTTTGGTACGCCTCGCGGTAACGCTTGAGCAACACGGCCTTTTGAGGCCGCGACGACGAGCGGAGCGCCCAGCCGAGAAACGCTCCCAGAATGCCGATCGCCGCGAGGATGGCGATGTACTTGAAAAAGTCGCGCGGGAAGTGGTCCCACATCACGAGCCACACCATCCAAAACGTCGCCGCCAGCGCCGCCCCGTTGAACGGTTGGTAAATGCTGCCGCGCTTTTTTCTCACCAGCCACGCAGAGAGCAGCAGTAGCGGCACGACGAGCGCAAGCTTGAGCGAGGCGATTTTCAGGTCGTGCGAGCGCCGGGCGGTGTTGTACTCGTCTAGCACTTCATTGTGGAACTGTCCCAATTCCTCGTTGATGCTGCTGAGCGATTCCTTGAGTTGATGCCGCTCGTCGTTCAGGAAGGTGATCGTTTCGTTGGCCGATTCGTATTCATCCTGCGCCTTGTAAAACCGGCCGCGCGCATTCTCCATTGCCTGCCGATCCACCTCGCTTGGTTCGCCGCCGCTCTCGATGCTGAGCCGTTGCAAGTCGGCAATCTTTGTGAGCGCCGTCTCGGCATTGCTCATGCTCTGCTGCAGTGTGTCCTGAATTTCCTGCTGCCGCTCGATTCGTTTTTCGACCCCGGCAAGTTGCTCAGATAACTCGTAAGCTTCGTTTTGTTTTTTCTCCGGGACGAGTCGTTTTTCGATCGCGTTGCGATCCGGCCCCGGCAAGTCGCCGATGTCGTTGAGTAAAAAACTCAGCAGCCAAATGAAAAAGAGTGTGAGCAGCACACTCAGAAATCCGATCGCCCATCGAAGCGGCCCCGGCGCGTTGCGTTTTTGTGAAGTATCAGCCATGCCGTGGACGTTCGTCCGCCACACCCGGCCGGTCAAGCAACCAGGCGCCTGGCCAAGCGGCAGGGCGGCTTGCAATTGGAGTGCCGCCGGCGGATGTTCGGTGCGGTACAATTGAAAATTATGACTCGCGTTTTTGTTTCCATCTTTTTGTCAGTTTTTTCGTTGTTGCCTATGGCCAAGCCGGCCACCGTCGGTGCGGCGAAGAAGCCCAACATTGTCATCATCGTTGCTGACGATCTTGGCTGGGCGGATGTCGGCTTTCACTCGGACCGCATCCCGACGCCGCACCTCGATCGGATCGCCCGAGAGGGCGTTGAGCTGGATCACTTTTACGTGTTCCCGATGTGCAGCCCGACGCGGGCCGGGTTGATGACCGGTCGCTATCCGATTCGGTTCGGCATGGCACGGGCGGTAATTCCGCCGTGGCGGCATTTCGGCCTCGATCCCAGCGAGCTCATGCTGCCGGAGGCTTTAGCCAGGGCGGGTTACCAGCACCGCGGCGTTTTCGGCAAATGGCACTTGGGCCACAACGACACGAAATGGCACCCGAACAGCCAGGGTTTCACGCATTTTCACGGCCATTACAACGGGGCGATCGATTATTTCGACCTGACCCGCGAGGGCGAGCGTGACTGGCATGTCAACGAGAGAGCCAGCGGCGAGCAGGGTTACTCAACCGACCTGATCGCCGGCGCGGCCAGCCGGTTCATCGCCCAACACGCAAAGGGTGCGGCGCCCTATCTTTGCTATGTCCCGTTCAACGCACCACACTCGCCGTTTCAGGCGCCGGCAAAATACCTGAAAAAATTCGCCCACTTGGCCGAGGGAAAAGCCGGGGGCAAAAACAGAAACCTGCGGCAGAAGGTGGCGGCGATGGTGTCGTGCATGGATGACGGCATCGGGCAAATCCTTCGCGCGATCGACGACTCGGGCGAGGCGGACGACACGCTGGTTTGGTTTTTCAGCGACAACGGCGGCGTGTCGGCGATCGCGGACAACAACCTGCCGTTGCGCGGCAACAAGCTCGACGTGTGGGAGGGCGGCGTGCGCGTGCCGGCGGCCATCCGTTGGCCAGGCGGCGGGATCGTTGGCGGCGGCAAAGTCAGCGTGCCGCTGTCGTGCATCGACGTGTTGCCAACCTTGGCCAAGCTCACGACGTGCCAGTCGGCTGCTGACTTTGGCAACAAGCCGTTCGACGGGCGGGATGTGCTGGACGTGTTGCAGGCCAAGCGCGGGCGGCTCGACCGCGAGTTGTATTTCTACCATGGCCAGGCCGGTGAGGAGCGGGAGAAAATCGCGATTCGCACGGCCAAGTGGAAGCTGCTCATCAACGGACCGAACATCGCGGGCGGCGAGTGGCAAACAGCGAAGCACGAGCGGTTTTTATTTCGGATCGACCGTGATCCAAACGAGACGGCCGATCTCTTGTCGAGGCACCCCGAGGTGGCCGACCGGCTTGCGGGAAAGTTGGTGGCGCATCGCAAGCTGCAACCACCGGGCGGCGTGGGCGTTTACAACGCAGGCAGAAAAAATTTCAAGGCACCCGCGGACTGGGTGGTCAGGTGAGTGACTTTTTGCGCGACTTTAGCCTTGTTTTCAGTTTGTTTGAGGTTCACATTCTCGCACCGGTCATCGGCCGCAACCAACCCGATATCACGGATATCCATCCGCAATGAGTGAAGCCAAAAACACTGATCCGCTGAATGAGCTGGATCTGGATCTGGAGTTTCTCCCCGCTTGGGCGCAGAAACCGAATGACGCAAAACCGTTCGCCAACTATGCCGGCGAAGAGAGACCCCGTGCGCGTGGACGCGGCGACTGGGGTGACCGACCCTCCCGTCAGCGTGACGACAATCGCGGCCGCGATTTCAAGGGGCGTGGCGACGGGGATCGCAAACGCGATGGCGACCAGGATCGCGGGCCGGGTGGCAGCCGCGACGGTGGCCAGCGTCCGAAATTTCAAAAACGCGACGGCAAGCGGCCTTTCGACAAAAAGGGAGGCTTTCGCCGGAACGATCCGCCACCGCGCCCGCCGCTGGAACTCGACGTGGCTCTCCAGCCGGAGAAAAACGGCGTCGAGTCGTTGGCCCGCCAGATCAAGCACACCGGCCGCTCCTATCCGTTGTTCGACATCGCGCGGCTGATCCTCGCCAAGCCGGAGCGCTACCTCGTCGTCCTCAAGACCCGAAAAAAGGAGGACGGCTCCGTTGCCCAGCCGCTGTTTTTTTGCCAGATGGACGAGACGGTTTGGCTCTCCGAGGATCAGGCGGTGGATCATGTGTTGAGTCGGCACTTCGACACGTTTTACAAGACGGACAAAACCGAGATCGATCCGCCCAAGGGCACCTACACCTTCGTGGCGCAGTGCGGCATGAGCGACCAGATTCTTGGGCCGCCGAACTACCACGGTTACCAGGACAAGCTACGTGCCCTGCACGAGGACAGGTTTCCCCGGCTTCCGTTCGACGTCTTCAAGTCGCGTGTGAAAATCGTCCATGACGAGGAGGTGGTGAAGCAGTGGCTCGACGACCAGAGCTGGAAAACCGAGTACATCGCCATCAATCTGCCGGAGGAGGCCCGGCTCGAGTCGCGCGAGGCGGTTCGCGAACATTTCCGCCAGCATCACCTGTCCAACCTGATTTCAGGCGTGAGCGACGTGGCGATCAAGGCGAGCGTTTTCAACAAAAAAACACCGCCCCGCATGCAGAACCTCGTCCGCTACGCGATCGATGACCAGCGGCGTTTTCCGCTGAAGATCGTCAACATGCTCAGTCAGGAGTTCAGCAGCCACGGCCTTCAATTCTTCAAACGCAAGAAAAGCGTCACCCACGTCTCGGTGTCGCGCCCGCATCATTTGAACCTCGAGCAAACCCCGGTGAGCGACAGCATCCGCAACATCGTGACCTTTGTCGTCGACAACAAGAACTGCACCCGCCGGATGATCCTCGACAAGTTCGCTCCCGAGCCGGACAAGCCGGAAAGCGCTGAGGCACCCGCGGAGGGGGACGCGCCCAAGCCGGACACCCCGCTCTCACCGGAACGCACCGCCATCCTCAGCGACCTGCATTGGCTCGTGCACCAGGGCCACGTGGTCGAGTACGCCAACGGCCAAATGGAGATCGCCCCCAAGCCGCAGCCGCCGCAGCAGAAAAAGAAAAAACCGAAGCCGGACAAAAAACCCAAGGCCGAGCCACCCGTAACGGGAGGGACGAGTTCCACCTCGTCCCAAACCCCGGCCGAAGCTCCCGCCGCTGAGGAAACCAAGCCGGCTGAAACGCCGGAGCCAAGCGCCGAGCCGACCGAGCCAACC